>Ga0210383_10003153_pt1 | contig 14827 bp, 14 predicted proteins | sample IncBWC14OmetaG_FD_160072 | JGI IMG/M metagenome (GOLD analysis project Ga0210383, IMG submission 160072) | Forest soil microbial communities from Barre Woods Harvard Forest LTER site, Petersham, Massachusetts, United States - Inc-BW-C-14-O ...
CGGCTACTTCCGCAGCCACATTGACCGCTTCGCCGCGCACCCAGACGCGATCAGCGATGCCGACGTGGCGATTTACGCGCATGGATACCGGGGGCGGCAGCGCATGGCCGCGGGCTTCGCTTTGTACCGGGCGATCCCGCTCGACATCGCCCGCAACGAGCGCCACACCGGCACCGTGGACGCCCCGATCCAGCTCGCGTTCGCCGAGTACTGTCACGCCACCGTGTTGCCCGAGGTGGCAGCCGGTCTGGGCGAAGCCGGCAGCCGGTACGTGGCTACCAGCATCATCGGCGGCAGCGGACACTGGGTTGCCGAAGAGCAACCAGCCAAGGTCGCCGCGGCTATCAACAGGTTCATCGCCTCCACCTGACCTGGCGCCCCGCCGTGTTGCCGCGGCTGCTGCCGGAACCCGATGAAAGTGCCGAACGCAGGGCTGGTCAGGCCTCGCTGACGGGCACACGAGACCCGCAGACAACATGCCGTAACGAATCACGGCGGACGTGCCGCTGCCGACGGATGAGTTCTCGCCTCGTCTGAATACGTGAGAGATCGCCGTCGCCGACCCGGCCAGGCTGGTGCCCGTGGGCTCCCCCACTGGCCGACCGGAGCGAGCAGGGCCCAGAAAGAACCAGCTCACGAGGAGGAACCGGTGGCATCCGAGCAGGTGCTCGACATACCCGTCCGCCGCCATGTGCTGACCAGCGAACGGCCGTTCCAGGTCGTCCTGGACGGCATCGGTCCCTACACCCGGTTCAAGATCGCGGCCGAGCTGGTGGCCCGTGACTCCCAGCAGGCGGGCAGCCCGGTGGTGATCACCTACCCGGCCGCGGTGCAGGGGCCGCACGACCCCCACCTCGGCGATTCGGTCCGCTTCGTCCGTGACCTGCTGCGCGGGCGGCTGCCGGTCCTGCCGCGGGGGCGGCTGAGCTTCGTCGACGTGCGCGACGTAGGCGCCCTGCACGCGGCGGTGCTGCGCCCGGGCCGGGGCGCGCGCCGCTACCTGCTGGGCGGCCCGGCGGTGGAGGTCGCCGAGGTTGCGGCGTTGCTGGGCGAGCTCACCGGCCGCCGGGCTGCCGCAACGGACCGCAACGGACTGGGTGCTGCGGCATAGCGACCGCCTGGCCGACCGCGCGCAGCGCCTGCTCCGGGTGCGGCTGCCAGTCAGCGCGGAACACGCGGCACGGCCGCTCAGCATCCCGGCGGAGTCGTGGTGGATGACTCCGCGACCCGCCAGGAGCTTGCCGTCGAGTGCCGTGAGCTGCGCGAGACGCTGGCTGACACCGTGCGCTGGCTGGCCGCGCGGGGCCTGGTCACCGCCCGCCAGGCCGGTGCCCTAGCCGGCTGATCCGGCCCCGATCCGGCCGGCACCGCCGACCGGCCACAGCAGCCGGCCCAGTCCGGCGAACCCGTCGGCGGCCGCCGCCCCGCTGCCGACCTTCAGCAATGCCGCGCTCTCGGACTTCCCCCGGCCGTGCCGGTTGAGGCGGGAGATAGGCGCAAGGCCGGAGACGACTTCACGACTCAGTTCGGCTGAGGTCAACGCGGTGACCAGAGATCACTCGAGACAGGTGAGACGCACGTCGTACGGCTCACACCCAGCGACGGCTGGTCGGCGTTCATACCAGGGAGCGGCGCCGCTGAGTCCGCGTGGTCGTGAGGTGGCGAGCGGCGGTCGACTGCTGGCCGTGGAACGGGTCGTGGAACGAGCGGCCGCGGAATTCCAGTGCAATCAGCGCTTCCGGTGCGATCTGTCTGCCATCTGTGGAGGTCATGCTATGGGAGCGAGGGGGCAGGCCCCTCATAATCCGCCGGTCGTGGGTTCGAGCCCCACCAGCGATTTCACTAGAAGTCCCGGCGGCACCTTCGGTGCCACGTCTTTGACGTTTGGCCTGAGTGTCACGGTGGGTGATGGCGCCGACTTCGACCGCATCATCAACGCCATGGCCGGCCTGCGGCCAGGCCGTGATGCACGAATATCGATCAGATCGGCGGCCACGGCAGGGCCGGCGGCGGCCAAGGGCCCGCGACGCCTGCCGTGAGCATTCAAAGATCGCACGACTGTGCGATGTCGCCAGGGTCGTCCTCGCCGCCAGAGTTATCACATCACTACACCCTCCCGGGTGTTGACCATCGCCCCGGGCACCACGTCCACTACGCCAGTAGTTGGCCGACCCGACAGATCTCCCTTGGCTCAGAACAGACCTGGAGGTCCTGTAATGGACAAAAGCCGCACGGAGCAGGCGGCTGGCGGCGGCGACATCAGCGCCGCGCTCGACCCGATGCAGCTGCGCGTCGCGCTCGCTGACCTGATGAATCCGGCAGGTGTTGCCGCTGAGGCGCCACGGCTCGCCGCCGAACTAATCCTGATTGCCCTGGGAATCACGGCGGTGGAGCTACCGGAGCAAGACGCCCGGTTCGCCGATCCGGCCTGGCGGGACAACCTGTTGTACCGGCTCATCGGGCAGAGCTACCTGGCGTGGGAACAGAGCGTCGGCCGGCTGGTCGAGCATTTCACGGGCGACTGGCAGCGGAGGGAACGCGCACGCTACTGGGCCGACATCATCACCGGGGGACTGGCACCGACCAATTTCCTGCCCGGTAATCCGGCGGCGCTCAAGCGGGCCTTCGAGACCGGCGGGCTGTCTGTGGCCCGCGGCTACCGCAACTTCCTGCGTGACCTGCTCGCCAATAGCGGAATGCCGCAGATGGTCGATACCCGCCAGTTCACGGTGGGCGAGAACCTGGCCGTCAGCCCGGGTGCGGTGGTGTACCGGGAGGAGATGTTCGAGCTGCTGCAGTACACCCCGACGACCAAGAAGGTCAGGGAACGGCCGCTGCTATTTGTCCCGCCGGAGCTTAACCGGCACTATGTGCTGGACTTGGCCCCCGGCCGGAGCATGGTCGAGTACGCCATCTCCGCTGGGATGCACACGTTCATGCTGGTGTGGCGGAACCCGCGCCTGGACAAGAACGAGGGCCACGGGCACTGGGGGATGGACGACTACATCGCCGCGCACGTACGCGCCTTCGACCTGGTCCGCGAGATCACCGGTGCCGAGGACCTCAACCTCGTCGGCCTGTGTGCCGGAGGGCTGACCAGCGCGCTGACCCAGGCCCATCTGGCCGCGCGGAGCGGGAACCCGGTGCACGCGGCCACTTACCTGGTGACCATGCTCGACGCGCGGCAGCCCAACATGGTCGCCACGCTGGACACCCCGCAGGCCGACGCGGTGCTGGCCGAGGAGGCCAGGAAGGGGACGGTCATCGACGCCAAGACGGTCAAGCACAATTTCGCGTGGATGCGGCCGAACGACCTGGTGTATAGCTACGTGGTCAACGACTGGCTGCTCGGCAACGACGCTCCGGCGTTCGATGTGCTGGCCTGGAACGACGACGCCACCAACTTGTCGGCCACCTTCTCGCTGGACAGCAACGCCATGGTGACCAGCGGGAAGGTAATCTCACCTGGCGGTATCTCGTTGCTCGGCACGCCGATCGATCTGTCCAAGGTCACCTCCGATGCTTTCCTGGTCGCCGGGTTGCGTGACCACATCACCACCTGGCGGCCGTGCTACATGACCAGCCAGCTGCTCGGCGGCGATACCGAGGTGGTGATCGTCAACAGCGGCCACATCCAGACCTTCGTGAACCCGGCCGGCAAGTCCCGCTACAAGTACTGGTGGGGCCCGGCGGGCGGCCCCGACCCCGACGCCTGGCTAGCCCAGGCAGAAGTGCACGACGGGTCGTGGTGGCCGCGATGGGCGGAATGGCTCCTGACCAGGTCCGGCAGCGAAAGGCCCGCACCCGGCAAGCTGGGCAGCGACCGGCGCCATCCCATCGAGCCGGCGCCCGGCCGTTATGTCCACGAAAAGTAGCTCAGGCGGGTATCCCATATGGTTTGCCCTCCCGAGAACCGGATCCAGGAGGAAGTGACGGCACAAATGGCGACAGGACAGGAGCAGCCAGTGCGCGAGTTCCCCGGGGCCGTCGAGTTCACCAAGACGATCACGGAGTTCGACGTCTACTCGTACGCAGGGATCACTGGCGATTTCTACCCCGTACACGTCAACGCCGTGTATGCGGCTAAGCAGCCTGTCGGCGAGCGGGTCGCCCACGGCACCTTGATCGCGGGGCTGATGTCCACCGTCGGGGGGTTGTGGATGCTGAAGAACGGCATCGACGGACTGTCCCAAGGTTACAACCGCCTGCGGTTCGTCCGGCCGGTGCGCTTTGGTGACACGATCGCCCTAGCCCAGGCCAAGGTGGGCGAGTCCCAAGACGGGCGCAGGGTCATCTGCCGGGTCGAGGCACGCAACCAGGATGACCACATTGTCGCGGTGGCCGAGCATCTCATCTGGAACTCCGCCCCCTGACCCGACAGCAATCCACGAGCTCCTTATGGGATGGGATGGGATGAGCATGGACGTCGAGACGCGGGTCGGCCAGATCCTCGCGCTGTACTCGGGTCCGGACACCGACGTGGCCAGGCTGCTGTGTGACCGGCACCCGGACGAGGACGTGGCGCTGGTCGTGGTCGCCCAGGATCTGTCAGCGACCACGGTGACCTACGGGGAGCTCGCGGAGTCGTCCCGCCGGTTTGCCGCCGTCTTGCGCTCGCGGGGCGTGCGGCCGGGCGAGCGTGTCGCCACGCTGATGGGCAAGGGGGCGGATCTGGTGACGGTCATCCTCGGGATCTGGCGTGCCGGGGCCGTCTATGTCCCGCTGTTCACCGCCTTCGCTGAGGGCACCATCGCGGCCCGGCTGCAAGGCGCAGCTGCCAAAGTCCTCGTGGCCGACCGGGAGCAGCTGTTCAAGGTGCCGGACGGGTCCTGGCAGGTGCTGGTCTCGGGTGGTGCACCCGGTGCACCCGGCGTGGACAGCCTGGACCACGCCCTGGCCCACGCGCCCCTCGATCCGCGCGAGTCGGTCGCGGTGGGCGGCGACGGGCCACTGGTGCACATGTTCACGTCGGGGACAACCAGTGCGCCGAAGGGCGTCGTTCATCCTGTCCGCTACGCCGCCGGCTGGCATAGCTATCTGGAGTTCGGACTCGGCATCGGCGAGGACAGCGTCTTCTGGTGCGGCGCGGACCCGGGATGGGCCTACGGCCTGTACACCGCGATCGTGGCACCGCTGGCCGCCGGGATCCCGACCATCCTTGCCGTCGGCGGGTTCACGGCCGAGGCGACCTGGGCGGTGCTCGAGAAGCTGGGCGTGACCGACTACACCGCAGCGCCTACCGTCTACCGCAGCCTCCTCGCCGCTGACCACCTGCGACCGGCGAACCTGACGTTGCGCCGCCTTTCCAGCGCCGGTGAACCGCTCACCCCCGAAGTCAACGAGTGGGCCAGCACTGCGCTGGGGCTGCTGGTCCACGACCATTTCGGCCAGACCGAGCTCGGCATGCCGATCGGGTTCCCCCACCACCCGGACCTCGAGGTACCCGTCGCCGCCGGCGCTATGGGAGTGGCCCTGCCGGGCTGGACGATGACGGTGCTGCGCGACGACGCACCCGCCGAGATGGGCGAGACGGGCAGACTCGCCGTCGTCGTCGGGCAAAGCCCGCTGATGACGTTTACCGGATACGCAGGCGATCGCGGCGGTAGCGGCAACTTCGTCACCGGCGGCGCATACTTCGTTACCGGCGACCTCGCCAGCATCGACGCCTCCGGAGTGCTGCGCTTTAGCTCCCGCGACGACGACGTGATCATCATGGCCGGATACCGGATCGGCCCCTTCGACGTCGAATCCGTTCTGCTCCAACACCCCTCGGTCGCCGAATGCGCCGTGATCGCCGCTCCGGACCCCATGCGAGGTGAGGTCATCGAAGCATTCGTCGTCCCCGCCGGCGACGTGTGCACGGATGACCGGCTCATCAACGAGCTCCAGCAGTGGGTCAAGACCCGCTACGCCGCCCACGCCTACCCACGACGGATCCACTTCATCGACCGGCTTCCGAAGACCGCAAGCGGGAAGATCCAACGGGCTCAGCTGCGCCAACGCCAAGCAGGCGCGACCCCGGCTGGGACGTCGTGAACGGTGCACGCGGCCGGAAAGCCTCCCTCCCCCGATACGGTCGATGAAGTGCCCAGTATGGAAAACATGATCAGCGTCGAGGACCACCACGGCGTCGCCGTCATCCGGCTCGCGCACGGCAAGGTCAGCGCCCTGGACATCGGGCTTTGCCATGCGATCACGACCACCGTGCGCGGACACGCCGACGCCGGGGCGATCGTGCTCACCGGCACCGGCCCGGTCTTCTCCGCCGGCGCCGACCTGCGCCGCCTCCGCGATGGTGGCGCGTCCTACGTCGCGGAATTCCTGCCGATGCTCGACGAGGCGTTCCTGGCCTTGTTCGACACCCCGCGACCGGTCGTAGCAGCCGTCAACGGCCACGCCCTCGCCGGCGGATGCCTGCTGGCCGCCGCGTGCGATCTGCGCCTGATGTCCGGAGGCGCCATCGGGGTGACCGAAATGCTGGTCGGTCTCCCCTTCCCGCTCGCCGGGCTGGAGATCATGCGGCACGCGTTCGGCCAGGCCACCGACCGCCTCGTTTTCACCGCAGAGAAGGTCGAAGCGGCTGCAGCACACGCCCGCGGGCTGGTCGACGAACTCGTCGGACCCGACGACCTGATGAACCGAGCGATCGAGCGCGCCCGGGCCCTCGCCTCGATCCCGGCGGCGACCTACGCCCAGACCAAAGAGCAATTGCACCGGCCGGCCAAGCAGCTCATCGACGCGGGCCGCGCCCTCGGTGACCAAGCCCGCCTTACCGCCGCCTGGCAGTCGCCGGCCGCGCACGCCGCCGTCGGCCAGTACCTCGATAATCTCGCCCAGCGTCACACAAGTTGATCGAGCCCACGCCCGACCACAAGGAAGCGGGACCGCGCCGTCGCTCGGCTTGCCGCATCGCACGTTCGCGCGATGGCTATGGTGACGGGACGCCGTGCCGGGCCGCGACGCTCGCGAGCTCCACGCGGGAGTTGAGCTTGAGCTTCTCAAAGACATGGCGCAGGTGGGTGCTCACCGTGTGCGGCGAGACGAACAGCCGCTCGGCCACCTCACGGTTGGTCATGCCCTGGACGACCAGGCCTACGACCGCCAGCTCGGAGTCGGTGAGCGCGGCCCAGCCGTTGCGTGCGGCGGGTACGGAGGGCAGGCGCCGGCGAACCCCAAGGGAACGCAGGCGGCGCCGCACCCGGCCGGCGTCCCATGACGCCCCCAGCCGCGTATAGATCTCCAGCGCCCGGCTGAATTTGCCTGCCGCGTCGTCCGCTTGGCCGCGATCGGCGCAGAGCCGGCCGGAATCCTCGAGCGCGGAGGCTAGAGCGAGGGGACGGGGGCCTTGCTCGAAGTTCTCGATCGCCTCGGCGAAGGCGTCGCGGTCGTCGCGCATCAGGGCCCGGATGTGGGCCAGCGTTCCCGCGATCGAGAAGACGCCGGGGTTGAGATCGGCGCGGTCCCGTGCCGATCGCATGGCGGCCTCGGCCAGGTCGGTGTCCCGCACCCTGGTCGCGATGCGAGCGAGCTCGATCTCGTCGGTGACGTCGGGCAGGAACCGAGGCAGCACATCAAGACGTGAAGCCTCGCCCAGGGCGCAAAGGTAGCGGCGCGCCTGAGCGTGGTCGCCATCCGCGCTGGACAGGAGCGCGAGCAACCAGACGCCGTGCCGCTGGACCGAACGCGGCCCGGTCTCGATCAGGCCCCGCCCGAGTTCGGCGCACCGGCGGCGCCGGGCTTCGTCGCCGCAGTGGATGGCCAGACGCCCGAGCGCGACCACGGCCGCGGCGTCGTGAACGCTGGCGGGGGTGACGTCGTCTCCCGGGTCGCCGATCCCCTCCAGCACGGCGGCGGCGTCGGACAGCCGGCCAAGCTGAAGCAGCTGACGCCCGCGCCAGCGATCCCACAACCGGACGCCCCAGGCCTGGTGATTGCGCTGAGCCTCGATGAGGCCGTCGGAGGTGAGCCGCCGCGACAGGTCATATCTGTCGAGAGCGGCGAGCTGTTCGGCCCGCAACTCCTCGCCGACCAGGACGCGCTGGGGTTCATCAGCCCCGTGCCGATCGCGGAGAGCGGTCTCGGTCAGCTCGAGCGCACGGCCCAGATCGGGGCCGGTGTGCTGGAGAAAGGCATCAGCCAGCTCCAAGGTGAAGATCGCGTTGGCGTCCCCGCTGTGATCGACCACCTCGTGAGCCTCGCGCGACCGTTCCCTGGCCTCGTCGAAGCGTCCTGAACCGGTGAGGTTGAACACGAGAGCCGCGAGGTGGCGGACCCGTAGCGGCGCGGACAGGTGCGAAAGAGCGAGGGCGCGCACCCCTGAGTCGGCGCGCACGTCAGCCGAGAGGGTGAACATGCGGGCGATGCTCAACCGGACCTCCCCCTCCTGCTCTGCCGGGAGGACCTCGCCGAGAATCCGGTCGGCGAACTCCTTCCCTTCCACGACACGACCGGCGGCGTGCAGCAGCAGGGCGGTCTCGGCAGCCAGCGTGCCGCGCAGCGGATCGTCCTTGCTGGCCAGATCCAGCGCCCGGCGGCTCAAGTCGGCAGCCACGTCAGGGCCGGCGGCGGCCAGGGCCCGCGACGCCGCGTGCAGCGTCCGGACGGCCGCGGTATCTCCCGGTCTGGCGCTCGCCGCGAGCTGGACCGCGACGTCTACCGGCACCGCTCCGGTCGCCAGCAGGACATCGACCGCCTGGCGCTGCAGCGACAGGCGTGCCGAGGCCGGCAGGGTGTCGCGCACGGCGTCGCGGATCAGATCGTGCCGGAAGACCAGCAGGCCGGCTTCCTCGGTGAGCAGCTCAGCACGCACCAGCTCGTCGATCGGCCCCAGCAGGGCCGGGACCGGTTCGCCTAGCATCATCGACACCTGATCGAAAGAGAACCTCCGTTCCAGGACCGAGCCGACGAGCGCGGCCCGTCGCGCCAGGTCGGACATCCCGTCGAGCCGTTCCTGCATGCCTTCCCGGACCCGCACCGGAAGGCGCATCTCGACGAGCTCTGCCTTATCAGCGCCGAGGAGAACCAGACCGTCCTCCTGTAGCCCGTGCAGCAACTCCACCAGGAGAAACGGGCTCCCATGCGACCGTTGCGCCATCTGGCGCAGCCCGTCGCCTGGTTCTGCGCCCAAAACGTCGGTCACCACCTCGGCGACGGCCCCGTCGCTCAGCGGGCCGAGCAGCAGCCGGTCCATCCCCACCTGTTCCAGGCTCTCGATGACGGCGCGGAGCTCAGGCGGAGCCTGAGCCGACCGGTAGGCGATCAGCCAGACGACAGGAAACGTCGCGAGTCGGGCCGGTAGCGTGCGCAGCGCAGCCAGCAACGCGCTATCGCCCCACTGCACGTCATCGAGGCACAGCAGCAGCGGGGATCGCATGGCCAGCTTCTCGAGCAAGGTCTCGAGCTCTTCCAGCAGCCAGTAACGCTGCTCGCGAAGATAAGGCAGCGCCGATCTGGTCGCCGGATCCGCGAGCGGTAGGACAGCTGCGACCAGAGCGCCCATCGGCACGGCTTGATCCCTGGCCGCCACTATCCCTGACCCGACGCTCAGACCCATGTCCCCTGCGGTCGCCGCAGCCTCGGCGAGCAGGCGCGTCTTGCCCAGCCCGGCCCGGCCCTCGAGGACGATCACCGCTCCCCGCCCGCCGAGCGCGCCGCTGAGCCGCTCGCGGATAACGGAAAGCTCCGAGTCCCGTCCCCGCAGCGGGGATCGAATCACGCCCGGCCGTCCGGCCCCGAGGCGGATGGCACCGAGGCGGATGGCGGGGCGGCCGGGACCACTTCGGACGGCCGAGCTGCCCGCGGGCCAGCCATGCGCCTTCTCCCGTCAGCCGCTCCTGCGCTCATTCGAGGACATCATGTTCGCAGTTTTTCTGGACTTTGCCTACCTCGCGCATTCAAAGATCGCACGACCGTGCGATGTCGCCAGGGTCGCCCGCGCAGACAGAGTTATCGCGTCGTCATACCCGGCAAGAGGGGAAGAGAATATGTCCACGCCGACGACGCCGAGCATCGTGTTCGCCCACGGGATCTGGGCGGACGGTTCGTGCTTCAACAAGCTGATCCCCCGCTTCAGGCGGAAGGGTACGAGGTAATCTCCGCGCAGTACGGCCTCGACTCGAACGAGGCCGACGTCGCCGCGACACGGCGCACGCTGAGCAGGGTCAGCAGCCCGGCCATCCTCGTCGGCCACTCCTACGGCGGAGCCGTCATCACCGCCGCGGGCACCGATGACCGCGTGGCCGGGCTGGTCTACATCGCCGCCCTCGCCCCGGACGAGACCGAGACCTCGCAGAGCGAGCAGGACAAGTTCCCCGTCACGGACGCCTTCCAGCAAATCGAGATCGCCGACGGGCGCGTCTGGATGCTCCCGTCGGGCATCGGGTGCTTCGCCGGTGACCTGCCCGAAGAAGAACAGCAAATAGTCTGGGCGACGGCCTGGCCGCCGGCCGCCTCATTGTTCGCCAGCAACGCTCCGGGTGTCGCGTGGCGGACCAAGCCGAGCTGGTACATCGTGGCCGCCAACGACCACAGCGTCCACCCCAAGCTGGAGCGGGCCGCGGCCAAGCGGATGGGCGCCACCACCTATGAATTCGACAGCAGCCATGTCCCGATGCTGTCCCAACCTGACCGCGTCCTCGACGTCATCCGCACCGCCGCGAAGTCCATCTGAATCAGCACAGGAGAACCAGTAAGCTCCTAGGCGTCCGGTGATCCTGGCAGACCCCGGCCACCGGGAGCCTTACTGGTAACTGAGTTGGCGCGCTTCTTCGCGAGGCTCGTCGATTCAAATTGCTGCTATATCGGCGGCTTCAAGCAAATTGCTCAGTCCGGCCGCAAGTCAGGTCAGCTCGACGATGACGAGGCGGCTCGCGTCAACCCAGGCGCACTGCGGTCCTTTGGTCGCTACCGGAGGCGACGGCTACCGACGTTCCTCGTCATCCTCGCTCTCGTCAAGCTGCGGAAGCGTCAGCTCTGTTGTCACAGTCGGATCATCGGATCAGTCCCCATACGGCTCGTCGCGACCATCCTCAGCCTCATGCCCGGCTGCGAGCTCGACGCGGGGATGTCCGACTACGCCATGCCAGAACGGGCCGTAGCCCCCGAGGAACAGATCTGGTCCAACATCATGGATCCCGTCGCCGCAGCCAAGTTCCTTGATCAGCAGTCATGAGCGCGTCGCTCAGCTATGGCCGCAGGGGACAGCGCCGCCATGGGCCGTGCTCACGATAGGTGGCCGTACATGCTTATGGCGAGCGCAACAATCCTGGGACGGCCTCGGGGCCTATAGTGACGTTGTGTAGTCGGTATCGGCCAAACGCCGTAGCAAGTCGTGGACCGGTTCGTGGACCGAGCCATCGGTGCAACCAGTGCAATCAGGGCCATCGGCGGCACCGCTCCGTGGTATCCGTGCAGGTCGTGCGTACGGTGCACGGGACCGTACTTCTCATAATCCGCCGGTCGTGGGTTCGAGCCCCACCCGCCCCACCAGGCTTGACCTGGCAAGATTCGCATATTACGAGCTGTCGTGACGGCGCACCAGGTCGGTTTTCAGCACTCGATGGACGCAGAATGTACGCACGCGGTCATGGTGCCGCCTTCCCGACCTCCCGGACCAGCGCTGCCGTCTGCTCAGCCAAGGGCAAGCTGCGGGGCAAGCAACCCAAGCTGACCACCCGCCAGCGGGCGGAACTGGTCCGCATGCACGCCTCCGGCAAGTACACCATCGCCGAGCTGATGGAGGTCTTCGCCATCGGCCGCGCCACCGTCTATCGCGTCCTCGACCGCGCCAAGCAACGAGACAGCCCGTGACCTCCGGATCTGCGTAACCGCTCACACGTTAGCGCAGGTCAGCGGCCCGTATGACGCCCAAGATCATTCCAACAGGGTTTTTGGGCTTATATGGGCTGGACCCGTGGAGGGGGCAGCGGAACTGCCCCTCCGGAGATCGTCTGTGGTCAGTGGACCTGGCGCAGCGGACCGGCCTGGTCAGGGAAATTGCGTGTGCCCAGTGCCTGCACGCCGGCGTTGTGCTCACCGTTGAACGGCGTGATTGCGCCCAGGCAGCCGACTGCGGCTGCGTCCTTCGGCGAGTTAAACCACAGGCCCAGATGGTACATCTGCACGGGATTGAAGGCTGGGTTCTGGGCAGCATCCGGGAAGGGCGGACTGTTGAATACCTGGGGAGCCGGCGCCACATTTGGCGCCACGGCAAAGGTCTCGATGCTGAAGCGCCCGACGAACGTGCCGTTGGCGTGACCGGCGCTGTTGCTTTCCAGGTCACCCTGGTACCAGGAGATTCCAAATGCGCATTGGGCACCTGAATGACAAAGAAGTCGAAGTCCGTGTTCCGTGGCAGGTGGTTCGCCGAAACCCTTATCACCTCGACTGGGCCCTGAGACTGGATGGTGACCTTGGCGTCTGCACCTTTGAGGCAGTTGGCGCCGACTGCGGCAATGGAACGGACCATGCGGAATGTGGCTTGTGTTACTGCTGCGTCGGCGCCGGTGCCGGCAATTCCAACGGCTGCGCCGCCCGCAGCGGCGAGAAACGCCGCGCCCATTACCGCGCTGATCGCTTGGATAGTTTGCGCGTGTACATACTCCTACCGTGAGATTCCAGCCCTAGGGGCCGGATCTGTTAGGTCGAGCCCGATTGAGCCCGGCTGGCGAAAGTTGCTACCGATGACTAGGCACCCGGCAATGCAAATAAGGAGGAGGCCCGTGCAATCTCCTCATAGTCGTTCCGAGGTGGTTGTTACTGACGTGGGAGGAGGTGGCGCCCGGTCACTGGCTGCTGTCCTCATGCGGATGGTGACCGAATGGGTACGCATCGAGCTGCCCGGACGGTTCGTGTTCGATGCCCCTCTGGTCTCTTTGGGCATCTGGTCCGCCGTGGGTGGCTGAACGGGCTGCCGCGGTGTCCCGGCTCGTGCCCGGGTGACGCGGTGCGTGTGTACGTGTTCGCGGCAACCCGTGCGGTGTTGCCGGCGGGCAGGCCGTGCCCCGGCGTCGCTGGCGAGCGGGGGTACCGGCTGACGGCGTACGTCGCGTTGCCGGCGGCCTTGGTGTCATGAGACGTGCTCGCGGGGATGGTGGGATGGGCCCGGGGGCAGCTGGTAGACCTCGGCTCAGCTGCGTCTGCTGGCCGCGACGCGCTGTCGCAGGGTGGGGGCCCACCGTTCGCCGGGGACGGCGAGGGGGACACCGGGCGGGTAGGCGATCAGGAGCCGGTCGATCGGGGTGCCGTCGTCCTGGGTACCGAGATTTGCTCGCGTGCCGCCGGGGCGCCGGCGGGTGCGGTGGGCCAGGGACCGCAGCGACTGAAGTAGCCGGTTGACGTCCTCGGCGGCGATCCCGATATGGAAATTGACCAGGAAGGCGTCCGGCAGGGTGCGTGAGAGGTAGATCCCGTAGTCGTGAAACAGCCGCAGCCGGACGTCCTGGCCGCTGCGTCTCAGGCCGGTGGTGCCGATGAGCAACTTGGTGGGATCCGCGGTGAGGTAGTCACGGTTGATGCCTGGGGGTGCCGGCTCGGGCAGCATCTGATAGGCCGACAGGGCAGGATCGTCGTTGACGGCCTGCCGCGCGCCGGCGGCGAGGTCGAGGCTGCGCTGCAGGAGCCGCTGCCCGTGGGACTGCGCGTGCGCGCGGGCCAGGTCCAGCGAGGCCAGGATGGGGATGCTCGGCGAGGTTGTGTGGCGCCCGTAGAGGATGGACGCCACCCCGGCGATCAGGGCGGGCTCTCCGACGACGTGGAGGTAGGAGCCTTGCCGGGCCGCACTCATCGACTTGTGCGCTGACTGGGTCACCAGCACCGTGATCGGGGTGCCGGAGGCGGCGATGCGGTGCGCGGCATCCAGGGCGGTCAGCGAGCGCAGGCCGGAATGGAAGGTGTTGATCGCTGACCACGCCTCATCGACGAGGAACGCCGTGACTGGCGACAGGGCCAGGCACTCGGACATGATGCGGTGCAGGTTGTACAGGACTCCGTCGTAGGAGCAGGCGGCCAGCACGATCGTGTCGTAAGGCGTGCCCGCGTCAGCTGCGGCAGCGACCATCTCGAGCAGCTGGACGATGTCGGGCAGCGGTTGCCCGGCGGGTGGGAGCCCTTCAGCGGCCGGGGCGTAGTCCACCGACGCGGAAGACTGGCCCGCGGCGATGTGGATCGACTGGTGAGCCGTGCGGTCGACGAGGATCCGTTTGCCCGTACCGGCGAGGGCGCCGAAGGCGACTTGGTTGGCGATCGAAGTGCCGCAGGTGACGAAGAAGGTGTAGTCGGCCCGGAACGCCTCAGCGGCCAGTTGCTGGGCCAGGTCGAGGCTGGCGCTGGGCTGGAAGTAGGAGTCCAGCACCCCAGCGGAGTAGGTCACCTCGGTGTCGAGGAATGCCTCACCGAACAGTTGCCGGTACTTCTCGCCGATCGGGTCGGCGCCGGCCAGGCTTCGGCCCTGCCCCCAGGGCAACGCGTGGAAGGACACGATCGGCTCGCTGAACGGCCGGGTGCGCCGCAAGCGCAGCACCTCATCAGCGAATGGCGCCTGGATGTCACTGCCGCCCGGCACTTGGTCCGCATCGTCCCGGTTCGGCTTTGTGCGCGGCGCGATCTCGTTCAGCACTGCATTTCCTCTCGATGCGGCGCCTCGTCGTGGCGGCCAGGTGTTTGCGGTGGTCGGTGGAATCGGCTCCGATACCCAAAGCCGGCGCCAGGCACGTGGCTCGGCTACCGCGATGCCTGGTGCCGGGGAGCCCTTGCTGAACCACCGTTGTCATCGGGGCGCAGGTGAGCTCCGCCGGCCGCGGGACGCCGTTGTCACCGCCGCCAGCGGAGG
>Ga0210383_10003155_pt1 | contig 14817 bp, 17 predicted proteins | sample IncBWC14OmetaG_FD_160072 | JGI IMG/M metagenome (GOLD analysis project Ga0210383, IMG submission 160072) | Forest soil microbial communities from Barre Woods Harvard Forest LTER site, Petersham, Massachusetts, United States - Inc-BW-C-14-O ...
TGGATGCAGGGGCATTCGTCCCTGTACCCGGTCTTGTCGCTGTTGATGAGGCCGGCGATGTCGCTGCCGATGTCGTGAACCTCGATGAAGACAATGACGCAGTGGAGGTGGTGGCGACCAACGAGGTGATGGGGGGGAGGGACGTTTGCAGGGTGCCTACTGTTATTGTGGATAACTGCGTGTCGGAAGATGCGGCAGGCACAGGGATGGTGGTTGTTAGGGAAGGGACGGGAGAGGCGAAAGAACCAGACATATTGTCCAGGCTGATGTTGGGAGGTAGGTTAGATGGGCAGGGGAAGGGGCAGGGCCGGAGACTCACTTGAAGAAGGGAGAAAACCCGAGGTAGGGAGATGTCCCGTTTACTTTGAAGGTTGTTGACGCAATGCTTATGTAGCTAGAAGAAGGAAGGAAGGCGGATAAGACGATTAGTTGAAGAGGGAAGGGAGTAAACGAACTAGGTATCTGAATCAGGGCCTGCCTTGGGGTTCGGCTGGAATGGCAACAAAGAGACGAACATTAGTACCAATGTCACGAAATCTTAGAAACGCGAGGCTCGCCGTGAAGGTTACGGAGTGTGTGCTGGACACATCCACTGGTTGGATCGTCTGCACGAGTTGCTACAATTATCGAACGACTGCATTCAACACCGCACAATCATGTATATAATGCACAGATCCGACAGACCTGATTCCCTGAAAACAATCCAACTGTACATGCACCAATGGCTGTTAAAAGCGGACTCTCGCCATCATCCAGCCATTCGATTGTGCAAGCCTGTCCGCCGTGGCACGTCGAGCCCTGCGAGGGCTTTATCACCTATTTCGTCCCGAACGCACCAATGCCCAATCCAGTCAGTCACTGGCAGTCTTTCGCATTAGGGCGTAAAGCCGGACGTACAAATAGAGCAGCATCGACAAACAGAACAGAATCTAGGGCCAAAAACGCGAGGGCCAGGGCCAGGAAAAATGTCAATGATCTGGAGGACATCTCGATGTATCGGTTCAAGTTTAAAGAGCGTGAGTGGAAGGAATTGAATGAGTGTGATGGTTTGGTGGAGTGAGAGTTTGATGTGATTTGAGGTCGTTTTCCAAGGTTAGCTCAGTGTGAGCTGCATGTATGACCGGACGTGCGACTGTCAAAAAGATCCAAGACAGAAAATGGCAAACGGATTTCGTCAATTAGTCGTGATGGTTGTCGTGTCGTTGAAATTAAAGCTCTGGAAAAGGAAAGGCTAACCACGTGTTCTACTCAGGTCCCACGTGGAAACGTAGCGGCATGGCACGACTATAGTGACGGTAGTACAAGATCTGCGGTAGAAACTATCGAGCTCGGAACTCATTAACAGCACACCTAATTGAGCTTTTCAAACTCTCATGGTCATACTTCATCCTATACCCAAATGCTAGTGCGATATAGTACCCCACCAGCACGACAAACTACATTCAAATTTCGAGACACCCACTTAGCGTCCCCCAACACTAGCAAAAATTCTTGGACCACTCACCCCTCGCTCCAACCACCAAAAGTGTCCGGGCAGCGCTGGCCTCGCATCCCCATAATAAAACGCCTGCATCTCAGAAAAGAAATTGCGAACAAATGTACCCGTCTCGTATATATTACGGGAAAATATGTCCTTGTCTTCGTCCGGCCAGCATAATCAACGAAACATCCTCAAAAACCATACACTCACTCAAACCACTTACCATCGACTCAGTCCTCTCCTCAAAGATACATTCCACTCCGGGGAAACTTTTCAATGCATGCACCGTCCCCTTTGGTACCTTCTGCTCCCCATCCTCGGCGTACATATCTTGGTCGTCGACTCAAGGGTCACTTGTAATTTCCCTTTCAAGACGCGGAAATATTCGTCGTGTATCTCGTGCCAGTGCAGAGGGACTTGCATCGTCTCGTCGTCGAGGCCCCGGAGATGTGGATCCGAGTTAGATATGCCTGTTGCGGAGGAATTCGTTCAACTTGTGTGCGAAAGAGTTCGGGAAGAGTGCAAGCACTTATTTACTTACCATTGTCATCCCTTTCCCTATGCTGATGGAATCCGGGAGTTGTTCAATAGCGCTGGCCATGTCTTCAGGCGGGTTGAATAGATTGTTGATTAAAGACTGTCCGCACCCGACTCCGAATTTATTTATCTTAGACAAGGCACCGATCCGAATAAAACAATGCCTTGTTGAGTGCAGCGGGTATCCTACACATTACAGACGCCTCGGTCTGCGGGTCTATCCCCGACCATTCCAACCACCCCGAGCTCATAATTTCGAACTTGACAGCTGTCCCTGTCCCTGCCCCTGCTCCTCCTTCGCAGTACCAGCCCTCTCTCCTTTCTTTCTCGCAACCTCCTCCTCGCTAACCACCGTCCCCCCCACCTCCCTCTCCACTTCCTCCGCCACATCCCCCACCTTTACCGTTACCCCAGGATCCCCATCCCTCCCAATCAAACTAACACAGACACCCTGCCCCATTACCGGGTACGATCCCACTTGAATCCCGTGCGGTTTCAGGCGTTCCTGTAATGTCGTGAGGTACGGTGCTATTAGAGATTCCGGTCGGCTGGAAGAGAAGAAGCATGTTAGAAGAGTGTATGGGGGTCGGTAAGGAAAGGCAGGTTGTGGTGGAAAACATACGGCGTACAGGAGGTGTGGGGAAGGAAAGAAATCGGATTAGAAAAAGAGTGCGGGGGGTAAGAGAGAGGGTGCATGGGAATATTAATAATAAAGAACAGGAAAATTACGCACGAAGTGAATATCTGGATCCTCAGCGGCCTCTCATTCTTCGGAGGTAGCGGGAGGAACGGTGTCAGCAAATTCAGCATCTTCTGGAAGAGCGCGGGGATCCCGGGGAATATACATAGTTTGCCTTCTAGGCGGACCACCGGCTGTGTAAGAATGGAATTGGTTAGCACAGCATAACTAGCAATCTTCAGGATAGTTCAGAAAGAGAAAAAAAGGGTTACAGAACGGAAGATAAGGGAAAGCCTGAATAGGCTGAGTGCGGGCAACTCACAACCCATAGATCCCTCCCCACAAACAACACCTCCGCGTTCTCAGGAAACAGCGCCATGCGCTGGGTCGCAGCGCGCTGTTCCGTGTTTTGAGTTGCTACCCACGGCCGGTACTTGTTCATCTCGCCCATCCGGGTCAGCGTCTCGGGGTGGTGCACGAGGCGTTGGGAGAAGGATTTTGCGAGTGAGGCGTAGGTTATGTCTGGGTGTGAGTATTTCAACGGATTGGATGAGCAGGATTGGAAGACAGGGGAAGGACTGAAATGGTACACACCATCATGAGTAGGTCCAATTCCTCCAGAAGTGACCACAAAGTCATAGTTCCTTACCATCCGTCTGCTCGCCTCGATGCTACACCCCAACAGTAATCGATCAGTACATGTTCCCCGTAACCAACAAGTGCAAGGATAGATAAAATAAACAGCGGGATTACTTACATTTCCTCCTCACAATCGGCAATTACTTCTATCCGCTTTCTGGTCACTAAGGCCGTCAACCACCCATATCGCGTAAACACCTAAAGAGAGGAGGAAAGAACGTACAACTCTATTCCCTGCTCGAAACAATACCGCGCGAAATAATTTGAGTTGCGGTCCAGTGTCTTACCATTCAGGATCTCGTCCCTAAGACCAAGCACATCTCAATCGATATTAAGAAGAAGAGGTGGCAGATGGCAGCGCACCCGATAATGAGCGCAGCAGCCGTGCGTATATACCGCCCCTCCCCAAGTGGGTTGTTCGGGACTGGCGAGACGGGGAAGTTGAAGTCTCTCCCGGAGTCGACGCTTATCCCACCAGCTGACGCTGGCGACACATGAGATGGTGGATGGGCTGAGGAAGGGGGTCGAGAAGAACTATATGAAGTTTGTGGTGAAGGCGGAGGAGGAGGACTGGAAGACATATTTCGTGGAAGTATGGCTCGTGTGCACCCGCGAGTGATGAGGTTGTTAGAGAGTGTGAGCAGGCGCGATGGCGGCATTGCAACTCAGTGGCAATTTCAGGCGATTCACTTATGCATGGACTAAACGCAAGTACTGGTGGTGATGTATGGGACACGGTAGATAGAGCGGGATAAGTCCGGTAATTGCTCAGTTTCACGTGAGACCTAATAAGCAAGTACACAAGTATTCATTCAATCGAATTGAATATCGGGACGATGAATCCGTCTGTAAAGAATGTAAGATAGGTCCCCATCGCGTGTGCCGTGCACTCATCTCGTAATTAGTCGTGAACAAAGGGCAAACGAAGTTCCAGAGGATGGGGACTAGGTCGGATAGAACAGAGTGGGGAATATCAAAATGCAACCATTAACGGGGAATTCACATGTAACAGAACCCAAATCAGATGTCGGAAAGAGAACAATTCAAAAAGAAAGAAAATAAATGGGGAAGGCCTCATACTCCGGCTTAGAACAGCGTGACACTAGCCACCAACCCAACTACCACTATCATCCCCTTCATAGCCCCACCACTCATGCTCATGGCACCATTCGCAGGCTTCGAGGTGGCGCTGGCACTGGTGCCAGTAGTTTTCGAACCGGCCACAGAGGCAGCCGTGCTTCTGGTGGTAGTGGCGGCGGCGCTGCCAGAGGAGGCGGCAGAGGTTGGTCCGCCGATGGGGGCGGTGGATTGACCATCGATTTGGGCTTGAACAGTCGAGTTGAAAGTACCGGTCATACTGTTCATGCTAAGGGCAGACGTTAGTTGAATGAAGGGCGAAAGGGAATGCGAAATGGAGTTGGAGGCAAAATGGGATGAATGAATTATGGAAAAAGGAGGGAAAAGTGGGAGAGCGAACGTACGTGAATTTGGCAGAGAAAGCGAGGGCAGGGTATTGGGGCGACTTGGGATCTTTCAGGCTAATGGACTGGAAGCGGATGAAGCTGTGTATGGTTGTCAACAATTAGCAGGGGAGTCGGGGACCGGAAGGAGATCGGGTAAGGGGAGCAAGCACATGAGAAGGAATAGAATGGTGGGCGAAAATGGGAGGCAAGATATGGATATAGTGCGTAACTCAGAGTGAGAAAACGTACTAATTATTGCTGTTGGGCCCGATAGTCGGATCGGGGGTGAACTGAATGGACGCGGTGGTTGACACGTCGACATTGGGAGCTATTGTTTGCAGGCTGGTCTGTTGGGTGGATGAGGCGAATCGGTTAGTACGCGAGGTGCAAGAAAAGAAACGCATAGCCAGTGGGAATAATGCCAAGGACTACTTGGATTTGAAAACCGCGATATTCTAGCACGTCCTCGATCATATTTCCAGGCATCCCATCTCTGCAGACTTGATAGAGAGCGGGGACTTACCTGTTGTAGCGCATTACCGACATAGATGGAAACTATAGCTGGCCCGAAATCCTTCAATGAAGGAGCGGAACCGTCGTCCTGCCAGCTGACGGTAGCAGGTTTGCCACCGCTGAACGTCGTTGAAGCGACAGGGGACGTCGTCTACGAACAATAAACCACAAAAAAAAGGCGAAGACAATGAACGTGAGGTCAAACGCCTTGATGGCGGGGAGAGAACGTACGAAAACTGTCGCAAAGGCCGACGCAGATAAGGAGAGGAGGACAAGGGAGGAGAACATTGTTGTTATTTTAGAAATTGATTGAGTGTGGTGTAAAGCAACGATGGTGGGGATTAAAGAGTGTGTGAGGGTGAGTAAGCTTAAGGGCGAACTTGAGGACAGGACGGGTGATGTGCGGTGAAAGGAGACAAGCGATGGACAGAAAAAATCTGAAAGGGGCGGAGTTTGATTACGCGGGGTAAATTTGGCGTATCCTGGGAACTGAACGCCATGTGCTGCCAATTATGTATAAGTTTCAGAGTCAGACTACAGGAACGTGATGATAGTCGATCACTATAATGTAAGTTTCAGCATGATCTGCAACGGAAGCACTTCAAGTTGTGTTGGCATAGCTAGCGTTGGCTTCGGGGCTATTTACAACAAATTTACAAGACTTCGAAGCAGATCTGAGCCATGCCATCATTTCCTGGCTTCCTCTGGCAGAGGACCGTTTGTTATGGCGCTCCATTTTCTTGCTCAGTGCACCAACTTAAGCTTCAAGTTGAAGTTCCGAGACAGAAATGTACTAGCCAGTTTTTTCGACCAAAGCGCAACCAAAGCGCGCCTGGCAAATCTCTTCAACGGGGCTTGGGTCTCGGTCGCTGTGATTTGGATCCTTCTCTTATGTCTTCGCCTGCACTTTTGTTCGCCGATATCATGTCTACATTGCACTCGCGATTGACCCCAAAATACATTTGCTGCGATAGGTTGAAAATATTTCGGTACCACACATCCACTCAGTCGCTTTATATAATCCTGATTGTTCCCTCATCGGAAGCTGTATTATTGATCACAGAATTGGTGCGTACTCCAGTACCATGTTGAAGCTATTCGGAGTCGACATTCATCAGACACTACACTACTTCTCCTGAAGCCAGTTGCCGAGGATAACCTTGAGGCTAAAATGTACACTGGCAGTGGTTGCCATAGCCTGGAAAGACACGTTGCGTATATGATGCCCTTGTGTTGCCGTGGACTTAGGCTGGCTGTATAATGGAGCCCGCCACCAATAGATTCGTGGAATGGTTGTATAGTGGGTATTCAAGGGAACCCAACGAATATCAGAGTCGAAAACCTCAGGCTTCCTTACATTATGTATCCAAGTTTGAAGACAGAAAGGCATTGAACTGATTCCTATCGTCTCAGGCTCATTTATTTTAACTAATTGTGCACGACTGCTTGTGAACTTTGCGAGGACGGTTCGACTAGGCAGTCTCCTTAAGGGTCAAATTCTCTTTCACCTCCGCCGTTCCATTGAAGACATACATAGCGTGTAGATAAGGGCGATATATGGTCCGACAAAATATCCATCAGTTTCGTGCTTCGTCCCAGCGCGGTCGTACGTGACATAACACACCACACTTCTTCAAGTCATAAAAATATAACGAGGATCATTATCCCATACCTCCGCAGGTCCGTCCTCCAGCTTATTCTTCTCCTCCTCAGTCAGTGCCGCCAACCGTTTCTGGTTTCTCTTGTTGAGGAGCGAAAGCCGTATGTGGAGCAAAAAAGCTGCGGCAAAAGACAAGAACAGGCACCTGGCAGGTGATGAATACCAAAAAGCAAATTTCCACATGTCAAGGAGGTAAAAAACATACCCTGCAGAGATGGCATGTCCTTTGCGGAATTCGTCTTTTGGATCAAAATATATTTGAGGAGACGCACTGTCATGAGCGAAAGAGCAGCCTTGAGGAAGCGCAACATAAGTAGGGATATAAAAGACTTACATCGACACACAATTCGAGATGGAGACAATAAAAGCGGTACCCACGCCTCGTTTGGAAGTAGGAGAGAAGGTATTTGCAGCCCAGCTCCTACATATACAAACCAAATGCGAGGTCAATTTTCTTGGCATGACCCAACTGGCACTGATGACTCACATAACAAGAGGGAACAGACTATAATTCCCACCCACAACAAGAAAAAGCGAGAAATACGCAGCACCCACACTTTTTTGGACAGAACTCGCCAGAATGATGTACCCAATAAACGAGGTCGCGCAAGAGAGCATGATGTGCCATCCCCTTTCACGCGTGCGATCGCTGTGCCATGCTTGGAAAAAGACCATAAACCATCCTACAACGTACGGCGCGATTGTCAACCCTTGCGCGTTGATAGACGAGAATCCTAGGCCTCGGATTAGCTGATAACCGGGTTTTAATTAGCAAGGAATCCTCGGCAAAAGGACACGGAGAAATAACCGTAGGTAAGAAATAAGAGACCGTAGCCACTCCAACGTTAACTGAGGACGGCGTATCATTAAAAGGTGCACTAGAATGTGCTGAACGTTCTTACAGCTGGCATAGATGCACACAAAAAGCCAAGCAGTGGGATCCGCTACAATGACCTTGATTCCTTGCCATCCTGACATTCCACCATGTGACTGAGGTTTATGATCGCGGTTCAAGCGAGCCTGAGCAATCGCTCTTTGTCGGGGAGTAAGGAAGGAAGCAGAGAACGGGAACGAGGGGAGAAAGAAGAGTATCACGACAGCCATAATGAGAGTAGGGATAGCTTCGATCTAGGGTGATGTTGAGTAATTAATTGGGTTAATATCCGGTTGCAAACCAGAGATGACGACGTACGAGAAAGAGAAATTGCCACCTGCAGGGAATTCAATGTACATTAGACACATGGAGGGGACCTTTGAACAGAAGAAGCCCACCCTTCGAGGACGGAGGTATTCGCGCGAACTAGGCCGAAAGCAAGGAGGCCCTGGACGAGTTCCAGGAAATGAGCCAGCCTGATCATATTGCAAGGACACAAACTTCACTCACCCCGATCGCACCGGGAAGTGTGCCGGTCATGCAAAGACTACAGCCGAACCTCTCAGTGAGATGCTCGATGAATTTCTCAACAGGCCATTACCTGATCCGTATTGCTAGTTCGTGCCTGCAAGGTGAATATCTGGTCAACAAGGTAGACCAGAGTAAACTTCATGGCTATACCTCTTGTACCAGAAAGATAGATAATATATCATGCCGGCATAATATCCTGCTTCTCCGATGCCCATTAGAACTCTAGCAGAATCACATTCCGTTATACGATGCTTCAGCCGATGGCAAGTAGAAGTTACCGAAGAACCAGCAAGCCGGCATAACCCTTTGCATAGACGAACGAGAGTGAAGCAATACCCCAGAATGTTAAAGAGAGGAAAAAGCTACATGAACGAACGAATTACGCAGTCAATTCATTGATATAATGTAGGATGGACGGAGGACATACAATCGGTTGGCACCAATGCGCCGCTGGAGGACTGCAGGAACAATAGGAGGTCAATAAACACCCTACAGAGAAAACGGTTTATATACTGTTGGCTGGCATTTCCAGAAGACCTAAGGAAGCCATATCAGCTATTGGAGTAGAATGAAGTAGACCGGCCTTACAATAACCGACATAGAAAATACTGAGCGCAAGGGTCCACTTGTCGTTCGTCGTAATGCCCTTGAGGGTTTGTCAGGATCGCCCGGCAGGAAATGAATGCTAAATCAATTCACGAAGTTTTCATTGAATGCCTTAATGACATGGGCATTGCCGCTTTACAAACACTCAGCGAGAAACCGAGGTGCAGAACAGGAAAGCAAGTTACATGTTTGTACGATCTGGGAATCGAGTGGGTTTGTGTTGATTCGACTATAAACATGTAGTTACTCTCACCGAATTGATTGACTTTTGAGGTCAGGTACGAAAAGAGAGTGAGTCCGATTAAAATAGCGATGAAATTTTATCAGAAGGGATGTCAACTTACAGACATAACTGGATGCAAAAGTTGTTTCAGCATCGTCCAATCATCAGAACAGTAGTTAACTCTATGACTTGCCTGCAAATAATTAAAGGAAGTACTATGTTGTCGATCTTTCGTCGAACTGCCCTCTGAAAACGGGTATAGAATACAACCAATGGATATGACAATTGTAAACATCATCAAGTCAACCTTACCTCTTCTGCCTCCGAGTACTCAACAGTCTCCGCATCGCGATGAACTGCGTTGGCATAAGAAGGATCAAGGGGAGAGAAGAAGTGTTTCCTCTTTGTCCTCAGCCCTAGCCCCATTTGATGAAAAGTGCCTTCTGTGTTGGACTGCTCCGAAACACTCTTTTCGACATTGTCGATGGCAAGGTCTTGCTGTAAGCTAGGAAGGCTCATCGTCGATCCTTGACAGGAGTGGGCTTGAGAGATCAAGGCAAAGAATATAAGCTTCTTATATTTTGAAGTAAGCGTGGGTACAGGAAGTGCATAAACGAAGAGAAGCTTGGGAAAGGCCTGGCCGCCTCGGAAGCTCCTGTGGGGGACCCGCGGGGTTTGAGAACCAGTCCATTCGCTAGCCTCCGCAGTGCTATTTAAATCCAGTTTCGTCTATAACTGGAACTGTCGCAACAATAATGCCAGAAGACAAGCGCCACGAAACATCCCGTTAGACATCCACCGTGACAAGGATCGAAACAACAGACCTGATGTACGACACCCTATCGGGAGACCGAAGAAACTGAAAGACGAAAGGAACGAGAAACCAAGTCATTACATTTTGGCTAAGCTCTCCCTATCGGATGTGATTTGCTATGTGTTTGTCATCATCACGGGGCGCAACTAGATGGAAAACGTCCATCAACGACTCGGAAGCGCTTGCCAAGGAAGCACGAGGTAAGAAAACAGTTTCTTTTCGATCTTCTCAACTTACTTGACTCTCAATATTCACAAGCTAGGCGATCATGGGGGGTGGGGTCATATGCTCCACCCCGCGCGTACAGGCTTGACCCATATCTTTTCCCATGTCCGATCGATTAAGGCGTACAGTGAGGCCAAAAGTGGACGATCCGGCGGGTGTACGGAATTGGTTCGGAAAGGACGAGGGGAACGCACCCAAGCACCGCCAATGCGTCTGCCAGTGGGTGTTCGAATTTCTCTACTAGTGAGCACGATGATCGTTGGCTGGACTGGTCCTTCAAGTTGGCGAGTAGTATGACTCGGATCAAAAATGGCAAATTCGGATCGGACGTAGTGTCAGGGGCTCCGCCACAATACTTGTATACGGCTTCAGCTTCTCCCACAGTGCAAGGTCGCAATCAAGCAAATGTTGGGAGCCGCGCTACGTTTTATCTACGTTTTACATGCGTCGTTTGAGCGTGATGGTGCAGGTGAGTGGAAACACATTTAATATTAACATTGCAATTGCAATATATTGATCCTATAAACTTGCTATAAACCGTTTAGATTCCCTGACATTGTTCAACTTTTTTCATTTACGTCACCGCCATTAAATATAATTAGCCAGAGCCCGAATCGCTTGCAATTGTAGCCAATACCATACCCGCGTCATTCTTCAGAGATCCCGGCCCATCATTTGTCGTCCTCATTAGACAGTACACCGCGACCTTCAAACGTTCCTTTCAGGCAAGTCGCATGTCTGTGTGTCATGTTTATTTAGCTGTTTCATGGTTGCTAGCCCTGCGTTTTTCTAGCATTTCCCATCCATTTCTCCCCTATATACGTATGCATCAGTATGACTCGGAGCACGTTTGAACCCAAATCGCACAGGTGAGCCTAAATTATTTATAATCCTTTGATTCGGGATTACAGCTGATATCGCTCTTATCGCCTCAGTTTTGTCTGCCCGTCTTCTAGTGGTGAACGGGATTTTGATATCGATTGATCACACAGGTGTGTAAGAAAAAATTTGACGCAACAAACAGTTTGTCTAGGCGTTTGCGTAGACCTGACTATCGTGAGGGTCCAGTAGTACAGATTGGATGGACGGCCATCGTTTTCATATAGGAAATACTGTGCCAGACATTGTCCTAGTCGACCTCCAGGCATATCAATTCACGGTGTCTCAACCTACTCATATTTGAAAAGCACTTGCATAAATAGTCATTTTGAGATAATTGCGGTCGGTCCGATGAATTACCGGCCAGATCTAGAATTAGCTCGCCGTGCTCCGATTCTACTGTCGGAAACGAACGTGTGTGGGGTATCAGCCAATCAGGAAGGTTGTAAGCAGTCGTGTGCAAACTCGTCTGATGGCACGTTTCTTGGGCACACGAGCACACCGGATAACACACCGCTGGCGTTCCGACGGCGGCCCACGATCGTCCAGGACGCTGTACTTCAAGGAGGCGCTCAAGTCACACGACATCTAGCTATCTCGTTTCCCGCACTACTACCCTCACTCTCCGACGTTACTCTTGGATGCCTAGCTCACACAAGGAACCATACGCAGGTAGCTGCAACCCCCCCCGTCGTGCGAAACGACTTCAATCCGGTCCTATGCCTTCCACACACGTGGAAATTACATCCTCATCAACCTCCAATGGTCTACAATCCCGTATTCCACTCCCAATCCTTCCGAAAGCACTCAACAATACCGCCAAACCCGACATAGACATTGTCCGCAGTGGCACCTCCACCGTGAGCCAGGTGGCCGTCGCTGCGCCGACGAAGCGTGGGCGGAAGCCTGGGTCTGGATCACGCGCCGCTAAGGAAGCGCAGCGAAAATTGAATCACTCGATTATCGAGAAAGTGAGAAGGACCAAGATCAACGATGCCCTCGCCACTCTGAGGCGGCTCGTCCCAGCTGATTATACGCATCTGCAGAATCATTCCATGCACGATGACGACGATGACGACGACGATGGGCGGGATGGTGAATATGAGGAACGGTCAAAGAAGGCGAATGGGACGGGAAAGAAAGAGAAGGAGAAAGAGTTTAAATTGGAGATTTTGGTCAGGACGGTGTCGTTCCTGCAGGACCTCTTGGAGCGGGTTACTGTGCTTGAGAGGGACGGCCATCGGTGTAAAAATTGTGGGAATAGGGGTCCGTCATCAGTCCGGGGTGTGAAGAGGAAGCGGAGTCAGCAGGACGAAAGTTCTAGCGTCGATGGCAATCGCTTGGATGAGAGGACTGACGATCCGGTGCACAACTCCGATAGACACACCGGCAACAATGGCCAGCCCTCTCCAAACCTAAACAGGTCGTCCACGTCCTCCCGTCCCTACCTCGAACACCCTTTACCTTCAATCTCGTCTTGGCTTCCCGACCCGCAAATTGATCCAAGCCTTCGATCCCCATCCCAAATCCTGATCTCCTCCTCCCGAGATACTTTCTCACATCTTCCGTCACCCCCCTCCTCGACAAATTTCCACCCAGTGAGGACTTCCCAATTTCCTCCTACGCTGACTCTGAGTCCAGTCGCTGCTTGCCATGCATCGCCGCCCACGAGGACATCCGAAGATGAATCTGCTGCGTCACTTCTTCTACAGATCAGCACTTCATCGCCTACCTTCCTTTCGTCTGCCTCCTCGACGTCGTCTTGCCCGCCGTTTGAGTTGTCCGCCTCAGAACCCAGGTTGTCTTCGATGGGTCGTGATTCCGGACCCTCCGGGCTCACACAGGCTCTAACACCCAGTTCTTTGTTAGGCATGACGCAGACTAGGATAGTGTGATTTATACACACAAGTTTCGCCTACAAAGGGTGTCACTGACTACAATTTGTCACACCGCATCGATATCGCGAGTGTCTGTTTAAATTTTGGGAAATTTTATTCATTAAGTGTACTGTAGACTCGGTGTACAGATCTGTATGAAAGTAATATAACGGACGCCTAGTTGCTAACACCCAAGCTCTCGAGATCTCCACATTGAAAATTTTTCAGATCCAAACATCGGCATCTGAGATTGCCTGTCTCAATGTTTGTTCCCCATATAGTCATACTGTTGCCTATTTGCAATTGTGTACATCAGCAAAACAGGGGCCCTATAATGCAAGGCAATATAATGACTAGAATCCTGCATATGCTAAGTGAAAATGCACCACGCCTTACGGCGGGTCTTTTTTTTGCAAGGTTCCACCAGGCAGTTGTGGGTCGACAATGTTCACAAGGTTGGGGATGCATTGCACGCGTGATGCCCGCTCGATCGAAGATATTCAGGCTGCAGTGAAGTTCGCATCCAAGCATTGTCTTCGCCAGGTAGCTCAGAATACAGGGCACACTACTATTCTCCTTTGCAACACTAAGTTACGTGAGTCTGTCCCTCGTCCTGGCGTCTTCCTATCTATCAAATTTACATCCCCAGAGTCCGCCAAAACGGCCGTTACCGAGTTTACGTGGACCAACCCTCCCTTGCAGATGCGGGCTGGGAGGGTACGGCTTCTTTTCTTCGACAAGTTCAAATTCCTCAACCGGTTCGAGCGTGGCCGTCGCAACAAGACCACCTTCTTCGTCGGGTCAACTATAAGGCAGTATACTGGGAGCTCCAGAACTTCATCCGGCCAAAGCATTCCGAACTGTCCCCTCCACCCCTCGCGCGCACAGGTGTTGGTCGATAAGCCGACTTACTCCACATTGGACTGCCGGCAACGCTAGATACCTGGATGGATCGGGATGTTAGGCAAAAGAAACGCAAGAAACAAACAGGCTTGGAATGAAGAAATGCTAAAGGAGACACATCTAATTTGCGTCACCACAATAAGCCCCGATAAAATCATCCACGAGGATTGCAGGCCATCTACGCGCGAACACAGTGAGATCAGAGAAATACGCTGGCGGCAGAAACGAACCAGAGTGTTCCCGAGGCCAAGTTTCAGGCAATGTAAGGTAGTTTCGAGAGAGGCATCCCTTGGGTCATCGTACTAGTGGGGTGTTGTAGTTGCCATTTGTTAGATGTTTCAGTTCAGGAGGATGACTACTTGGTGGGAGACTGTCGTGGGATTCGTGACAATGAAGGAATGGCTGCAGGAGAAGATACCACTACTCATCGTGATCGTCCTATACAGGCCGTACTAATCTGGATTAATCAATTAAATGACATAACGGCGGGGTATAGAGAGGAAGGAAAAATTGTCCGCCAAAGTGTTCGGAGGTCGTGACAAGCTTAAAGCGAAATCCCTCGTGATAAAGATGTTAAAAGAGGTCGCTTTCAACAACTTCTATCAGCTTCCGCATCTTCGGCACGCCGTTCTTTTCCGCTCCGTCTGCACTTCTTGCAATAAACATCGACGAAACCATAGTCACGGTCACGGTGAAAGACCCCGAGGTGCTTATTGAAGGGCAGTTGATAGCCCTTTTGTCCTGAAATATACGTGTACAAGAGTCAGAAAGAGAGGAATAAACAAAAAGAAATTTGCCAATGGACTCGACGAGAGGAATGGAATGCCAGTGACCGCCACCTCATAGGAAGTGGCCTACAGTGGTCTACACTCTACAGAGTGGTCTCTGACTCCTGAGTGGTCCCGGGAAATAAA
>Ga0210383_10003161_pt1 | contig 14807 bp, 22 predicted proteins | sample IncBWC14OmetaG_FD_160072 | JGI IMG/M metagenome (GOLD analysis project Ga0210383, IMG submission 160072) | Forest soil microbial communities from Barre Woods Harvard Forest LTER site, Petersham, Massachusetts, United States - Inc-BW-C-14-O ...
AGTGTGGATGAGAAGCCAAAGATGTATCATACAGAGTGTTTTAGGTGTGTAGTGTGTGAGGGGCTGTTTCAGGAGAGTGGAAAGGGGCAGGCTGTGTTCGTAAAGGGGGGAGGGGGGGGTTGCCATGTTGAGGTGGGTTGTCACTTCTATCAGATGTATGCAACACGCTAACGATTTAACGGCCGGGCAGTGTGCGACGCCTGAAAAAGTTAATATTCGGGCTATTCGCAGTTCGGCTTCTGCGGCGTCTATTTTCTCTAACGCGGCGCCCTGTACACCCTCATCAACTGCTATACCGGCCTCTACATCCACACCATCTCCTACGTTGGCTTCAACTTCTACATACACGTCGTCCCGGTACGACCGACCCCCGCTCACCGCGCCCCCCACGTCCACCCCTACCTCGTTTCCCCGTTTCGGGAGCATGTCCGCGTGCCCGGGATGTCACAGATCTGTCTCGCCGATGGAGCGCGGGGTCGTGCCGGGACCGCAGGGGTCGCGGTGGCATGCCGCGTGTTTGGTGTGTGGGGGTAAGAGGGAGGTCGTTAAGGGGTGGGGTATTGGAAGAGGAAGGGAGGAGAGGAGGAAGGGAGAGCCTGGATGTGGGAAGAAGTTGGATAGTGCTGCTAAGGGTGATGGGGAAGGTGGGGTTTGGTGTCGGGAATGTTTGGTGAGTAGAAGCATTGATTGGTCTCGATGCGAATGGTTGACAACTTTTTATTCAATTAGTTGTTGCTGCCCATAGGAATGAGAGGTTCTCCGCAGGGTTCGCCGACGCGTTCGCCGACACGTTCGCCATTAGTTCCATCGTATACTGGCAGTGTTGGTGGGTTTGGGAAAGTAGTACCCCAATTTACGGGAACCACGACCCTTGCTCGACAATTTACGGGTCTAGGAGGAACGGATGCGGCACTCCTGAGGCAGTTGACGGGTGGGGGGTTGAGTCCCACGAGGCAGCTTGGAATGATGGGTGGTGGTGGGGTTGGGATGAAGGTGAGGCCGAAGAGTGTGATTGGGATGAGGAATACGAAGAGTGTTGATGAGGGGAGGGGAATGTTTCTTGTCAGGCAAATGACCGGGGCCGGGACCGAATGATGGTGATGAGCTTGGATTGGGTTTCGAGCCCAATGATGATGCGGACTTTATAGATAATTAGTGGGCAAGCATTCCAGACGAGTCGGTAAGACCCCTCTCGGTTGCAATTGCAGCACAACTGTAGCTTTTTTGGCATGATAGATTCTTGGGAGCCACATTGATGGTGGACACTTGGTTGACCTTTGATGTTTTGTGGACAAATCAAAGTTGCGGCCGCCTTTCGCTTGACAATTGACCATGGATCGTTAAAGCATATGTTGGGGATTTGGTACACCGGTGGACACAAAGGCTTGCATCTTCACTATCACTACGCCAAGGCTGGAGTCCGATCTGTTTTCATGACTTCTGGTCTTGATAGCTGCAGCCAGCTAGCGTGGCAGTAACCATGGGGTCCACTTTTCTCAAGCCATGACGTCCTTGGGAGCGTCTGATAGATGTTTGAGGCCCAAGGTCCTACTAAGGAAGTCGATCTGACGAGTCCAAATCATAATTCCGATCCTCAATTGACCGGCTTGATGAGGGAAGATATTTGGATCCAAGACCGTTGGCTGGGCCAGTCTCAGGCATGAGTTTAGAATTCATTTATAATGCCGTTGGTGAGAACGGCAACAGGGCGGTGGGCTCCTCGATGCTAATCACTTTCTAGTTCGAATTCTATGGACATCAAAATTAACCTAGGTCTCATGTCAGGACTTGAGAATGAACGGTTATTTAACGTTAACCGTTATCTACTGATATCTAGAAGATGTGTAGAAGCACTTGTTGGTGCCAACGGTGCGTCGGTTTCAAGTCGAGGTCGGTGTCTGACGCGATGATCATCGATATATCGATATCATGATGTCGCTCAAGTACTGGCGTCGCAAGATCACGTGTTGTGAGTACAAATGATTTGGCACAAATTTGTGTTGTCAAGGAATGTCTCCACCCTTCATGTTCTGATCATCTTTTCCGGCTGTAGCGCTACAGCCCTCTCTTTTTCGTTTCAGTGTGGCGAAAAGGGTTTTCTTCAGGGGTTTCAGCCGTATATCCTGGCTGCTGGTTATTTGCTTCTTCACTCGTTTCCCCTTTCTTTCTCTGGCTCCTTTCCTGGCACCTGGTTGCAGCTCAGGTTGCAGGTCCAGTCTTGACCCCTCCCATATTCCTAGGATCCACTGTATCTTCTTCTCTGTGGTCCGCTTAACTGTCGTGACTACCTGTGGCCACCTCAAGTTCGCTGGATACGACTGTCACATCCTCTTCTCATTCACATTCTGTCTGTTGGCCAAGTGACAGTGTCTCTGGTATCTTTCGCTCTACCATGTCCAATGCCGCATTCACATCACGGTTGCATATATCTTTTGCGCACATCGTTCCGAGGGGTGTACCTAATTTCGCTGTGAAACTCAGTCTCAGCGATGACAGCACAGTTAGTCTCATTTTTTCTAATGTTTTGTCTTACTCACAGCATGTCTCTAGATCGAGTCGGTGCTAGCCGACATCCCTCTGTTCTGCATTGGCTTGTTGGCATTTGCCATTTTCACTTTCTTTCTCGTCATGAAACGTGTCAATCTGTACGTTTACTGTCCCAGCTCATCCTCCGTTGTTTTATTCAAAATCTCCCCTTTTCCCAGACTTGTAATCTATCTGTATTCATCGTCTCTTCTTGCCTTCACCGCCGCTATCTTTGACCTTAGCCAAATTCTTGCTGAAGTTCGCCCCAACGCAGACAAAGGAGCTGTCCCTCGCCCTGTCTCTGTCTCCGGCCTTATTATTACCCGAGAAATCGGTCATGCGCTGTCCTTCGGGTTTCGTTTCATTTTCTTCTGGACATTCGTTGCTCGACGTCCTCGAGGCGAACCACCCCCCATTCCCCCAGAGGATCGTGACAAGGAGTACAATCCCAGAGAGCATTCTCACAGCGCAAGCTGGCAACGTTGGGGTATCCTGGGTATCACACTGAAGTGGGTTCTGTTGGTGGCTTCTATTTCTATCCCTATCTTGCAAATCGTCTGGCGGGATGTGCCCCGCCTAAATCAATTTGGAGGAGTGTACACGGCGGAGGCAACTCTCGAAATTGTGGTGTCAGCCTTATTTATCCTGAAGCTGCTACTTAATGTCTCCCTCTCCCCTCTTACTCCGCGATGGCGATCACTTCGGTCCTACGCAGCACCCCTTCTGGCTTTACTCATCAGCTCGGGGCTTGGCATCGGAAATCTCATTTATTGTGAGTGATCTTAACTCCGCTGAAATAGTAACTGACCCCCCGATGCAGTTGCTTTTTCTGAAACCACATTCGGCCGGTTCCTTCAAGCAGTGGAATTGTACATTCTCATACTCTTCATCCTCATCGCTGCTTTCTACAAAGTTCCTATTAACCGTACTGCCATTCGTCCCCGGAAGAACACCACCTCTTCATTTGCGGGCCTGCAAGAGAAGTCGATGTTTCCATTGTCTCCAACCATCGTGAGGACACCGGGTGAGATCGTGGTCATCGAACGTCCCATTTCATCTCCGGATGGGCGCGAAGCCCGCCCTTCCCGTGCTTCTACTGCATCCCGTTTGTCCTCTTGGATAAACCCTCGCATGTTCCCTCGATTTCGGGGGAGCGGAGAGCGACAGCTGTGGAACCAGGATGACGCAGAGCGAGGAATCTCCCCCGCACCTCAGGAGACGTCGACGGCCACCGATTCTCCCCGGGACCTGGACTCTCGCGTTGCAGAGTTGAAAGAGAGTCAGGCCCAGCCTGTAATTGCATTGGAAACCAAACCGTGGATACGTCGTAGTGCTGACCTTGGATCGACTGCGCTGCCAGCGACCACAACGACCGCTGATGGCAGGGCTGTGGGGCCACCAACACGTCCCTCCACAACCTTCTCCATTGCATCGTATTATGATGCTTCACGCGTGCCATCGCTGGTGCCCATGCCCAGGGAGGTCAGCTCACCCGTGTATGGATTGAACGGCATCGTGGATCAAAGTCAATACCGAAACTCAGTCCAAGGTCTCGCCCGCCCTCCAAGCAACGCGAACTCATTTGATGAGCTCTTGCGCCAACAGACCGAACTCGACAGAAGCATCGCGGCGTTGCGTCTGTTCTCTCCGCAACCCGCCGGCACTGCATTCTCTCCACTGGGATCCACACTCAAGAAATCTCCCAGTGGTCGAACGATTAGCAGCACACCGACCTCCGGTGGAAACAAACCGGACTCGGCGTCCGCTCGCAGCGAGTTTTCGCTCAGCAATTTTCCAGATCCACCATTGGGGGATGTGAATAGTCTTTTCCCATCCACCACTGGTAGACTTGTATCATTGCGTGAGAAAGCCCGCACTAAGCAAAAGGACGATGTGCCAGTTGGGCTGGTTCCAATTAAGATTCCTAATGAGGATACGCCGTCGCTGCCTGGCTCACCTTCCCAGACGGAAACAAGCACTCGCAGGTTTGATTCGGCGGGAACTCAATATGATGTAACCTCTTTCATTGGTGGTGAGTTTTGAATTGAAACTGCTTGGATACAGTTTATTTAGTAAGATGTCTTATCGCCAGATCTGACTGGCCCTCCTGCCGGGTTCACGGGACTTACCAGTGCATTTAGGGCAGGGATCTTGAGCGGCATTGAGTCAGGGGATGAAACCGATGAAAGCCCGACCATCTTCAGGGCAACAGCGAGAACTACACAAACGATGCGGCCTATTCTTCTTGGTTCAACATTGCCTCCCATCGGTTCTGGCCCTTCGTTTGCCCCGGCCACGGCTTCAAGTGGTGTACTTACCGCGTCGTTGAATTCCGAATCTCAGCCACCGAAAGCATTCTCGCTGTCGGCGTCGTCCCCTGCAGTGCCTTCACCATTACCCGCCCCACTTTCTTCCCGCCAGGCCAATGAGACAAAATTGACGTTTGCGGTTCCACGAAAGCCTCCGGGACGAAGAGCCACGACATCACGGCCCAGACCGACGATCAGTGGCCCACGTCCTCCGCCGCAGGACGGCAAGGGCGACCAGGCTCCCGGTGCTTTCGAGCGGCCGAGGCCTCCACCCCTGCGTTTGCAGCAGTCAGACATTCCGGTCACCGATACTAAAGGCAGAGGCATTCTGAAGGATGTAGGACGGCGGTAGTCACTTTGTATTTTTAATTATTTCTTCGAACTGCAAGTTTCCACGTTCTCGTTGCCTTCCCCAATCTCTTCATTATAATACTCCAAGTCCCTTGGATTGGTTGTGTGCCGCACTGAAGCAATAGCCTGATGGCTTGCCCTCATCCGTGTCCCACAGCAACCCAATGTGATGGTGATCTCATCCGAACCGATTTCGGTGCGCTCGCCGTCGCCCTCCTCGTTATGAGGTATAAGGCAGGTTTTGGGATGGTTTGCATGCTTACCAAATACTTAATGGCAGCGCACTGACAGCCGTCGATGCTGCGATAGACGATTGAAAGTGTGAATTGTGCATCTAACGTGTCCGGAAGTGCATCCACCAAACAATCCTTGATTGTAGCGAACGTAGCCGATTTCAGCAGGGTCTGCAAAGCCTCGCGATCGGTGGAAGAAATTGTCAGTCCAGAGATCCGAGTAGCATGTCAGCAAATGAGGCTTTGAGGTCATGGATGTCCTGTCCAAGGGATACCAACTTCAAGTTGAATAATCTTCGGATTGACAGTTGCCGCGGAGTCCAAATATTGATGGACTGCGGACCTGGTGTGACGTCACGCGTCGCCGTGTCCACTAGCCTATCGTCACGGTTAGGCTTGACATTCTCCATCATGTCCCAGTTCCCTGATTATTATAAACTTCTCAATCTTTCAAAGACTGCAACTCAAGATGAAATACGACAAGCTTACAAGAAAGAGTCCCTCAGGTGTTTGAAACTACATCTGCTGTCCCATTCCGTGACTCATCCTTGCAGTTTCCTAGGACACACCCAGATAGACTAGCGAACGCAAGCCCTGCTGAAAAGAAACGGTCAACGGAGAAGTTCCAGGCAAGTCCTTAGTCCGTTGCTCGTTGACGTCTTGCTCAACCCGTACTACAGGCTGTGGCGGATGCATATTACGTTCTCTCTGACCCAGCAAGGCGTAGAGAATACGATAATCTATACGCATCACGGTCGTTCACCGATCGAACAGACGATCCTAATTCCTCGTCAAACTTTTTCACCCAATTTACCGGCATGTTTACCGGTGCGGGAACTGGGAGTGGTCGGACACCTGGCGCAGAGCCACGTCCAGATGCAGAGGGTGTTTTCGCAGATGTCTTTGAGGAGGTATGATGATGCTCATTCCTTCCCCTCAAGAGAGCTAACGAAGTGGGATGACAGCTCCTTCGACCTGAGGTTGAACGTCACGCACCTTGGTGGAGTTATTTGGGAACCGTATGCGGTGGTGGAATTGGATTCATTGTAGCAAATGTTCCCGGGCTTGTACTTGGGGGATTTGCTGGTAACCGGCTCGGTGCAGTGAGAGATGCGAAAGGTAAGAGTGTGGCTGCTGTTTTCTCCGAACTTGGAGGGAACCAGAAGGCAGAGGTGTGTTGTTTCATCCCATCCATTTAATTCAAGGTTGAACGTTTAATGCGCGTAGATCCTTCATGCACTCGCCATGAAGATACTAGGCTCCGCTTTTTGAGATTTTGAGGCTTCTCTCTATTTTTTCCCCTGATACATGTATACTTCATAGGTACACTATATGTAGCTCTCTACTTCTTTCATGCATACATTATTTTTGCAATACATTCTCTAATACACGCTGATCTACATAATACAATTCGGCTTGATCCCATTTAATGACTCGGAGTTCCCACAGTATGATCGGAAACTTTTCCATACTAGCTCGGTTGAACTCTGTTCTGCGAAAATACATGGACGGTTCGCACCATCGCCAGGCCCTCCACTGTTGACGCTGCCGTCAAAACCATGAAAACCTCCACAGGTAATGGTGCTTTCATTGCGTAATTCTCGTTCTGACAACGTATCCAGGGACACACCGAGCTGCCAGTTTACCACCTCCAGAGAAACAGCGTCCTCACAAGGCACTGTTGGGTAAGTCGTGTATCTCGCCCGCCCACTGGAACATGATGCCAACTGATAGCTGTGAGCTCAGATTGTGTTCTGCTGACACCTTTGAAAAAACGAAGTGAGAAAGCTCGATGTCAAGCCACCCTTTGACCCGCTACTGATGTTTCTGCAATCGCAGAGCACCCTTCCGTATCAGAGAATTTGGCCACCCCCGTCACGCCGTCTGCAACTGTCGTTACTGGGCGGCGCACCTTGCGCTCTGCGTCGCGTGCATGTAAGCCACCACCACAAGAATAAACGCAGTTCCATTTACACCCTGTATTATGTCTGGTGATCTTATCAGCGCTCCCTCCCGTGTCACAAAACACTCGTCTTGGAAATCTCGTCGCGACTCGGACCCCTCAGCCGAAAGAAACCAATACTACCCATAGATTGTCTAAAGCTGTCCGCAGCACTAAGGCGACAACAAAGAATCCAGAAGAAACCGCATCGCCAATTCATCCACGCTCCAAAGCAAATTCCATTCCTGGAGTACGACCAGAAAAGCGTCCACGTTTGTCGTCTAAATCTGTTACCACCCAGGTCCAAGATTCACCGCCTCGTCGTGACGTTACTGCTCTCAAGGATGTTGTCGCCCCAAGGGAGGAAGCCCCAGTTGAGGAAGACTTTGACGTCGATTTCCAGATGATGAAGTTGGACGAAGTGGTTTCACATCCCTGGCTCCCTACACACAGTGACGGACAACCCAGTATGTATGTCCCACCTGGGGTCCATCACCTCATCAGCAGTGAGTCTTAGTTCTGGTCCAATGCCTCATCCTTGTTCTCCACTGACAATACACATTCGATTGTCTCTGATGAAGATATGAAGCTCACACTGGACATGGAGGGGAAGGCTAGACGCAAGGCAGAAGAAATGCACATTGCTGAGATGCACAGGCGGATTGAGGCAGAAAAGGAGGTAAAGTGGTTGCAGCGTGAACGGAGGAGGTGGATAAAAGCGGGTACTGCACGGTCAACCTCAACGTCGGTCCCACCTTCTACTCCTTAAATTTGTCGCCGAGGTCAGCACAGTTCTCTGTCTTGCCTCTGCAGAGGCGAATCGTGAACTCCGGACAGCGCGACCCTCTGGCGATTTCACAAGATAAAAGGATATTATATCTTACCACAACCAAGAGGTCGGAGACAATAAAACAGTCATATTATTCAAGTTTCCTGCTGTAATTCCGGTGGATGGAATTAATTGCTTATTATATTCATCGCAACAATCCTCTAATTTCTCTTCCATACATGTCTAGGCCATCATGTAACCAGTTACGCGCCCGTTTCTTCGTGTCAACAACTTGAATTGAATAAATATTCTATTCCCCAGCCCAAGGTCTGAAGCTTGGTCAATCACTTCAAGCATGGAAGCTCCCGGGCCTGCAGAAGATATTTCCAGTACCAGCGCGGCGGGGACTCTTTGATTGCTTGCTTGATTAGGCAAGCCCATTGCTTAGTTTGGATTTTGCCCCTGTCGTGCATGTGATGTTCCCGTTTGCGACCAGGTACTGGTCACATAGGAAAAAGTCGGGCTATTGACGAGGTTGCCCCCCAATACTGATCGATCAACGGCCAGAGCTCCCGTGACTGTTATGAAAATCTGGGTCACTTCTAGAACTACCTATAAAATACAGGCTGTACTCGATCAATGCTCTTCAGGAATATTATGTACGAAAACCGTAATCATGTATTGGTAAGGCCGGAATGGCGAATGGCGATTGGTGATTGGTTAAATGTACAATCGAGGTCGCCTTGTGTGTAATGATAGCAAGGAATATCAGTGAGTATGAAATGATTTCAGTTTAATGATGGTCTAACGTAAGGTAAATGGGGCCTAGGTTGAGCCGGAGTTCTGTTTGGATCCTAGAAATAAGAAATCGAATATGCAAGCTTCCTGTCAATGATGTTGCGAATTAATGCGTTCGGTTGATAAACGTTAATGCCACATTTCCCCAACTTGGCAATCGTCCAATACTGGAGGAGCCTGGATAGCTCGGAGAGCCTCGTAGTCATTTAAACCTCCCGCGCCATTTGCCATTGCCAAACTGAGCGCTGCGATGGCCTTCTCTGAGCGAGACGCTGATAACGTCATGGGTCGAAGAGATTGTGGGGATGTGAATGAGAATGAAGATGATGGCAACGCGGGAGGCAATGGAAGCGAGGCGAGCGAGGAATTAGCCGATTCTGAGCGTGTGTGAGATAAAGCAGGAGTGAATGACATGGCGGGGACTGGCGATGTATGAGGGGGAGATGAGAAGGTCTGGCCAGAATTTGATCCGGGGGTATCAACGATATCGGGATCTTCATCATCAGATGGATACACGGATGAACTGGAATCACAGGTGGCGGCAGGCGAGGAACACCGTTCGCTTCCGGCAAACGAGGACAAGGTGACCTCGCCGTTCCGTGAGTCCTCATCCATTGGTCCTAAAGAAAGAGTTCTCTTTTTATTATGAGGGCTTCCAAAAAACTGGGTTTCTGGCAGTTCTCCAGCAAATATCTGGATATCGTCGTCGCTGTCATCGTCTGAGCCATCGATCCCAAGCATCTTGCGAGACGGCATGTTGAGAGACGCTCGGTTTCGACCTCGCATCTGAGCTTCCTTTACTGCCGAGTAAACGCCTGATCTCGATCGCGAGTCTTCGTAGTCGCGCATACGCTGCACGAGGCCTTCACCATTCTCCGTAACGCTTCTGTGAAGCTCCCAAAATGCATCCGAACGGAGACGCAGTAGCTCTATTTTGGTGTTAGCATCGGATTCGACCGATGGAATGAAGGAAGATCCGACGTGGTAAGTCGAACGGCGCAATCTGTCGTTGCGTTCAGTTTCAGTTTTGGAAAAGAGATGGAATTCTGCCGAGTTTGCGACGAATGGAGGTGTACGAGTCGCGGTGGCGATATGACTACCACCAGCATAAGATGGACCATGGCCAAAACGTTCTAATTCTATGTTGTCTAGTGGTGGCTGGATACGAATGAGAGGGGACAAAAGAAATTACAACAGTATGCTTACTGAGATGTCTCGCCGACGTCTTTTGCCGCGTCTCCAGACATCAACGTCCCATTTTTGAGGAGATTCAGGGTACGCAGAGCCAATTGTATGCTGAGGATGCGACCTCTTGGTCGCGGCTCGCCACGAATCATCAGGGGAGCGACGAGGAATAGGCGATGTCACTGTGGAAGTGGAATGAGATCTACGACGATGAGAATTCGTGATACGGATTGAGGCCATAAAAATGAAAAATATATGCTCCTCGCTTCCTTCGGCGGGCAGCAACTCTGGAGAGGGAGAACTGGATGGAAGGATAAGACGAGCCAAGTCCGAGTCTAGCTGGACTCGAAAATTCAAAACAGTACAGATTAGGTAATTACGCCTGCATTCTAAGACCTTGCTCTGCAATCATCCGGATCCTTCCTTTGCCAAAGTAAGATTTTTCCCGATAACAAAATTGGACGACTTGACACCGTTTTAATCGCTTTCTGGTACAACAGGGCACAACCTCAGGTTCGAGCTCCAGGCACTCTTCAACGTGAACGCCACAACTTCTGCGACATTACCTCAACTCGTCACTGTTTTACTCACATCAACATGCTGTGTCTCAATAGGATCCCATCAATCGACGCGTGTGCATGCCCCATGGTGTATCCAGAGCTATGCCGATCATATGCTTGGACGTCCGTGATCGTTACTCCGGTGTGTTCCAATTGGAACCACAGACTAATCTGTGGGGTCTGGACAATGAATGCCACGCTTCCTCCCATCCGCATTATCGGTACCTATTTCGATTCTCAGGTTGCTTTGGAATGGAATGTGTCCCTGTCATCCTACTAGGTGCAATTACTGCTGGTCCAATATCAATGCAGGGATCTGCCACCCTTCGTTGGCAACTCGAACTTATTCCGCCAAACACCATGCTTCATGAACTGTGTCCCGCTATGACTTATAAAACCCGCCATCTGTACTGGTATGCACGGGATATTCAAACGACTATATATATTTTGTAACCCCACGTGGTCAACCTCATGCTAAGACTGGCGTCCCCGTTCACATTCTCCTGCTTGAATCATTTAGTATTGTGCGGCTTTAACCTGGAACTTGACTCCGGTGGTCTTCTGGCAACAGTGCGTTTTAAACAGTACGCCAGCTCTTGACGGCAACGAAGATGTGCATTGGCACATCGGTGTATATTCCGGTCAACGTGGAAGTCCACTAATGCTCGGATTCGGGATATACCATACCTCAAACCCTAAAACCTGCCAGTAATAAAACCAAATTTGCACCTGCTCAGGCGAATGTGTTGCAATGGCCATGGCGCGATAGATATTTCCGGCGGCTAGATATGAGGAGCTAATATGAGGCGGGAAGTAGGATGGACATAACAAAAAAGTAAGCGTGACTCTAAGTCCGGTATATCCTAGCAGTATCCACAAATAAGTGCATGTGTGCATCATGTTGAACGGAATTACGCACCACCTCAGGATTCGCGGTTGAATGACGTAACCTGCAAGCGATCTCAAGCCTTGCTGATCAATCTCCGGAATATCAAGAGTTGAAAGTCACTGACCTGATCCAATAAAGCTTTCCCAACCACACCGAGTCTGCTCTTCAAAACGGAAAAATATTCGGTGGGCTGTGAACTGCCGCCTTCGAGGAGGTCTTGCAGGTTCGTACAGAGATTCATAGTCCAGGGCGACGAAAGCATGAATTGCGCTGAGACTAGAGTTGCCGGATTTCTTCGAAAACGAGTTACTTGTTGGAGACTTACCAGCTTGTGTATCCATCTGAATGAGCTGGATGAGAGCTCGGCAGATAATAGGGCATATCACCAGAGCAAGGGGTTCATCGTCTTCGACGAAGTGGCGAGCAAAAACCAGCAGTAGCACATCTCGCAGGAAATCCCAAGCCTCGGCACAAAGGAGCGAATCGCATACGCGATCAGCAGCTAAAATGTAGTGAGCGAAGCCAGCTTGGTGCGGTATTAACGAATGGCTTGTCATCAGATTGCTGCAGGCTCACAAGCGACAACGAGATTAGAACATGCAGTTTCCATCGCAAGTTTCCAAGGAGCTTCGTGTTGCATAAAATTGTTGAGAGTATCGATGGCAGGGTCGGATTCTATAGCTGACAAACTGGTTAAGAGACAGTCGCGCAATATTATTGAGGACATAGAGTCGGGAGGTTCATGTGACAGCAAATCCACGAGTGAAGCAATAAAGGGCGAAACTGTTTGGCGATGGACACACCCTCGCATTCTGTTGTGCCAAATGATGGTGAGGAAATTGAGTACGACTTTGACGGCAAGAAGTTTGTTTTCTTCCACGCTGCAGCGCCCAGCGTCGGAGACCAGGTTTCTGGCAAAGGACTCATCAGAGGCGGACATCCAGGTTGTAAATGCAACACTTGCCGTTTGCATCGAACGATGGCTAGACAAAAATTCAGTAACAAGCCGTCGTAGTTGTTGGATGAGCTTACCCTCATCTAGCCTTACAACAAGCCGAATTTTTGCATCGTCCTGGATTTGCTTTAAGCATGAGCGGAAGGTTTCAGGATCGACCAGCGTCAGGGCCTCCACTATGGAATCTTTAACTATTGTCATTCATCAGCAAAACCGGAGCACGATCTTTGCGAATGAATTAAACCTACTCTTGAGTTCGCCATCGTTCTCACCCAGAAGAATGAAGAGACTACATAAGCACTTGCACAAATCCGGAATCCGCCGCTCTACGCGGTGGTCACGTCCATTCACGTCCACCTGGAGTAGTTGGACGGTTGCCCGACATGATTTGGCAAGGACGTCTAAAGATGGCAAAGGAAGGCTCTCCAGCCGCGAGGGAGTACACAGTGACAACACGGTATGATGCAATATTTGCTAGAGTGGCGAAGGTTCAGTACCAGAGCTTATTAAGAGGGGCAACGCATTGCTCACGAGGATCGCTGCACTGGCTGCTGCTGAATCCTTGGCCAGGCGAGGAGTAAAATCTGATGCCAGAACCTGAGAGTCGTCTGGAGTTGTTCCGAAGAAGGGTGTGTTGATGTGATATAGCCATGTTGCGGTCTACGTCTCTGTCAGCGGGGGAAATTTGCCTCTGTCCGCTCACCAAAAATGTAATGCTCTCTGCGTTCGCGATTCTCTGGTCATCCCACGTAGCCCAAGACCAAGGAACTGTTTCAGCCCATCTAACGATTATGGTTTGTGCAAGATCCAAATCCACGCGAGGTGATACGAGTTGTAGAGTGGAAACCGTTTCGTTGGGATGCATGACCAGCTGGATCAAATTTAATAGAGCTGCTAGGCTGTGCGGCCTCAATGGCGATTGGACTTGAACCTCGTTTGAGCTTCGTTGCATGAGTTCCGTGGCCTATACATACGGGTTAACCGATCAGCACCTGGTCATGTAAGGAAATAACTAACCGCAAATAAGGAGACAATCATGGAGTACCTCACTCGTTCTTGATCGTGGGGTTGAACCACGGTTTCTCTCCCAGGAAAACCATCGAGTGACATTTGGCTCACGCAACGATGCAACAAATTCATCATCTCCTGCGGTCGGACACTGTACAAACGGGAATGAGATTCCTCCTTACATCTAGCCGCTCTGGTATCGGCATACCCGATTTCCCTCCAAGGATTGTAATCGTTGAATTGTGGGCCTATTATATAGACCGCAAACATCAGGCGCAGGGCGAGACGCTTCGCGGCAGGAGAGGCATGGTCTGAGGCTATAACTCCAGCGACCGACTGCCACTGGTCTGGTCGAAATTTAATTGCACCCACTTTGCGGCAGAGGTTATAACGTACGTGGTAGTTGAGCTGCAGCCCGAAGACCATCATCTTCGCGTTGCATTCTCAGATTTTCGAACACGGGCTGCTCCACAGGCTCCCGAGAAAATCCACCTGCAACAGCAACTGCAGCGTCACCCAGCTTGGCTAAGATGACATCCACCCAGCAGACGATCGTTGATGCAGCTGTGCGAGGCATCAGTGCTTGGGCAGCAATGCCATGGAATACTTTCCTGTGGTCGAACAAAATTGACAGAAATGGAATGTGGACTTGACAAAATTAATCAATGATTGTCCTGGATGTGTAATTTTAAAAAAGGCGCACGAAGTTCACAGAATACAGCCAAGGTTTTTCCTGGACATCTCCCGATCAGAGGGCTGCGGGTGTCATCCAGAAAGTTAATAATGGTATTAGAGGCAATCAGGATATCGTTGTGAATGCCGGTGTCCTATTTAAGGGTCTGAACTCAACGATGTCTCGTCGATCATCAAGTTGACTCGCCTGCTGAACCGTAGATATGTCGATCCATTTTATCCGATCCATTGCCACTCTGACCTCCGTGTGTTTCTCGTTTCTTCCTTGGCTTGTTATTCCTAAAGGACTCAACTCAGTCGTTCCAAAGGAGTCACTGCATCCTGCTCTGGCATCTTCCGGTTCAGATTCGGTGTCGCTTTCGTTCTGCATGGTTGACACAAAAAGGAAGGGGACGGCTTGGGATTATGGAGTATTGATCTTTGTGACGGAATTTGCTGTCAAACAAGGTCAAGTCACCCTGCGCCGTTTGGAAACTGATGGAACAAAGGAAGCAAGGAAGTGGGAAGTGACAGGACGCGCCAAGACGTGACCGCTGTGACAAGACACGATGACCTGAGCTCGAAGAGGTCCATTATCGTCCAAAGTTGG
>Ga0210383_10003162_pt1 | contig 14807 bp, 12 predicted proteins | sample IncBWC14OmetaG_FD_160072 | JGI IMG/M metagenome (GOLD analysis project Ga0210383, IMG submission 160072) | Forest soil microbial communities from Barre Woods Harvard Forest LTER site, Petersham, Massachusetts, United States - Inc-BW-C-14-O ...
TGCCTGCTCCATGACACCGTGCAGGATCTCATCAAGGTGGATCACGGATGGTGGGGCGCGCAGATGTACGAGCCGTACGTCTCGGAAAAAGTCTCGTTCGCCATCCGCTATCATCAGGCGCTGCGCTTCTATGAAGACAAGGAGCACGGCTACGAATATCCCGACCTTTACCGGCGCGTCTTCGGGTACGACTACAAGCCGGAGCCGTACATCGAAGCCACTTACAAAATGGCCCGCGCGCACAAATGGTATCTGGAGCCGCGCATGGTGACGGTGAACGATCTGTATGCGTTCGAGCCTGGAGTCAATCCCCAGCTCGATCAGTTCCTCGACATCATCGGGCGAAATTTCAAGCAGCCTAAAGAAGGCTTGGGATTCGACAACAGCCCGGTGGCGCACATGTGGCGCTCTATCTCTCGTCCCGACTCGCCGCTGTAGGAAGTTACTGCAGCCGCGCAATCGCGCCGATTACTTCCGTCGGTTTTTCGAACGGAACCACGTGCCCAGCTCGCGGGATCATCACTATTTCCGAGCTCGCAATGCCCTGCTTGAACGCCTTCGCGTACACCGGTGGAACCAGCTTGTCGCCTTCTCCCCAGATCAGCATTGTCCTCGCCTTGATCCGATACAGCCGTGACGCCAGCCCGCGCTCCGGAATCGGAAACAGGATTTTGCCGGCCGCGCCCAATTGCCGCGCATTCTGCACCAGGAACGCTTGCAGGAATTTAGGATCGCTCATGTTGGTGCCCGCGCTCATGATCTTCGCGCCAGCCTCGACATCGTAAAACAAATAGTCGGGCAGCTGGTAAGGAAGCATCGCAAAAATATCCGGAATAGGATGCTCATCCATCCACAAGCCCGCTGCCGCGATCAGCGCCAGCCGGGAGACATCGTTGGGTGCGACGGCCGCCATCTCACTCGCAATCATGCCGCCCATCGAGAAGCCCGCCAGGATTGGATCTTTCAAACCCAGCCGATCCACCACATCCCAAGTGTGCAGCGTGAAATCCAGCATGTCTCGCAGTTCTTCGCACTCTTCGCTATCGCCGTAGCCCGGCACCAAAGGCGCGAACACGTGGAACTTCTGCGCCAGCGTGGCAAGAAAGCCCATGTCCATATCGAGTCCGCCTGCGCCATGCAGGAATACCAGTGGTTTGCCTTCGCCGCTTTCGTAATAACGCACCGGAACGCGCTGGGTTTGAATTGTTTTTAACTGCATGGCTATCGCTCCGCGCCTACGGGTGAATCCAATTCCGATTCCACGGGCATGGCGCCAGGCACCGCGCGATTTGCCAGCGGCTTGCACCAGAAACGGCCGTCGTCGGCATACTCGGGGAAGAGGTGACGCAGCTTCGGCATAACCTTTTCGGCGAACAGTCTGGTCGAGTGCATGCACTTGTCCTTTGGCATGTCGCCGATTTGCATCAGGCAGAAAATGTTTCCCACGCGCAACTTCTTGATCAAATCTTCCATGCGCTGCGTAACCGTCTCCGGGCTCCCCGCGATCACGCTGCCGTTATCCACCAACTCTTTCCACGGATGCTCCTGAAACATGGTTTGCGGAGCGTACTGCGAAAGAATGCCTTTCTGGATGGTCTTGATGGTCCGATAGCCGGGTGCATCCGCGAAACCCGGATATACGTGCAGGCAGCGATTGTAAAAATAGCTGACGTGCTTCGCATACAGCTGCTCGGCCTCGGCATCTGTCTCGCCGACGCAAATGGTTTGCGCGAATCCGGCGCGATAGGGCGACGTGTCCGGCGCATTCCGTTCCGCCACGCGATCCCAGTAGCCTTGCATCAAAGCCTGCCCGCGAATGTAGCCGCCGAAGCTCAAGTAAGAATACGAATAGGTATTGTCGATGCAGAAATCGAAAGTCTCAAGCGAGCCGCCGCCCGGAATATGAATGGGCGGATGGGGCTGCTGGATCGGCCGAGGCCAGGGATTCACGTAGCGCAGCTTGGTGTACCGCCCGTTGAAGGCGAACGGCTCCTTGGCCGCCCAGGCGCGCTTGATCAACTCATGAGCTTCGCGGTATTTCTCGCGCGTCAATCCCGGGATCGTGCCGTAGCAGTAATTCGTATCCATCGACGTGCCCACTGGAAACCCAGCGACCAGGCGCCCGCCCGAAATGCAATCCAGCATGGCGAATTCCTCTGCCACGCGCAGCGGCGGATTGTAGAGCGCGATGGATGCGCCCAACACTACTAGCGCCACATCGTCGGTCCGCCGCGCCAGGCTGGCAGCGATCAGATTAGGCGACGGCATCAGGCCATAAGCATTTTGATGATGCTCATTCACGCCGATGCCGTCGAAGCCCAGCTTCCCTGCGTATTCAAGTAGGTCCAAATAGTTGTTGTAGACCTGATGGCCCTTGGCTGGATCGAAAAGCTTTGGATCGATATCCACCCACACTGAACGATTTTTCTCGCGAAAATCGTCCGGCAAATAGGGCCAGGGCATCAGGTTGAACCAAGTGAATCGCATGCAGTCTCCTCAGCAGGGACGGATCGAGCGCTCGTGACTGAAAAATGCGGGCCGGCTATTTCTCGGACTTGTCGGGCGGCGAGCCCTGACCCGCTGAGCCTACAAACAGCTTGCGTCCATCTGGAAACGTGATGTCGCGGCCGTTCATCTTGTTCGATTCGTCCTTGGATTGGTAGCCGTCCACGACGATCTCGGTCCCCGGCGGAAGCGAGGCCTTGGTAAAACCATTTCGCAGCAAAGTGTTCGGGCTTCCGCCCTCCACCATCCAGCTGGTTACCGTGCCGTCTTCACCCTTCACGTCGATGTGGATCCAGGCGTGCGGATTGATCCATTCCATCTTGGTCACCGTCCCGTGCAGCTTGATCGGCTTGGAGGAATCAAACTCCGCCGCGAACGCGTGATGCGCCCACAAAGGCGCCGCGCTCACAAGCAAACCCAAACCGGCAATTGTCATCGCTAGCTTCGTTCGCATCGCATTTCTCCTCTTCTCATGATCTGAATTACTTGACCGCTTTCTTCTCGGCAGCTCGTGCGCCCGCCAGAATATCCACCATCGCGTAATTCCCCTCGTGACAAGCGTACTCGAAAACCGGGCCTTTTGTTTTAGTCATCGGAATCTGCGCTGTCCACGGTTTGGTGAAGGCCGTCGGATCGTCCACCGTAAATTCGTACAGCACCGTATTCGGATTTACACGCGTGAACCGCTCCGTAAGGTGCAAATTCTCGTCCGCGCCCCGGAACCGGCTCTTGTCGGTGAAATTCGTTGTGTCAACCACCAGCGTGTTGCCATCCCAATGGCCGCGCGAATCGCCCATCCATTGCCGGATGCTACCGGGAAGATGCGGACGGCCATCGATCGGAATAATCCGCACATCGTGGATCATTTCAATGACGATGGCCACAGTCGAGGGCGTCTGCACGATCTGATATTCGTTATTGTAAAAACTTGGCAGCATCGGCGGACCCGCAGTCGGCCAATTGAGACATCGTTCCTGCAGCAATCGGTTCTCGGGGCCATCGGTCGAATGCTCGCGAGTATACGCCGCCTGCGCCGCTATTCTTTTTTGTGCCTCTGGAGTCAGAGCGGGAATGCGGCCATCCGGCGGATCGACGATTAGCGACGTACGCAACCCGGGCACTACTTTAGTCCCACGATCCCACCAGAACTGGTTGTATGCGTGATTGACGTCGGCCTCGGGATTTGACTCGCGGCTATCGGCGTCGTTGCGCTGGTTCGTTTCTCTTTCGTATTTAGCCGCTTCTTCCGGCGTGAAAACCTGCTTGCCCGCCAAACTCACCGGACGCTCCAGCGGCGTGATGGTTGTATTCGTCCAAATTCCTTGCAGATCGCGCTGGCTCTGTCCGAAGAGCATGGGTGCAGCCATGTTCGCGAACCCAAGCGTCACGATCAACCAGGCTGGCTTCATGCGCCTACTTCTTTTTTTCGGCGGCGCGAGCTCCCGCGAGAATATCCGTCAGCGCGTAATTACCTTCATGGCACGCGTATTCGTAAACCCGTTCGGTGGTCTTATTGAACGGGATGCGCGCGGTCCACGGTTTGGTGAATGCAGTGGGATCGTCAACCGTAAATTCGTACTGAATCGCGTCCGGGGAAACACGCGTGAAGCGCTCGGTCAGATGCAGATTCTCATCCGATCCTCGAAAGGCCGCCTTGCCATTGAAATTCGTGGTATCCACCACCAGCGTGTCGCCGTCCCAGTGGCCGCGCGGATCGCCCATCCACTCTTTAATACTCGATGCGACGTGGGGCCGGTTATCAATAGGAATCACGCGCGTGTCATGAATCATTTCATTCAGGATCACCACGTAACCCGGCCCCTGGACGATCTGCGTATCGTTGTTATATGGCCCCGGCAGCATGGGCGGCCCCGCCGTGGTCCACGACAGGCAGCGCTCGGCCAGCGACCGGCCTTCGGGACCATCGGTGGCGTGCTTTTGCATCCAGGCCCGAGATTCATCCAAGCGCTTCTGCGCCTCCGGCGTCAACGCTGGAATCTTGCCATCAGGCGGGTCGACGATCAGCGAGCTGCGCCGGTCTGCCACCAGATTGTTTCCACGATCGCGCCAGAATTCGTTGTAGGATCGGCCCACATCCACCGACGCACCGCCATCGCGGCGATCGCTACTCACGCTTTGCAATAACCGTTTCACGTAATCCGAGGCTTCTTGTTCGGTCAGAATCGGTTTCCCCGCAAGTTCCGCGGGACGCTCCAGAGGCGTCAGCGTTGAATTAGTCCACACGCCTTGCAGATCGGGCTGGCCATCGGCGGTGCGAGGCGCGGTCCAACTCTTCGATGTGGATGTGGCCGCCTTCGCGGCCTTCGCCGGAACAGAAACGCCCTGGGCTATAAGATGAATCGGGGCGAGTAGGACGACAAACATCGCTATCGCTCCCAAAGAAGCGGACGTGCGAACCTGCATAGGAAACCTCCGCTCAGCTATTTGCTGGGCTGCTTGCGGAGATGGCCGTACATCAGCTCCTCCACAAACTCCACACACTTGAATTCTAACAGTTGGGCGTTCTTTTCCAGGTGCTTGTACAGCGGCATGCTGATTTTCCAGGGCTTCGAAAAAACCTGTGGATCTTCAATAGTCGCCTCATAGTTCAAAACATTTGCCGACACCGGTGTAAAGCGCTCCACCACGTGCAGCATGTCACTGTGGAAATCGCCGGCGCGATCAAACCAGGTTTGATCGTTGAAACCGGTTACGTCCACCACCAGCGTGTCGCCATCCCAATGCCCGGCAGACCAACCCATCCAACTATCCACCGGCGCCGGCCCAGGATTGTCCATGTATATGGTTCGCACCGCGCCGTCGTATTCATAGGAGATCAGAATCACCTTCCCGGTTTGCACAATCTGAAATGGGAACGGCATGTACGTGGCGCGCGGCACGCCCGGCAGGTAGCACTTCACTTCCGGATCCAGCTTCAAACGGTTCGCGTAGTTTTCCTTTTTCTTCTGCGCCGCCGCCGGCAGATAGGGGATCTCGCCGCCCTCCACCACACCGATGCCGGGAGGCTCCGCGCCGGTCGCGCCCAACGACACCACTTGGCCGGCCTGCGCTGCGTGGCCTTGCAGGTCCCAATTGGCGGTGTTCATGGCCTGCCAGATGCCGTTGAGATTCGGCTTGCCATCCGCGGTGCGAGGCGCTTTATAAGTTTGATTCTGGGCGTACGCCGGTGCTAGCATTACTGCCACGGCTACTGAGCCGAGCACGAATAGTTGGAGTTGATTTCGCCTGGACATGTAGGTGACTAAGATCCTACATTCGGCGGATGCGGGTGTCAAATGGATCTTAATGCCGCTTATTTCAACAGCGACAGGGCCGATTTGGTCTCCTTCTCCACTTGCTTCAAAGTGCATTGCCGCGGCGCTTTGTCTGGACGCCAGCGCAGCAGCTTCGTTCCATGCCGGAATCGATGCCCGGTGAAATGATCGTACTCCACCTCCACCACCAGCTTCGGCATCAGCGGCTTCCAATCGTTCATGTCGCGCTTGCTCCAGCGGCTGGGACCACCGGGCGCGCGGCCTGTAAACCCGGGCGCTTCGATCAGCGCCTCCACTTTGCGTGTGATCTCTTTGCGTTCGTCGGCCGCGAACGCGGACGTAAATCCAACATGATCCAAAAGCCCCGCATCGTCGTACAGGCCCAATAGCAGCGATCCCACCACTTTCTTGCCGGTGCCATAGCGGAATCCGCCGATCACGCAATCCGCAGTCCGGCGATTCTTGATCTTTTGCATGCCCTCGCGCGATCCGCCTTCATACGGCAGATCCAAGCGCTTCGCAATCACGCCGTCCAGCGACCCGCGCATTTGCTGGAACCATGCCTTGGCTTCCTGAAAATCGCGTGTCGCCGGCGATAGCACGATTCCACGCCCTCGCAGGAACTTTTTCGCCCAGCGCTCCAGTTCACGCCGGCGTTGCTCTAGCAGCTTCTGAGTCAAGTCCGCGCCCCGTTCGTTCACCAGTAGATCGAACACAATAAACAGGCCTGGATGTTGTTCAGAAAGCATCTTCACCCGGCTAGCGGCCGGATGGATACGCTGCAACAACTCATCGAAGGATGGTTCGCCATCCACTGGAATGATGATTTCTCCATCCAGTACGAACTGCTTCGCCTTCAGACCTCGCAGCGCGTCCACTAACTCCGGAAAGTATCGCGTGAGAGGCTTCTCCGCCTTCGATTGCAACTCCACTTCGTCGCCGTCGCGAAAAGCCAGGCAGCGGAAGCCGTCCCACTTAGGTTCGTATTGCCACTCCTCGCCCGCTGGAATTTCGGCCGCAACACCCGCTTCCATCGGAGCGAAAAGAATACGGATCGGCAATTTCAAAAAAATTGCTCCAATCGCACTCGTCGCCGGATCAACAACAGCGGATGAAACAGATCGCCACTCCGGTGCACGCGATCCGGTACGTTATCAATGCGGAATTGCTCGATTTTAATCCCACGTTCTATTTCGTCCCAGCCTACCGGCGTGGAAACCGTTGCGCCCGGCTTCGGCCGCGCGGAGTAAACAGAAGCCAGCGTCCGGCCCCACGCATTCTGGTTATAATCCATCAGGACGTGTTTCGCCGGCCGTTTCGCCACGCGATATTCCGCCGTGATCAACGTTGGAAATCTGCTGGCTAAAGTTTGCGCCAGTTGTTTGGCGAAACTCCACACCTGTTTTTGCTTGGGCCCGCGGCGAATGGGCACGTAGATGTGGATGCCGCGCGAGCCGCTGGTTTTTGGATAACTGGGAATCTTCATTTCCGATAGAGCCGATCGCACCGCGAGAGCCGTCTCCAGCACCTGCTCGAACGTCGCGCCTTCCCCCGGATCCAAATCGAAATGCAAATAGTCTGGCCGGTCAACATCGTCACAAGTCGCGTACCACTGGTTCAAGTCGATGCAGCCTAGATTCACCACCCACAATAATGACGGCAGATCCTGAATCATCGGAAAATGAATCTTATTGCCCGATGCGTGCAGAATTTCGCAGGTCTCCATCCATTCCGGGTGCGGCTCGGGAATGCGCTTTTGAAAAAAGAAATCGCCTGCAGCCCCGTTCGGATAACGCTTCATCACCATCGCGCGATTCATCAAATGCGGCAGCAGCACGGGCGAAATATCCGCGTAGTATTGCAGCAGATCCCGCTTGGAAATCCCCTGTTCGGGCCAGAAAGCTTTATTGAGATTGGTCAGCTTAAGTTCACGTCCGCCAATCTCGATTTCAGCCTCGTTCTGGTCGTATGGAATTAGAATCCTTGTTGTCCTGATGGCGGCTGCCTCCTCCTTGTAGACCGCCGCCGGAGGAGTTCGTTTCCAACAGAACCCGATCTAAGTGCTCGAAGCCGCCATATCGGCCGTATTTACGTTCTTCAGCAGCGCTCGCAACCGGGCAAATTCGATCACTTGCCCAACCATGATCGTCATCTGCCGAGCAGATTGCTCCGCCATCCCCACGCCCTTGTCGTCGAAATGCTCCACCAGCGTGTTGATCGCGACTCCCATGGGGGTGGGCCATCCACGCAGCGCGTGCACGATCGATCGGAACGCCGACAACACTACTCCCGTCGATTGCCAGCCATGCCCGCAGACGATGAGCCCTACCGCTCGCCCATCGAGGTACGGCTCCGGATCTTTGCACATGTCTTCGGTGTAGTCGAGCGCGTTCTTCACCAATCCCGAAATCGATCCGTGATAGCACGGCGTCGAAATAATCACTCCGTTCGCTCGTCGCAGCGCGGCAATCATTTTCTGCGCGTGATCGGATCTGACGGACGATTCCGGGGTATACATTGGCAAGTTGATGCCTGCGCCATCGAACAGCTGCACCTGCGCGCCCTGTGACTCAGCCAACGCCAGCGCGTAGCGCAACGCTTTTTCAGACGACGAACCGGGACGCGTGGTGCCCCCGATTCCCACGATGAGGGGACGAAAACTCGCCATAATTTATTTCTGTTCGGATGCTCCGTTACAATAATATCTTTGAAAACGGAATTGGTCACATACTCATGAAATTTGGCGGCTTTTACGAACATCAGCTCCCCCGGCCCTGGGCTCGCGATTCCGAGCATACGCTCCTGAAGAATGCGCTTGAACAGGCGGTCTTGTCCGATCAATGCGGATACGATTACGTGTGGGCCACGGAGCATCACTTCCTCGAAGAATATGCCCACTCCTCGGCCCCTGAAGTTTTTCTCGCCGCGGTGAGCCAGCGCACCAAGAACATTCGCATCGGTCACGGCATCGTGCAAACGCCGCCGTACATCAATCATCCCGCGCGGATTGCCGAGCGTATCGCCACGCTCGATCTTTTAAGCGATGGGCGCGTCGAATTCGGCACCGGCGCGGGCGCAACCGAAACTGAGTTGGGCGGATTCAATGTCCCGCAGTCCGAGAAAAAGAACATGCAACTGGAAGGCATGCGCGTGGCCGTCCGCATGTTAGTGGAAGATCCGTTCACTGGTTATGATGGCCAGTTCGTCAAGATTCCCGCGCGCAACGTCGTTCCGAAGCCCTTGCAAAAGCCGCATCCGCCGCTATGGATGGCTTGCTCCCGCCGCGAGTCGATAATTCAAGCGGCGAAGCTCGGAATGGGCGCGCTGACATTTTCCTTCGTCTCGCCCGACGAAGCGCGCCAATGGGTGAAGGATTATTACGAGGTGATCGAAAACGAATGCGTGCCGCTAGGCTACGCTGTTAATCCTAACTTTGCCGTGGCCGCGCCGTTTCTCTGCGATCGCGATCAGGAACGTGTCGAGCGGATTGGCGCGGAAAGCTATGGCTTCTTTCTTTACGGACTCGGCCACTACAGCTTCTTCGGCGAACATCGTCCCGCCAGAACCGATATTTGGGATGAGTACAAGAACAATCCCAAGGAGTTCGCGCCGCCCGAAGGCCGCACGCAGGATTGTGTTGGAACGCCGGCAATGTTGCGCGAACGCTTGCGCGATTTTGAACAGGCGGGCATCGATCAGGTGCTTTGCATCTCACAAGCCGGAAAAATCCCGCACGATCTGCTGTGCTCCTCCATCCAACTGTTCTCGAAGGAAGTGCTGCCGGAATTTAAGGACCGCGATCTCGCGAGTGCCGTAACACAGGCGCAACTCCGCGCACGCATCAACGAGAAAGCCATGGCCCGCAAACCGAGGGTGGACCAGCTCAAGGGCGATGTCATTATCCGCGCCGCCGGGCACCACTAGCCGTGTTTGCCATTCCGCTCGCCAGCACCTGCGTTAAGTAGTTAGCGAATTCCAGGGTTTGTTTTGCGTTGAACGGTAGTTGCCCGCCGATCGCGAGCTTCGCCAATCCATGTACGCCCGACCAAGCCACCACGGCGAATCGCTGTGGATCCCCTTTGGGCAGCGAGCCCTCAAGCTGCGCCGCCGCGATAGCATCCAATAGTGTCTGAAATGCGCACTGGGCCGCTTCTGCATGTTCGGGGCGTGGTTCCGCCGGCTTCGGGCTTTCGAACATCACCAGAACGTGTTGCGGCCACTGCAGAGCGAACTGCACGTATCCGCGCCCTGCCAGGCTCAACCGCTCCGCCGCGCTACGGCCTTTGGTCATGGCCTTCTTCATAGCTTCGGTCAAGCGGTCAAAACCTTGCGCGGCCACTGCGGCCAGCAGATCGTCTTTGTCTTGAAAATGGCGATACGGCGCATTGTGCGACACGCCCGCCCGCCTCGCAACTTCCCGCAAGGTAAACGTTTGCGGCCCCACTTCGCCGATCAGGCCCACCGCCGCGTCCAAGAGGCTTTGCTTTAGATTTGCGCGATGATAAGGGCTTTTCGCTGCCATGGCTACCTTTGTAGCAGAAGATGTTGACAAGCGCAACATCTGGACTTAATATGAATGTGGGCGGTGTCAACATGGTCTCTTACAAACAACACTCCTTGGACGATCGTTGGGACGCGATTGTGATCGGCTCCGGCATCGGCGGCCTTACCACGGCGGCTCTTTTATCCAAACATGCCGGCAAGAAAGTTCTCGTGCTCGAGCGCCACTATACCGCCGGCGGGTACACCCACAGCTTCAATCGCCCGGGCTATTCCTGGGATGTGGGTGTCCATTACATCGGCGAGCTCCAGAACCCTGCATCCCCGGTGCGCGCAGCGTTCGACTATCTTACCGGTGGCCAACTCGAATGGGCGTCGATGCCCGATGTCTACGATCGCGTCGTGATGGGCGGGCGCAGCTTCGAATTTCCAACCGGCCTGGAGCGCCTCCGCGCGCGCCTGAAAGATTACTTCCCCACCGAAGCCAGCGTCATCGATCGTTATCTTGCCGCCGTACAATCGGCCCAAAAAGCCAGCCGTCTTTACTTCGCGGAAAAAGCCATCCCGCGTCCGCTCGCTCGTCTCGCCGGACGTTTCCTGCGCGCCCCGTTTCTTCGCTGGGCATCCCAATCCACGCTCGACGTCCTGCGCCGCTTCACCTCAAACGGGGAACTGATCGCCGTTCTCACTGCGCAGTGGGGCGATTATGGCCTGCCTCCCGCCCAAAGCAGTTTCGGCATCCATGCCATCATCGCATCGCACTATTTCAATGGCGCAAGCTACCCTGTCGGCGGCGCATCCCGCATCGCGGAAACCATCGCGCCGGCCATCGAGCGCAACGGCGGAAAGATCGTCGTCAGCGCCAACGTCCAGGAAATCATCGTTCAAAACGGCCGCGCAACCAGCGTCAAAATGGCCGACGGCCGCGAGTTTCATTCCGATCTCGTCATCAGCGATGCGGGCGTGCGGAACACCTTCCAACGCCTGATTCGCCAACCGCAGCCCATCCTCGAAGATCTGAAACGCGTCCCCGGATCGCTCGCACACCTGAGCCTCTACATCGGCGTGAAACAAAGTGCGCGCGAACTGGGTCTCACCGGAACCAATCTCTGGATCTACCCGCCGTCGGAACGCGGAGCAACGGACCACGACGCCAATCTCGCTCGCTTCATTCAGGATCCGTCCGCGCCGTTCCCAGCCCTCTACATTTCATTTCCATCCGCGAAGGATCCCGAGTTCGAGCGTAATCACCCCGGTCGTGCGACGCTCGAAGGCGTAGTCTTTGCGCCCTACGAATGGTTCACGCGTTGGGAAGATTCCCGCTGGAAGCATCGCGCCGCCGAGTACGATGCTTTCAAGCAGGCGTTAGCCGCTAGGATCAAAAGCGAAGTGGAACGCAACGTTCCCGCCGTCGCTGGAAAGATCGATCACGCGGAGCTCTCTACGCCGCTCACCACTCGCCACTTCATGAATTACCCGCAGGGCGAAGCTTACGGTCTGGCTGCCACGCCCGAGCGTTTTCGCCTACGCTCTCTCACCCCCCACACCACCATTCGAAATCTTTATCTCACTGGACAAGACGTCGTGTCGCTCGGTGTCGCGGGCGCTCTCTTCGGTGGCGTCATCACGGCATCCGCTGTATTGGGCCGCAATTTGATGTCCGCCGTCACTAAGCCCATGCGGGCATCCGCCGTCGCAGTTTAGAAGCGATTTGGCCAAAAATATGGCAATAAAGCTCGCCCATCAAACTGCCATACCAGTGTTGTAACAATGCGAGGAATTCGCTCGCAACCACCAGAGGCAATTGGCGCACCATTGCACTCGTATCAAATTCTGTGATATCTTTGCCTGCCAAGGGGACCAGGAGGTTCTATGAGGACGATCGCCACTCTGATTGTGTGCGTCATGAGTCTCAGCGTAACGTGGGCACAGTCGCAAAACACGTCTCAGATAACAGGAACAGTTCAGGACGCTTCGGGTGCACCCGTGCCCGGCGCCCAGATAAAAGCTACTCAAACCGACACCGGCATTAGCCGCGTGGTCAGTTCCGAAGCCGATGGCGTTTACGTGTTGCCGAATCTGCCAATCGGACCTTATCGCTTGGAAGTGACTAAGTCTGGTTTTAGCACTTACGTTCAGACTGGCATCGTGTTACAAGTTGCCACCAACCCCACCGTCGATATTTCGTTAAAAATCGGCGCTGTCAATGAACAAGTGCAGGTGGAAGCCAATGCCGCACTCGTGGAAACGCAGGCCACCGGTGTTGGAAACGTGATGGAGACCCAGCGCATTGTGGAATTGCCTCTCAATGGCCGCCAAGCTACCGACTTGATCCAATACACCGGCGCGGCGGTTGTTCTCGGCACGGCTGGCAACGGTGGTTACCCCGGTACAGTGCAGTTCTCCATCGCTGGCGGACAGGCCTTCGGTGTGGCGTTCTGGCTGGATGGCAGCGTTTACAACAATCCATGGGACCTGGCGAACATGCCGCTTCCGTTCCCGGACGCGCTCGCGGAGTTTAAGGTCGAAACCAGTTCTCTGACGGCGCAAAACGGCGTACACGCCGGCGGGACCGTTACAGGAGTAACCCGATCCGGCAGCAACGCCTTCCATGGCGATGCGTTCGAGTTTTTGCGCAACGGCGATCTGAACGCGCGCAATTTCTTCGCGCCCACGCGCGACAGCCTCAAGCGGAATCAGTTTGGCGGCACCATTGGTGGTCCCGTAGAGAAGAACAAACTATTCTTCTTTTTCGGCTATCAGGACACCATTACGCGTCAGGATCCCGCCGCGAACTCCGCTGCTACCTTTGTTCCCACCGCCGCGATGATGCAAGGTAATTTCAACGGCTGCACGCCAGATCTGAGCCCAACGGTTCTGGCCGGTATTCCCGCTCCTATAGCGGCCCAGATTAATAGCAATATCAATAACCATAACTATCAAATCCCCGCTTCGCTGCTTGATCCAGCGGCGCTGAAGCTGGCGGCGCTGCTGCCGGCCACCACCGGCGGCTGCGGCCAGACTGGATTCGGCCTGACTACCGACGTAAATGAGAATCAATATGTCGGCCGCGGAGATTATCAAATCAGCCCAAAGGACACGCTCTTCGGCCGCTACATCCGCACTCACTTTTATCGGCCGCCAGCATACAATTTTACGCCCGGCAATCTTCTCACCACCGCGCAGGGTGGCTTGGACGACGCGGATCAGTCCTGGGTAGTGGGTGAGACGCACTTGTTTTCCCCGACGTTGGTCAACCAGTTCCGCGCTTCCGTAGACCGCATTGCAGTCCATCGCTTCTCTCCCGGTTATGTCTCGGCCTGCGATCTGGGGCTGCCGGTTTACTGCGGATATGTGCCACACCAGAGCGGTTTCACGGTAGCCGGGGCTTTTTCTGTTGGCCCGGGCACGGGCGGCCCGGCGCAAGCTCATAGCACGCCGCTTCAGATCAACGACGATATAAGCTGGGTGCACGGCAACCATCAGATTAATTTCGGCGGAGGCGGAGAAGTTTCCAAGATGCTCTTCTATGGGAACGTCTACTCCCAAACCAACTGGACATTCAACAACCTTCCCACGTTCCTTCTCGGGGAATTCAGCTCGAATTCGATGTCGTTGCCAAATGATCTGCTCCAGGAAAAGTGGTTCATGAATTTTTATGTGCAGGATACCTGGAAGGTGACTTCCCACTTCACCGTCAATGCGGGTGTGCGCTGGGAGCCGTTCTTTCCGCCCTCGGAAATCAATGGCTCGGTCTATAACTTCAGCCTTCCCGGCCTGATCGCCGGAACGAAGAGCACGCAGTTTGTCAACGCGCCTCCAGGCCTCTCCTATCCGGGCGATCCCGGCTTTATCGGCAAGACCGGCGAACAAAAACAGTGGGATCTGTTTGCGCCGCGCGTAGCGCTCGCCTGGGACCCCAAAGGCGACGGCAAAATGGTTATCCGGGCTGGCTGGGGGATCTCTTATGATTACGTCGCTGGCGAGTTGATGGTGAACTCGGCGGATGCTCCACCTTATGGCGGCACGGAAATCTGGTCCGGGCAGTTCAGCAATCCCTTCGCTACTAATCCCGGCGGAAACATCTATCCCTATGTCCCGAGTAAAAACGCTCCCTTTGCGCCGGGCGGCACCTACATCTTTGTTCCGCCTAACCTGAAAACACCCGCAACGATGTCATGGAACTTGGTTATCCAGCGGCAGCTAGGCAGCGACTGGCTGGTATCGGCCAGCTACCTGGGAAGTGAGAGCGAGCATCTATGGGATTCCTATCAGGTAAATCCGGCCGTCTATATTCCAGGGAACTGCACCGCGGGGCAATATGGCCTCACGAAACCCGGCCCATGCTCCAGCACGGCAAACCAGAACTATCGCCGCGTGTTTGTGCTGAACGGATATCCGGGTACGCTATTTTCTAACGGCTCGCCTGCCTTTGGATATGTGGATTCATTCGACAGTGGCGCGACGTCCAGTTACAACGGATTGCTCCTGCGCCTTTCGAAACGTTTCAGCCACGGCTTAAGCATG
>Ga0210383_10003164_pt1 | contig 14805 bp, 13 predicted proteins | sample IncBWC14OmetaG_FD_160072 | JGI IMG/M metagenome (GOLD analysis project Ga0210383, IMG submission 160072) | Forest soil microbial communities from Barre Woods Harvard Forest LTER site, Petersham, Massachusetts, United States - Inc-BW-C-14-O ...
TGGAGTGCACTTTGTAGCCGAAGTCTTTTACAATGCCGCAAACTTCGTCGATTTCCTGACGGGTGGCATGGAGCTTCATTGAGATGATCATGTCCTTTTCCTTCTTCCCCCTCTGCGCGAGCAGGCGGGCACAAAATAAAAAAGCCCACTCGCTGCGAGTGGGCCGAATATCGGTGAAATTCGACTTGCCTAGACGACGGCCCCTCGCTCCCGGTAGGTGCGGTACGTAAATCGCCACGAATACGAGTAAGGCCTGAAATTCATGGGGTTAGTGTAGCGGGTTCGGTGGAAAAGGCAAATGGGAAATGGTTATGGCGGGTATTAGGGGAAGGAATGGAAGGCGAGGTGGAATGTTTTCTTAGGGAAACGGCCCGCTTCGGAAAGCGGGCCCTACTAAGCGGGAAGTCCAGGACTCAAGTACAGCGGCATGCGGGGCGCGCAGAAGACGGATTCCGCGCTTCGAAGACTTCGCTCAGAGTGACAGTCGGGAGGGGTAGAAGGTTCAATATAGGAGGATAGCTACGCGGAAGCGGGTGAATTCGGAGGAGCTGGCGGAATGGCAGGCGCCTATGGTGGCGGAATGGTATTTACCGGAGTTAAGTTTTTGTGTGACTTCGTCGGGGAGGTGGTTGATGTCGGACATTTCGTAGCGAAGAACGGTGTTGGGTTTGGGGCCGGCCCAGCCGCGATCGAGTTCGCAGGTTTTGCGCGCGTCGGCGGAGCCGGTGGTAACGTGAAGATCGTGTCCGGAGAGTTGCGAGGCGACCTGCTGCTCTTGTTCGTCTAAAGAGAGAGAAGGAACGGAAGTGGAGAAATCCTCTACGGCGAAGAGCATGTTTCCGGACTGGACGACGGAGATGCCGATGGCGTTCAGGTCCGGGTCGAGAAGGTTGGCGCGGTGCGGTGGCGAGTTCATCCATTGAGAGTGGATGCCGATGACGGTAGGACCCTGGGCGACATTTTCGGCCATGGTGCTAAAGCGTGCTCCGGCCTGGTGCGCGCGATCCTGCATGGGAGGCTCACCGGGAAACTGGTGCGAGAGCTGGTTCATCTGCGCCATGCGGAGGGCGTGTTGATGAGCGGCGGTCGCCAGGGCGGGATCCCAACGTAGAGCAGGTAAGCCCTCGGCGGCGCGATCGCGATTGGCAGCATTGAGCAAAGTTTGGTCGGCGGAACTGGTTTGCGGAACCGCTGCGTATAACGAGGGAGTGAGGAACAACGCCAGAACGACAATGGCGACGACAATTGTGAGACAACGCAAAGCAGTAGCCACGGGAAGCTCCTGCTTTTATTGAACACCAGGGAAGGAAAAATGGCGCGGGGAAATTCGGACAGGGCTGTGGGAAAAGTCAGCTGGCCGCCGGAACAGGAATGCGGTAGTTGCGGTTGACAACGTTTGCTCCATCACGGCTCAGGCGAGTAGATGGTCTTTGTGAAATAGCGAGAGAACGGCCCGCCTCGGAAGGCGGGCCCTACAACGGCTGACCCAGGGTGCCGGCCTGAAGGCACGGCGCTTCACGGAGTGACCCAAGAGCCCACATGCAGAGGCGGCATGTGGGCACCGACAAAAAATCACAAGCTCTCAGGGTGACAACGTTTTTTATTGTGCTCAGATACCCTGAGCATTTCCGCGGGAGATTAGCCGCGTACGTGAACGGCGCTGAAGCTGAGGACGACGTGGCCACCGGCTGTGGGACGGCCAAAACTCAGCATTGGACGGAAGCGCGAGAAGATCAGAACCTGATCGAGCTGGTGGCGAACATTTGGCGTGTTAGAGCCAGAGAGAATGTCGTAGCTGGACATCTGGCCGTTGGCGCTCACAGTGACGTCGACGAGAAGATCATCGTTTTGCAATTCCAGGTCGGGATGCTGCATTTGGGCCACGACCGACTCTGGATAATCGGAAAGCGCAATGAGTTCGGCGGGCTGGAGCAAGCCGGTGGGAATGTCATTGGGATCGGCGCGCACGGTGATGCCGGGAACGATCATGTGCAATACGAAAACAAAAATGATGAAGGCGGAGAACAGGCCGCCGGTTGCGGGCACGGTCAATGGACGAAACACGTTGTCGAGCAGGATTTCCGAGCGATCCTTGATGCGCTGCCAACGCTTCGTCCAGCCTTGGGTTTCCTGTGCTTGTGACGCAGCGACGCGGATGCGCACGGCCAAATCTGAAGGGGGCACCGCGCGGGGCACGCGCGAGAGCAATACAGACAAGCGGCGATAGCGTTGCAGTTCCTCGCGGCAACCTTCGCAAAGGTCCAAATGTTGTCCAATCGTACGGCGTTCCTCGAGTCCCGGAGCGTTCACCAGGGCATCATCGAGATACCCTGCTAGCCGGGTTCGTACCGTCTTGCAGCTCATGATAGGTCCTCTCGCGTCCGTTCAGAACGCATCGTTTCATCGGTTCCTGACCAATTGGAGGCACGTACATAGGCCGCTTGTAAGCCAATCTGGGCGGCGAATCCGGTTGCTGCAGAAGCGTGTTGCCGCGATGCGGGCGTCACTTCGTGGTGAGCGGCATGGCGCTCGCCGAGGAGGGGCTCCAGAATTTCCTTGAGCGCGCGGCGGCCGCGAAGGATGCGAGATTTCACGGTTCCCACGCTGACTTCCAGAACTTCGGCCACCTCTTCATAACTCAAGCCTTCGAGATCACGCAGGATGACCGCGCTGCGAAACACGTCCGGGACCTGCTGTAGGGCGCCCTGCACGGCTACCTGAATTTCCTGTGCAGCAAGCTGATCGAAGGGAGTGGCGCCCAAATCTTCGACATCGATCTGGGAAAATCCTTCCTCGGGTTCCGCATCAATCGAGACATTTTTCTGGAGGTGACGCTTGAACCAGCGGCGGTGATTCAGCGCTTCGCGAATGGCGATGCGGTACAGCCAGGTCTTCAAGGAGCTGCCCTGACGGAAATGGCGAATACCCTTGAATGCTTTCAAGAAAACTTCCTGGGCGGCGTCCGCGGAATCGGCAGTGTCGCCGAGCATGCCGAGAATCAGATTGAAAACGGGACCGTGGTAGTGAGTGACCAACCAGTCGAAGGCCGTTTCCGAACCAGCCTGCAGTTCGGTGACAAGGTCGGCTTCATCTCTGCCCCAGGAGAGGGCGCTGGCCCAATCGGACACGGTGTGCCTTTCTTCGCCCTGGCCCAAACTGGCTGCGGCGAACCGGCTTGCTCTGGCTGGGAGGGAAAATCCCAACCTCTGTCCGCTCAGAATATTAGACACCGGAGGATGCGGAATGTTTCCGCCGGCGGTTGGCCCCCGAAAGAGACCTAAAAAAGATTGTTGCACCGGGAGTTTGGCAATGCAATGGGAGGAATGGTAATGGGAGTAAGGAGGGGGGGTAGTTCGTCGTAGGTGGTTAGGTTGTTGATTTTGAGACGGTTGGGGGTGGCGGACCCAGACCCATAGGCGGAACCCAACAGCCCACATACAGCAGCGGCATGTGGGGCACCCCAGACACTGCGGCGACGACCCCAAGATCCCCTGCGCAAAGAAACACTTGGAGCGGGGCGCCCAGGAATCGGCTGGCCAAGATGTCTATCATTGCGTCGATATAAGTTGCTAGTGCGGGACGGGGCGGTAGTCTCGACACTTGCAGTCGGGGAAAAAGCAGGGGTGGCGGAGTTTGCCTTTGGAGTCGCGGACTACGCGGTGAATCGATTTACCATGGGAGCATTTGCAAGGCTGTTTCTTTTTGGGGTTGGTCATAGATTTAGTGGCCAGCATTCTACTATCTGCGGACAAAATCCACGAGAGAAATTCAGAGAATTCATCGAAATTCTGTCTCGGGCTTCGCGGTAAGATTTTCTTAATTTTTCTCGATTTGCGACGTTGTTGCTCGCGACTATAGTGGAGAAGCAGATCCCTCATCCCGCAAAAGACGCAGGGTCGGGATGACACGCGGCCTGTCAGGAACTTTGAGAATGGAATGGAATCTCGGTGGAGTGGGATAAATTCTAGCGCTTCAGATGGGCGAGGTTGGCGGCGTGAAAGGCTTCATTTACGGTGCGGAGGAGGGCTTCGCGAGTGAAAGGTTTTTCGAGAAAGAAACTATCGGCTGGTTTGTGGCCTTCCATCTGTTCGAGGTAGCCGGACATGAAGATAACTTTCAGATCGGGAATCAGCGCACTGAGCCGCGCGGAGAGTTCCGTGCCGCGCATCCGTGGCATCACGATGTCCGTCAACAGCGCGCCGATTTCGGAGCCGCGTTCGGTGGCAAACTGCAAGGCTTCGACACCATCTTTCGCGGCGAGCACGCGAAATCCCGCCGTCTCCAGAAAACGCCCGGCAAGCTCGCGCACGGAAGCGTCGTCTTCTACAACGAGGATCGTTTGCGCTCCCGCAAGCCGCGTAAGAACTACGGACTTTGCGACAGCGGGATCGCATGGCTCCTGCACCTGAGGGAGGTAAACCTCAAAGCAACTTCCCTTCCCGGGCGCCGATTCCACCCAGATGAAGCCGCCGCTTTGCTTGACAATGCCATAAACCGTGGAGAGGCCGAGACCGGTGCCTTTGCCGACTTCCTTGGTAGTGAAAAATGGCTCGAAGATGCGCGCCAGCGTCTTTTCGTCCATGCCATGCCCGGTGTCGGTGACGGAAAGCAGAACGTAAGAGCCGGGCACCAGGCCGGGACGCATTTGGGCATGGGAGGAATCGACGCAGACGTTCCGGGATTCGACGATGAGATTGCCGCCTTGCGGCATCGCGTCCGAAGCGTTGACGGTCAAATTCATCAAAACCTGCTCGAGCTGTCCAGGATCGGCTTTCACATTTTTCAAATCCGCGCCAGGTAGAAACACAAATTCAACATCTTCGCGAATCAAGCGATGGAGCAGCTTCTGCATTTCGCCAACGAGATGATTCACATCCAGCACTTTGGGTTGGAGAATCTGGCGACGGCTGAAGACGAGGAGTTGGCGCGTGAGGGCGGAAGCGCGGTCCGCCGCTTTGTGAATCTGCTCGCCGCTTTTGTAAGAAGCATCGGAGATGCCCAAGCGATCAAGGAGCAGTTCGCTGTGGCCCTTGATGATGGTAAGGAGATTGTTGAAGTCATGAGCTACGCCACCGGCGAGTCGGCCCAGTGCTTCCATTTTCTGAGATTGGCGGAGTTGCTCTTCGAGTTGATGGCGTTCGGCCTGGTTGCGCTGCAAAGTGCGGCGCATGCGGTCAAACGCGCGGGTAACTTCAGCCACTTCCCCGCCGCCGCGCAGATGCAAACGAAACTCGTAGTCGCCTTGCTCCAGCGCTTTCACGCCTTGCACGAGCCAGGCAAGAGGTTCGGTGAAAGTGCTGGAGATAAGGAAGGCCAGGAGACCGCCGGCTACAACCGCAAACAGGCCGAGGCGCAGGAGAAGACGATTAATGCGCTGAAGAAAGGCCATGGTGTCCGCATCGGAGCGGAAGACGATGAGGCTGGCGCCATCGGGCTGGCCCGGAATGAGTGCGACTGAGCTTGCAAAATAACGCTGGTCGCCAAGAATAATCTGATCGGGAGTACTGCGGCCGCGCAATTGGGAATTAAGCTCAGAAGTACGGTAAGAATCCAGAGTACTGACCACGGTTTGACCGTTGTAACGGAGGGCAACTTCGCTGGAGAGCAGATGGCCTAAATCGCGGAGGCTGCGCTCGTCCAGTTCCTGACCGACGATGACAGTCGAGCAGGGCCCGTGGGCGTCACTGGCAAGTGGGCCGATGGACTGGAGTTCGACCTGGTAGAGATGCCCTTGGGCGAACCACCAGTCGGAGGTGCGCTTGTGAGCCAAAGAGGTATGCAACCTCGATTCTACAGAATCGCTGGAAAAATCGGGGTGAACGGTGTGCAGCGCAACGACCTTGCCGCTCTCGTCGGCCAAGGCCATTAGGTCGCTGCTGGAGGTGTCGAGGGGATTGTTGGTCGAATCCATGAAAGAGCTCGCGTCACCGTCAGAAAGGAAGGTGGAAGTGGCCAGCAGGTCGGCTTTGCGCGACATGAGGACCTGGCGCTGATGCTGGAGTACCTCAAACATAACAAGAGAGTTATGGGCACTGGTGGCCAACTCTTGGCGAGCTTGCTGCTGGACTGTCTGACGTACGACGAGGAGCGTTACGCCGGTGAGTCCAGCGATAACCAACACCATGGAGAGCAGGAACTTGGTTTGTAAGCGAAGATTGGCCAGTAATCTTGCCATGTGGATCGAGGCCTCAGCTGCCTTTAGACTTGCGATCTGGAGAAATGATATTGGCATTTGTTATTGGAACGCAGAATGGGACTCCGGTACCTTGGCGGTAGCCGATGGTACCAAGGCGGATGTGAGCGGTGGCGTCCATAACGTGAGATAGATTACGCCGAATTGGGGGGTATGGCGAGGGCATGCAAAGGGAAATCGCAGAAAAGGTGTGGATGCTCTGGGGCCTGATCGGCGCTTACGTGGGAGCGGATGTGTTATTCCTGCTGGCTGGCCTGTACCCGGGACACGTGCCGATTGTCCTGTCCGTGGCGCTGCACATTTTGCCGCCACTGGCGTTTGCGCTGGTTCATGGGGCAAGGATTTATGGGTGGCGGCGGATTCTGGTGTTGGCAGGACTGTATGTGGTCGTGGGAAATGTGCTGGAAAATTTGAGCATCGCCACAGGATTTCCGTTTGGGCATTACGTTTTCACGGAGCGGATGGGACCGAAGATCTTGCAGGTGCCAATACTGTTGGGGCTTGCCTATGTGGGCATGGGGTATTTGTCTTGGTCGGTGGCGCGCGGCATCTTGCGAGAGAGGGGTGGTGAGCCTTCGGAGTGGAGGGCGGCGGTGCTGCCCGTACTGGCGAGCGTGGTGATGACGGCGTGGGATTTGGCAATGGATCCGATTTGGTCCACGGTGGGACGACTGTGGATCTGGCAACAGGGTGGAGGATATTTTGGCGTGCCTGCGAGCAATTACGTGGGATGGCTGGTGACGAATTACTTGATCTACCAGTTGTTTGTTTTGGTAGTTCTCCGTGGACGCTCGGGGACCCGTAGAGAGAATGGGGCGGAGAGCGCTCCGGCGAGTTACTGGCGGATGGCGGTGATTTTTTATGCGCTTACCGGGATTGGGAATTTGCTGCTTGCGGTGCCGACACCACGGCATCCGGTAGTAACGGATGTTTCGGGGTCGGCTTGGCGGGTGAGCGATATTACGTTGGCGTGCGCGGTTATTTCCATTTTGGTGATGGGTGGGTTTGCGTTGTGTGCTTGGGTGCGATTGGGGGAGCGGACGCCGGAGGATGAGCGGAGTGTTAGTCAGTAGCGTGGGGTAGGCACGCCGCGAGGGGCATGAGGAGAAAGAGCGAGATTCCTCACTCCGCGGACTCCGTTCGAATGACGACGTTTTTTTGTTAAGGAGAAAAGCCAGCTACCTAGTTTGGCGGGGCGTAGAAGAGGTAATCGGCGGAGTAGGGGGCGCGAACTTCCTGGCCGGTGTGCGTGGAGTCGCAACCGGAGGCGGGGGGTTTGCCGCCTTTGGTGTTGATGCGCTGGATGCTGGTGGCGCGAGAGAGAACGCCGTTCCCTTCGTGGCCGAGTACGTGGACCAGCAGCCATGGGACGGAGTCGGGATCGGGAGAAGGGGCATTGGCGACGGCTTTGCCGGTGACGCGGCTGTCATCGTTCGCTTCCCAGGTGGGGCCGGCGAAATGCTTGCCGAATGGTTTGCCATCCTTATCGAAGAGTTGGGCGTCTGGGGCTTTCAGGACCCAGTCGAATTGTGTGACACCTTCCTTGCAAGTATAGACCTGATCACCCTTGGCGTGGACGGTTAAGAAGAGCTGTTCGCCAGCGGGCGGCTGGAGCTGCGAGGGACCGTTCTGAGCCAGCACCGGAAAAATGACCAGGACCACGAAGGTGAGTTGTGTGCAGATCTGCCGGCGCATGGAAAGTCCTCCTATGGCGATAGAGCGGGAGAGAAATATAACTCAAGTGGCGGGCAAGCGTGATGAAGAATAGGCGCTTCACTAGAGAGAGCGTGCCGCCGCGGCGGCGGATGCCCAGGCCCATTGGAAATTGAAACCTCCCAAGTGGCCGGTGACGTCGACGACTTCGCCAATGAAGAAAAGGCCGGGGACGAGGCGCGATTCCATGGACTTGCTGGAAAGTTCGCGGGTGTCGACGCCGCCAGCGGTGACTTCGGCTTTTTCGTAGCCTTCGCTGGATGCCGGAATGAGAGACCAATTGTGCAGCTGCTTTTCGAACGCGGCGAGGTCCGGATTGGTGTAGCTGGAGGGTGCGTTGAATCCGAGCCAGCGCTCGGCGAGGCGGTTGGGAAGAAATTGCTGGAGGGCTTTGCGCGTGGCGGCGAGGTCGCGGCGGCTGGAGGCGCGGAGCGAAGCGGTTGCGTCGCGCTCCGGAGCCAGGTCGAGGTGGATGGGCTGGGATTCTTTCCAGTAGGAGGAGATTTGGAGAATGGCAGGACCGCTGAGACCGCGATGGGTGAAAAGCATTTTTTCACGGAAGGAATTCTTTCCGGCGGTGGCGATTACTTCGGTGGAGACTCCGGCCAGTTGGGAATAGCGATGATGATCGGCGGGATTGAAAACGAGAGGCACGAGAGCGGGGCGCGTGGGAACGATTTTGTGGCCGAACTTGCGAGCGAGGTCGTAGCCAAAGGGGGTGGCGCCCATTTTGGGTATGGAGTGGCCGCCGGTAGCGACGATGACGATGGGGGCGCGAAATTCGGCGGAATCCGAGCTGAGGACGAATTCGGTGGTGCGCTGAACTTCGGTGACGCGGGTGTTGAGGAAGATTTGGACCTGGGCTGCATGGCATTCAGCTTCGAGGAGGTTGGTGATGTCCGTGGCGGAATTGTCGCAGAAGAGTTGGCCCAGTTTTTTTTCGTGGTAGGCGATGCGATGTTGTTTGACGAGACCGATGAAATCCGCGGGGGTGAAGCGGGCGAGGGCGGATTTGGCGAAGTGAGGATTGGAGGAAAGGAAATTTTCGGGAGTGGTGTGGATGTTGGTGAAGTTGCAGCGGCCGCCGCCGGAAATGAGGATTTTTTTGCCGATGCGGTCGGCGTGCTCGAGTAACGCTATGCGGCGGCCGCGTTTGCCGGCTTCGGAGGCGCAGAAGAGGCCGGCGGCACCAGCGCCGAGAATCAGGACGTCAAAGGAACGGGGCAGAAGGACCTCACGGTGTGTGAAGGCCAGTTTAAGACAGAGTGAGGGTGGAAGGAAGTTGAGGAGGTTGACTCCGTTCGGAATGACGTGATTTTTTATTACAACGAGCGGAGACAACGGTAGCTATTTAATGATTAGTCGAAAGAGGTGGGGAGGTCGGGGTGGCGGAAGTGGTGGAAGAGGTGGGCGATTTGGGCGGGGGTGACGCGAGTGAGGGAGAGCGGGGGAAGATTGTTTTCTGGGAAAAATTGGGCGCCGGCGGTTTCGTGGCTGTCGGCGGGAGCTCCGCCGACGATCTCTGCCAGGAAGAAAATTTTGTAGGTGTGGAAAGCGTATGGCGGGTGCTCGTGTAAATTGCGATCGAAAATCGCGGCAAGCTTTGTGATGCGAACTTCGTAGCCGGATTCTTCGCGAACTTCGCGCTTGGCCGCGAGTGAGGCAGATTCGCCAATGTCGGCCCAGCCACCGGGAATTGTCCAGCAGCCGTCTTCGAGTTCGCGCACGAGCAGGATACCGCCGTCTTTGAATGCGGCGATGCGCACATCGATTTTGGGAGTGGCGTAGCCGGATTGTTCGGCGAAGACCTTTTCCATTTGCTCCACGTTTGGAAGAGCGGCACCGGCGGCCATCATTTCCGCGGCGATGCTGCGAATTTCGTGGTAGCGCTGAATATCGAATTTGTCTTTGCAATAGGCGAGGCCGGATTGAGAAATGGCTTGCAGACGTCGCGCCCATGCAAGCCATTGAGGAATGGACATGGAAGTATTTTGGCAGCGGCGCGGACGATGGACAAGTCAGGCGGTTGATAATGCGGTTACAAATGGAGGAAAGAAGGATTTGGATGAGGTAAGATGCCGCGGCGAAATCAGAAAGGGTAAACATGACGCCTGGGGAACAACTGGAGAAGTTCTTTGCGAAGTACGAGCCGAGTGTGGCGGCGATGGCAAAGAAGGCTTTGGGAAAAATGCGCAAGCTGGTGCCGGGCGCGAACGAGATGGTGTACGACAATTACAACGCGCTGGTGATTGGATTTGTACCGGGCGAGCGGCCATCGGACGTGGTGTTCTCGATCGCTGTATATCCAAATTATACGAATTTGTTCTTTGCGCAGGGAAAGGGGCTGCCCGATCCGGAAAAGCGCTTGCAGGGCGCCGGCAAGCAAGTGCGTTCTATTCGATTGGAAAGTGCCGCAACGCTGGATGAGCCGGAGGTTCGGGAGTTGATTCGGGTAGCCCTGGAGCATGCGAAGGTGCCAATCGATCCGAAGCAGAAGCCCAGAATGGAAATTCGGGCGGTCGCGAAGAAGCAGAGGCCCAGGCAGGTGAGGATGAAGTAATGTGGCGATCGCAGAAGCGGCGGCTGGACCGCACTCCAAGGCAATCCGAGTGGGTGTGGAATGGCGTACTATGGCAATGAAGACCGGACCTGAGGTGTGTTGACGCCGCTGCCAGGGACAGAAGAGACCACTTCCGATTGGTCATTGCTGGCGCGCATAGGGCAAAAAGACGAAGAGGCTCTGTCCGCGCTGTATGACCGGTACAGCGGATTGGTGTTTTCAGAAGCGAGACGGATCTTGCGCGATACGGGCGCAGCGGAAGAAATTTTGCAGGATCTGTTTTTCCAGGTGTGGCGCACGGCGGAACGGTTTGATCCGGCACGAGGATCGCTGGCAGGGTGGCTGCTGGTGGCGGCGCGCAACCGCGCCATTTCGAAATTGCGTAAAAAGAGCGGGCAAACCGAAGAACTGGACGAAAATGGTGTGTCGTTCAGCGTGAACGTGGAATCGCACGCAGCACAGAACCTGCTTCTGGATAAAGTTCGAGCGGTGATGGGAAGCCTGCCGGAGAACCAGCGGGAAGCGCTGGAGTGCGCCTATTTTGAAGGAATGTCGCACTCGGAAATTGCCGAGAAAACCGGCCAGCCGCTGGGAACGATCAAGACACGGATTCGGAGTGCGATGGAGTCTTTGAAGAAGGTGCTGAGTTGAGTAACGCAGAGCACATTCGATTGGAAGAGCTGGAGCTGTTTGCTCTGGGCGCGTTGCCTGCGGAAGAGGCGGCAGCGATCGAGGCGCATGTGTCTGGCTGCGGAGAGTGCGCGCTGAAGCTGGCACAGGCGCGAGGAAACGCGGCTGTTCTGAGTTTTGGGGTGAAGCAGGAGCGGCCCGCGGGGACCGTGAAAGCGGAATTGATGGCGCGGATCCGGGCGAATCGCGAGGCACAGCAAAGAAATGCGTGGCCGCAAAAAGCTCCGGTGACGCCGAGCATTCCCAAACCGAAGGCGCGGGGTTCGTGGTGGAACTGGGCGTTGGCCACGGCAGCGGTGGTGTTGGCGCTGGTGAGTTTTGGATTGTCGTGGCAGAACCGCAGAATCGCGACGGAACTCCAGAAGGAGCACCAGGAGGCAGAAACGTTGATTCACGACCGCGAGCGGATTGAGAAGTTGGTGGGCGTGCTGGCGGCGCCCGACACGGTGACGGTGAAACTGGCGGGTACGAGCGATGCCGCGAATGCCAGCGGCCTAGTGAAGTTTAATGCGAAGACAGGCGTGGTTTTGTATGCCGCGGATTTGCCGGAATTGCCCGCGGGCAAGAGTTATCAGATGTGGCTGGTGCCCGCGAACGGCACTCCGATCAGCGCGGGATTGCTGGGACCAGGCGGGCATGCATGGGGCAGCATGTGGACCGGCGAAGTGCCGCTGAACACACAGCCGAAAGCGTTTGCGGTGACGATTGAGCCGGTGGGGGGAATGCCGCAACCGACCGGGCCAAAAGTGTTGTTAGGCGCAGCCTGAGGCTAGCGGCGGAAATTCCTGCTCCTCTAAACTCTCCAAAATAGTTACATCCAAAAAGTAAGTGGGGGCGTACTTGAGTTGGAACGACGAAGTTCCGCCCCGTTAGTCCGGCGAAGGAGCTTGGGGTCCACGGCTTCTGCGCAAATTTTCGAAAATAAATGGTACGTGCAAGCTGCGATCCGGCTGAACGGAATTGGTGTGTTCGAAATTACAAACGAGGGGGAGAAATGAAAGCAAGAATGGATGTTAAAACTGGGGAAAATTTGGGACGAAGAGTATTTCTGCAGAGAACGGGGATGGCGGCCGCGGGATTTACCGGGCTGGGTCTCCTGGCCGGGGTGAACGCGAGCGCGGGAACGTTGTTGCGAGGGGATGAAAAGTGGGGCGGCGATCCGGACGACAAGAATTCGGATACGGCGCAGCAGATTTTTACCGCGGCGCTGATCGCGGAGGATCTAGCGACGACGATGTATTACAACTCGCTGGTGGGCGGAGTGATTGAGGATCCGAACCTGGCGGGACCCAGCGGTTCCTTGAGCAATCCGGCAAGCCTGGATAACGTGGGGTATCTGCAAGGCGCGCTTGCGGCGGAAATCGTGCACGCGAATCTTTTGCGGGAATTGACGGGGGGCACGACGGCGGCAAAGGATCCAGTGCAGACGTTCTATTTTCCAACGGGCACGTTTAACAATTTGACGAATTTCCTGCCGGTGTTGATCGCGCTGGAAGACGCGTTCATCGGAGCGTATTTGACCGGGGTGCACGAGTTCAGCTTGATGGCGGCGCGTATTGAGCCGTACGAGCGCGAACAGAAGGATCCGGCGGGCAAGCCATACAAGCGTTCCGAGCTGGCTTATTTTGCGCAGGTAGCATCCGCGATTCAGGGAGTGGAGAGCGAACACAGGACGCTGGCGCGTGCGATCCCGGAAATTTCGCTGGGCAGCACCACGTTCGCGGGGATCAACTTGTTCCCTGCCGACAATTTGAACTACGAGCAGACCGATGGATTGACGGCAGTGTACAACGGCACGGCTTCCGCTGTGGCGGCGCTGACGCCATTCATCACGCCGGGGACGGGGAAAACGGCGTTTTCGTTCACTACGGCGTTGACCGGGTCGGAAAAAGTGACGGTGCCGACCACGGGAGGTCTTCCGTAGCCCGTCAGCGGAGGAAACGAGGCCGCCGGCATGAACCTGCGCGGAGGTCCGGCGGTTTCGGTATTGAGTAGGGTAAGGAAGCGAAGGAGGTTGAGGAAGTAGAGGAAAGGCGCTACATGGGGATGGGGTCGTTGGCGTGGTGGACCATGTACCAGCAGGGGCGATTGCCGGAGTGAGGAAAAATGGAATGGCTGCAAGGGACGTCTTCTTGAGGATGGACCGCGTCGATTTCATACTCCACTTTGTTGCCTCTGGAGGAGATGGCGAGCAGGCGGATGCGATGAACGGAGCCGGTGCTTTGCCCCAATTTGGGAACGAAAACCCGGAGTTCATACCAGGCGAAGTCCACCAGATAGAGAAGAACGAAGAGCGCCACGAGGCCCAGGAGCACGCGGCGAGCGGACAAGTCCTTTATGCGGGGCGAAACAGGTGTTGTGGCCATCAGATTATGTGAACCTCCAAGGCTAACGGCATTCTACACGGGTTGCGAGACGAAAGCGGGTATCTGGCACGCGTGAAACGAAACAGAATTTTGCGGAAAGACTGCGCGCAAATCGAACGAATGCTCTAAGAAGACGCACGCGAAAAGTGGCGCAGTGGCACGGCATCACGTGAAAAGCACTTTTCAGGACAATAGAGTTACCGAGTGTGGTATTGGCGCATCAGGAACAGCAGTTAACTATGGACACGCGCGGCATGGGGTTAATGTCCACCACAAATTCGTCCCCCTCCGACTCACTCTAGACCCCACGCCTCCTCCCTTTCCAATCCAAACGAACTAATGTGGTAGTAGAGTAGGTCCAGTTGCGGCCCTCGAGTAATGGACCGATTACCTTTAGGGCTATCGATTTGCTGAGGTGAGTGCGACCGTTGCGAAATCGCATAGCGACGCGGGATTTCTGCGTAACGTAGAGGAGCGCTGGTATGAAAATCCTGGTGGCGGTGGATGGATCGGGCTCTTCAGGCGGAGTGATTCGTGAAATTACGGGGCAGCCATGGCCGGCGGGCACGGAGTTTGCGGTGGTGCAGGTGGTGGACCCGTTCTTTTTCACGAAGGCGCCGTTGCCGATGGAAGAGGCAAAACAGAGCGCGCGAAGGTCAGTGGAGGAATTGTCGAAGCCGCTGCGAGACGCCGGATGGAGTGTGTCTCCCAACGTGATCTTGGATAATCCACGGCATGCGTTGCCGCGGGCGGCCAGCGAGTGGAAGGCGGATCTAATTGTGATGGGGTCGCACGGACGAGGCGCGGTGGGACGGCTGCTGCTGGGAAGCACGGCACAGGCGGTGCTGCGACATGCGGAATGTTCGGTGGAAATTGTGCGTGTTGTCGGAGAAGAAGGGAGGGGCTTAGGCATGCGTGTGCTGGTGCCGACGGATGGTTCCACGCACGCAGAAGCGGCGCTGCGGAGCATCGTGGAGCGGCCCTGGCCGCCCAGAAGCGAGTTTAAAGTGTTAACCAGCCCTGAGTACCCCGTGCTTGTAGGCGAATATCCTTACTATGCGCCGGAACAACTTGCCGATCTTACCAAACAAAGCCTGGAACACGCGAAATCGGCCGTGAGCACGGGCACGGAATTGTTGGAAAAGGCGGGGTTGCGTGTGACAAGCGAAGTGATGCAGCCGAAAGACACGCCCGCGCAATCCATCCTGGACGCGGCGGAGGAGTGGAAGGCGGACCTCATCGTGATGGGTTCACACGGACGCAGAGGCTTCGACCGGCTGGTG
>Ga0210383_10003165_pt1 | contig 14803 bp, 12 predicted proteins | sample IncBWC14OmetaG_FD_160072 | JGI IMG/M metagenome (GOLD analysis project Ga0210383, IMG submission 160072) | Forest soil microbial communities from Barre Woods Harvard Forest LTER site, Petersham, Massachusetts, United States - Inc-BW-C-14-O ...
GCCTCTTTCGTGTTCATCTTTCTTTCTCCTTTTTCTGATTTCTCGAAATGTTTAATACTCTTCCGGCAAAAGAATCGTGGTGACGGAGCGGTCGGCTTCGGTGATGACGTAGAGCTTCACGTCGGCAAGAGTTCGATAGCTGCTCAAGAGCCGGAATCCCCGTTCCAAGCTGAATTGGTTTTCTCGGCGGTCTTCGTCGCACAGGTCGCCCCAATCGCCTTGAACGTCACGCGAGAGGAAGTCCAACGGTCCTTGCCCTGATTTTTCGAGAGCGGCTAACGCGCCGGGTGTGGCGACGAGTTGGCCAAGTGAAAACAAGGGTTGTTGTCTGGTTTGCTGCATGAGAACTCCTTTTGAAGGGTTTTGATTTTTGCTTTCGAGGCAACGCGGAGCGGTGCATAGAAAACAAATGCCCTTCCTAGCGGTCCCCGGCGCCTAGCCGTCCGCGCTGTCAAGGGCGCGTGGGGTTCGCGTTCACGGGAGCGCAGCGGACGCCCTTGACAGGAGAAGCGGGCGGTCTAGGCGCAGTCTTTCCGCAGGAAGGGCATTGAGGAGAAAGGACGGTTCCGTTAAAAACTAGGAAAGGTGGGTTGTGGTGCGATGAATTTCGGGAGAGGATCGGGATTTATCCAACGTAGGCAGGAGGGTCGGATGGAAGAATCATCTGCTGAATCGAGACGGGCCACGATACGGGTGGCGGTTGAAGCCCTGGTGCGGTTCAAGCGTGACGCCTTCCGTGCTGGTGGAGCTTTATGTGGCTCGGGAACTTGATTTAAGTGCCCCGCTGAGTTGTGCAACCACCGGGGCTACGACTTGCTTGGCGGCGACGGAGACAGATACCAGGTGAAGCACCGCGGCGAGGAGGTGCTCAACGTCGATGTGAACAACTTCGATTTTGACTATCTTATGCTCGTCAACCTGCGCGAGGACTATTCGCTTAAAGGAATGTGGCGTCTACCCGTGGCGGTCGCGCGCAAGGTATTTGTTTTTCGAGAGAAATTCCGCAAGTACCAGGCGACACAGAAGTCCGTGAAAGCAAATGCCGAGGCGGTAAATCTCAAAAACGTTTGAGGAAGGAGTCAGGGGCATCATGCCAGAACATTTGTATCGGTTTCGCTCGACCGTATTGGGTAGGCATCAAGAACTTGAGAATCAGGAGATTTATTTTTCATCTTTGGAAGGTCTCAATGACCCGATGGAGGGATTCATAGATCTATTCTGGTCGGGTGACGAGATCGTTTGGAAAAATCATCTAAAGCACTACCTCCTCTGTTTGGATCGCGCTTGCATCCAATTCATGCTGCTTGGCAATACGACTGCCATCGACCTTGCGTCTATACCTGTCCTGCAAACCGAGAACGATCTTCCTACGCAGGACTATAAGGATGTGTACAAAAAGATCTGCGATATATTCTTCGCAATTCCATCCGTTCCCGAATATGTGCAGGGCCTGGCCTCAAGAAAGCGTCCGATACGACGCGACGAACTCTCCTTCCACTTGAGAATTCTGCATTATCACGCGCTGAACGCCATCTTCACTGTCTATAAGGATCGAGGGGTAGTGACCGACATACCGGGCGGCGATGCGTTCCGCCTTTTATTGGAACGGATATCCCTCATGCCGGAGATATTTAAGGCGACCAATGACCTTGAGGCAAGTCATCCCGAGGTGACCGACGGTTCGGATCGACTGTATGCAGCCCTCAGCGGAGCGCATTTGCAGACAGTTCTCCTGGCTAAGTACAACAAGCTCGCGGCCAGTGCCGACCACAACAGCAATCTTATCTTTCAGGATTTCCCTGATCACTATGTCAAGCTGGTGGAAAAGATGGTGCATTCGGATTGGTACATGGCCTGCTTTGCTGAGAATTGCACGAACTCATCGATGTGGGGACACTACGCCAACAACCACCAGGGCGTTTGCCTGAAATTCAGTGCCAGCGTCAATGCGGGACAGTCTTCCTTGGCCCTGAATACGGTCACGAGATGGAGCGGAAGCAAGGCAAACCCGCCAGGCACGCCTAGCTATAATTACGTGAACCATCCCTTTCAAAAAATCGCCTACGGAAAGACTTTCCCCGAGATCGACTTTTTCCGTTCGCTGGGTCGGCTCCGTGGCATAGCTTTGGGCTGGTGGTACTCGGACGGCCAGGGGAAGAACAGTGCTTGCGTTCTCGACGTTCACGAGAACGAGGCGGCATGGAGAGATAAATACTGGGCCGAATGCCTCGCAAGTCAGACGACGAAGCTCGAAGATTGGGCATACGAGGAAGAATACAGGCTGGTGCTTGCCGGATTGATAACGGACTACTCGAATCCGCTGACACGCAAATTGAGATACAGGTTCTCAGATCTTAAGGGCATTATCTTCGGGATTGAAACGCCCGAAGACGACAAGCTGGCCATTATTCGGGTGATAGAGGACAAATGCAGAAAAGAGAACCGAAAGGATTTTGAGCTCTATCAGGCGTATTACGCAAAAGACGCGGGGAAGATTGAGGCGTTGCCGCTGAATCTTATCAAACTTTCGGAGCCAAGGAGTAAAGCCGTGGCAAGGATCGCGATACTTGGATGGGGTTCGCTTCTTTGGGATAAATCTCAGAAGGAGTTTGACGACTGGCATGAAGACTGGAGATTCGACGGTCCGGTTCTAAAACTAGAATTCTCGCGGAAGTCCGTGTCGCGGCTCAACGCCCTCACACTCGTAGTAGACCCTGTTCATGGGCAACAATGCCAAGTGGCCTATGCGATGAGTAAGCGAGCAAGTCCCGAGACAGCCATCGCCGATCTCCGCGCAAGGGAGAAAACGAGGCGGGAAAACATCGGGTATACCTTCTCCGACGGTTCCCACCGCCAGGGCCGGGATGCAAATTCAATTGATGTGATTTCACAGTGGGCTAAGGACAGGTCTATCGATGTTGTTCTGTGGACAGATCTTCCTGCGAGCTTCGACGGTGTTGCGAGAAAGGATTTCCTTGATGCCGCCGTGAATCACGTCCAGCGACTGCCGTCAGAAGGTAAGGCAATGGCAGCTGAGTATGTGTGGCGTGCACCCGATTTTGTTGTTACTCCGCTGCGGGAAGCCCTGCAAGCCGAACCGTGGTTCAGGAAACCAATACCGGCTTAACGGTTCGGAGGCCCTGGTACCTGGGCTGGCTTGACCGCCTTCGTGGAACTGGGCTGTTTCGTTTTTTTCAATTCGCTTAACTTGGCGTCGATCTTGGCGACTCTCTCCTCCAGCAGCTTGAACCCATCCTCCGAAACTTTGCTGTTTGAGAGCTTCTGAATATCGTTTTTGAGATTCGCGATATCGTCGCGAAGCGCGGACAGCTCCTGGGCAGAGATCTCTGCTGAACCTACGATCTTAGTCTCGGCTGGTGAAGGGGAAAGGCGTAGGAACACCACGCTCGTCGGCACGGCTGCAACAAGTAAGACGAGCACGGCGGCGGCGGTCAGGATATGCGCGCCTTTAACGAATTGAGCTATGTGATCGTTCATCGCCGTATTCATTGACGCACAGTAGAGAAGGCCGCGCGCCCGGAACGCATCACTGTATTTTCGAAATTGTCCGTCCTCGTCTAAGACCGAATCCAGGAAAAGCGTCTGATTTTCTTTTACGCCGACCGCGCGAATAGCCGAAATAAAGCCCAGGAGCAGGCAGACGGCGGATACGCCCACCAGCACCAGGGTAAACGTCAGCGTACTCGAAGTCGTGCCTTTGCTTATGATGAAAACGAAAAGAGAGGTAAGCAGAGGGACCAGGAACACCATCAACCCGAAGGTCGATTGCGCCTTTTGTTCGAGATGAACGCGCCTATCCTCGGCCTTATCGAATATCCACTGGCATTGTTCTACGTGCGATTTCGTAACTTCACGCGTCGCATCCGGGTCCGGTAAAGGGGCGATATCATCTGGTTGAGGATTGAAGGGAACGACGATCTGCCAAACGATGTATCCGATACGGCGGAACATCTGCCTGAGATGCTTCGTGATGGAATTCCAGTCCCATTTCACCGGCTGTGGCGGCTTAGCGATAAATTGAAAATTCATTCGCGGGCACCAAAGAAGAGCTGAATGAATGCGTCGCGCATCGGAAACCCAAGCCGATCCTCAAGCCATGCCCACTCGCCTGTAGGGTTGATCTCGAGGAAGACGAGCTCACGTTCGGGCGTTCTCACGAAGTCAAACGCACCATACTTCAACCCGAGCTTTCGCAACATGGCCTCACACATTGTTTGCTCGTTAGCGCTCAGACTAGACTCTGAATAGCGAGCCGAGACATCGGGGTCTCGCCAGTCTACCAGTGAAGCATCCCCCTTGATGTCTGCCACAAAGCATTTTGACCCAATAAACGTCGCCCGCACATCCGCGCTCCTAGGGATTTCTTCCTGGAGAAAGACAGGGCAAAACTTGACACTATCTTCGTCGATGGACTCCGGGGTCACGCGACGAGTGTAAACGGAATAGGAAGCTACTTCATCGAAGAACATCCCGTGAAAGATAGGTTTGCAGATCGTTCCGGTTTTATTCGCTTCGGTAAATTTCCGCAACTCGGACGGATTGCCAGATACAAGCGTGCGAGGTAGTCGAAAGCCCAATTGTCGGGCAATCTGGAGTTGATAGAGCTTGTGTTCCGCAACAGAGACTCGATCAATGGAGTTCACCCAGGTAACGTCTGGATTCAAAACAAGGCCCATCGCGAGATGGCGCAGTTCACCGGCAACAAAGACTTTTTCACCTGCCGAAAGGGCGGGGATTGGGCCGGGTTGGATTGCCCGGCGATACCAAACCGCTGTGACTTCGTCGAGATCCAATGCCCTGGAACCGACAGAAAGCCCACGCCGAACGCCGTTCTCAGACAGCGAGAAGGTGAATTCCGCCGTCGTGAGCTCTTCGGCGTTCAACCGGAAATACGGTAAGCGGCGATTGATTAACTCGACGATGAGAAAGTCGGCGGTTAGATCCTTGTCAGAAGTGAGAATAAGGAGCATGGGATGCCAGGGGCGCGGCTCCTTCAGTCTGATCGGCTCCTTCGCGCGTGTCTGTTAACGTGGTCTCGCCGAATTGCGATGCTTGAAGCGCGGTCCCTTCCGCTTGATCCACGCCTTCCCGTGTCCTTGTATTGATAGTTTCGCCAAATTGAGACGCGCGCAAGAGGGCGGCACCTTCTGATTGATCTGCGCCTTCGCGCGTCTTGGTTAGCGTGGTCTCGCCGAATTGCGATGCACGAAGGGTCGCCCCTTCTGTCTGGTCCACACCTTCCCGTGTCTCCGTCACCGTTGTCTCACCGAACGGTGAGGGTTGTGCATGAGTTTGCATACAAAGAACCAGAGGAAGTCCTGAACTCTTGTCAATCCAGAGTTGCCGGTCGTCGTCGTATACGTGTTCAGGCGAGGGGGCGCTCTCGGGTGGAAGCTTCTTCCGGCCAAGTAAGACGAATGGCGTCATGTGAGTATTAACCGTTCCCTTTAGTGAACCAGATCAAACCCGTTCGGACAAGCGGAAATGCTTAATCGGTTGACAGCGCGGTCTCCAGAGCTTGCAAAAATCGAGCCTCGCCAAATGCGATTGGTGCGTTGTTTTCTCCCGATAGCATGTCTACGCGGCCTGGGAATGCGTGCATCAGACTCGCCAGAGGGGTGTTGGGCTGGGGCAAGTGCTTTAGACAGCAAACGATCCTTAACCGTGGATTCGCTCGAAGAGCGAAGTCGAATGTTTCGCGGATATAAGGGTCCGCGAACTGGAAACCAATCACGAATACAACTGACGAGTTTATGAGACTGTCTTTGAAACGATTGTGTAAGGTTCTGTATGGGTCCATCTCCGGTACGCTTTTGTAGCCGAAATAAAGCAGACAATCGGTATCTCCGGTCGGTTGTCTCCAGTTCATTTCAACAGGCTCCAGAGCGGAGCCGGTCGATTCCCACTTCCAAGTAACCGATCCGTGAAGCTTGAACAAGTTGACCTGGCGCGTCCCCGCAGCGGCCTTGGCGTCGAACGAGTCGGGACTCCATCGACCGGGATTACCTTGCGCGAAGCCGGTGCACACGTGACCGGCGCTATGAAAGGTTTCCTCGGAAAACGACTGCGAATGAAAGAGGTCCTCGATGATGGTGTCGTAGTTGGTTGTGTAAACGCAGATAGGCTCTTCGGCTGGGATCACTTTGCCGAGTAGCTTAAACAGATCCCGGTAGGGACAAGGGTTCGACGGCGTAGAAACCCTTCGTCCGTAAATCCGCAGAATCTGCTCTTTGAGAAATGCCAACAGATCCTCTGGCGCCACACCCGCGTTCTGCGGTGGTAAACCAGTGCGCGTTACCGGCAAGCCGAACGGTTGGCTTGTCAATTTGTTGGAGTTCACCAAAAGTTCCAAGTTGCCCCAGAGTTTTTCGGCGTCGATTCGCGGCCAGTGCTTAGTTTCCTGTGTCCGTTCGGCGACATCGATTCTCCGGGCCAATTCCATACATGCGGTTTGAAAACCTCGCGCATCAACCCCGGTTGGAAAAGTGACTTGCTCAAAAAACTGATAAACCGTTGGAAAAGATTCACAGGCCGACGCGCCAGCGCCCAGAAATAGGGTAATGGAACCTTTAGAGGTCATCGCAGACTTTGTTCCTGAAATCAAGCCGAGTTTGTGCTTTAACCACGACCCAAAAACTCTTTCAGATCAAATCCAATTCCGTCGTTTTTATGACCCATACAAAGAGTTCGTTTTGAGATAGTTCAGTGGGCATCGGCGGACCGTTCCCTCAAATGAGTACATGCATGGCAGCGTCTGCGACGTAGGAGACGAGCGGTTGTCAACGATCATCGCTATCGTGAGCTTGATATCCCACTTCTCGCCGCCTTTCATAGGAGTGCATATGAACATCAGTTCTTCGGCGCTTCTTAGGCCTGAAACCAACGCTTTGCAGCTTTAATTCCTTCATCGAAGGACTTGCAGCGGTCAACTTCGCGCGTGTAGACGCGCCCCATAGTAAGAAAACTAGCCTTGAGCTTCGACATTAGCTCGCGCCGATCCAGAAGCTGAATTCCGTGCTGCGAAGCTTCCTTTTGCGTTTCATTGGAAAAATTCCCGTTTGTAACTGCCATCAGGCGAACGGAATACGATAGCGGAGTGGAATAGCTCATTCGTGCAGCCATAAGATCCGACATCGCGATGCTTCCGACCAGTATGTCCCGGGAAGTGTGCTTTACCTGGACTATCCATACTTCTCCATCGTGGAATGAGAGAACATCAGCGCCGTGGTCATTTGATCGCACCGTCAAAACGGTTCGGTGCCCTTGGTTTTCCAGCAAGCATGCGATCAATGCTTCGAACAGATGCGGCGGCAATGCATCGACTTTATCGGACGTGACTGGCTCGGCCGTGTTGGCTGGACGGCCTTCTCCCTTCATGCGCCCAAACAACTCCTCGCCCAAACGATCCTCTTCGGGCAATGGTGTCAAGAATTCCCGAGCCTGATGCTGCTTCTCCAAAATCATTTCATGAAGGCTTTCGTCAAAGCTCTTTCTTAGTCGATTCGTCGAATCTCGGAGTATGGGTAAGTGCACGAATACTGGCCGTTCCTGCCCGATGCGGTACACACGGTCCGTGGCTTGCGCCTCTACTGCCGGATTCCACCATCTGCCGTAGTGGATCACATGGTTCGCCTCGGTAATCGTGAGGCCGATACTAGCCACAAATGGTGAAAGTATGATCGCGTTGAAGCCCCTGCTCTCCCGGAACCTTGTCAATTTTGTTTCCCGATTCTGTTTCGACGACTGGGTAGCGGAGCTGCCTTGTGTTCCGCCTCTTGCTCTAACGCCATTCACGATGTCCACGTTAACGCCGAACTCGGAGCTGATGACGGCAGCCAAAATCTGTTGCATTTCGATCCGATAAGCGAATATAACGACTTTTTCCCGTCGGGACCGTATGTCCCGGAGCTTTGTTACGACTGCCCTCAGCTTTGAAGATTGGAGGAGGAGTTTCTTGGGTTCCAGTGGCCCGCCCTTTTCTTCAAGCAGGGTTGGATGTTGATACAGAGCGACCAGCTTGTGAAGAACGGACAAGTGCGAACTTGCGCCGATGCTGCCGATAAGCTCCTCATGCATTTCGATTTCCCAATTGGTCATGTCCGCATAGAGTGGCGAGATGGTTTTGGGCGGCAACTCGAGCACGTCGGATTTTTCACGGCGCATCACGAAGGTATTGCTATGGCCAAAGAGCAAATTCTGCTTCAGGTTGGTTAGCCGCTCAGCTAGGGGTGATTCGGTGCGCTCATACGTCTCGCGAAACTGCTCGGATGTTCCCAATAGCGCTGGCTGTATTGCATCCACGAGATTCCACAAATCAAGAAAGCGATTCTCGACCGGCGTCCCTGTGCAAGCGATGTGCACATCCGAATGGAGTGCTTTGATTGCATGGGAAGTCTTGGTCGGTGGCGCCTTATACTCCTGAGCCTCGTCGGTGATAACCACGGACCAAATTGATTTTCGGGTGTCAGGTAACAATTGCGCAAAGCTATGCTGGTAGTTCACGACGGTTTGATAGTTCGTAATGACTACCCTGTATTTCGTGAAAACCTCGTGAGAGATTGCAGGTTTGCCAACGGCAACTTCCGGCCCTGTGATGTTAGGGCTTCTTAGACTCTTGATCGTCGTTCCGTGGAGCACCAGTAGAGGGTCAAAGACTCCGCCCGTAAATCTATCGGCGATCTCCTTCTCCCAAGTGTGATTTTCAAGAAGTATTAGGGGGACTATTATCAAAATGGGACGCCAAGGTGCGGCCGGAGCGGACAGTTGGAGTTCCTTGTCGTGTTCTATGCACCAGGCTAAATACGTCAGGACTTGAAGGGTCTTCCCGAGCCCCATGTCGTCCGCCAGCAAACTGCCTCGACGCCGCGGTCGAAGTCGATGGCACGTTTGAAGCCAGAGAACTCCTTCCTCCTGATGTTTTTTGAGCTTAACGGCGGAATTTAGCGCCTTGGGAGTTTGAAGCGGAAGCCTATCAACGATTGGTTGCTTTGCTTGCTGAGCGTCCTCGACATCCCATGCCTTAAGTTCCTCTTCGTCCTTGTACGGCAACAGATACTTCTTGCCGTCTTTCGCGCTTCCCGCCTCGTCCGAAAGAGCGGTGGCTTGTTTTTCTTCGAGTGCGACAAAGTCTTTTACAGCCTCGTTCACTTCGATAGGACGACCCCGAAAGAGGAATCGATCGTGGCCCGCTTCAATTGCGTGTTTCGCTTCGGCAATGAAATCTTTGCCGAGCGATCGGTCGAATTGGTCGAAACTGTTTCCGGTTGCGTCCGCTCCGGGCGACGAAAGAGGTGACGATTCTGGATTCAACTTCCGGGGTTCGCTCGGGCCAAGTTCAAGTACACTCTTAGTGCGTGAAACGCCGGGAATACTTTTTGCATCCAGTGCGCCAATTCCTTCCACCCTTCGGCCGTAACGAATTTCGACGGCATCCATCAGACCTTCAAAAACAACTTCTGGTTCATCCAGTAGACGTTGTTTGAGTTTGCCGTAGGCGCGATGCACACCCTTCATGCGTTGTAGTACTTCTGTTTGGCGTTCGTCAAAAACAATCCGGAGACGCGAATTATTGGGGCCATCGACGTTGTAGAAGTTCTCGACGGTCGGGCTGTGGAAAAAGGCCCGTTTGAGGCCATCCCCCTCTATTCCACTGATCTGCGGTGCGAAACTAATGCTCCCGTCTGGCCACTCGTGAATGTCGAGATGTACGGCTTTGGGAACAATCACGTCGTTAGATTGGAGATATCGATCGAGACTTGCTCCGACATCCGTCGCGCATTCTTTTACTCTGCTAAATACCAACCAACTTTCCGCGCGAGTTTTTTGGTCCGCCGGAAGACTATTGAAACGATCCATCTCAGAAACTAGGGCATGCGTTTGGTCGTCTAGTTGATAGATCGTCTCCGATCCAGCACGAACTCCGAAGTACCCCGTTCTTTCGAAGGCGATCGTTCGTCCTTCGGAGACAAACGAATAGCGATATCGAAAGTCAGGTCTCCCGATATCGCTCAGGCGTTCGATCCTCAACAAAAAAGGAGACCATTCCACCCACCGTGTGGTTATCGAAATTCCAGATCGCCTAACATCTGGAAACGAACCATAGGGAATGAAGATCCCGTGATCGTCAGAGTGAGCGAACCCAAGCTCCAAGCACTGCTCAAGGTCCAGGGCGGTTTTGAGTCCCTCGGGATGATGGAGTGCCACCTCAGGCCAGCCCGATCGGGCGCTAAGGTCCGCTAAATCTCGGGAACCGACGTGCAAGCCGGACGCCGTACCGACGATAGATACAGGTCCAAGAGCAGCCAAGGTCAGGTTCATATTGGTCTGATCCCGTAGCCCGCAAGCGCGTTCCTGGTCTTACTTTGCCAGCCAATTATATGGCTGATGCTTTCTATTGCCCCTTGATCGTTGCGCAGGTCCTTCAGCCCGAACTCCTGACGATCCATGCTGCCAATCTTCTGTAGAAATGATTTGTGCCGAAAGATTCGCAATTTTCCGACGTTACTGAATTCTGCTATGACCATATCTTCGCCGCTTTGGGCGCGGAAGCGCATCACGAAGCAACTGACTTCGAGATCGTCAACAATCTTCCGATATTGAATCTTTTCGCGCCAAAGCGATGCCCGAAGCCGATATGCATCGGTTGGGCAAAGCGCAACAAACGACTCGTGCGCAAGGCTTACGTAACGAAGCCAAAACAACTTACGGCCTTGTTTGTCCGCTTGATCCTTCATTACGGAATTGAAGAAGAAAACGAGATCAACTTTGTTGCGCCAGCCACGGAAGGTTTGCTCCGCTTTACGCTCAATTCCAGACCAATGAGGAGCATTGTTTTGGTATCGGGGATCTCCCAATTGAGGGTGGTCCAGAACAAACATCTCAACTTCTCTTCGAAACTCTTCGACGCGATCCGCCTGTCGACAAAGAATCAGCCGTTCGGCTGCTTTACGAAGCATTTCTAGGCTGACACCAGGAAGCTGAAGAGTCCGCTCTATCCCCTTAATGTCGGCGCTTCTACCTTCTTCAATCAATGCAAGCGCCCGGTCGAGGTACGCTTGGATGATTCCGTCTGCGAGTCCGCTCTTACCGGGGACATCCCACTGCTTCAACACTTCAGTGACGGTTTTATCCGACGAAAACATTTCGTTCACGAGGAAATCGTCGGCACGACTGCTGAAAATTTTGGCCGCATGATCTTTGTAGAGCTGATAAACAGGTGAGTAGCCTGGTTGTCGTTCTGCGACCCAATGCAGAAGGCTCTCAAAATCGGTTGGACTTTGGTGATGTCCCCATGCCCCAAAGTAGACTTTTGCGAGGACCGAAAGATTCGGGCGCACTTGACCACTCTGAGCGAGAGTTAGGAGGTTCTGTCGGAAGTGAGGATTCATCAAAAGTCCGTCGTGCCAAGCCAACAGCCTTAACTCTCGACGGCTAAAACCGTCGAGATCAAAGTTAGCAAGACGACATCGTGTGGCGAGTTCGTTGACCTCAATCTTATTCGGTTCTTTATCTATCTGGACTGCCGCCTTGAGTGCTTCCGCCGCTTGTCTCAACCGCCGTAGTTCCACGGCCGGGTCCAATCGACGGGCGAGAGGCTGCGCGCCTAGGTAACGGATCGTTGCGGACAATTCTCCTAGAGCTTCGAGAATCTTCATTCGCGCAAACTCGCCTTTATGTTTTCCGCGGCCTCAACAAGAGCAGTTGAACGCACCCGGATACGAAAAATTACGCGACGATATTCCGGGTTGTTCGCCGGACCACCATCCTTCTTGGCCCACTGTTCGCCCCTACCGCTCGCTGAAAGTCGGTCTAGGAAGAATTCCCTCTCCTCGGCGCGCTCCGGCCCTTCCAAGTCGCGGAGCGATTCCTCAACGACTTTCATCGATCGGTCTTGGCTGAGTTGAAGGTTGCGGGCCTCACCCTGCTCCTCAGTCATGCCCGGCACCCGTTGCCTGTCTGTGTAGCCCTCAACAATCAAGGAATCGATGTCGCCCGAGAATTTTGTAAAAAGTAGCTTCGAGATAGAGGGAAAATACCTCGCTAGAAAGGCCCTGCCCCCATCCTTAAGGTCTGATTTTCCAGTCTCAAAATTCATGAGTCCTTCGGGGACGATGATGACAACGGCGTCGCCTTCCTTGCGGATATTGCCCTCTTGCAGATTGGCATCCTTCAGTTGTTTTTGTAATTCTGCTAGCAAATTGTCCTTCACATTTTCCTGCTTGCCGACTTGTTCGTGGACGAAGGCGAGAAACAGCAAGATGAAGATCACGACCAGCGAGGTCATTAGGTCGGTAAAGGAGCTGGAAAGATGGTCCGGTCGCTCTCGGCGTCTCACGCGGCACCTCCCGGCCGGCCGTTCTTCAACGCCCGGTCAAAAACGCCAGTCAATTCTTCAAGCTGCTGTTCAAGTTGCTGAGTTTGGGTCTGCAGCGTTCTCGAAATCTCAGGAAAGTAGTCGTTGGAGTGCTTTACTATTGTCCCGAAATTATTCTCGACAGTTTGGACGTAATCCTTCATACCGTTGTTAACGGCAGTCAGAACCTTCTCTACCTCCCGATCGAGGCCATCAAATACAGATCTTGCCTGTTCGACAACCCGACGGTACTGCTCAAGGATTTGTTGATTCTGTATTCCAGTTTCTTTGAAGTTTTCGAAGACCTGTCGGCTTTGGACTATTGCTTCGGTTTGGCGTTTCAGAATGTCGTCCGCATTTCTTCCTACGACCGTGAGCGCAGTTGTATATCCTTCGACTTGTCTCGCTGCGGACTCCAAAGAGCGCAGTGCATCAGCATTCTTAGCAAGAACCTCGGATAGCATGACCTTTGAGTCGAGCAGGGCCTTTGCCGCTACCGAAAATTCTTCGCTTCGCACTTGGACGGAATCGAGCAGCGATTGGAGCCGTTGTGTTGTGGCCTCGGTCCATTCGCCGGTCTTTGAGACCAACGAATGTGCGGCTTCTTGAGAATGAGCCGCCGCATTGCCGACAGAACGCACCATCGATTCTGAAACGTCTTCAACTTTCCGTGTGAGATCTGCGACAACATTAGTCAAAGCACCGGCGATGTTTTGTAAATTCGAGCTGGCGTTTCGCCCTAGTTCGTCGATCAAACCGCGCATTAGCTCCTGAAGGGCGACTGCGTGTTCTTGACTTGCTCGAGCTTGGTTTCCAGAAGAAACAGTTGCAGCCTGGACTAGCTCCGACAACGCGCTTCGTGTCAGTTCAAATTGTGAGTTCATCTGACCGAGCATCTGAGAGGTATTCGCCAAGCTACTCTGCGCGGCAGCGAATTCACTATTCGCTGATCCTGAGAGCTGGTCATGAAACTGCCGGCCCATATCTGTGAGCGCCCGAGTGATTGACGTTTCCAATGTTGTAACAAGATTTCTGATCTCGCCGACGACGCTGTCTTGTTTCTGAGATTCGAGTCTTTCGATTGCACCTTCCATTTTTTGCACCGCTGGCAGGAGTTGCGCTGTGAGCTGCTGGGCAAGCCCGTCCGCAAGGCTAGGCACGATCTGCGTGCGGAAAGCTCCAGTGAACTGCCCAACGAGGTCACTGCTTATGTTGGCGAGTGACGCTGCCTGTTGACTGGAGGATAGCTGAATGTCGGCGAGAATCCTCTCAGGCCGGATGCGAGGAAACACCTGATCGAAGTGCCGACAGATCGTAGTGTAGAGTTTTTCGAGGGATGCTTCACAGATAAAGCGCTCAACGATCACAAACAAGACGCTAGCAGCAAGCGCCAAAACCGAAGTCAGGAATTTTCCGGAAAGAGCGTTGATGAGCTCTTTTAGGCCTGTGACAGCCTTATCGGTATATTCGAGATGTGCAAGACCTATCAGCAGGGCAACAAAAGTTCCGAGAAGACCCAAAGCAGTCAGGAGTCCCGGAACGGCCTGATGCGAGGCCTCATCGTATCCGGCAAACAACTCCTCGTACGGAAAAACTTCCCGAGCGACGTTCGTTGCGTACCATCTCTCTTTCCCGTCACTACGAAAATATCGCTGAAGATTTCCTTCGGCTGCCAACCACCATTCTCTGACCGTTTGGTCTGACTGGCGCACCTTGGCCCGCATGGCCTCAACACGTTCGAGGCGAAGGCCATCTGCCCTTTCCTCAGCAGAGGCAATCTGGACACTCGACAGAAATTTAAGAATTCTGCGGCGGGAGCGCCAAAGGCGGAAAGCTTGGGCGATCATCCACACAAGGCGCATCAACCACAGGCAGACAATGAATACGCCAAGAACGACGATGAAGGGAGATAGCGTCTGTAGTGTGTGTACGAAAGGAGCCAAGCCTATCCTCCTCAATGAGGATTCCCTAGCCCCTAGTACGAACGCGGGATGCTCTTGGCTGGGTGCCCCTCTCATTGAAAAGCGAAAGTTGGGGCTGATGTACCGCTACTAACCTGGCAAATCTCAAACCGCTGTAAGTAGAACGCGAGGAGCGTAATGCCCAATGGTGACAGTGTCAAGGACGCTACGCGGGATCGGCTGAATCGGTAGGTGGACCGCGTTAACGAATTACATCTCTACGCTGGTGGCGAGTTCTCGAAACCGGCACAACGCATTGGCGAGCTGCATCTGCCTCGGAGTCCGACAGTCTGGCTCAAATAATCTGGGGCTCCCCACGACAATGACAGCAGTCTGCGCGCGTGAGGTCGCAACATTCAGCCGGTTTAGGCTGTACAAAAACTCCATCCCGCGCGGTGCATCTTCCGCCGCCGATGTCGTCAACGAATAGATCACTACAGGCGCCCCCTGTCCTTGAAACTTGTCCACA
>Ga0210383_10003166_pt1 | contig 14800 bp, 8 predicted proteins | sample IncBWC14OmetaG_FD_160072 | JGI IMG/M metagenome (GOLD analysis project Ga0210383, IMG submission 160072) | Forest soil microbial communities from Barre Woods Harvard Forest LTER site, Petersham, Massachusetts, United States - Inc-BW-C-14-O ...
CGGCTCCTTGCTGTTCAGGCGACAAGGCAATAAGACGGAACAGGTGCACATCGACCAAGTCGAGGAATTTCTCGAAAATCGTTCGCGGACCACACTTTGACGGCTTGGCGATCGGCTCTACCCACCAACCCATTTCTTCAATCCAAATATGCCGACTCCCCGTAGCGACGCAAGATCATCGACCCGCGCCTAATCCTTCTTCCTCACGTTCCTGATCACCCAAGCTTCCCACTCGTCTTGCGTCATTTCTTTCGCCGAGGCCCCCAGCATCATGGCGGTCTCTTCCACCTCACCACAGTTCCACCTGAAGCCGTTCATCTCCAGGTAAGTCACCTTCGGCAGCAGCACTCCATAGCCGCTCCCGATGGGGCGCAATTTTGTCTTCATCTCTTATCACATTGCTCTGTGTCTTGCGTCCTTTCGCCCTCAACCCGGGAACGGTAAACCTGTGATTGTGAGGCGAGGGATTTGTGTCCCTTGCCCGCCCTGCGCCAAGGCTGCAGCGCTTTCTGGCTCTTTGACACCTCGCCGCCTCCGTCATACCTGTATGATCGTATGCCATGTATGACACTCGACAGTCATACTTTGCATACTTGTATGTGGATATTTAGCGAATAGAAGGCGAAACGATGGGAGCTAACTCCAACGGGCACACATGGATACGTATAACTATATTTAGAATCAGACGCTTGCGAACAATTTCCGTCCAACCCATTGATTCTAAACAGTCGTGAACATTCTCTTTTATTAGTGTTCTACGCGACTCAAACACACCTTGGCGCTTACTCCAGCTGTCCCTTCGCGCGGAACATCAACGAGCCGTGGGGCGGGATGATGAAAGCCGAGTCGGAAGGCGCCTTCACATCAAGGCCGCTCCAAACGTCCTTAAAGACAACGGCGCTCCCGATACCAAGATCCTTCCAGGGAATCTTCACGGACACTGCCGCGTTGCCGCGGTTGACTACCGCAATGGCTACGCCGTTGCCACTGAGCGTACGCTTCCAATAATCCACGTCATCGCGTTTGAAAGCCAGTTGCCCCTGCTGGCCGAGCGGGTCCTGGTCGATGGCGATTGCGTCTTTATTCATCAGGATTGACCGGGTGTCGGCTGACATCGTGCGGACGTCGTTGCCCGCCAGCAGCGGCGCGGCGAAGATGGCCCACAGGCTCATGTGGGTGCGGTACTCGTCGGTAGTCATGCCTCCGTTGCCGATCTCGAGCATGTCGGGATCGTTCCAGTGGCCGGGGCCGACGTAGCGCGCGATGGCGGACTGAGTGTCCACGATCTCCATCATGCGCTTGTAGGTATCGTCGATGTCGCCGGTGGTGCGCCACAGGTTGCCGCCGACCTTCGGCCCCCATTCCCACACGTTCTCGCGGCCATACTGGCAGAGGCTATAGACGATGGGGCGATGGGTGGCCTGCAAGGCATCGCCCATCCTCTGATAGACGGCTTGCATCGCGGAGTCGGGATAAAGATTGCTGGCGCTGCACCAGTCGTACTTGAGGTAGTCAACGCCCCAGGCGGCGTAGGTCTTAGCGTCCTGCGCTTCGTGGCCATAACTGCCAGCGTAGCCTGCACAGGTGTAGGGGCCCGGTCCCGAATAGATGCCGAACTTCAGCCCCTTGGAGTGGACGTAGTCGGCGAGCGCCTTCATGTCGGGAAACTTGTTGTTGCTGTGGATGACGCCGCTGGCGTCGCGATCCCCTTCCCAAGTGTCGTCGATGTTGAGGTAGATGTAGCCGGCATCGCGCATGCCGCTGGAGACGAGGGCGTCGGCCATTTCGCGAACGGTCCGGTCGTCGATGCGTCCGGCGAAGAGGTTCCAACTGTTCCATCCCATGGGCGGAGTCTTGGCCAGGCCGTTATAGGGAACGTTGTGGAGTGCGGGTGGCGGAATGAGATTGGTGACCGTAAACGGATCGGATTTTGCGCGCGCGGCAACCACGTCATAGGGCTTGCCTTCGCCGTCATGCACGGTGAAGTGAAGTTTGTCGCCTTGCAACGTGCCTTCGCAGACATAGGGGCGTCCTTCGTTGGTTACGGCGGAGATAGAAAAGTGTTCGCCGTCAACTTTGCCCTGCTTGATGACGAGCGCGCCCCAGGGATGTTCGATCTTGCCGGTAAGGGTATCGCCGGACTGCTGCAGGGCGAGAACCGTTTGGCGGGTGTGACCGTCGGGCTGCTTGGCGGAGTTCAACCAGATGCCGGAGAGGTCGGCGGCAAAGAGTCCGGGAGCAAGGAGAAGTACGAGGAGCAGATGTTTCATGCGGATAAAGATACCGCATGAAAGGCAGTTTCGAGTTTCAAGTTTCGAGTTTCAAGTTCTCGGCTCAGTCTTGCAAGGGCGCTGAAAAAAGTCAAAAAACAGATTCCCCGCGGACTGAAATCCGCGGGGAATGACAAGAATAAAAGGGTCTGTTCGGCACGGCTGAAGCCGTGCCCCTTCAAGACCTGACCGAAAACACAGTTCCCACCCTATCGCCAAAGGCAGGCGAAAAGATGGGGCACCCGCGCCCTTGCAAGAAAATGCTGTCGGCTGAACAGTTTGCTGAAAAGTGGCAATCCATTGTGCCGCGCGGACTGAAGTCCGCGCGGCGGGTCAAATATAAAGGGCTTAGACGCTGACCTAAAGGTCAGCTCTACCAAGAAACCGCTTTCCCCCGCAGCCTGTGAAGCCGTGCCCCTTCAAAACCTGACCGACAGCACAGTTCCCACCCTTTCGCCAAAGGCAGGCGAAAGGATGGGGCACCCATCGTTCAATTTCCCAGATTCTTATCCGTTGGGAAGGAGTTACTGGTAGGTGACGCGGCGGTCGCCCTTGACGATGCGGCCGATGGTGTAGCCCTTTTCGCCGCAGCGCTCGAGGATGGTCTGCGCCTTCTTGAACTTGGCGGACGGAACCACCAGGATCATGCCGATGCCCATGTTGAAGGTACGCAGCATGTCGTCTTGCGGAACGTTGCCGATGGCCTGCATGTGCTGGAAGATGGGCAGCACCGGCCAGGAGTGGAATTCGACAATCGCTCCCGTGCCCTTGGGCAACACACGCGGCAGGTTTTCGGTGATGCCTCCGCCGGTGATGTGCGCCAAGGCGGTAACGGCCTCGGCGTCGATCATGCGGCGCACGATGGGCCAGTAGCTCTTGTGGGTGCGCATCAGTTCGGTGCCCACCTTGCCCTTGATTTCGTTGACGTACGAATCCGGCGTGTAGCGAGCCACTTCGAAGAAGAGCTTGCGGGCCAAGGAGTATCCGTTGGTGTGCAGCCCGGTAGAGGGCAGCCCGATCAACACATCGCCCGGCTGGACATCTTTGCCGGTGATGATTTTGGGACGGTCGACCACGCCAACGATGAATCCCGCCAGATCGTATTCGCCGTCGGTATAGAAACCGGGCATTTCCGCGGTCTCGCCGCCGATCAGTGCGCAACCGTTCTGCTTGCAGGCGTCGGCAATGCCGCTGACGACCTTTTCGGCGATCTCGGGCTTGAGTTTGCCGGTGGCGAAGTAGTCCATGAAAAACATGGGAGCGGCGCCCTGCACGGCGATGTCGTTGACGCAGTGGTTCACCAAGTCGGCGCCGATGGTGTGGTGCAGGTTCATCTCGAAGGCGATTTTCAGCTTGGTGCCGACACCGTCAACGCTGGAGACGAGGACAGGATCGAGATAGCGCTTCTTGTCGATGGCAAACAGACCACCAAAGCCGCCGATCTCGCTGAGGACGCCGCGGTTGAAGGTCTTGTGGGCAAGATACTTGATGCGCTGCTTGGTGCGATTGGAGCGCTCAATATCGACACCAGCGTCGGCGTAAGTAATGGCGCGGTCTTCGGTCGTTTGTGCCAAGGGTCGGAAATCCATCCAGAGGGCGCGTCGCCGCAGGTCTCGTGTAGGAAGTCACGATTGTACCATTGCAGCGTTATAGACCAAGGCACAGTCCGGGGATGAAATGTGAGCACGGTCACTGGAAAAAGTGACTTCTGGAGGGAGCTGGGCGATGCGGACGGACTAAACTGGAGTTTCATAGCAGACTGCGAGGCCCTTCTTATGACGACTGCAGTGCAGAGCACCAAGCCGTGGGCGAAGGCCGACCCTTCGTCGGACGTTTATCGCTCGGAAAGCCATCCGCTCGACCCGCTATTCGCTCCGCGAAGTGTCGCGGTAGTTGGAGCGACCGAGCGAATGGGAAGCGTCGGGCGGTCCGTATTGTGGAACCTGCTCAGCAATCCTTTTGGGGGGACGGTCTTCCCAGTCAATTCCAAGCGCCCGAGCGTATTGGGAATCAAAGCGTACCCGAGTGTTTCTGCGCTGCCCGACAAGGTGGACCTGGTGGTGGTGACAACGCCGGCCGACACGGTTCCCGATGTACTGGCGGAGTCGGTTGCGGCAGGAATTCCGGCAGGCATCGTAATTTCAGCGGGCTTCAAGGAGTCGGGCGAGCACGGGAAAGAGCTGGAAGCGCACATCTCAAAGATCATCCGCGGAAAGATGCGGCTGATCGGGCCGAACTGCCTGGGCGTCATGAATCCAGTGCGCGGTTTGAATGCGACGTTCGCGCATTCGATCGCGCGGCCGGGCAATGTCGCGTTCATCAGCCAGAGCGGCGCGTTGCTTACAGCCATACTCGACTGGAGCTTGCGCGAAAATGTCGGCTTCAGCTCGTTTGTGTCGACCGGTTCGATGCTCGACGTGACCTGGGGCGACCTGATCGATTACTTCGGGAGCGATCCGCGGACCAATAGCATCGTCATTTATATGGAGTCGATCGGCGACGCGAGCGCTTTTCTGTCGGCGGCGCGCGAGGTTTCGCTGGCGAAGCCCATCATCGTTATCAAAGCGGGGCGTACGGCTCAAGCTGCCAAGGCCGCGGCTTCGCACACCGGTTCGCTCACCGGCAGCGACGAAGTGCTGGATGCGGCGTTTCGCCGCAGCGGCGTGCTGCGGGTCAACAGCATTTCGGACATCTTCTTCATGTCAGATGTGCTGGCCAAGCAGCCGCGTCCGCGCGGCAACCGGCTATGCATTCTTACCAACGCAGGCGGCCCTGGAGTATTGGCGACGGACGCGCTGGTCGCAGGTGGAGGCGAGCTCGCAGACTTGTCTCCACAGACCATGCAGGCGTTTGACGAAATTCTGCCAGCGCAGTGGAGCCACAACAATCCGGTGGACATTCTGGGCGATGCCGAGCCCGAGCGCTACGCGAAGTCGCTGGAGATTGCGGCGAAAGATCCCGCCATCGACGGAATGCTGGTGATCCTTACTCCGCAGGACATGACGAACCCGACGCAGATTGCGGAAAAGCTGAAGCCGTATGCCAAGGGATTCGGCAAGCCGGTACTGGCTAGCTGGATGGGCGGAACGGAGGTCGCGGCCGGCGAGCAGATCCTGAATCATGCCGGGATTCCGACGTTTCAGTTCCCTGACAGCGCGGTACGAGCGTTCAACTACATGTGGCGCTACAGTTACAACCTGAAGGGCCTGTACGAGACGCCGACCCTGCCGCAACACGCGGATGCGGAAGTACAGCGCGGGAAAGCGGGCAGGATTCTGCGCGAAGCCCGCGAACAAGGCCGCACCATCTTGACGGAACTCGACTCGAAGCAGCTCCTAAAGGCTTACGGTATTCCAACGGTGGAAACCAGGCTAGCTGTGACGGAGGAAGAAGCAGTTCAGGCTGCGAAGGACATTGGCTACCCCGTCGTCGTCAAACTGCATTCCTACACAGTTACGCACAAGACCGATGTGGGTGGGGTGCAGCTCAATCTGCACGACGCCGAGGCGGTTGGCCGGGCCTTCCGCCTGATCCAGCTCCTCGTTTCCCAAAAACACGGTGACGGGCACTTCCTCGGCGTTACGGTTCAGCCGATGATCAAGCTCGATGGCTATGAACTGATCGTTGGCAGCAGCATCGATTCGCAGTTCGGCCCGGTAATGCTGTTCGGCACGGGCGGCCAGTTGGTGGAGGTCTTCCGCGATCGCGCCTTGGCGCTGCCTCCGCTGAATTCGACACTGGCGCGGCGAATGATGGAGCAGACCCGGATTTTCAAAGCGCTGCACGGCGTGCGCGGCAGGCGGCCGGTGGACATTGGGGCGCTGGAAGAGTTGCTGGTGCGTTTCAGCCAGCTGGTGGTGGAGCAGCGGTGGGTGAAGGAGATCGACATCAATCCATTGCTGGCTTCGCCGGAGCGGCTGCTGGCCCTGGATGCACGAGTAGTGTTGCATGGTCCGGAGATGACGGCCGAGCAATTGCCTCAGTCCGCGATTCGGCCGTATCCGGTGAAGCTGGTGTCGTCGTGGAAGATGAAGGATGGCAATGAAGTGGTTATCCGTCCTATTCGGCCAGAAGACGAGCCACTGATGATTCCGTTCCACGAAAAACTATCGGAACGCAGCGTATATCTGCGATACTTCCAGCCGCTGAAGTTAACGCAGCGCACCGCACATGAACGGCTGACGCGCATCTGCTTCATCGACTACAACCGGGAGATGGCGCTGGTGGCGGAGCGAAAGAACGAAGCTGGCGAGCCGGAGTTGCTGGCCATCGGGCGGCTAAGCAAGATTCACGGACGCGACGAGGCCGAGTTGGCCGCGGTGGCCATCGACGCGGCCCAGCACAAGGGCCTGGGCACTGAACTTTACAAGCGGCTGATCGCGGTCGCGAGAGAGTCCGGCCTGAAGAAGCTGATCTCGAATATGCTGCCGGAAAACCGCGAAATGCGGGCTTTATGCGTCAAGCTGGGGTTCAAGATGCACTCGAACCTGGAGGACAACATGATCCGGGCGGAACTGGATTTGTGAGGCGGAGGCAGGAGTTTATAGCGAAGCCGACACGAATGGTGGGGGCGCGCTTCCATCGGGCATGGGTTACGATGTTATGATTCGGGACACGCAGGTATAACCCGCGGAGCGGCCTAGCTGCCGCTCGGCGTCAAAAGGGGCGACCGTCAGAACGTGCCGAGCGAAAAACAGGTGAGATGGTCACAACTCCGGGTTGGCCTGACGGTGATCATTGCCAGCGTTGCACTGGCGATCCTCATCTTCCTGATGACGGGCACCACAGGTCTATTCACTAAAAAAATCAGAATTCGTGCCTACGTGGACAACGCCGGCGGCCTGCGGGTGGGAGCACCGGTGCGGCTGGAAGGCGTTGACATCGGGAACGTCATCGGAATCCGAGTGGTGCGCGATCCAAGCCGCCAGGTCGCGCCGGTGGAGGTCCTGATGAAGGTCACCACCAAGTACCAGAACACCATGGGCCCGGATTGTGAAGCATCATTGGACACCGCGGGAGTGCTGGGCGAAGTCTTCGTCGATCTGGATTGCCGCCAATCTAAAGGCGGTGGGATACAAAACAATACTGAATTGCGCACCCGCGACGTGGCGCAATTACAGGACGTGGTGCGCGCCAGCCAAGGCACGCTGGAAAATGTGGACACGCTGGTGAAGCGTCTGGACAACATCTTGACGTACATCCAGAGCGGGCAGGGTTCGATTGGGAAGGTGATTTACGATCCGTCGCTCTTCAATCGCGCCAATGACATGCTCGCGCAATTGCAACACATCGTGGCGCAGGCAAATTCCACGCAGGGCAGCATCGGCAAGCTGCTGAACAGCGACGAACTCTACAACAAGGCCAACAACGCCGTCGATAATCTGAATAAGATCATCGACCAGATCAACAGCGGTCAGGGCACCGCAGGCAAATTCATCAAAGATCCGGCGCTCTATGACAACGCCAACCAGACGCTGGCGAAAGCCAACCAACTGATCACCGACATCAATGCCGGCAAGGGCACTATCGGCAAACTGGCCAAGGACGAAGCCCTGGCCAAAAAGCTTGACGACACCATCGCGCACCTGGATTCCATACTCGACCGGCTTGATAAAGGTGAAGGGAGTGCGGGCAAGTTCCTCAAGGACCCCTCGCTCTATAACAACGCCGACGCCACCCTGGCCTCGACCCATGAGCTGATCGAAGCGATCAAGAAAGACCCCAAGACGTACCTCACCATCCACCTGAAGCTGTTTTGAGGCCAGTGGACTTCCTCCCGCACCCATAACCACGGGCAAGTTCGTACTTCAATACGAGCGGAGCTGAAGCCGTAGTCCTCCTACGAGATGGTAATCCCTTAGCCATTTGTGCAAACGATTGCACTCTGCGCTACTGCCTGCATAGTTGCACGATTTAGAAACCACGACTTACGTGCCCCATGGACGGAACTCAGATTGCGGTCATTTCCACCAAGCGGAGATGTGTTGGCAGCCAGTCACTGGCGGATAGTGCTACTACATCCGAAGCCCTCGGTGACCCACCAATCTGATTCGATTCCGCCTGTTCAGGCGGCCCATGGAGAACACACGATGAAGATGTCCCAGACTTCAAGCGTTTCCCGCGTGCTTTTGCTCGCCGCAACTGTGTTGCTTGCTGCCAGCTACGCAACTGCGGGAACTATCACTCCCTACACTGGATCGGACGACGGCGCCTCAACCAGCGGACCGTGGCCACTGTCTGCAGCGGCGCAGACCGCTTTCCTGGCCGCAGCCGGCCCCACCAGCACACTCACATTCGAGAGTCTGGCGCTTGGCTATTACACTCCAATAGCCGCGGCGCCGGGCGTCACCATTACGCTCAACGCCGTAAATGATGGTTGCGCCTACTCCGGCATCTGCAATACCACCTTGGGCAACCTCTACGGGTTTAACGTGACCCCGGGCGGCTCCCAGTGGCTGGGCGCTCCTATCGGAACAACGACGTATTCGTTTGCAACTCCGATTACTGCCTTCGGTCTTTGGCTGACGGGCGTGCAGACGGTCTTCACTAGTTCCTTCACCTTGACGTTCAACGACGGTACCGCCCAGACCCTCAACCTGCCGATCAATGTTAACGGCGGTGCCAGCTACTATGGCTTCACCGACTCAGCTTCGTTTAGCTCCATCACGATCACGAACTTGAGCGACGACGCCTGGGGCCAGGACGACGTGAGCTACTCTTCCCAGTCCACGGTCCCCGAACCCGGCACGCTGATGATGTTCGGTTCGGGCGTGATCGGATTGGCCGGACTTCTTCGTCGCAAGTTCCACGTGTAACTTCACGTACCGCTGTTGTACTGAGCCGGAGCGGGTGCTCCGGCTTTTTCACTTTCTGCTCGCCGCTGGCGGTTTCCGAGGTACATTCACTCTGGTCGGGCGCTCGCACATACTTCCCTGCCTACAGCGTTTGTAGTAGTGTGTCTGGTTGGAGATCGGCAGCTCTTCCCTCTCCATTCGGGCGCAACCAGCCCAAGTTTTACCAAGTCCTGTGCCGACTCCGGCGTATGCGCGGGACGACAATTCATCATGCGAGGCATTCAGGCCGATGCGTAGTCTTCTGGTGGTATTCCTGTTGTGTTCAGCAATCTTCTGTTTCTCCCAAACACCCGCAACCGATTCCGGAGCTCCCAAGCAGATTCCCAGCTTTGATGTGAACGCGATCGACAAGTCTGTCGATCCCTGCGTGGATTTTTATCAGTACTCCTGCGGGACCTGGATGAAGAACAATCCCATCCCCGCCGACAAATCGCGCTGGGGCCGCTTCGACGAGTTGGCTGAACAAAACCTGTACGTTCTGCGCGACATCCTGGTGCAGGCGCAGGCTCCCGGCCAGCACAGCGCCACGCAGAAGATGGTGGGCGACTTCTACACGTCATGCATGGATGAGGCGACCATAGAAACGAAAGGCACGGCTCCGCTGGCTCCGATGTTGGCGCGCATCAATGCCATCAAAACGAAGGCGGACGTAATCAAGGTTGTCGCTTACATGCACCAGAATGCGACGCCGGCATTGTTTGCTTTCTATCCTCAGCCTGACATGCACGATTCGAACGCGACCATTGCCTTCATCGACCAGGGCGGCATCACTTTACCGGACCGCGACTACTACATTAAGGACGACCCCCGGTCGGTCGAGACGCGGCAAAAGTATGTCGAGCACGTGCAGAAAGTATTTGAACTGGCGGGCGATAAACCCGACGTTGCGGCTGCAGAGGCCAAGACGGTGCTGTCTGTTGAGAGCGGACTGGCGCAGGCCTCCATGGACCGGACGCAGCGGCGCGATCCGAAGACACGCGACCACAAAATGACAGTGGCCGAGATCAGCGCAGCAGCGCCAAACTTTGATCTCACCGCTTACTTCGCCGGCAATGGTTCGCCCAAATTCAGTTCGTTGAACGTTGGCAATCCTGACTTCTTCAAGCAGGTCAACGGACAGCTCGACGGCGTCTCTATCGCCGACTGGAAGACGTATCTGCGCTGGAAGGCCATCAATGACCACGCGCAGTTGTTGACCAAAGCGTTTGTGGAAGAAGACTTCCAGTTCAATGGCAAGTTCATGTCGGGCCAGCAGGAGATGGAACCGCGCTGGAAGCGCTGCGTAAAAGCCACCGACCGGAACCTCGGGATGGCGCTCGGCCAACTCTACGTAGACAAGACGTTCGGCCCCGAGGGCAAGGCGCGCACGCTGAAGATGGTGCAGGCCATCGAGAGCGCCATGCACCAGGACATCGGCCAGCTCACTTGGATGTCGGACACGACCAAACAACAGGCCTACGTGAAGCTCAACACGATCGTGAATAACATCGGGTATCCCGACCAATGGCGCGACTACAGTAGCGTGGTCATCACCTCCGACGACTATTACGGCGACACGACGCGTGCCGGCTCGTTCGAGGTAAAGCGGCTGTACAACAAAATCGACAAGCCTACCGACCGGAAAGATTGGAGCATGACTCCGCCGACAGTCAACGCGTATTATCGGCCGCCGATGAACGACATCAATTTCCCGGCGGGAATCCTGCAACCACCCTTCTACGGCAAGCTGATGGACGATGCCGTGAACTACGGCGGCATTGGCGTGGTGATCGGACACGAACTGACGCACGGTTTTGACGACCAGGGACGCAAGTATGACGCGCAAGGCAACTTCCGTGACTGGTGGACTCCGCAAGACGGCAAGGAGTTTGAACAGCGCGCCGATTGCACAGCCAACGAGTATTCGAGCTTCGTCGCGGCGAAGGACGACAAGGGCGTGGTGAAGCTCAACGGCAAGCTGACGCTGGGCGAGAACACAGCCGACAACGGCGGACTGAAGCTGGCCTACATGGCGCTGACTGAAATTATCGGCAATACAAAGGTGGCTCCGATTGACGGCTACACTCCGCAGCAGCGCTTCTTCCTGGCGTATGGCCAGATCTGGTGTCAGAACGTGACCGACCAGGAAGCGCGTAAGCGCGCGCTCACCGATCCGCACTCGCCGGGAGAATGGCGGGTAAATGGCGCGGTGCAGAATTCCGCGGCGTTCCAGCAGGCTTGGGGATGCAAGGCCGGCCAACCTATGGTCAGCGAGAATGCTTGTCGGGTCTGGTAGTGAATTTGGAGATGTGGCAGGCAGTTTCGGTCGCGGGTCGTTCGGCTAGTGAACTGCGGGGACTTCGCCAGCGTATTGCCTTTGTGTGCGGTTCGATAAGTGCAGTTTTATTCCAAGCGAGGGAATCATGAGACGTTATCTGCTAACGGCCGGCGTTGTGTTGCTGGCTGCAAATTTTGTGGTGGCACAGAATGCCGCGAATAGCTCTGCGAAACCGGCAGATATTCGCAGCTTCGACCTGACCGCCATCGACAAGTCGGTCGATCCGTGTAACGACTTCTACCACTACGCCTGCGGGACCTGGCTCAAGAACAATCCTATCCCGCCCGACCAGTCGAGCTGGGGACGCTTCAACGAATTGCACGAACGCAACCTGATGGTTCTGCGCTCGATACTGGACAAGCAGTCGGCGGACAATTCCAGCCGCAGCCCGGTGAACCAGAAGATTGGCGACTATTACTACTCCTGCATGGACGAAGCCGCCATCGAGGCTAAAGGCACGGCTCCGGTGAAGCCCTACATCGACAAAATCGACGCCATGAAGAACAAGTCGGAGATTCCGACTGTGCTGGGCGGACTGCATCGCGCAGGGGCAAATGCGTTCTTCGGATTCAGCTCCGAGCCCGACTTCAAGGACTCGAAGATCGACATCGCCAGTGCCGATCAGGGTGGCTTGTCGTTGCCCGATCGCGACTACTACTTCAAGACCGATGCGAAGTCGGTGGAAACCCGCGAGAAGCTCGAGAAGCACATTGCCAAGACCCTCGAGCTCTACGGCGAGCCGGCCGCCAAGGCAGCGGCCGATGCCAAGATAGTAATGAAGGTGGAAACCGATCTGGCAAAGGTCTCGCTCGACCGCACCCAGCAGCGTGATCCAACCAACATTTACCACAAGATGAGCGTCACCGATCTGCAGAAGCTGTCCCCGGCATTCTCCTGGAACCAGTACTTCACGACCGTCGAGTCGCCAAAGTTCGACAGCCTGAATGTAAGCGAACCTGACTTCGTGAAGGGCATGAACCAGCTCATTGCGGACAATGATCTCGAAACGATCAAGACCTATTTGCGCTGGCAGACCTTGCACGGTGCGTCTCCGATGTTGCCCAAGGCGTTTGTCGAAGAGGACTTTGATTTTTATGGCAAGACCCTGCGCGGCGCCAAGGAGTTGCGGCCGCGGTGGAAGCGCTGCGTACAGTACACCGACAACGATCTCGGCGAGGCCCTGGGTCAGGCCTACGTGGCGGAGACGTTCCCGCCCGAAGCCAAGGCCCACACTCTGCAGATGGTGCATGAGTTGGAGGCCGCACTCAAAACCGACATCACTGAGCTTTCGTGGATGTCTCCCGACACCAAGAAGCAGGCATTGGAAAAGCTGTCGCGGATCGACAATAAGATCGGCTATCCCGACAAGTGGCGCGATTACAGCTCGCTTAACATCGTGCGCGGCGACGCCATGGGCAACTCGGCACGGGCCAACCAATTCGAGTTCAACCGCCAGCTTAGCAAGATCGGAAAGCCGGTCGACCGCACCGAGTGGGGGATGACTCCTCCTACGGTGAATGCGTATTACAACCCGCTGGAGAACAACGTCAATTTCCCGGCCGGGATTCTGCAGCCGCCGTTCTATGACTACAAAGCGGACGACGCCACGAACTTCGGCAGCATCGGGGTGGTCATCGGTCATGAACTCACACATGGCTTCGACGACGAAGGCAGCCAGTTCGATGCCGACGGCAATCTGCGCAACTGGTGGACTCCTCAGGATAAGGAACAGTTCGACAAGCTGGAGCAATGCTTCGTCAACGAATACGATGGCTTCGTCCCGGTCGATGACGTGCACATCAAGGGCAAGCTGACACTGGGCGAGAACACCGCCGATAACGGCGGGCTGCGCATTTCTCACATGGCGTTGCTGGACGTTTTGGCTGCAACGCCCGAAGGCACGGTCGAGGGATTCACCCCGGACCAGCGCTTCTTCCTCGGCTATGCGCAAATCTGGTGTGCTAACCAGACGCCCGAGACGCTTCGGTTGCAGGCCCTGACGAATGAACACTCGGCGCCTCAGTATCGGGTGAACGGCGTAGTGTCGAACTCGCCCGATTTCGCCAAGGCGTTCGGTTGCAAGGAGGGTTCGCCCATGATCCGCAAGCCGGTATGTCGCGTTTGGTAGAGCTGTCCGGTTGCAAGCTCAGACGCTGGAAGGCGCGTCTTCCAGCGTCTTTTTCTTTTTTCGCGATTGGATGTTTGGGCGGCGTTCGCACCAGCCTTGCTACTAGGGTGAGGCGTCCTGCACCGTGCCGGGCTGCGTTATAGTGGGCTGTGTTACAGGTGCATTTCTTCCGGCCTCATTATTTGAGAACACTGGCGGTTTTCGCGGCGCTTTTGCTGCTTGCGTTGGCCCTTGCGTGTAAGCGCGCCTCCATTACCAAGCATGACTACATGTATGTCTCCGCCCCGGAGACCAGCCTGCGCGATCGCGTTGCCACCATGTACAACAAACTTGGCACGGTGCACAACGGCGAACGCGTGGACGTGCTGGAACGGCAGAAGCGCTTCTACCGGGTACGCACCGACAGCGGTGCTGAGGGCTGGATCGAGCAGCGCAGTCTGATCACGCAGGAGGTGTTCGACGGCTTCCAGAAGCTGGCGCAGGACGCTAAGGCGATGGACGTACAGGGACACGGCACCACGCGCGCCGAATTGAACATGCACCTTACGCCCTCGCGCGATGGCGAACACCTCTACCAGCTCAAAGAAGGCGAGAAGGTCGAGATCCTGAAGCGAGCGACTAGTGACAAGAATGCCCCGAAGCCGCCTGCGCCGCCGAAACCCTCCACGAGTAGCGCAAAGATTCAGTCGAGCGCGAAGCAGCAGAAGCCGGCTGCGCCAACCCCGCCAGCGACAACGACATCTGCGACTCCGCAAGCCAAGCCGAACGCTACGGCTGACAAAACAAAAGAGGCTGAGCCGCCCAAGCCGGTGATGGAGGACTGGTACCTGGTTCGTAATTCGTCGGGCCAAGCAGGATGGGTGCTCCTGCGCATGGTCGATCTCGATGTGCCGCTCGACATCGCGCAATATGCCGAGGGGCAGCGCATCGTGGGCTACTTCATCTTGAATACGGTGCAAGAGACCATCGACGACGTGCCAAAAGAAGAGCCGCAATACCTAGTGCTGTTGAATCAGCCGAAAGACGGCCTGCCTTACGATTACAACCAGATTCGCGTCTTCACTCGCAATCGCAACAAGCATCGTTACGAAACCGCTTATCGCGAACGCGACATGGAAGGGTACCTTCCCGTAAAGACGGGGCACGCTGTGTTCGATAAGGAAGGCGACTTGCCGACCTTCACCATTCGCAAGATGAATGACAGCGGGCAGATTGTCGATGTCACCTACAA
>Ga0210383_10003169_pt1 | contig 14794 bp, 13 predicted proteins | sample IncBWC14OmetaG_FD_160072 | JGI IMG/M metagenome (GOLD analysis project Ga0210383, IMG submission 160072) | Forest soil microbial communities from Barre Woods Harvard Forest LTER site, Petersham, Massachusetts, United States - Inc-BW-C-14-O ...
AGTGTCGGCGCGACGGGATGCTGAGCCACTGGTACCAACACCGCGGACAATTCAGCGTGTACCTGCGAATGCTCGACGTGGCCGTGCCGGCAAGCTGGGGACCGAGCGCGGACGAACCTGCCGCTTTCCAGCAAAAGGCTCAATCGGCCTAGTTGCCCTTAGGAGAAACTTATGTGCCCTGCATGCATTTCAATGCTGGCGATCTTGGTGGGGGGCGCGGTGTCATCGGGTGGAGTGACGGCGCTAGTGGTCGGCAAGTTTCGCGCGATAAGTGAGACGAGTAGCGCGAAGAGTTGGATCGAGAAGGCGGATCAAAAGGAGGAAGCATGGGAACGGCAACGCACGAACAAGTGAACTTGATGTTGAGGTTGTATGAGGAACGGCGCGAGCCAAAGCTGCGCGAGGCCCGCGACTGGTTCGCAGCGAACTTTCATGTGCAAACGGCGGAGGACGTGATGCGGCTGTGTCCTCCCGGGAGCAGGGAAAACGTGTATATGCGGATGGTGCTTGGGTATTGGGAAATGGTGGCAAGCATCGTGAACCGCGGGCTGATTGACGAAGACCTGTTCTTCGAGAATTCCGGTGAGCAATGGATGGTGTGGGAACAGGTGAAGCCGGTGCTCGCGGCGTGGAGAACGATGTTCGGGAGCCAAAAGGTGTTCCAGAACATGGAAGAGCACTCGAAGCGTCTCGAGGCTTGGCGGGAAAAGCACAGTCCGGGATCGAACGAAACCATGCGTAAAATGCGCGCGGAAATGACCGAGAGAGCGCAGGCGCCGAAAGCGCAGGCGGCTAGCCACTAACCATAGAGTTGGCGGAAGAAACAGAAGTGTCTAGGGCGGGGGCTTGAGGCGCATGGCGTCGCAGGCTCCTCGACCGCCAGAGTGGTTGAGCAAAAATCCCTGTAAGGAGCGCTGGTCATGAGTCAGGCGACGGAACAACCGAAAGTAGTATCGCAGGCAGAATGGATTGCAGCGCGGAAAGAATTGCTGGCCAAGGAGAAGAATTTGACGCGGCAGAGAGACGCGCTTGCGGAGGAGCGACGCAAGCTGCCATGGGTGAAAATTGATAAGCAGTATATGTTTGAGACTGCCGGCGGAAAGAGAACTTTGGCCGAGCTGTTCGGCGGGAAAAACCAGCTGGCGATTTACCACTTCATGTTGGGGCCCGATTGGGAGCAGGGATGCCCGAGCTGTTCGCTGCTGGCCGACCACATGGATGGCATGGCGATCCATCTGGCCGCGAGGGACCTGCGGCTCGTGATTGTTTCGAGGGCGCCCCTTACCAAGATTGAAGAGTTCAAGAAGCGGATGGCCTGGAAATTTCCTTGGGTGTCGTCCTATGGGAGCGACTTCAATTTTGATTTTGGCGTCTCCGTGGCGAAAGAGGACGTGGGGAAGGAGGTCCTCTACAACTTCGCCCCCAGTAAGTTTCCTAGTGAAGAGCGGCCAGGAATGAGTGTGTTCTACAAAAGCGCGAACGGGGAGGTGTTCCACACGTATTCCATGTACGCTCGCGGGTTGGAAGACTTGATGGGCCTGTATGCGATTCTTGATCGGGTGCCTAAAGGGCGAGATGAGGCGGGGTTGCCGCACGGTATGGCCTGGGTGCGGCATCACGACCGGTACCCGGAGACTCCCCGGACTGAACTGCCGGGCCTTTACGGCCCAATTCCGGTAAAGGCCGCTAAGACCTAACGGCTTATCGAGAAAGCAGAAACAGTCCCGAAGAAGGCGGCGGTTTGCTTCGGCGAAGGCTGGAGCGGACCGCCGTGTTTTTTTTTTGCCGTCCGGGCGAAACATTTTGCCCGAGAGAAGATCTCCCAGAAAAACGTCAGGCGCCGATAGAGGAGCGGAGAGCGTTGGCTAGAGACTGGCTGAAGCGTTCGACATCGGCATCCTGTTCGGCTTCGACCATGACGCGGGCCAGCTGCTCGGTGCCGGAATAGCGGAGCACCACGCGGCCATTTTCACCGAGGGCAGATTGGGCTTCGGCTAGCGCGCGGGATACTTCGGGGAGAGTTTCGAGGGGGGGCTTGGATTTTACTTTGACGTTAACGATGACTTGCGGGTAGTCCTTGAGGCCCTCGACGAGCGATTCGATTTTGCCGTGCATGGAAACCAGGGAGGCGATTTTTACGGCGGTGAGAAGGCCGTCGCCGGCCGGGCTGTCTTCTAGAAAAATGACGTGGCCGGATTGCTCGCCGCCGATGACGTTGCCGCTGCGAAGCATTTCTTCGAGGACGTAGCGATCGCCGACCGAAGCGCGGGCAAGAGTGATGCCTTCGCGGGCCAGGACGCGCTCGAGGCCGAGATTGGACATGGAAGTGGCGACGACGCGGTCGCCTGTGAGTTTGTTTTGGGATTTGAGGTGGCGCGCGACGGCCAGGAGAACTCCATCGCCGTTGACGATTTTGCCGGATTCGCAGACGAACAGGGCGCGGTCGGCGTCGCCGTCGAAAGCAACGCCCAGGCGGGCGCGCTCACGGACCACGCGTTTTTGCAGGCCATCGAGATGCAGGGAACCGCAACCGGCGTTGAGTCTGCGGCCATCCGGCGAACCACCGATGGAGACCACCTCGGCGCCGAGAGTGCGGAAGAGTTCCGGGCCGAGCTTGTAGGCCGCGCCGTTGGCACAGTCTAGGACGATGCGGAAACCGGTGAGATTGGTGCCGGGGAGGACGCGGCTGCGGAGAAAATCGAGATACTCGGCGTCGAGAGAGGCATCGGCGACTGGAAGAGGAGGATCTTTCGGCGGCGGGTCAGAGCGATGCTTTAAGATGTCCGCTTCGAGAGTTTCTTCTACGGAGTCCGGGAACTTCATGCCGGCGTGGGAGAAAAGTTTTACGCCATTGTCTTGGTAGGGATTGTGGGAGGCCGAGATGACCACGCCGGCCTGAAATTCATTTTGGCGGACTAGGCAGGCCACGCCGGGTGTGGTAATGACGCCCGCAAAGGCTACCGATGCTCCGGCCTCGGATAGGCCGGCGGCGAGGAGAGCGGCGATGTGAGGGCCGGATTCGCGCGTGTCCATGCCAATGAGCACGCGAGCGGCGGAATGTTCACCGAGCAAATAGGCGGCGAGAGACCGACCGGTGGCAAAAAGAGTGGCGTCGTCAAGCGGCGGGGTGCCGGGAACGCCGCGAATACCATCGGTTCCGAAGAGTTCTTTGGGCATGAAAGGCTCACGTTCCATTCCAGAACGGGCGGGGTCAAGCGAGTTTAGCACACGGTCGAGAGGACGCTCGGAAGGGGCAGCGCGGAGGTTCGCCGCTGTAAACACGGAATACCGATCGGCGGCGCGCGAACAGCTGGCGAGAGAATTTATTGCGTTAGCTGATTCGAAATACGCTACGCGGGCCACGGTATGTTAACGTGATGGGAACGGAGTGCCTCGTGCCAGAGATAGAAGAACCTACATCGACCGTCCGAATAGCAGGATCAACCTTCAGTTTGCGTATACTCGCCGCGGCGATCATCCTGCTGTTCTTCTACTACGCAGCGGGCGTGGTCATCACCGTGCTGCTGTCGATTTTGCTGGCGTATTTTCTGGATCCTGCAGTGGAGTTACTGGAGAGGATGCACGTGGCGCGGACGGTGGGCGCCATGGTGATGGTTCTGCTGCTGATCGCGGTGCTGATCGCGGTCGGGTACGGACTGGGAACGCGAACGGAGGATTTTGCGGCAAACTGGCCGAAATACGGTGCGGTGCTGAAACAAGCGGCAGGCGCAGTGGAAGCAAAGATCAAAGGAATCGAAGGGCAGGTTTCCGAGATCGCGCCCGAAACGGCTCCACAGCAAGGGGGCGGGGAGCGACCGGAAACAGCCATTGTGCGTACTCTTTTATTCCGCGGGATTGGGTCTCTGTACGCGCTGTTTCTGGAAATCACGTTTGTACCGTTCTTGGTGTTCTTCATGCTCGCGGGAAAACACGAGGTATGGCACGGAACGCTGCAACTGTTTCCGGCCTCGCAACGTACGCGGGTGAAGGAGACGCTGGAGGACTTGCGGGATGTTCTGCGGGACTACCTGGCGGGAATGACGCTGTTGACTTTACTGGTGATTGCGGCCAGCAGCTTGTTCTTCTGGATCCTGGGGCTGGATTTTCCATTCATCACCGGGATTGCGTCGGGATTGCTGAATATGGTGCCGTACATCGGGGCCGTGCTGGCTTGGCTGCCGGCGTTTATCATCGCGCTGGCCAAATGGAGGACTTTCGCGCAGTTCGCGCTGATCGCCGGAGGATTGACGGCCATTCATGTCCTGGCGTTGAATTTGGTTGCGCCGCAAATTGTCGGGCGGCGCGTGCGTCTGAACGCCGTGGCCATTACGATTGCGCTGCTTTTTTGGGGTTGGGTGTGGGGCGGAATGGGATTGCTGCTGGCGATTCCCATTACGGCGGCGTTGCGCGTGATTTGCGAGCACACAGAATCCTGGCGGCCGATAGGGCGCTGGTTGAGCGCCTGAAGCCGCCGACTGGTGAATCGTGACCGGCGGCTAGCTCGCCTAGTGGCGATCGTCCCGCAAAGTGTCGCGCTTTTTATGTTGCGGACCTTCTTTCGGCTACTCTTCTTTTGCTGAAAAAACCTTGGAAATCAATACAATAGATTGAAAATTCGTGCATTTTTGAAGGGGAGCGATCCATGAAACGGTTTGGGATTTATTGGAGTTCTCTTTGCGGACTAACGTTGCTGCTCTGGCCCTCGGCTACGCTTGCGTGGGGGTGCAAGGGCCACCAGACCGTGGCTTTGATCGCCGAGAAGCATTTAACTCCGGAAGCGAAGCAATTCGTCGAGAAATTGCTGGCGGAGAATCCCATCGATCCGAAATTGAACCGTTATTGCGGTGGCGCGAGCCGCGATCGCATGGCGGATGCATCGACGTGGGCGGATGACGTGCGTGGCGAGCGAAAGAACGGACCGTGGCACTACATCGACGTGCCACGAGGGTCCGAGCACGGGCCGCTCGAGCCATATTGCGGACCGAATGGATGCGTGACAAGAGCGATCAGCGAGCAACTGGTTATTCTGAAAGACGCGAAAGCGGACGGAGTGAAGCGCGCCGAGGCGTTGCGCTACATCATCCATTTCGTTGGAGATTTGCACCAGCCACTGCACACCACGACGAACGCCGATGAAGGCGGAAATTGCGTGCCCGTAAAATACTTCCGGCGCAGCGCGCACGAACACAATCATTCGTATTCGCCGAACTTGCACAGCCTTTGGGATACGGCGATTCCGGAGCGGGACGCGGAAGGCGCTGATCCAGCCGAGTATGCCGAAACGCTTGACGCGCAATTCGCCTCGGACATCGAGGGTTGGCAGAAGGAGGGGATTCACGTCGATCGATGGGTGTGGGAAGGCTTCGATTTAGCCGAGAGCGTGGTGTATGGAGCCCTGACACCGAAGATCGCCGTCGAGCCAAACACTCCCGTCCACAGTTGCTCGGATGACAACAACATCGGCGAGCGCCTGCTGCACCTGAACATCACAGCGGGCGAAACTTACCAGCAAAGGGCGGCCCCCGTGGCCGAAAAGCGCATTGCCGAGGGCGGCGTCCGGCTGGCGATGATTCTCGACGATGCCCTGAGGGCGGCGCAGTAGAGGAGCCGGATGACGAAGCTATCCTCGCTCTGGCGTGGAACCAGTAGGGGAGGATCGCAAGGGCAAGCAGTCTTGGATTAGAAACTTTGCGTGCGAATGGCTCCGACGATGCTGGCGGGATCGGCCGAGTCCTGAAACAGACGAATGGCGGCGATGCCGGCTGCACCGGCTGAGAAGCATGCGGGCGCGTTTCCGAGCGTGATTCCGCCGATGGCCAAGACCGGAATGGCTACGGAGGTACAGAGTTCGGCGAGACGCTCGAGGCCTTGGGGCGCGCCATATGCGGCTTTAGACGGCGTGGCGAAGACCGGGCCGAAGAAAATGTAGTCTGCGCCAGCGAGAGCGGCGGATTGGGCAGCTTCTAAAGAGTGGCAGGAAACGCCGGCGAGAAAATCGGGCGGCACCGATTTCACGGCGAGGGATGCCTCTAAGAGGCGTTTTGCTTCTTGGACTGGCAGAGAGTTCTCTCCTAGATGGACGCCGCCGGCTTGCTCGGCGAGGGCCACGTCGAGACGGTCATTGACGAGAATGCGCGTCCCGCCCTTGGCACGGCCCGCTTGCTTCGAAACGCGGTGTAATGCTTCGCGTGTGAGCGAGGCGGATTGTTTGCTCGACAAATCTCGCTCGCGAAGCTGAATCCAATCTACGCCAGCCGCGGCCGCCTGTGCGATCTTTTCCAGGAGCGGATCGCGTGAACCCTTCTGGGGCGCGGCTAGGAAGCTGCGGCGGTCGGTGACATAACAGAGAATGGGCTTTCTGCCGAGAGGCTTCCCCTCGGGCGGCGAACTATTTGGGGGGGACACTGGAAGGACCGGGACGCGAACCGATAAAGCTGAGAGCCAACAGGATATCCACTACGCCTAGACCGCTGACAGCGCCGCGGAAGGATGGATGAAGCACCACGTGAATGAGCGAAGGAAAATGGTTAAGGAAAAAATTGTGTTCCCAGAAGGCGGACCACGGGAGATAGAGGAGCAGGGCTCCCATTTCGAAGCAAACGACGACCAGCAGTGCACGTAAGACACGGTTCATGGTTAAAGAGGGAATCGCCGGCATCAGTGGGTGCCGGCTATCAGCGGATGGGCTTCTGCAGAGCAGCGATGCGATCAGCAACGTCGCGATAGTCGATGTTCATCGCATAGACCTGGGAATAGCTCTTGAGCGCTGCCTCCGGCTCACCCGCGGATTCCTGGGCAACACCTAAATCATACCGCAATGCGAGAATGCTTTCTGGTTCGATGCCCGGGGTGAGCAAAGCGCGCTCGTACCAGATGGCGGCGATGCCTGGCTGGCCTTTTTCCATGAAAGCGAGACCCAGAAGCGTGCAGCACTGCATGACATAACGGAAGGGTTTGCCGCGTTCGGTGGCTTTGGCGACTTTTTGGAATTCGCTGATGGCTTCGTCGAGGAGGCCCATTTCGCGGAAGGCCGTGCCAAGATTGTAGTGGGTCTCGAGGTCTTCGTCCTCGGCACCCATCTCGCCGAGCTCCGCGCGAAAATCGTCGAAGACTTCCTTGAGCGGGCTGTGTTCCGCCAGCGACGCGGGTTTTTCTTCCTGTTTAGGCGGAGCGGCTGGGGGCGCTGCTTGCGAGTGGGACGGCGTGAGCGCGTCGAGGCCAAGATCGTCGAGCTCTTTGGCGAGGTCGGCGAGAAACTGGTCGGAGGCAAAGCCGGCAGCAGCCGGGGCGGTCTGGGAAGGGAGGACAGCATCCGATTCGGGTTTTGGGACGGCGATGGGAGTCTCAGGCGGCTTCTGGTCGTAGGCGGGAACGAGTGGTTCGGGCTCGAGGATCAGCTCGAAATCCTGGTCGAGCTCGAATTCGGGTTCGCGAGCGGCGGTCGGAGGAAGGGCAGGCTCTTTGGGAGCTGCCGGCTTTTCCGGGACGGGGGCGGGCCGCTCCGCGACAGGTGCGGGGATGTGTTCCGGTTCATGAACGGGAGGAAGCTCTGCCGATATGTCCGCAAAGGAATTTGGGGCTGGAGCTACCTCGGGTAGTTCGAATTCCCCGGCTCCATGGGAATCGGGGGTTCCCGCTACTACCGGCTCTTCTGTAATCGAAAATTCCTCGGCCCCGACCGGTTCCGCGGCAACTTCGGGCGGAGCAGGAGGTTCGGGCTTTGCCGGAGGCAGCTTAACGGCAGGCTCGGCAGGATGAGAGTCTTCGAGCATGGAAGCCCACTCATCGGAGAGGTCGACCTCTTCTTGAACACCGGAGGTCTGTGATGACTCGCTGGGGGCGGGTTCGGCAGCCACCGGTGTTTCAAACTCAAGCACAGGTTCTTTGCCGATTGGTTCGGGCTCGGGGGCAACTTTCATCGTCGGGATTTCCGGGATGGTTGCCGCAGGAGCTTCCTGCTTAGCGGGCGCGGTACTGGCTGCCAATTCGGCGTCGGTAAGACCGGCGGCGCGCTGGAATCTGCGGCGAAGCTCGCCGAAGCGCTCGGCACCGCGCAGGTCGGCGCGGTCGATGTGGATTTGCTCCAGTTGGGCAGCAAGCTCAGCTGTGCGGCGGTCGTCGCCGGCGCCGAGGACAAAGTCGAGAAGCTTTTCAAGGGTCGGAGTGTGGCGAGGAGCGCGGCGCAAAATGGCTTCGAGAAGGCCGATCGCTTTTTGGGTCAGACCATAGCTGGCGAAAAGGTCGACGTCGGTAAGGGACTGGGCGATAAACCTCTGGGTCTCCTCGTCAAGCTGGGGCTCGGCGGGTGTGGTGGAGACGGCGGAGGGTTTGTCGCCAGCGACGGGAGTAAAGATGGTTTCTGAGTCGGGACGCAGCTTTGGCGCGGCAGCCTTGGGTAGGTCTGCCTGGAGATCTTCTTTGGAGGCGGGCGGCGCTGGTTCGGCGGCCAACAAACCCATTTGGCGGAGGACGCCGTCCAGTTTGCGTTTGGCGGAATCGCTATCGGGCTGGCGGTCGACCAGCTGTTCAAAGATGGTTTTCGCGCGTTCAAGTTGATTGGCCGCGGCTAGTGCATCACCCAAATTGGCCAGGGCGTCGGGAAGGCGGAAGGAATCGCTGGTGCGGCCGTAGAAGTCGACCAGCCATTCGAGAGGCTCGATGCGGCCAGGCATGCGCCCAGCGAGTTCGTTTTGCAGGCGGCCGATGACTTCATGCTCGCCGCCGTCGATCATGGGGACGCGAATCTCGCCAATGATGGCCATGGCGCGGTCGCTTTGACCTGACTCGAGAAGCGCTTCGACGATCTTTTGCGCAGGACCAAAGTTTTTGCTGTCGGCTCCCAACACGCGGAGCGCGAGAGCGCTGGCCTTATCCCAATTTGTGTCTCTTAGATAAAGATCCAGGAGCAGCTCGGTTTGTTCGCCACCCTTTTCAAGATCGGCGACGTGCTCGAGGATCGCCACGGCTTGCGCGAGATTACCCTGGGAGGAAAAGGAACGGGCTTTCACGATGGTGGCGGCCAGGCAATGTGCATCGATCTTTAGAGCCTTGTCGGCAAGCTTATCGGATTCAGCCTGATCCCCGCGGGCAAGAGCGCGCTGCGCGGCGGAGACGTAGGTGTCCACCGCTTCGCGCGACTGCCCCATGGCCTGATAGAGATCGGCCAGGCGAATCTGAATGCGAAGATTGTCCGGTTCGGCGAGGAGTAGCTTTTTCAGGAGGCTGACGGCTTCCGGCTGGCGGTTGTTCTTGAGATGGATTTCCGCAAGCTGCAGAAAGAGCGGGCGGGCTTCGCTCATAACCCCCTGCTGGACGTAGAGGTCCGCCAGCTTTTCGAGGGGGCGAATCTCTTCCGGGGCCAGTTTGGCGATGCGTTTGTAAACGGCGATGGCTTTGGTGAGAAAACCGTCGCCCACAAAAATCTGAGCGAGGCGCTCGAAATAATCGATGGCCTGAAAAGTTTCACCCTGCCGGATGTACAGCTCGCCGATGGTCATGAGAGTGACTTGATCGCGCGGCTCAAACTTCAGAATTTGCTGGTATTCGGCGATGGCCTGAGGGACCTTGCCCTGATTCAGCAGTTTCTGCGCGGATTCGACGTATTTACTTTTGGTATAGGCCATTCGCGTTCTCAGGCAATGCCCGGCACACGTCTGCTAGAGGACCTTTCCTCCGCCCAAGGGCGATGACAGGCAGACACAAGCCGTCCTAGCTAACGCTAGCAGGCAGGGAAAAGGCAAGTCAACGAAGCCAGAGATGGGTGTGAGCAGCCAGTTATCCCCGTCAGGACCAGGAAACTAGACGGCGAAGACGGGGCGAAGCGGGGTAAGAGCGTTTTTTGGCCTATTCTGCGCCGAGATGACGGGCCAGGTAGGTTCGCTTAGAGTGTGGAGCTTCCCGGAGAGGAGTGGGAGAAACGGCTGCTACTTGCGAGCCTTGAAGGTTTCGTCGGCGGCGCGAGCAGTGCCTTCGCCGTTCCAGTGGGTGTCATCCAGAAAATAGAGATACTCTCTCTCGTCGAGAAGAATTCGAGCGTCGTGAACATAGCGGTTTCGAAGAGCAACGGTCGAGATACCCGCTCTCTCGAGCTCATCGGCAAAGTCCTCGAGAGTTGCGCGAGATGCGGAGACATCCGGCGCCCGCTCGAGAAGGGGCGCGTAGACGGAGGAGCGGTTCGGAACCAGAAGGACCGCCAGATCGAGGCCATCCTTGCGTAATTCCGCGGAATACCAGGCGAAATACGCGGCCCAGCGTTTCGCCGCTTTCCTTGGATCGCTGGGGGATTTCCATTCCGCGGGTAGAAAGACGATGGGTTCGCCATTGCGGAGCCTTTCTTGAATTACGAAGGAGGCAAAAGAATTGGGGAGCAGGGTATCGTCCTGGATTTTCTTCTCCAGCTTGACCGAAAGCGCTTGGAGCGGCGAAGCGTGGAGCTCATTGAGCGGAGTTCCGAGACGGTCCGTCCAGTCCTGACCCATGGCGCGAAAGAAAAATGCCTGGGCTGCGTCGCGGCCGCCATCGGGAGTGGCCGCGGGGGGATCTTGCAAGGCGCGGGATTCCAGGAATTCAAAAATGACCAGGCCGTGATGAAGATCGAGGCGCTCGGCTACGGTCCGAAGACTGCGCAAGGGAAGGGGTTGCGGACCGCCGGCGTTGTAGAAATAGGCACCGAAGCGTCGCGTGAGTTGCGCGGAGAGGGACTGGTCTTCGGGGAGTTCGCTGCCGACGGCAAAGGAATCTCCAATCACAATGCCGATGGGGTTGCCCTGTGCCAGCGCGGAGGATTGTGGAAGCCATCAGCGTCGGTCGTGAAATCGACGGAGTGATAGTGGCGAAGGGCGGGAAGGTTTCCGATCCCGGCGACGCCGCCGTAAGAATTATCGCGATGATAGTGCTTGTTGGGAATGAACGGTCCGACGGCATTCGGATAGCGGCGGAGCATCGCCTCCCAGGCGCGAAATGTGAGAGGGTCAAGCGGAACGAAACGCAGCATGAGGTCCACGAGGAGACAGAAAAACATCAGGCGTGGCAAAACCCGTCCGATGCTCCAGGTTCTTGCCGAATTGGCGGTCACGTCGTGCACTGGTGTTATTTCCGCTCCTCGCCAAATCGCTAAAACTGAAAATAGAGAAATGGCGATTGCTGGCCAGATGCAATGGTCAGAAGCGCCGCCGCGTATCCGAGCGAGAGACCTGCCACGGTCCAGGAATTCCATTGGTGATTGAGTTCGAAGGTGTTGGGCGCGAAGTGCGCGATGGCGGCGGCAATGGCCAAAGCCACCAGCAAACCGATAAGCCCAGGAAACAGATCGCCGGTGGAAAATCGGAACATGCGGGCGAGCATCCCCGCGGCCACCGAGAAATTGTCCGAGCGAAAGAAAACCCATCCAAGGCTTACCAGAAAAAAGGTTCCCGCGCGCTGAAGTACGACCGGGAGAAGATCCCAAAACCTGCCGAAGAGTTTGTAGAGGCAGAGCAGGACGCCGTGATAGCCGCCCCATACGACGAAGGTCCAGTTGGCGCCGTGCCAGAGACCGCCGAGAAGCATGGTGATCATAAGATTGCGATAGACGAGCCAGTTCCGGGAGACGCGGCTGCCTCCCAGGGGAATATAAAGATAGTCGCGCAAACAGGTGGAGAGCGAAATGTGCCAGCGTCGCCAGAAATCGGAGATATTGAGGGCTTTGTAGGGGGAGTTGAAGTTCTGCGGTAGGCGGATGCCGAAAAGATAGCCGAGGCCGACGGCCATATCACTGTAACCCGAGAAATCGAAATAGATCTGATAGGTGTAGCCGATGACCGAGAGCCACGCGCCGAGCGTGGAAAGATGCGCCACATCCTTCCAGGCAGGATGGATGACGGCCGCGATGGTGTCCGCGAGAAGAACTTTTTTCATCATGCCAATGGCAAAGAAGGACCAGCCGATGTCGAGCCAGCCGGTGCGATCGGCCTGATCGAGGTTGTCGAGATCGGCCTCGACCTGACGGAAGCGGACGATGGGACCGGCGACGAGCTGCGAAAAGAGGGAGACGTAACAGGAAAACTCCCAAAAATTGCGCGTCGGAGTAATGACGCCCCGGTAGGCGTCGACCATGTAGCTGATGGTGTGAAACGTATAGAACGAAATGCCCACGGGAAGAATAATATTCAGCGCGGTCGGGTGAACGGGCAGGTGAAGCCACGCGGAGAGCTGGGCAAAGCTGGAGACGGTGAAATTAAAATACTTGAAAAAGCCGAGCAGAAGAAGATCGATGGTGACGGGAACGATCAGCAACAGTTTCTGACGTCGAGGATTCGAGGCGCCCAGCATGCCAAGGCCTGCAAAGTAGCTGACCGCAGTCGAAAAGGCCATGAGCGCGCAGAATTTGTAGTTCCACGTGCCGTAAAAAATATAGCTCGCGGTGGTAAGCCAAATGTATCGCTGCTTTTTTGTGCGTAGACGCCAGAAACCGAAGTACGCGACCGGCAAGAATAGGAAAAGGAAGACGAGGCTGTTGAAGAGCATGGGCTGGCGTCAGCGATACCCGCTGCGGCCGGCCGTGGATGAGCCGGCGCGGACGGCGAGTGGCGGTGACGATGATAAACCGCATCGGAACGGATTTGCTAAAGGAATGAAGCGGCGGCGAAGAACGAAAGAGCGCGTCATTTCTCCGAGGCCCAGTAGATCGCAGACCCGTGGGCGGGGAGTGTGACATCGACAAATTCCTCGGAACCCAGGTCTTGGTGTTCCCAAAGGTCGCGGAGGCGGTAGTTCGCGCGTTTGAGGCCCAAATCCTTCCAAGTGTAGTGAAACGATTGGGGCGCCGCATCGAGGTTGAAAACGGCGATGAAGGCACCATCGCCGGACTCAGGAGTGGCCAGCCAGACGGCGGCCTTGTCGGTCGAGACCAGGGCATGGTTGCCAGTGGAATGTTGATCGACGCCGATCAGCTCCGCATTGGTGAGCGCGGATTGGGTCCACTCGTCGCACAGAGGGAGGTTGCCGCCCATGATGAGCGGCGAACGAAAGATGGACCAGAGAGTGAGAAGGGTGCGCTGCTCGTCGTGAGTGAGGCGCGTTGTACGCGGCTTCTCCCAGCCGGCGGCGGGTTCCAGGCGGCCCAGCGGAAGCATGTCCGCGTCCGGCCAATGTCCAGGACCGGAGAACGCGGCCCATTTCGCGGCGCGGGCAAACTGGTTTCCGACGCCCTGCGGAAAGTCCTTATCGCTCGACCACACATCCCAAATATCGTCCGATATGCGCCACATATGCGAGTAGCGGCGGAGCTCGGTGGCTTTATCGAGCGGAGCCGGGCCGGGTGAGAGGCTGAGCACGATGGGCCGGCGAACTTTGCGGAGCGCTCCGCTGAGCATACGAATTTCGTCGGCTTTGTAGGGGTGGCTGGAAATGCAATCGACCTTGAGGAAGTCGACGCCCCAGCCGGCGTACATCCGGACGAGCGAATCATAGTAGGCCTGAGCGGCAGGCGACTGAGCGTTCAGGCCGAAATTGTAGGGATTCCACGGGCAAGAATCGGTGACGTCCGCAGCAGCCTTGGCACGAAAAGAAGTCCCTGCAATCGGCAGGTTTCTCTCGACCGCCTCTTTGGGAATGCCGCGCAAAATGTGGATGCCGAATTTAAGGCCGAGGGAGTGGACGTAATCCGCGAGCGGCTTGAAGCCCGCGCCGTTTTCGGCCGAAGGAATGGTGTTGACGGCGGGAATGTAGCGACCATAGGCGTCGAGACTGAATTGCCGAGCGGCCGCCGGCGTTCCGGCGGTATGATTCGTCACATACCAGCCTTCATCCACGACTATGTATTCCCAGCCGTAGGATTTTAGGTGCTCCGCCATCCAGGCCGCATTTGCTTTGATGTCGGACTCGTTTACGGTTTCGCCATAGGAGTCCCAGCTATTCCAGCCCATCGGTGGCGTGGCGGCCAGCGGAGTTTCGGCCTGGGCATCCGAGGCACTGGAGGCGAGGTGCACTTGGAGAGTCCAGATACAAAAAACGGCGCAGAGCATTCGAAGAAGAAACGCTATGCGGCCGGTGATTCCTTTTCTTTGCATCGGGCGGACCTCTGCGTGGCTGGCGGAGATTTTATGTGACGCGCTAGAAAAGGGGTAGTGGAGTTTGCGTGGCTCCGGCGGCCCAGCAATTCGCGTCGCGCACCGGCGCGAAGGAATAGCGATGAAGCGGAGAAGGGCCGTGCTGTCGGAGGGCTTCGAGGTGGTCGGCGGTGGCGTAACCCTTGTGGCGCGCAAGACCGTATTGCGGGTAGACAACGTCCCACTTTTCCATGCACGCGTCGCGATGAGTTTTGGCGAGGATAGAGGCGGCGGCGATCGAAACGCTGCGCGCGTCGCCCTTGATGAGCGACTTCTGCTCGATCGGAACATCCAGCTGCATGGCGTCGATGAGCAAATAATCTGGCCGGATAGAGAGTTGTTCGAGAGCGGCAGTCATGGCCTGGCGGCTGGCTTGATAGATATTCCACGCGTCGATGCGCTGGGCATCGATTTCCGCAACGGCCCAGGCCAGAGCGTGTTCGTGAACGCGTGCGGCAAGTTCGCTGCGGCGTTCAGCGGGAAGTTTCTTCGAATCGTCGAGGCCGAAAATGCGGCGCTTGGGATTGAGAATAACCGCGGCGGCGACCACCGGGCCGAAGAGAGCGCCGCGGCCGGCTTCATCAAGACCGGCGATGCGCATCCAGCCAAGGTGTCGCGCCGCTCGCTCGAAACGGGAAGAGCACAGGCGCCTCATTGTGCGGAGAATTTTAGCACGGCGCCCGGAACTCGTACGGTCACTCCTACGA
>Ga0210383_10003170_pt1 | contig 14791 bp, 18 predicted proteins | sample IncBWC14OmetaG_FD_160072 | JGI IMG/M metagenome (GOLD analysis project Ga0210383, IMG submission 160072) | Forest soil microbial communities from Barre Woods Harvard Forest LTER site, Petersham, Massachusetts, United States - Inc-BW-C-14-O ...
TGCGGTTTGGCGTGATCAGCTCTGCTTCGCCGCCATCTTCAACGTAAAGAGATGAGCGCCTGCGGCGATCACCGAAAAGCCGGCTATTCCAAGATCGACGCCGTGCACGAGCTGCGGCGTGTAAGTCACGGCGAGCCAGATCAACAAGCGGACCACGAGCATGAAGGCGACCATGCCCCACAGCGCGAGCCATTTGGGAGCATACCAGGTCGGTTTGCCGTCGAGCCCCCATTGCATGGCGATGCGGTCGCCTTTGATGCGACGCAAGAAATAAAAGTTGCAGGCGATGACGAAGGCGACGGCGGCGCCGAACACAAGATCTGCGGCTGACATGCGATGGGCCTCTGCGGGATCTGTCTCTTGTAGCGTGTCCTGCGTCGCTTCACTTCGAAAGCGCTGGCGGCATTTTATGTCGCACCACCATCGCGTGCAAACACAAGCAATGATTGACACAGGCAAACTCTGTGATGAAACCCAACGGCAGGGTTGAGCGTTATCTGAAGAAGTAGGAGCGTTCCGAAAAAACGCGAACAAAGAGAGGAACAGATCATGCGAACGATGACAAAGACCGCGCTTGCGCTCGGCTTTTTGAGCGCGATAGCGATCGGCGGCGTCGCACCGGCGCAAGCATTCTCCATCGACGCGCCGGGAGTCCATGTTCACGTCGGCCCGCACCATCGCAATTGGGGACCGCGCTATTACGATTACGCGCCAGGCTATGGTCCCGGCTATTATGGCTATCGCGATTGCCCGCGCGGCTACACCGTGCAGGACGGCGTCTGCAAGCCGTATCGCGGCTACTGACGCGCGAAGCTTCAGAGCAAATCACACCTGACAAATCACGCAGGAAATGGCCGCCCACATTTGGGCGGTCATCTCGTAGCGACCATGGCGTATTTGAGTACCGCGCATCTGAGTACTGATCGTTGATGTGAGTCCCGATCGCCTTTGCCGCATTGCGGACGGCCGCGCTGCAAGTACTATTCCCTGCAAGGGGGCGCGAGATTCGCGTTTACATCGACGAGACGCGGCGCCACCGTCGCGGAGAGGGCGATGCGAAGCTTGGTTTTGCTCGCGGCTTTGGCCGCAATCGTTTCGGCAAGTTTCACTGCGGCACGCGCGCAATATTATTATCCGCCGCCTCCCCCGCCTGAAGAAGACTATGGCCCGCCGCCCGGTTATTACCAGCGGCCGCCGCCCGGCTACTACGACCGGCCGTGCCCGCCCGGCTTCACCGTGCAAGGCGGCGCTTGCAAGCCCTATCGCGGTCCCGCGGGCGGCAACTGGCGCACCTGGAACGGATGCCCGCCGGGCTACACCGTGCAAGGCGGCGAATGCCGGGCCTATCACGGTTATTGAGGCGCGCATTTGCGCCAGCCCGCCACGCCAGTAATATCCGCGCTGGGGGCGCTGGGACAGGCATCACAAGGCGACATCATTAGGCCCGGCGTCTTCTCTGCAATCAACTGGAGAGAAGGCCATATCGATGCGAACAACCATAAAAGCCATCGCCGCGCTTGGCGTACTCGGCGCGACGTTTTTTGGATCAGCCCTGCCGGTGCTCGCGCAGTATTACCCCTATCCGCCGCCACCGCCTCCCCCGCCCGGTTATTACGGCGGCTATTACGGAGCGCCGCCGCCACCACCGCCCGGCTACTATGGCGGCGGCTATTACCGTCCGCAGCACTGGAACGGCTGCCCGAGGGGCTTCACCGTACAGGACGGCGTGTGCAAGCCCTATCGCGGCTATTGAGCTTCAAGGGTTGCCCGATGAGTGCTGCCGGAGGCCGTCACGCGGCCTCCGGCGTTTTTGCCAAGACATCTTCTTCCGGAACAAGACATCTTCCGGAACAAGGCATCTTCCGGAAAGAGCCGCGCCACGGCACGCCGGCGCGGCGTGATAGTCTGATGCGATGCCGCCTGCCTTTTTGAACGATGCCGACTTTCACACGCTGGTGCGGCTTGCACCGCTGATCTCCATCGACTTCATCATCCGCAATCCGCGGCGGGAGATTCTGCTCGGGCTGCGCAACAACGCGCCGGCCAAGGACACTTATTTCGTCCCCGGCGGCATCATCCTGAAAGACGAGCGGCTTGCTGATGCTTTCAAGCGCATTCTCAAACGCGAGACGAACTTCGACGCCACGATTGCGGACGCACGTCTCATCGGCGCCTACGAGCACATCTACGACAACAACCGCTTCGGCGACCCGGCCTTCGGCACCCATTACATCACGCTCGGCCACGAGCTGAAGATCGGCGATGCCGGGCTGCTGCAGGCCGACTTTCAGCACAGCGACTTCCGTTGGTGGACCGAGCGCGATCTGTTGGCGTCGGATCGGGTGCACGAAAATACCAAGGCGTATTTTCGCTGAACTTTTGCCTTCGCGGCGAAAGAATTGCCGCGCTGCGGTGTTCGTGTCCCATGAAGCAAAGCTATGGGTGCCAACCGCGGTGAGAATCTTCGCGCTGTTTCTGCTTGGAAATGCCTTCTTCGCCGCTGGCCTGGGTCTCGATATGCCGCAAAGCCTTGCCGGCGGGGGCGACGCGCCGTGGTGCATCATCAACGATGAGGGCAACCTGCACTGCTATTACGCCAGTTCGCAGGCTTGCCTTGCGGAGATCGCCGGCGGCAATCGCGGCTTTTGCACACAAAATCCGGCTGGAGGCGCTGCGGCATCAACGGCGCCATCGGAACGGGTCGCGCCGCGCCGGCGCAAATAGTCTCGACTCCAGCCGAGCTACCTAAGCTTCGATGACGATCTTCGGCGCCGGGCGGCTTGAGCCTTTGAGGCTGTCGAGCACACGCGCGGCAATGTCGCGATAGACTTGGGCATGCGCGCTGTCCGGCGCAGTCGCGACCACCGGCATGCCGGCATCGGATTTTTCACGGATCACGATATCCAGCGGCACTTCACCGAGAAACGGCACGTCGAGGCGTTCGGCCTCATGCCGCGCGCCGCCGTGACCGAAAATGTCAGAGCGGGTGCCGCAATGCGGGCAGATGAACGTCGACATGTTCTCGACAATGCCGAGCACCGGCACGTTGACGCGGCGGAACATGGCGATGCCGCGCCGCGCGTCGATCAGCGCAAGATCCTGCGGCGTCGAGACGATCACCGCGCCTTTGAGCGGCACCTGCTGCGCCATGGTGAGCTGCGCGTCGCCGGTGCCGGGCGGCATGTCGACGACGAGTATGTCGAGCGTGCCCCACTCGACTTCGCGCAGCATCTGCGTCAGCGCCGACATCACCATCGGCCCGCGCCAGATCATCGGCGTCTCTTCCTCGATCAGAAAACCGATCGACATCACCGGCATGCCGTGGCGCTCGATCGGCTTTAAGCGTGTGCCGCCGACGGTCTGCGGCTTCTCACGAATGGCGAGGAGCTTCGGCATCGAGGGGCCGTAAATGTCGGCGTCGAGAATGCCGACTTTGAGCCCGAGGTCGCGCAGACCGAGCGCGAGATTGACCGCGGTGGTCGATTTGCCGACGCCGCCTTTGCCCGAGGCGACCGCGATGATCGACTCCACACCGGGAATGCCGGCGGGCGACGGCGCGCGTGGAGCTGAGTCTTGGCCTCCCGGCGCCGGACGTTGCGCGGGACGCTGTCCCGGCTGTAGACGCTGCGCGGGTTGCGAGCGGGTTCCGCCACCTGCGCCGCCGGCGCGCTCGGCGGTCAAGGCGACCATTGCCGACGTCACGCCGGGCACCGCGCGGACCGCGGCTTCGGCGCGCTCGCGCACGCTTTCCCATTGCTTGACTGCCGCAGCTTCGACGCTGATCGAGAAGAACACCTTGCCGTCGGCCGCAACGATCTCGGACAATTTTCCGCCGGCCGGCAGCGGCACCCCGTCGGGGCCGGAGATTTTGCCAAGTGCGGCGAGGACGTCGTCTTTCAGGGCGGCCATCAGCTTTACCGTTGCGCGGTTGCGTCCGCCCTACATAGGCTCCCCGTTGTCGGGGTCAATCGGGCGCAACCCGGTTGACGCGGCGCCGCCCGCCGGGCCAAGAGCAAGGGTAGTCCAAGCGCGGTGCAAGGGCGGTCCAAGCGCGGTGACGCGAAAGACGCTTGAACGGAGGAAACGATGGCAAAGGTCGCATTCGTCGGGCTTGGCGTGATGGGCTACCCGATGGCGGGGCATCTCAGGGCGAAGGGCGGCCATGAGGTCACGGTCTATAATCGCACCGGCGCCAAAGCCGAGAAGTGGGTCGCCCAGCACGGCGGCAGAAGCGCGCCGACGCCGAAGCAGGCGGCCGAAGGCCAGGACTTCGTCATGGCCTGCGTCGGCAATGACCACGACTTGCGCGAAGTGATGCTGGGCAAAGACGGCGTGTTCTCAGGCGTCGCCAAGGGCGCGATCGTGGTCGATCACACCACCGCCTCCGCCGAAATTGCGCGCGAGCTCCACGCCGAAGCGAAGAAGCGCGGCTTCGATTTCATCGACGCCCCGGTGTCCGGCGGCCAGGCCGGTGCCGAGAACGGCGTGCTCACGGTGATGTGCGGCGGCGACGAGGCGCCGTACGCCAAAGCTGAAAAGGTCATCGCCGCCTATGCGCGCGCCTGCACGCTGATGGGTCCGTCAGGTTCGGGCCAGCTTGCCAAGATGGTGAACCAGATTTGCATCGCCGGCCTGGTGCAAGGTCTCGCCGAGGGCCTGCACTTTGCGATGAAGGCCGGCCTCGATATCGAGAAGCTGATCGCGACCATTTCCAAGGGCGCGGCGCAGTCCTGGCAGATGGAGAACCGCTACAAGACCATGGTCGCCGGCAAGTTTGATTTCGGCTTTGCAGTCGATTGGATGCGCAAGGATCTTAACATTTGTCTCGAAGAGGCGCGACGGAACGGCGCAAGCCTGCCGATCTCGGCGGCCATCGATCAATATTATGCGCAAGTGCAGAAGATGGGCGGCAAGCGCTGGGATACGTCGAGTTTGATTGCGTTGTTGAACCGCTGAGAAACTCCGCCTCCGCGCGCGCGAAGGCGGATATTTCCTAATCCGTCGGTTGAATATTGGCTTCTTTGGCAAGCTCTATCGTGGCTTTGAGATCGTCCTTCACATATTTGCTGAAGTCGTCGACGCTCATAAGCTGCGGGGTGACGCCAAGCTTGGCCAATTTCTGTTGCAGTTCGGGGATCTGCAACGCCTTCTCGACGGCGCCGTGCAATTTGTCGACAACGGCGCGCGGCGTCTTGGCCGGCACCGACAGGCCGACCCAGAAGCTGAACTCGGCTTTTGGGTAGCCGGCTTCTGCTATCGAAGGCACATCCGGCAACAGCGGGACCCGCTTCGGCGAACTCACCGCAAGCACGCTCAGCTTATCGCTGCCAAGCGCGGTAGCCGCAGCCGCGAGCGGTATGAAATAGTAATCGATCCGTCCAGCCATCACCTCGGTGAGACCCTGATCGCGGAACGGTACGTGCCGCACATCGATATCGGCGGCGAGACGCAAGCGTTCGCCGGCCATATGCGACGACGAGCCGACGCCCGCGGACGCAAATGTCAGCATGCCGGGCTTGGCCTTTGCCGCAGCGATCAGATCGGCAACGCTCTTGAAGCCATCCTGCTTGGCGGCGACGAGCACATTGGGCTGAACGCCGAACATGGCGACCGACTGGAAATCCTTGGCCGGGTCGAATGGCAGATTGCTGTGCAAGACCCTTTCGGTGCCCATCGAGGTCGAGCTCACGACCACCGTATAACCGTCAGGATCGGACTTCGCGGCATCGGCAAATCCCAGCAGCCCGCCGGCGCCCGGCCTGTTCTCGATCACCATCGGCTGGCCAAGCTCTTGCGACACCTGGTCGAGCACGACGCGGGCCACCGTGTCCGACGCGCTGCCCGGCGGAAATGGACTGATGACACGGATCGGCCGACTGGGATAATTGTCTGCTGCAAGCGCAGCCGTGGCGGCGAGATTTGTAGCAAGAATGGCGGTGCCGAGAACGACCCCGGCGACTGCGCGCAGTGACAACACGTAACCCTCCCCAACGCTTTTCATGCCGATCGGCGCAAGGGGACCTACAATGGTCCCCAACCCGCGCTTACCAACTATTGCGGGTGATAGCAGCTTTTACCGGCCCGAAACAGGATGACCGATCGGCGCAGCCGCGCGCCTCCCGGCCTTAGGCTTAACACGCCGAAAGTGCCCGGAACTCTTCGTCGGGGTCGCGACTTGTCGCTGAGCCCGCCAATTCATTTCATTGGATAAATTGCCGAAAAACGGACCGCCGCAGATGCAAGAAATCAAATACCGGCTGGCCAATCCGGGACTGCGCCCGCGCCGCACCAAGGTCGAAATGCCCGGTTGGGCGGGCAAGCCCGAACCGCGGACCGACGGCTCGCAGGAATATGCCTGGCATTGCGTGCCGTTCACCGAAAGCGCGCAATACGGCATCGAGGTCTTCTACCCTTATGAGAACGAGCTGCACGTCAGCACGAAGAACGGCAAGCTCGAATTCAACGGTGACTTCGGCGAGAAGCCCGACGACGGTGATGTGATGTGGCCACCGTTCCGCAGCTTCGGCATCGACTATTACACCTATCAGCTGCTGCTCGATCTGAAAGTCGGAAGCGATTGGGCGGTGCGCACCGAGCCGCATCCGCGCTTCTACACCGATCCGACCGACACCGTGCCGATCGCGGTGCCGGCGCTGTTGCGCACCGAATGGTGGCCGATGATTTCCTTCATCGTGTTCAAAGCGCCGCCGGAAGGACGAACGCATATTTTCCGGCCCAACGAGCCGATGCTGCAAATCCTGGTTCTGCCGCTCACCGCCGATTTTACGCTCGTCGAAATGAGCGAAGAAGAAGCCGCCGAGCGCGAGATGCGCGGCCGGCGCATTCACGGTAGCCGCCCAAACCTCGCCGCCGACTCAACGTGGACCTCGAAAACCAACACCGTCTTCGACGGCACGTATCGCCATTTGCTCCGTGCAGCAAAAGGCAAGGTCCGCGAATGAAAACCCCGTGAATGAAAAGAGCAACGGGGCATCCGGCCGGACACCCCGTTGCTCCTCCATCGCCTCAGTCGTGATGATGATGGTGGTGATGATGGTGGTGGTGATGGCGAGGGTGGCCAGGCCCGACGCGAACGACGACACCGCGGTGATGATGGTGATGGTGGTGATGACCCACCTGCACCGAAATCTGCGCGACCCGCACTCCGTCTTGCGTGCCCTGGTTTTGCGTGCTCTGGTTTTGCGTGCCTTGCGACTCCGCAAGACGAGCATTGTCGGCCTTTAGCGCGGAAAGCGCGTTGGGAACCGGGTCGAGAAGATCACGGTAACTCGTGGCCGGCGCTATTTCGCTTTGTTGCACCGGCGCTGCAGCCTGTGCACTCGACATCGTCGCGAGCGCCGCAGCGGCTCCGAGCAGGCCGGCTAGTTTCTTATCCATAAGTCCTCCAGAAGACGAGAAGCCCCTTCAGTCCCCACGCGAATAAGCCGGGTGTAAGGGCTTAGGTTCCCTGGAATATTTTTGCCAAGCTTTGGAACAGGTGTTGGAACTGATCTTGGAACTGATCTTGGAACGAGGTCTTGGAACTAGGCCTTCGAACTCGGCCGCGCCGAGACGTCCGCGTACCAGCGTTTGAGATGCGCGAGTTCGTCAGGCACGGTGAGGCGCGACACCCGCATGAAGTCAACGGCGATCATCGCGGTGATGTCGGCGACGCTATAGTCGTCGCCGGCGATGAAGCTGCGCTTGGCGAGTTCACTGTCGAGATGTTCGAGAAACGACAGCGCCCGCGGTTTGTTGGCCTCGCCCCATTCCTTCACCTGCGGTTGTTCCATTTCCTTCATGGCCGGATGCAGATGCCGGAAAATGTTCGACACGGGTATGAAGAGATGAAACTCGACTCTGCGATTCCACATTTCGACCAGCGCCGATTGCAAAGCGCCGCGGCCGAACAGCGGCGGATCGGGATGAAGCGCCTCGAAGTAGCGGCAGATGGCGATCGATTCCGTGATCACGGTGCCGTCGTCGAGAACCAGCGCCGGCACGCGCTGCATCGGATTGACCGCGGTGAAGGCGTCGCTCTTTTGCTGCAGCGCGCCGAGATCGACCTGCTCGGCCGGAACCGTGATCCCCTTCTCGGAGAGAAAGACGCGCACCCGCCGCGGATTGGGAGCACGGCCGCCATCATAGAGCTTCATCTCAATTTCCTTCCCTAGCCCTTTGAAGGCGCGAGCCTATCGCGCACTGATGCGGCCGACCAGTGCAGCGTACGCGCCACAAGCGTAAACAAAAGCTTTCCAAGAGCGGCAACGCTTTGCACATCAAAAATTAAGCCTCGTCTTAAGGAATTTGGGCCATTTTTACCGTGAGCCGAACGTGGTCTCGGAAGGCGGCTTGCAGGCTTTCGGGAAAAACACGTTCCAACAAAATGCCAGCCGGAAAGCGATGCCCCATCCACAGACCGAACCGCGCGATCCTGCTTCGCCGGCCGCGGCGCCATCGACCAAGCGGCGGCTCGCCTCGCAGCACGTGCGCGAGGCACGCGACCGGCTGACCTCGACCAGCGGCACCCGCCCGGTGTTCGATTACGAATTGCTGCGCCAGTTCGCGCAGAACCGGCTGTCGGCATCGCCGGTCATCCTGCTTCTGATCCTGACGATCGGCGCGCTCTCGGGACTGTGGACCGGCGCCCTGGTCTGTGGCGTGTGGACCGCCGGCACGCTGATCATTCATGTCGTCATCATTCGCAAATGCCGGCAGTTCCTGGCCGAGCCGGCCAATACGTCGGCGGTGCGCACGTGGCGGATGCGCTTCATCCTGCTCGATCTGTTCTTCGGCATGGCCTGGACCTTCATCCTGATCAATCCGGTCGGCATGGACGATCAGGCCGCGACCTTCATGCTGTTCGTCATGCTGCTGGTGGTGGCGATATCGAGCATGCTGGCCTCAAGCCTGCCGATCGCGGTTCTGGCGCTGACCTTGCCGGTGACGATCGCGATCGCACTCGACTTCGCGATGAAGGGCAATCTGCACAACTACATCCTCGCCGTGATGGCGCTTACCGCGGAAGCCTATTTCTCCCTCCTCGCCTATCGCCTCTATTCGACGACATTGGCGACGCTCGAAGCGCGCGCGGAAAAGGACGCGCTGATCGGCGAGCTCGAACAATCGAAATCAATCTCCGACGAAGCGCGGCGCCGCGCCGAGACCGCCAATATCGCCAAGTCGCGCTTTCTCGCGCAGATGAGTCACGAGCTGCGCACGCCGCTCAACGCCATTCTCGGCTTCTCGGAAGTGATGAAGGGCGAGATTTTCGGCGCGCATGCGGTACCGCTGTACAAGGACTATGCCGGCGACATTCACAGTTCCGGCGTGCACCTTCTCAATCTCATCAACGAGATTCTCGATCTGTCGCGCATCGAGGCCGGCCGCTACGAGCTCAACGAGGAGCCGGTGTCGCTCACCCGTGTGGTCGAGGATTGCCATCATCTGCTTAAACTGCGCGCCGGCAATCGCGGCATCACCATCCACGAATTGTTCGAGCCCGACATGCCGCGGCTCTGGGCCGACGAGCGCGCGGTGCGCCAGATCTGTCTCAACCTTCTGTCCAACGCCATCAAGTTTACGCCGCAAGGCGGCGAGATCTGGCTCAAGGTCGGCTGGACGGCTTCGGGCGGCCAATACATGAGCGTGAAGGACACCGGCCCCGGCATTCCCGAAGAGGAAATCCCGATCGTGCTCGCCTCGTTCGGCCAGGGCTCGAACTCGATCAAATCCGCCGAACAGGGCGCGGGCTTGGGCCTGCCCATCGCCAAGAATCTGATCGATCTTCACGGCGGCACCTTCACGCTGAAATCGAAGCTGCGGATCGGCACCGAAGTGGTCGTCACCTTCCCGCCCGAACGCGTGATGTCGGCGCTGGCGCCGATTACAGAAAGCTCGCCGCCGCTGCAGCCGAGATACGATCCGAGGCAGGACCGGAGCCACGACCCGCGACCCGGTTCGAACGCGGACATGTCGTCCTCTTCGTCCTCGCCTGACGAATCGATAAGCCGCGCCCGGCGCACGCTGTTGCGCAACGGCGGCTAAATGGCCAAAGCACGCGAGCGTCTTGTTTTCGCCTGCCTCGTGTCTATCTTGCCTCGCGATTTCAGCCCGAATCTTTGACGGGAGAATTCCCGATAGCTAGGTTCTTTGATGGCTAGCGCAACCAGCATCTCCTCGCCCTGCAACCGCATCTGCGTAGTGCATCCGACAGCGCGGATGTGCATCGGTTGCGGCCGCTCGCTCGATGAGATCACGCGCTGGATTACGCTGTCGGAAACCGAACGTACCGCGATCATGGCGCAATTGCCGGCGCGGCTTGCCGCACTGAACGGCGCCAAAGACGGCATCGCATCGGCTCGAGCGTAGAGGATCGCGACGTGCGTCATCGCCTGCTCTGGCTCCTCCTGATCGGCATCCTGATCGCCATCTTGATGATCGTCGCGCAGCGCGGCGAAGGCCGGATCGGCTCGCTTTCGGTCGACGATTTCGGCTCGCTCGCCTACAAGCTCGCGATCCTGGTGTTTCTCGGCGCCGCGGTGCTGACCATGTTCCGCGAGCGTTTCACCCAGACGATCACAGCGGCGCTGCTATGGGTCGTCGTCGGTCTCGTGCTGGTGATCGGCTATTCGTACCGCTTCGAGCTCGGCAATGTCGCCGACCGGGTGATGGCCGAGCTCATTCCCGGCCACGTCATCTCGCACGGCCGCACTGTCGAAGTCGCACGCACCAATAGCGGCGACTTCGATATCTCGGCGCGGGTCAACGGCGTACACGTGGCGATGGTGCTCGACACCGGCGCAAGCTCGGTCGTGCTCACCCAGCAAGACGCCAAAGCCATCGGCCTGCCGCTCGAAGTGCTCAATTATACGGTGAGTATTGACACCGCCAACGGCCGCACCCGCGCCGCGCAAGTCACGCTCGACCGTCTCGCCGTGGGCGGCCTCGAAGAACGCTCCGTCGAAGCGCTGATCGTGCAGCCCGGCCAATTGCGCACGAGCCTGCTCGGCATGAGTTTCCTGAACCGGCTGCAGAGCTGGCAAGTCTCGGGCGACCGCTTGATCATGCATGGCTATCCGTAGAGCATGATCCGGAAAAGTGGGTACCGGTTTTCCGAAAAGATCATGCTCAACTAAAAAATCTAGAGCGACTTCGCTCTAGAACAAACTAATCAGGAACCGCGCCGACACCGCCAAGAGAAACAAGCTGAACGCGACTTCGAGCGTGCGCCGCGACATACGATGCGCCAGCCGCGCGCCATAAGGCGCGACGAGGCTCGACACCGGCGCCATCACCGCAACCCCGATCAGCGAGACGAAACCGAGCGACAGCGGCGGCAACAGCGCGCGGTCGTGCACACCGGCGAGAATATAGCCGATGGTGCCGACCACGGTGATCGGCACGCCCAAGCCGGAGGATGTCGCCACCGCCTGATGGATCGATTTGCCGTAGAGCGTGAGCACGATATTGGACAAGGAGCCGCCGCTCACCCCCATCAGCGAGCCGGCAAGCCCGATGCCGAAACCGTAAAACGTCATCGGCACGGTGCCGGGCAGATCCGCGCCGAGATTCCAGCGGTCGCCGGCGAACAGAAATTTGGCGGCGATGAAACCCGCGATCAGCACGAAAGCGATCTTGAACACGGCGGGCGGCGCAAAAGCCGCGATCAGCGAGCCGCAGATCACGCCGACGATGGCGGGGATCGCCCACAATCTGATCACCTGCGGGATGACCAGGCCTTTGACGCGGTGCGCGAGATATGAGCGCACGGTCGTCGGCAGGATGATCGCGATCGACGTGCCGATGCACAATTGCATGCGCACCGCTTCCGGCACGTCGAGCACGGTGAAGACTTCGTAGAGCACCGGCACGATGACGGCGCCGCCGCCGATGCCGAACAGCCCGGCGAGTAGCCCGGTGATGACGCCGCCGACGACGATGGCAAGGGCGAGCCAGGCAATCTCGCTCAACGGAACGCCGAGAAGCATTTTGTTATGGTCGTGTTTCGGTTTTGGCGAACGGAACGTCAGGCCGCGATGTGCGCCAAATCCGCACTTCTGTCCAGGACGCCGTCCGCCACCAATGCAAGCGCGGCGAGAAGGTATTCGGCATCCGCATGCGCCGTGCTTGCCGCACCTGCGAGATGACGCCGGAATGCGCGCGCGCCGGGCACGGCACGGAACAGGCCGTGCAGATGCCGGGTGATGGAGTGAAGCCGCGTGCCCTGCGCGAGTTCGCGCGCGATATAGGGCGCGAGCGCTGCGGCGGCTTCTTTTGCCGAAGCGAAACGCGCCGGCTCGCCGAAGACGAGCGGATCGACGGCCAGCAATCGCCATGGCTCCTGATAGGCCGAGCGGCCCATCATTACACCGTCGACGTGCTGCAGATGCGTCAACGTGTCCTCGACGCCGCCGACGCCGCCGTTGAGAACGATCGTGAGTTCCGGATGCGCCGCTTTGAGCCGATAGACCCGATCGTAATCGAGCGGCGGCACCTCGCGGTTCTCTTTCGGCGAGAGACCTTTGAGCCAGGCCTTGCGGGCGTGAACGATCAGTGCGTCGGCCCCTGCTCGCTTCACCGCTTGCGTGAAGTTCTCCAAAGCCGGTTCGGGATCCTGGTCGTCGATGCCGATGCGGCATTTGACGGTGACGGGAATGCGCACGGCGGCCTTCATCGCGGCAACGCTGTCCCCGACCAATTGCGGTTCCGCCATCAAACAAGCGCCGAAGCGGCCGTCCTGCACGCGATCGGACGGACAGCCCGCGTTGAGATTGATCTCGTCGAAACCCGCATCGGCGCCGATGCGTGCGCATTGCGCGAGCGCGCGCGGATCGGAGCCGCCCAATTGCAGCGCCAGCGGATGCTCGACCGGATCGAAGCGCAACAGCCGCGCCCGGTCGCCGTGCAGCACCGCGCCCGTGGTCAGCATCTCGGTGTAGAGCAGCGCCCGGCGCGTCAGCCCGCGATGGAAGAACCGGCAATGCCGGTCAGTCCATTCCATCATCGGGGCGACTGAGAATCGCCAGGACCGACTCTGCGGTGTTAATTTCGTATTATCAGTCATTTACCAGACTTTAGCATCTGCTAATTTCGTACCATTTTCGGCCGATTTTGACCTATTTTCGCCTCTGTGGTACGACGGCGTCGTACTTTGAGGCATTTTTGTCGTACTTTCGATCGCCGACACGACCGACTCCGAATATGACACGACGGACTCGGTACGAAAGTACGACAAGTACGACATTATAACTGGGTGCGGGAAGATGGGGACGATAGTCGCACGAACTCGGAAAGACGGCTCCAAGGCTTTCACCGCCCAGATCGTCATTAAGAAGGGCGGCCTGATAGTCCACCGCGAGGCGGATACCTTTGACCGCAAGCAGGCGGCCAATGCCTGGATCGTAAAACGCGAAGCCGAGCTCAAACGCCCTGGCGGACTAGAACAGAAAGAGGACCCGCCGCTTGCCGCCGTGATCGACCGCTACATTAAAGAATCCAGAACCCCGATCTCGGGGTCTAGGGCGCAAATGCTCAACGCCATCAAGAACAGCGATCTCGGCGAGACCAAATGCAGCGAAATCACCGCCAACACGCTTGTGTCGTTCGCGCACGAGCTGACCAAGACCGTCGAGCCGCAAACATGCGGCAATTACTTTTCCAGCGTTTCTAATGTCTTCACCATCGCGCGACCGGCATGGGGCTATCCGCTGTCGCGGCAAGAGTTCGATGACGCTCTTGTCGTCATCAGGAAGCTCGGATTGATCAGGAAAGCCAATGAGCGAAATCGCCGGCCGACGCTCGAAGAACTCGACCTCCTACTGGGGCACTTCGGGCGGGTTCGTGATCACCGCCCCTCCTCTATCCCGATGCAAAAAATTGTCGCGTTCGCGCTGTTCTCAACGCGACGGCAGGAAGAGATAACGCTCTTAAAATGGGATGACCTGGACGATGATCGGGTTCTCATCCGCGATATGAAGCACCCGGGCGATAAGAAGGGTAACAATGTCTACTGCGAGCTTCCACCCGAGGCGCTCGCGATCGTCAAATCAATGCCGCGCGTCAAACCGGAAATATTCCCCTACTCCACCGACGCGATCAGCGCCGCGTTCACGCGTGCCTGCAAGATTCTTGGAATTGAAGACCTACGATTTCATGATCTTCGCCATGAGGGGATTTCGCGTTTGTTCGAAATGGGAAGGACAATTCCGCAAGTCGCAGCGGTTTCAGGCCACCGGAGTTGGACAAGCTTGAAACGATATACGCATTTTCGACAAAGCCGAGACAAGTATGAGAACTGGAAGTGGAACGCTCTGTTCGGGCCTATTTGATTCGCACTCTCGAGAGAGCGCGGTCGGTCTAAGACAGACCGCCTTGTAATCCTGGGCTCTCTCATTGACCATGAAGCTGGAGAAAGTGCTCCGCTTCACCAACTTTGTTTCCCGCATCGAAACGCCGCCCATGGCAAGGTTGGCATGAAATTCGATGACCCGAGCATCAAGCCCGTGAGACCTACAATGACGCATTTCTTTTATATGGACGATAAAGCTCCGACTAGGGTCAAGCACTGGGTCGGCTCGGTAGGTCCGACCGGATTTTAGGTCTAGGCGCCGGCGCGGTCGCCTCGCTGACGCATTGCTAGTGAAGTCTGCTTTGGTCATTAGCTGCCACTGCGCTACCAAATCGGCATGTCCGCTTTACCCCCGAAAGCTGCCGCGACGGTCGCTGAGTGCCGCGTCCGCTTTGGGCCAACACCGGACATCGGGCCGGCATCTTCGCCGGCCATCTAAGT
>Ga0210383_10003171_pt1 | contig 14789 bp, 15 predicted proteins | sample IncBWC14OmetaG_FD_160072 | JGI IMG/M metagenome (GOLD analysis project Ga0210383, IMG submission 160072) | Forest soil microbial communities from Barre Woods Harvard Forest LTER site, Petersham, Massachusetts, United States - Inc-BW-C-14-O ...
CCAACATCCAAGCAGCAACAACGTTTTTTTATTTACCATGTGGGTATCTACTGTAGAATTGCCCTAAGTAAGGGTACCGATGACCGAGAAGTATAAACTCACGCGACCGGAAATGAACGCGCTCTTGCGCGATCTACGAAACATTCTCAAATACGGGGACGAGCGGGAGTTTATGCAGGTTTTGCGGAAGCGCGGGATAAAGGACGAGGACCCGCGTTTCGGCGAGATCCTGAAGCTTTTCCGCGAACTGCGGAGCGGGAAGACTTGACCGCGAGTTTGTGGATGTCCTTCAGCATAGCCTTGGCCTCCGCTGGCGTCAGGGCGCCAAGGTGCCCTTCGATTATTTCAGCCGTTCTTCGGGCCGCCGCATCCAGCCTTGTTTTCTTGATGGCCATTCCAATCTCAGAATAACAGCAAGAGATAGCCTCTGCAACGCCGTTCCGGAGCGGTTTCTCCGGGTGCCACATAGGCGGGTTTACCGTGTGGGGATTTTCTATTTTCCGCTTTCTGCTTTCTAGTTTTCTTTCCCCCCGCCACCCAAATGCGTTTTTCGGAAGTAAGGCGTATCCACCCGCCCGAAGATTGTTTCTCCTGTCTGAAATGTATCTCGTATTGAACAGTCATGTATAGAACAGCCTTGCGACTCCCAGCGTGGAATACTGCCTATGGATAAGAGGGGGTTACTGTGACGAGAACTACAGTTCCACCAGCGGGCGGCGGCGAGTCCCCTCCGGCTTCTATAGGTAGAGAGTCCGTGGCCGACATTCTCGAACAGGAACTCGACCCTACCATCCGTGAGTGGCTAGGGCTAGTCGAGAAGGAACCAGACTTGCTTCGCATCCCTCTGAATTTCGAAGAACGCACCGGCCATCTCCCAAAACTCCTCCATGACGTAATTGCCAGGCTGCGTCTCGACAAAGGATCGAAAGCTCCGATTTCCGTCGCTGCCAGCCGCCACGGAGAGCTGCGACGCAAGCAAGGCTACACGGCTGCCATGGTCGTGGACGAATCCCGCATCCTGCAAGTCTGCATTTTTTCGACGCTGCATCGCAATGAGCGTCGCGTGATATTCAGCAAGCTGCTGCCCGATGTCGTGACCATTGCCGACGAAGTGGATGCGCAATTAAAGCAGCAAGTCCTCTGCTTCCTGCCGGTAGAAACGCCGAAAAGAGGCGCTCCGAACTGAATTTGCTTCCAGTGCCCGTATGAAAATGAAGAAATCCAACACGGAATCGCACGAGCCGCAGACCTTTCGCGATACTTTGGGAAAGCCCAGAAAGGTCGCCGAATTTCAGAAAGACGAACACATTTACTGCCAAGGTGACGCCGCTAAGAACGTAATGTACATCCAAAAGGGCAACGTAAAATTTTCCGTGGTTAGCTCCACGGGCAAGGTGGCGGTGGTCGCCATGCTTGGTCCCAGCGACTTTTTTGGCGAGGGCTGCATGGCGGGTCAATCGCTCCGCATGGGCACCGCCACGGCCATTACCCCCACCACCCTTCTGGCCATCGACAAAAACGAATTGCTGGGCATGCTCCGCACACGGGACAAATTATCCGACTCTTTTGTTGAATTCATGCTCAGTCATAAAAATCGCGTCGAGGAAGCTTTGATCGACCAACTCTTCAATTCCTCCGAGAAGCGGCTCGCCCGCGCGCTCCTCGTGCTCGGACGTTATGGAAAAGTGCAGCACCAGCTCCTCGACGAGCTGCCAACGATTTCCCAGGAGACTTTGTCGGAAATCATAGGCACTACACGCTCGCGCGTGAATTTCTTCATGAACAAATTCAGAAAACTGGGCTTCATCGAATACCACAACCGTAAAATCAAGATCAACAAATCCTTGCTGACATTTGTTCTGGACGAGTAAGCCCGCCGCCGGGTGCCGGGTCGCCCCTCCCGGGAGCGCCGCCTCTTCTCCATCCCGCGGGTTTAGCGGGATGAACCTCCCGATTGGCGGGTGCCCCAGGTTCGCAGTTTGAACCTGGGTCTTGAGGTTTCTTCCTCTTCCAAGCACGTCATTCTGAACGGAGCAGGCCGATTTTCTCTTGCCCGCTCACTCTTGTGAACGGGTCGGCCTGCGTAGAGAAGAATCTCTCTTCGCTGCTTGCGGTTTCTCTCTCCCAATTTCCATTTTCCCATTTCCATTTTCTAAATCGAGAAACTCAGGGACAGGAACGTTTTCTCATATTGTTTGAAAAGGCCCGTTTTGTCCAGAACGAGTGGAGATTTTCGCACGGGGTAAACTTCCCGTCTGTCCCTCGTTTCCGGAGTCAGTCTAAGTATAGCCGGGTGCCCCAGGTTACGCTTTTCTACCTGGGGGTTTTGACTTTTCGGCATCGAGGGGTCGGGCCTTTCTCTCTTTTCTAGTTTCCCCCTTCTAGTTTCTAGTTTGGCGGATGGCCCGAACGTAAGCCCGAAGACGATTTTAGTGGGTGCCCCGTCCTCGGCGGGTGGCAACCCCTAGCACGCCGAAATCACTTTTGACTTTGTTCTTTCCGGGGGTGGCCTACGCTTTGCGGTTTTGTTTTTGCAAAGCGTGGGACACTCTTCGCTTCGTCTTGATCCACACGCGTGTGGCAGCCCCTAGCACGCCGAAATCGCTTTTGACTTTGTTTTTTCCGCGGATGGCCTACGCTTTGCGGTTTTGTTTTTTGCGCGTTTTCTGCGTCCCGCAAGTTTCTGCGGGACAAAGCGTGGGACACTCTTCTCTTCGTCCTGTCCCACGGATACCGTTAACCCCTCCTCCCCAACCATTCGATCCCCAATTCTCCCCATTCCCTACATTTCACTTAGCCTGTCGTCACTCCCATGCTATCCTCTCCCGTGTACGCCGAATCCCATCCCCGCCGGACTCCCTCTGTGTCCTCTGCGTTCTCCGTGAGCTCTGCGTTAAGTCCGGCCCTTTCCCCAGCCTTCAACGATTCAACGGACCAGCACCCAAACGCCATTCAAGCGTCCTCGAAAGCTTGCCATCCCAGATCGTTACTCTACCGCCAACACCGCGCCCCCCTAAGTCCTTTATCCGCAACGCTTATGGACCTCCCCGCAAGTGTTGCAAACAAAAGACTTACGGCAAACCTAACTCCTTTAGATGCAACACTTACAAAAAACCGGGGGAGGGGTGCACCCTATCTTTCACTCCATTCAAACCTTCAAACGCTCCGTTGCTTGCCGCAACGGAAGCCCCGTCGTACACTTTGGAGCATCCTGACGAAACCATGAGGACTCGCCCGTGACCACACCAGCACAGTTCATTCCCGTATCCCAACTCGCCCGCAGCGCCCGCAGCGACGAAGTCGTCGCCAAGCACAAGAAATACCTGTGGCCCTCGGTCGCCAACTACTTCCAGCAGCCGCTAGTCGCCGACCGCGGCCAGATGCAGCACCTCTGGGATCTGGACGGCAACAAGTACCTGGACTTCTTCGGCGGCATCCTCACCGTCTCCGTGGGCCACTGCAACCCCAAGGTCACGAGCAAAGTCACCGCGCAGGTCAACCGCCTGCAGCACACCTCCACGCTCTATCCCAACGAACACATCGTGGCCCTCGCCGAAAAAATCGCGCACATCACGCCCGGGAATCTGCAGTCCAGCTTCTTCACCAACTCCGGCAGCGAAGCCAACGAAGCCGCCATCCTCCTGGCGCGCATGTCCACCGGCAGCTTCGACGTGGTCGCCCTGCGCCACGCCTATTCCGGCGGCACCGCGCTGACGAAAGCCGTTACCGCGCACGCGCCCTACCGCAAAGCCGGCGTCATCAGCGTGGGCATCTCCCACGCCGTAAATCCCTACTGCTATCGCTGCCCGCTGCATTTGAAATATCCCGAATGCGAAGTGGCCTGCGCCGACGACGTGGAAAACCTCATTCAAACCGGCACCAGCGGCAACATCGCCGCCTTCATCGCCGAACCGATTCAGGGCGTCGGCGGCTTCATCACTCCGCCGAAGGAGTACTTCAAAATTGTTTTCAAGATCGTGAAAAAATACGGCGCCCTCTTCATCGCCGACGAAGTCCAGACCGGCTGGGGACGCACCGGCAAAAAATGGTTCGGCATCGAGCAGTGGGAAGTCACGCCGGACATGATCACCAGCGCCAAAGGCATGGCCAACGGCGTGCCCATCGGCTTGACCGTTACCACGCCGGAAATCGCCGGCAGCTTCCAGGGCGCGAACATCTCCACCTTCGGCGGCAATCCCGTCACCAGCGTCGCCGCGCGCGCCACCATTGAATTGATCGAGGAAGAAAATCTCCGCGAGAACGCCCACGTCGTCGGCGCATACTTCCGCGGCAAGCTCGAAGAGTTGCAGGCCAAGTATCCGCTGATCGGCGACGTTCGCGGCATGGGCTTGATGCAAGCCCTCGAACTGGTGAAAGACCGCAAAACGAAAGAGCCCGCGCCCGAAGCCACCACCCAAGTGATGGAGCGCGCCCGCCAGAACGGCCTGCTCATCGGCAAAGGCGGCCTCTACAACAACACCCTGCGCATGGCCCCCATGCTCAACACCACCAAGTCCGACGTCGACGAAGCCATCAAGCTTCTAGATAAATCCTTCAGCGAGGTCAGTCATTGAAGCAGCGATGGAGCCAGCCTTCGAGAGCAAAACCGAAAACGAAAAGTGTGCTCGCAGCCATGGCTCTGCTTTTCTTCGCGGCGGTCGCCTTGCCTCTTCACGCACGCGCGCAGGCCGTGGACAAAAAATCTCTATGGAAGGCCGTCCCGTTCGCGATCGTGAAATTCAACGACGACGCGCCGAAATCCTGGAACATGTACCACTCGGAGAAAAAAGGCCTGCTGCTGCTGCACTTGTGGAAGCGCTACCTGCTGCTGGACATCAAGGAAGAAGAAGCCTTCGAGATCGATCCGCAAACCGTGAAGCCCGCCGGCGACGACGTCGAATGGTCGCTCTCCGATAAGCCCGGCCAGCCCCTTGAAACGCCCGAATGGACAACGCGCGACCTCCGCTCCGTCGAGCGCATCCGCTTCCGCCTCGGCAAAACCGGCTACATCCTCGAACTGCAAATCCCCTTGCAGGCCAACGGCAAGCCAATGTATTGACGAGCAGTTTTCAGTTTTCAGTTTTCAGTTTTTGATGATTTGATTGCAACTTAGAAAGGAGATGAAGACCGAACATATGTGGGGCAGACAGAACCAGACAAAACGTTGTGCCTCTCTTTCTTTACTAAAAAACTTAGAACTAACAACTGAAAACTTTTTATCACCGCCGGTAGATGCCGTAATACCACGGAATGCCGAGAGCCCCAGGCTCGACGGCCACGTTGACGGCATCGCCATCATGGAAACGATCGTAATCGTCGGCATCCACCGCCAGCCGCTCGATTTTTTGGCCCTCGCGCCACGAACGCACAAAAATGCGTCGCGTGCCGCGCACGATGCCCGTCATCTTGTAACGGCTGACCACCGTGGTCGGGTGATAAGTCAGATTTTTTTGTGAATCGAGTTTGCCGTTCACAAAAAGGGTGAACGAAAGAATCCACGGGATCAAAATAAATCCCGAGTAAATGCGCTTCAGCACTTCGAGTTCCTGGCGCATCCGCGCGCGGCGTTCGAGAATGACGGCCAGCGTCAGCGCAATAAAAAAAATCACGCCGAAAAATACCAGCATCAAGTCCAGGTCCAGCGGCGGAAAAATTTGGCTGATGTACGGAAATAAAAGTGATCCCGCCAGAAAAACCGCGGTGCGCTTCATCAACCGCGTGCGAAACATCAACTCGGCGGCCGCCGATGTCAGTCCACACGAGGGACACTGGTCCGCGATGCGCTCCGAACCGCAATCAAGGCAGCGTGTCATTCGTCTCTGGTGACCATGTTGGACACCGCACCAAACGGACGCGAGGCCCCGCAAAGGTCCAGTCTAGTATAAAGCGGACTCAGGCTTAGCTGCCGGAGAGTGTGGAAAGAAGATCCTGGAAGAGTCTCTGGCTGTCGGATTCGGCGACCGCCACTGCCACGCCCATGCCTTGGCCAGGTTCGATGCGCTTCACAAAGCAATCCAGCTTGACCGGGCGCTCCAGATTCAAGCGCGCGGTAAATCCCGCGCCAATCCACAGCGGGTCCATCGCTTCGATGAACATTCCATTGGCGCTGATATCGCGCGTGCTGGCGCGCAGCACGGCGGAGCCCCATTCGATCTCGAGGTCGGCGCGAAATGAATAACGAGGCGCCCAACGGCGCTCGAGTCTTCGGGCTGGATGATCCGCACTGCCCATAAGTCGGGTGCAACCCCCTGCCAGGGATTACGTACCACGGCGACCGGGCGAGACCGCCGTTCCTTTGCTGTAAGCATACGCCTTCCTTTGCCACAAAACATACGACGCCGGAAGGCAATGTTTTGTTCCCGCCATTTTATGGTTGGACACAAAAACGGCGGCGCGGCCGCTGCGAACGGCTTCGCGGGACTCGAATGACTTCAAACACTTCAAATGTTGCGACACAATTCGAACGAATTTCGGGTATTCCAACGATTTCGCGTGATGCGAACGCGATGCTTAGCCCTGTTCTGACGCGGGCGGACCGTCGGGGTTAGCGCTGCGCTGAGCGGCTTTTTCGCTGCGCTGGGTGCGGCGATGCACTTCGGCTTGGAGATACTTACGAAGGCCTTCGGAGACGATTCCAGGGGAGGCCAGTTCCCGCAAATCGGAAACGGTGATCTCCGGCAGATAGGCGAGGACGGTCGCAAGAGGAGACGAAGGGTGGCGGACCAGTGCGAGACGCACGTTATAGGTAATCGACCATTTGCGATGGTGCGCGACGGCTTGAATGACGTGCGTGGAAAGTTTTTCGCGCGAGAGCGTTTTCAGAACTTGAGCTTCGGTGATATTCGGATTGTCCAGAACGATGGTGGCGATTTGCAGGTGGCCCTCGGCGAGAAGCGCGCCCGCAACGCGCGCCGGACCGCGTCGCGCCAAGGTGATTTTCTGTCCAAGCGGCATTTGCGGGAGTCGCGCGAGCAATTGCTCTTCGGCAGTACGCTTCAACTCGGCGGAAACTCCGGGCGAGAGCGTAATCTGCACCAGGTCCATCAAATAGAGATCACGGAGGAGCCGCAGGCTGATGAGGCGCGGCGTGCGTGGATGAAACGCCAGCGCACGTTTCACGCGGTAGCTTTTGAGCAGAGGCTTGCGCCGCGCCACTTCCTCCAGAATTTCTCCAGGGAGATTTTTGCGTTCGAGCAGCAAACACAGTTGCGCATCATCGAGTGCCGGATTGTCGAGAAGCGCGAGAAGCACGTCCGTCGCGGAATGATGAAGCAACAGGGCGAGTTCTTCGCCGGTGGCGATGCGCGCGCGTTCGCGATTTGTGGCTACGTCGGACATTTCCGTTCGGTGCGTCACATCAGTGCAGTTCGCGCTGCGGCCTCCGCGGGAGACATTGCCAACCCGCCGATTCTGGCGAGCGGCAAGGATTTTTTCAACGCCGCATCAAGCTGTGCGTCGAAAAATTCCGAGCGCCCCACGGTTCCTCCCGTCTTCGCAATCAGGATACTCTGCCGGCCGTACCCCATGTGCTCCGCAACAGTGCTCACTAGTGATGATAATTCGCGCGCGGCTTGAAGCAAAATGTCACGCGCTACCGCATCGCCAGCATCAGCCGCTGCCGCAACAATCGGAAACGCCAAAGGAAACACCGCGTCGGGCTGCTCAGCCACGCGCTGCTGAAGATCCGACCACGAAGAATAACCGAGCTGTCCCAGAATCTTGCTGCCTAAGCTGGAGTCCGTTCCCTGCCCTTCGCGCTGCTTCAAGGCACGCGCAACGGCGCGGGCGCCGATATCATACGCGCTGCCGTCGTCTCCCGTTCGCGGGCCCTGGCCGCCGGCGCGCCAGACCTGTCCTTGCGCGTCCCGCCCAATCGCCGCCGACCCGGTTCCCGCGACAAGCACAATCACGGGCACGTCTCCCGCTGCAGCCAGCGCCACCTCCAAGTCGGTAATCACTCGCACGGCCACGCCTGGGAATGCGCTTTGCAAATCGTGAAGCACCCGTTCCCTGATCGCCGTATTCCCCGTCCCCGCCATCCCGGCACAAAGCGCCGCGACCACGCTTCGCTCGACGCCGCCTTGTATCAGCGCCAGTTCCGCCGCTTTCACAATTTCAAGCACGGCCGATTCCACCCCAACGCGCGAAGGATTCGATGGCCCCGAAAAACTCCGCGAAATAATCGTTCCAGCGCGGTCCATCAACACGCACTCCGTCTTCGTCCCCCCGCCATCCATCCCCAAGACATATTCCACCCCAAAAGCATACGTGAAAAACGCACGGGCGGAGGACGCTCGTTGTATGCGAGGTTCGAAACGACTAGAGGCGCGGATCGACAGGTTCAGTTTCGAGCGCGAGGACTCCGAAAACGCATTCGTGGACGCGACGTAGTGGTTCTTGACGAACGAAACGTTCGAGGGACTCGACACCGAGGGCAAATTCTCGCTGGGCGAGGGAGCGCTTGCGTCCCAGGCCGCGCGAGCGCAGGCGATCAAGATTTTCCGGGAGCGTATACTCCGGGCCGTAAATGATACGTAGGTATTCACAACCGCGGCATTTAACGGCGGGCTGAACAACGCCGCGGCGACCTTTTTCAATGAACTGGAACGGTTTGATGACCATGCCTTCGCCACCGCTTTCAGTGTGCGCAGTCCACCAATCGATGGCGTTTTGCTGGCTATCGTTATCCACCAGATCGACTTTGCGATGCTTCGTGGCCAGGATCAGGCGCGGCTCGGCCGAGCATAGTGCGGCAAGAGTCTCCATGTGCCAGACATGATCTCGATCGAAGTATGTCTTCCCTTCTGAAGCCAGCAGATGGAACGGAGCCAGTTTGAGATCGTCCAGCGATTCAACCGGCCAACAGTAGCGGCGATAGGCGTCGACGAATTGGCTGGCGAGCGTGGCACGAGTGCGTGTGCGGTCGCGCAGTTTGGCAATTTCCGGATCCTGTGCTGCGGCTAGATCGAGCCCGTTCAAAGCTCCATGAAAGGCGGCGTGGGCGGAAGCGCCAACGGCAGCGTATTGGCGGCGCAACAGTTCCTGCGCCTTTGCAGACCACGGCATCAGTTCCGCATCAAGACAAAACCAGTCGGATTTGAGCATGTCCCAGAAATTGGCGCGATCGGAAGCTTCGCGAATGCGGCCGAGAAATTGAGACTCCAGGTCTGCGGAATCGAAAAAGCGACGGCCAGTGCGTGTGTAACAAACGCCGATGCCTTGTTCAACCACGCCCAAGCGTTTGCGGGCAATTGTTTCATCACGGCAAACGATCACGACCGCGCGCGAGCCCATGTGCTTCTCTTCGCAGACGACAGTGGGCACGCCTTCATGGCGGAAGTACGCGAAGGCCTCCGCGGGATGCTCGAGCAGGCCAGGCTCGCGGCTGGTTTCCGTTGGCGACATGGTCGGCGGAAGATAAATAAGCCATTTCGGATTGGCTGCAAAGCGGCTCATCACTTCGAGCGCGGCCATGGCATTTTCTTCAGGGATGGTGATGTTCTGCTGGAGACGCGTATTGATAAAGCGCTTGCCGGTGACGTCTTCAAGGTCGAGCAAGTCATCCTGTACTTGCTGTGCGCTAAGTTCAGGCGCGATGGCTTCCGGCTTAAGAGGGCGCACTGGTTGGTAGTACGTGCTTAACGCCGGAACCGAAGCGATTTCTTTTTCGGGGTAACGAAGCGCCGTAAGCTTCCCGCCAAAGACGCAGCCCGTATCAATATTGATGGTGCGATTCAGCCATTCCGGTTCGGGGATCGGCGTATGGCCGTAAACGACCATGGCTTGGCCGCGATAGTCGGCGGCCCAGTTGTAGCGGACGGAAAGACCGAATTCATCCACTTCGCCGGTGGTCTCGCCAAACAGCGCGAAGTCGCGTATCTTGCCCGAGCCGCGGCCTTGCATTTCCTCTTTCATGCCGGCGTGAGCAACAACCAGTTTGCCACCATCGAAGACATAGTGGCTGACAAGAGCATCGAGAAACTTGGCCGCCTTCTGCCTGAATTCCGGCGATTCTTTTTCCAACTGCGCAAGCGATTCCACAATGCCGTGGGTGAGCTGAACATCCCGGCCACGGAGTTTGCGAAGAAGCTTTATGTCGTGGTTGCCGGGAACACAGTAGGCGTTTCCCTGCTCGATCATGCTCATGACAAGACGCAGAACGTCTGGTGTGTTCGGGCCACGGTCTACGAGATCACCGAGAAAAACAGCCTTGCGGCCCGCAGGCGGGACAAAAGACCTGGTACCGTTTGCTTCGAACGGTGAGTAGCCCAATTGCGAGCAGCTGGGCTAGCTCATCGAAACAGCCGTGGACGTCGCCAATGATGTCAAAGGGTCCCGGCTCGGTTTTCTTGTTGTTATAGAGCGGAACGCGCTCCAAAACGATAGAGTCGGCCTCTTCCGGTGAATCGAGGATAAGGACGTGACGAAAGCCTTCTCGTCCCAAACTGCGGAGTCCGCGGCGCAGACTTTGGAGCTGACGGTGCGCGACGTGAGCACCGAGGCGGCGGTCCGTGCGCGCCTTGTTGCGGTCCTGGCAAATGCGCTCCGGCGTGTTCAGGACGATGGCAACCGGAAGACAGTGAAACTGGCGGGCCAACTCGACTAGAGGCTTGCGGTCTTCCGGCTTGACGCTCGTGGCGTCAATGACGGTGAGCCGGCCCGCAGCGAGTCGCTTGGCTGCAATAAAATGAAGAATTTCGAATGCGTCATCGGTGGCCGCGAGATCATTTTCGTCATCGGAAACGATGGCCCGGCAGTAATCAGAGGAGATGATCTCCGTAGGCAGAAAGTGTTTGCGCGCAAACGTGCTCTTGCCGGAGCCGGAAGCGCCGACAAGCACGACGAGGGACAGGTCGGGAAATGAGAATTTCTCTCTCATGCGAAATTTAATCGGTCCGCCGAAAGACAGCCATCTGCGTCGGCGAACCCAGTGCGGCGTCCTCAGGCCCAACAGGCAGAAAAGAAACCGCATAGCGGTTCTGCGAAGCGACGCGCTGCGCCCAAGATTGGAATTCGGCACGGGTCCATTCGAAACGGTGATCTCTGTGGCGGAAGGTGCCGGCCGCGAGCGTTTCGAACTTCGCATTGTATTCGCGATTCGGAGTGGTCATCGCAATTGTCGCAGGCCGAGCATGTTCGAAAAGCACGCGCTCAAAAGCGGCCAGGCGCGGGGGATCAAGATGCTCGACAACTTCGACAACGGCCGCGGCATCGTAGCCGGCAAGACGCGCGTCGCGATACATGAGCGAACCCTGGAGCAGTTTGATGCGTTCTCGTTTCCTGGGCGCAAGCCCTTCGAGTCGAAGCCGATCGGCCGCTTTTTCGAGAACCCGAGGAGACACATCAACCCCAACGATTTCCGCGAAGGACGAATCAGCGAGGAGCGCAGCGAGCAGGCGCCCCTCTCCGCAACCGAGGTCGAGGACGCGCTTCGCACCAGATTGGCGCAGCACCGCCAAGACAGAACCGAGGCGCTGCTGATTCAAGCTGATGCGTTCTTCGAGCGAACCTTCTTCGGCAGCGTGGACTTCGGCAGCTTCGTCGGGGTCTGCGTCCTCGTCTTCCGTCAAGCGAGCAAGCGCCTCACGCATTAGACGGTGCTGGTGTTTGAGATATCGTCGAGTGATTTCTTCACGCTCAGGATGCGTGGAAAGCCAGCCTTCCCCGCGACGAAGGAGCTTTTCGACTTCATCTTTGCCGACCCAATAGTGTTTTTCGTCATCGAGGACGGGCAGCAGGACGTAGAGATGTTGTAAAACTTCCTGCAACCGCTTCTTGGCAGAAAGTTTCACACTCCAATAACGACTCTCCCCCCAGCCGGGAAACTTTTCGTCCAGTGAGTGGTGCAAGGCGTCCACCGAATAACCGAGCGGCTCGAAAAGACGCCGTAAGAACAATTCGCCACCGCGGCACGGGAGCACGGCAATGCGAATCTCCAGGGGTAACTCAATCTCGGCAAGCGTCTGACGATCCTTGCTCCTGCCGCCAAGCGCCGTACCGAAAGCGCGCGCGAGGGCCACGCTCGTGAACGAAGAGGAGGCGTAGGGCCGGTCATTGACATATTGATCGAGAAGGCCGCCGTCGCCAGACGGGCCGCCGGCTTGCGGACCAATTCAACGGAGTCCACTTCGATCAGCAACGCAGCGGTACAGCGTTCGGCAGTGGCTTCGGGGTAGAACACATGTGCTGTGCCAAACGAAAGAGCAAGCGTATGCAGCTTCCCCGGGCGCTTGTGGAGCAAGAAGCCGAGATCCGTAGCCGGCAAATGCGTAGTGGAGATGGTGAGATACATGCAGAGTTATTGTACGAGGAAAGGGTACTCTGCGCGAAATCGGACGATCAGAACTTACAAGCTGGACTGGAGAATGCGGAGTCACCGGAAAAGTGGATACTACACTCCGCTTCGAGTTGATTCGTTTCTTCCAAGGAGATCTAGGTGGTCAAACCGATACGGTGAAGCATGATTTGGAAGCGCGGATCAAGACGCAGGTGATCCAACAGCAAGTCCGATTGAAGGGGCAAGACAAAGTCTAACGACTTCTCCGAGTAAGCCTTCTCCAGTAGAGCGAAAGCTTTGTCGTTTTCGCCGAGGCCGGCATAGATGGTGGCCATCGTGTACGGCGAAGCAGGTGCGTGTTTTGCTTTGCGCTCCAAATCGCGAAGGATCTTGTCCGCTTCGGCTTTCTTGCCTGCGGCGGAATAGGCATGTGCCAACGCAACGGCGGGGGTTAGAGAACCATCGGACAACTGCAGCGCCTGCTGATACTCGGATATCGCTTTCTGAAGTTCGCCCGTACCTTCGTAACCGACTCCGAGAAAGTAGTGTTGACCCGAGTCCTTAGGGTCCAGAAGCAGGCCTCGCTTGCTGGCTTCAATCAAGGCGGGGTAATCCCGCAGCGCATAGTACGTTTGTGATTCGGCGCTAGCCGAGCTGAAACCGTAATCCAGCTGGTCGATTTTTGCGATCTCGGCAAGAGCTTCCGAGCGCCGGCCGACCGAAGCGAGAAAGATGGCGCGATCCTCGTGCGCGCAGCTGTAGCTCGGCGCCAGAGCAATGGCACGGTTGAACTCTCGCTCGGCGGCGTCCCGGTCCCAATCAAACTGCCAACTCAGTACGCCCAGTGTGTCGTGGGCTTCGCCGATGGTGTCGTCCAGTTGCGTTGCTTTAGCCAGTGCTTCCTTGGCAGAGCGATAGGCCGGATCCTTTTGCAAGACTCCAGTAAACGCCAAATAGACGTACGTATCCGCCAGTCCGGCGTACGCCAGAGCGAAGTTTGGATCTTTTTGGATCGCTTCCTCGAACAGATGCTGGGCCTTTTTGAGGGAATCCGGTTTCGTGAATTCGGTGGTGAAGTAAAGTCGCCCCTTGAGGTAGGCATCGTATGCTGCAGGGTCGACCGCCGTGGCTTGGCGAAGCTGAGCCTGCTGCTGCGAAGTTAGTTTCGCGCTGATTTGCTGCGCGATGGCGCCCGCCACCTCACCTTGTAGCTTCAGGACATCGCCAATATCGCCGTCATAGGTATCCGCCCAAAGGTGGTGATCGGTAGACGCCTCGAGGAGTTGGGCGGTGACGCGCACGCGCCCTCCCGAGCGAATGACCGAACCTTCCACGATGGCGTCCACGTGCAGTTCCTTGGCAATTTCAGGCAGACGTTTTTTTGTGCCTTTGTACTGCAGGACGGAAGTCCGCGAGATGACGCGAAGCGAGCCGACCTTAGCAAGGTCAGTAATCAATTGGTCGGTCATGCCATCCGCAAAGAATTCCTCGGACGGGTCGCCGGACAGATTGTCGAGGGGCAGAACAGCAATGGAATTCAAGCGAGGGGCAGCGCTGGCAGGAGCTCCAGCAGTGCGCGCGAGCCACAAGGCAATGCTTAAAACGAGGACGGCCAAGACCGTGGTGAGCAGGACGGCATGAGATTTGGTGACCCGGAGGTGGCCAGGCAGGTCGGCCGGCGGCGCGGAGTCGGCGGCGCCAGAGGGGGCCGGCAAGTCTCCGACACGCACCGGCGCGATAAACCGGTAGCCGCGGCGCGGCAGCGTTTCAATGTAGCGGGGCCTCTCGGCGGAGTCGCCGAGCACCTCGCGAAGGCGCGCAATCGCATTGTGCAGGCTATGGTCGAAGTCGACGAAGGTATCGGCGGCCCAAATCTCCGCCCGAAGTTCCTCGAGGGTCACGACATCGCCGGCGCGCTTGAGCAGAGCGGACAAGACTTGCAGCGGCTGACCTTGCAGCCGCAGTCGTATACCGTGTTTGCGCAACTCCCCGGCGCGGACGTCCAGTTCAAAGACGTCAAAGCAAAGCCGGCGTGCGTTTGGTGCGGAAGTAGCCATAGCAAGGACCGCAAGTCCACAAAGCCTATCACAATTTTTGGTTTAGGGGGTTCATCGAGGTGTTCCGAAAACGCCTTTGTTCTTAATAGTTTAAGAATGGAGAAAACTTTGGGGACAGATGGGGCTAGCAAGGATTGACGCCTGCGCGACTACCGGCGAAAGTTGCCGCCAGAAACGCACTTGAGACCGAAATCGCCAGCACTGTCCGAGCTGTCGTCCGTTTCTCGAGTGCCTGGTCAAAACGAAAGGAAAAAAGATCCATGACGAATACCCTGTTGAAGTTCGGTTTAGTTGTTTGTTGTTTCTTGTTCGCGGGCTGGATGGGGGAAGACGATGCACCAGGTCCGGCACAGGTCGTTGCCTTAGACGAGTGCGATCCGGCCACCTTCAATGCCCCGACTGCGGTTGGCCCGGATTTCTGCAAGAACGTCGCCCTTGGAGCGTCCACAACGTTT
>Ga0210383_10003172_pt1 | contig 14789 bp, 12 predicted proteins | sample IncBWC14OmetaG_FD_160072 | JGI IMG/M metagenome (GOLD analysis project Ga0210383, IMG submission 160072) | Forest soil microbial communities from Barre Woods Harvard Forest LTER site, Petersham, Massachusetts, United States - Inc-BW-C-14-O ...
TGGCGGCGCGCGGAGGAGTTCTGGCTCTGGTAGCATCTCGGCGAGGTACTCGGGCCGTTAGCTCAGCGGGAGAGCGCTTCCCTGACACGGAAGAGGTCACAAGTTCAAATCTTGTACGGCCCACCAGCACAAGTCCCAGGTCAGACCGCGTGTGATCCAGGTCAACCCTCGGCATCGCGAAGCCTATCTTTGCCCGCGTGCCCGCCACGTGCCCGATCGTGCTCCACATCCCTGCTCGAACGCTTTCGAACCTGGCCCTGTAGTTCGCTCTCTACCAGCCTGTTCAGGCCATCGGCAATCGCCCGCTGGCGGGCATCGCTGCCATGCAGGTAGATCAACGCGGCCCGTGGGCTGCTATGGCCCATCCGGTCCATCAGCTCTCGCAGGGAGGCCCCGGCCGTCGCCGTGAGCGTATTACCGGTGTGGCGCAGGTCATGAAAGTGCGTTCCGGATAGGCCAGCCTTGGCCAGCGCCCTCCACGCCTCAGCTAGCAGCCAGGAGACCGGCCATGACCCAGACCCGCTTCACCTGCACCCTGACCCAAGCCGACGAGCCCAAGTGCCAGTCCTACGCAGATCCGGGGATGGCCCGCCGAGTATACGTGTCCGCCCCTCCAGCCCCAAGCGCGACTGTGCCCGCAGGGTAACCAGTGGCGGCGTGCCACATACATGCCATGACGTAGGGACAACTGCGGTCAGTGGCAGTCACTCAAAGGCACCACGAATGACCTGTGACCTGGAAAGATCGAGGTCGAGGCCGACCATGAAGTGAACTCCTAAGCAGCCGATCGGATGCCGACGCCGCGGTCAAGGGTCGTACGAGCGACGAACCGGCCGCCGTGCCCGGAGCGCGTCGGCCACTGAGGTCCAGAACCGCTGCGGCTTCGCGATGGGCTGCAAACAGGTTGTCTTACGCGCCGACATAGGCGCTAAGCACCGGGCTGCCGCGCTCATCCGGCCCAGCCGCAATCCGGCAGGTCCCCCTACTCGCCATCACGACCGGCCTGTACGCCGGGAAGGGTTCGATTGCCCCGCGCTGGACACCTGTTCCTCGCTGCGCCGATCGCCCAGAAGGGAAGGCTCGTCCAGTACGCCGGCCGCGTCGATCTGCTCGAGTATTCGGTGAGCTCCGTCGTATGTCTCCTCCTCGCTGCCCCGACGCCCGAATCCGCCGTGTCGTTACCGTGGCATCGGGCAGGTCATCGTGGAGCTGGGCACCGGCATCGCAGCTCGGCTCCAAGAGCAGGCGCCCGTGTCGCTAGGAGAAGTCTAGGGCGCTGGTGCCTGATCGCTGTGATTTCTGTGCCCGTTACCGGCGGCAGCGGACTGTGTTAAGAGTGGTTGATGGCGCGCGAGCAAGGCGGCGAGCAGGCTGCGGCACCGGTGGCGGCTGGAGGGGTGGCCCGCGGATCCCGTGAGCCGCTCATGCCGGTGCCGTTGCTGCGCGGTCCCGCCGCATCGGAGAGTCTCATCACGGTGCTGGTGGCCTTCGGCGCCAACCTCCTGATCGCCGCGGCGAAGTCGGCTGCCGCCGCGGTGACCGGGTCGGCGTCGCTGACGGCCGAGGCGGCGCATTCGTGGGCCGATTGCGGCAACGAGATTTTCTTGCTGATCGCGAACCGGCGGGCACGCCGGCCGCCGGACCATGCTCACCCGTTCGGCCATGGCCGGGAAGCCTACGTGTGGTCGCTGTTCGCGGCGCTCGGGGTTTTCGTGGCCGGCGGCGCGGTATCGGTCACGCGCGGCATCCAGGAACTTCTCCGTCCAGAGCCAGCCGGACGCTTCGCTATCGGGTACGGGGTGCTGGCCGTGTCCTTTGTCCTGGAGGGAATCTCGTTCCTGCAGTCGGTCCGGCAGGCCAGGTCCGAGGCCGAGCCGTTGCAGCGGGACCTGATCGAGCACGTGATGGAGACCTCCGATCCCACGCTACGGGCGGTGTTCGCCGAGGACTCCGCCGCCTTGGCCGGCTTGGTCATCGCGGCAGCCGCGCTGGCCGCCGATCAACTGACCGGTTCCGCGGTACCGGACGCGGCCGGCTCGATCCTGATCGGCCTGCTGCTCGGCGTCGTCGCCGTCGTCTTGATCAACCGCAACCTGCAGTTCCTGGTCGGCGAGGAAGCCGATCCCCGGATACGCTCTGCGGTTCTGCGTGCCCTGCTCCAGATGCCAGAAGTGGCCCGGGTCACCTATCTGCGGCTGGAGATCATCGGGCCCCGGACGGTCTTCGTCACCGGCGACGTCGACCTCACCGGCGATGACACCGAGTCACACGTGGCAGTCCGGCTGCGGGCCCTGGAGGCGAAGTTCTGCGCATCGCCCGCAGTGGCCGGCGCCGTACTGAGCCTGTCCGCCCCCGACGAGCCATCCCTCCAGGCATAGGCTCCCGCCGGCGTGGCAAGTACTACTCGATCGCACGGCATCACAGCAGCCGACCGCGTGTGCTGAACCCCTAGTCTCCCCCTGTACCAGTAAGGCCCAACCAGACCCCGACATTGGCGTATCCGCTCCCGCGCGTGAAAAAGCCACCGCCCTCGACCGCAGTGTCCCGATTCAGCACCGCTGGAAGCTCGTGGTTTGCCCACCAAAGCTCACGGTGTAATGACGCGGATTACGGCCGGTCGGCTCCAGCCGCATCCCGGCGGCGAGAACGTGCCTGACCTGAGGCAAGCTCAACCGGCCGAAGCGGACCAGCGGTACCTGCTGAGCGAGTTGGTCTACGGTGACATCGCGGATACCCGCGTCATCCTTCAACCAGGGTAACCACAGAATTCGCGGAAGAGCCGATCCGGCTGACCGTCGTCACAAGTGCGCCCTGATGTGCCGTGAACCGCGCGCGGAACGTCCTGTTGTGGCTCATGCTCCCGGGTGAGGAACTTCTGCTCCCGGGTGAGGAACTTCGCCCCGGACAGCCACCGTAACTTGCCTCGCCGTGGCGGCCGACCACGCGCTTTCAGCTCGGCAGGATGGTGCGCTTCCCAGGCAGGCCTGCGTCGCCTGCCTGCTCTGGCGGCGACGCAGCATCAGCAGGGGGCGCGGGGTCGCCATCGACGGGTGAAGCGCTGCTCGCCGGGCTAGCCGACGCCGGATCACCGGTGGGACGTGCCGCTCATTCCGGGTAAGGCTTACGTGGGTGCGTCAGCAATACCATATGTAAAGAGCGTCGGCTAGCCGCGGAGATGCCTGGCAAGAAACGCGAATGCTCTCGACATGGCGTCGGTGCGGTTCGCGCGCTTGGTCAGGCCGTGTCCCTCGTCGCCGTAGACCAGCAGTTCGCATTCGCGGCCCCGGGCGGTCATCGCCGCATGGATCTGCCCGGCCTCGCTCAGCGGCACCCGCGGGTCGTTCGCGCCATGGATGATGAACAGCGGTGCAGTGATGTCGTCGATGTGCGTGAGAGGGGAGACCTCACGCAGGAACTCGCGGTCGTCCTTGAGCGTGCCGTACTCGCGTTCCCGGTAGGCGCGACGGTAAGCCGAGGTGTTCTCCAGGAAAGTAACGAGCGAGGCGATGCCGACGATGTCCACGCCGGCTGCCCACAGCCCGGGCTGGAACGCCAGGCCTGCCAGCACCATATAGCCACCGTAGGAGCCACCCCACAGCGCGGCGCGGCACTGGTCCACGCCCAGCTTGGGCAGGTAAGCGTGCAGGGCAGCAAGGTCGGCGACCGAGTCAAGACGGCGGTGCTTGTCGTCCGCCGTGTACCAGCGCTTGCCGTAGCCGGTCGAGCCACGGACGTTCGGGACCAGGACCGTGTGACCGGCAGCGGCGAGCGCTTGGACGGTCACGTCGAAATTCTGCCGGGCCTGTAGCTCGGGTCCGCCGTGCACGACGAGGACCGCGCTCCCGGCTAGGTCTGCGTGGTCTGGCTCGCCTTGATCTGGACGCCGGTATACGCGACAAGGCACCATCTCGCCATCGGCTGTCGGCACCCGATGCTGCTCCGGGAGAACCGGGGCGTCAGCGCCGAACGCGCACGCCGAATGGGTGAGCCTGCGCACCTGGTTCCCGCCGGTGCTTGCGTCGAGGAACCCGACGTCGAGGAGCAGTGCGTCGCCTGGGAGCTCGGGACTGCTGATTGAGAGAGCGATACTGCGGGAATCCGGCGCCCATTTCGGGTAGGCAAGCCGGGGACTGCTGACCGTGCCGACGGCCGGCAGCGGCAGGTCACGGATCTTATGGCCAGTGGCAGCTGCTTCATAGAGTGCCAGCTCCGACGCGCCATCGTCGTTGCGCTCGACGAGCAGTGCAGCGCCGTCCGGCGAGAGCCAGCCGGTCAGGTCGGCGGTGTCGTCGGTAACCAGCCAGGTCAGCTCTTTCTCGGCAAGATCGTACCGTGCCACCGCGATGAACTCGCGGTCGTTGCTGGAGCTGAAGATCAAGGCGTCGCTGCCCGGTGTCCAGGCCAGCGCGCGGTTTACCGCCGGCGCCTCGGGCGGGGTAACCAGCATCAGCTGCTCGCCGTTCAGCGGGATGGTCAGGTCGACAAGGGCGACATGGTCGGCGGCCGCGGTGACGGGGGATGCGACCGTCAGCGCAAGCCATCTCCCGTCGGGAGAGATGACTGCTTCTTCGAACCTGTGGTCGCCAAGATCGATGGTCCGCTCGGTACCGCCGGCCAGGTCGCGGATCACCGGGTCGAAGGCGACCCCGTTCCGGCGATTGGTCAGATAGCAGATCCGGCCGGGCGCTACGTCGGCGAGCGTATGCATATACCGCGGGTCACGCACCAGCGGCTCCAGGTCAGCCTCGGTCGCAGCGTTTTCCCTAGGCAGCCTCAGCAGGGACAGCTGGTAACGTTCGTTGCCGCCCTCGTCATGCGACACAATCACCCCGCGCTGCCCGGGCACATATCGTCCGGTACACGCGCCCGGCAGCGCGGTCAGCGGCGTTACACTGCCATCGCCAGCGATCTCGATCAGCTGAGTGGAGCCGGTGTCATCGCTGCCGGCCAGCACTCGGCCGGACTCGTCGACATCGAAAGCCTGGAATAGCCGGAATTCAAGCAGGCGATTCAGGTCAAGTCCCATGGAAGGCACGTTGCCACACAACCAGGCAAACCGCACAGCCGCTGCGCCGACAGCCGGTCCGCATGCTGCACCGGGCACCTGGTGTCGGCACCCGGTGCCCAGGCCCGTAACAAACGTTCTTGCACGTCTACACACGGAACGCTGGAAGGTGGACCGAGGGACCCGTACCCGCAGAGCCCACTCGTCCGCTTTCGCGTCTACGGGTCGGCAGCCGCCAGACGCGCGACCACTCCCCCGCCGACTCGGACATCCTGTGAACCCGGTTCGCCAGCTGTGCCGGAGCAGCGACCGGATCGGCATCGAGCTATGAGCAGCCGTCGACAATCTCGGCCTGGAACAGCATCCGGCGCTCCGAACGCTCTGGGAGCCAGAAACGGGAGCCAACGTGTTCAGCCGCCCTCAGACGTAGCACGACTCGATCAGATTCTTCTCGCAGGTCATGGGCTCCCAGTTCGACTCAGTCCGATGGTGACAGACAGCCAAAACGGCTCCGGAATTCCCCTGACACGGAAGAGGTCACAAGTTCAAATCTTGTACGGCCCACCAGGTAAGAGGCCATGACAACCCATCGGGAGTCATGGCCTTTCGTCGCTGAGTAACTATCTGAGTAACTAAGCATCCGAGTCCCGCCTGGGAAACAGGCTGTCCATGACTTCTACGCCGCCCACGACTACAGGACGAATCTGCTTGCGGTAGACAGTCTCGGTGGTGGTCGTCCCGGTGTGGCCGACCAGGCGAGCGATCTTCTCGATAGGCACACCCGCGTCAGACATGAGCGAGACGAAGGTGTGCCGTAGCTCGCGCGGCGTTCAGTCTGCCGGGTTGAGACCCGCAGCAGCGAGAACAGCGCGGAACCAAGGGCGCACCTCCGGTGCGCCAGGCCGACTGGCAGCGGACCATCTCGTGGAGGAGGTGCGGGACGTGCACGGAGAAGTGTTGAACGAGCCGGGAGAGTGCCTCGCCATGGCGGCCGGAGTGATGCGGACTCTCGCCGCAGGTTGGGAGCAGCCTGGCCCGCTTCCTCTTGCGCGGTAGCGCACCGTCGCGGGCGCTGCCCGACGCGCCGATGTCCCGCACCCCGCCGTGGCGTGAACCCCGCCGTAACGCACTGTGGGTCATGCGCTCCGCGAGCTGGCCGGACCAGTCGTCTCCCGCCAGGTGTGCCAGCCGCCCAGCGAAAGGCCAGCTCACGGGGCCGGAACGCCGCGCATTGTCCGGGTCGGCCCCTCCAGCGTCAAGGGCGCTCCCTGCGGTCGCGTCGCTTGCTAACGCAAGCGCAGACCCTTGAGCGCCGGAGCCGACCCTGCGGGCCTGACGGCGGGGCCAGGCCAAAGGCCAGGCCCGAAATGCGCGCGGCGAACCTTCATTGGTACGGACCACTAACGGCATCCAGCCTCAGCCGGTGGAGTGAGACATCGGAAGGCCCGATCTCCAGGTCCAGTACCCAGGCCAGTCAGCTCCACTGGCCGCAGGAATGGCCGGTCGCCTCGGTACCTCCCCCGGGCACGGCCGACTGGCACGGCACGGATCAGCGTGAGCCGCCCGGCCTTCGCCGGGCGGCGCACGGTCCGCTGATTAGGCCAGGAGAATGTCAGAGGCTGCCGATAGCAGCTGCGACCGCCTGAGCCTGCGCGTTTTCCCTGTTCACGGACTTCATATCGATCTCCGCCGGATCACCGGGTGTCGCCACCCGCCGTCGATGACCTTCTGTAGTCGGGTTAGACACCTCCGCCGGTGGCGACAGCTGTGCCGATGTTCGCAAGAACCTGCCCATTGGGGCCGATCGCAGATTGCCACAGCTGGTAGGCGTCGCTGGCGTTGCAGCCCCACTGGATGATCGCGCCGGTGTCGTACGCTTGCCCGGCGTGGGCGTCGAGGCAGTCCGCCGCACCCTGCTGAATCAATGCACCGTAATTCTGATAGGACCAGGCGCCACCGCCGTCGGCGGGGGCGGTGTTGGTGATGAGCCACAGCTGGTAGGGGTCGCTGGTGTCGCAGCCCATCTGGATGATCTCGCCACCGTCATAGACTTGCCCGGCGTCGGCGTCGAGGCATTCCGCCGCGTTGTTGACGTCCAGTGCACCGACGTTCTGAAGCTGGTACACGGGGCCGTAAGCGGTCTCTTCAACGAATCCGGCCGTCCATTCCTGGTAGAGGTCACTGGCGTTGCACTCCCACTGGAAGATCTGCCCGCCGTCGTACACTTGGCCAGAGTTGGCATCAAGACAGGTACCGTGTGTGAACTGCGGTACCGATGCCGATGCCGGGCCGGTGGTCAAAGCGACGCCCGCGAGAACCGCTGCGAGCGCAACTGAGAAGACGGCGAATCGTCGTGCGGCGGCGGTCCGGGCCACAGCCCGTGAGCGTCCGCGCCGGGCGAGTCCGGCTGAGAACCTGACAAAGTTCATGGCTGTTCCTTACCTGTCGTGAGCACGGCCACGGCACGGGCCCCGGCCAGCTGGTAGCTGAGGGCAGCGCGCATCGCGATCCGCACGCGCTCCTGCGCGTGTCCGGACCAGTGATACGCGGCATGGCGGGGCGGTCGTGTCGCCTGTGAGGGCCAACTTCACGCGGCCCGATCGGGCCGGGCTCAATTTGCTTTCCCGTTGTGGGATTACGTCCACTGTCGGGCTAAGGGGCGGGGCACCGCATCGGCTGACTGACCAATATCGAGCTGCGGAACGCCTTAGATCGCCCGGCCGGCTGACACCTCGTCACCAGCTCGACGAAGCACGGACTATAAGACCTATGTCCACCCTGAGCCGCCTGCAGCGTCAGACAGCCATCAGGACCGCGCCGGTAGTTTGCATCCAGATAGCTGGCCGCGATGGTCGCTCCGTGCACTCCGCATGCACCAAGGTACGGCGATCTGCGGTTGCCAGCGGATTAGAACGGGCAAGTAACAGGGTCCGCGGGCTGGCGCAACAGCTTACGTTTTCGCTGGTCAGAGCCACAAAGTCTCTTCCGGACTGGTGGTCAGGGCAGGATCGAACTGTCGACCTTCCGCTAATCAGGGAGAACAAGGAGCCTATCGTCCATCTGGCCAAGGTACGCATAGCCGTCGCGCCTCACCTCGTGGACCAGCACCACGAGGTGCTGGACATGACGAATCGACCACCCTAGACAGGTCGTCTTGGTGGTGGAGAGATGGCTCCAGCGGGGGCACATGAGGGTACATCGTTGCGGGAAGACACCGGATACGATGAGAAGTGTTGAGATGAAAAAACGCAGGTCAGAGACGTTACCGAGGAGCTGCCGCAGGGCAGAGGATGCCCTGCCTTGTTCGACCCTGGACTGACCCAGTGGCAAGCGACCACGACCCCGGACCACAGACGGGGCCAGAGGCCATGATGATCAGCGGGCACTAACGGTCAGCCAAGACGACTCGGGCGACCGAGTAACCAACTGAGGAACGATCGCCGCTGACGGCGACAGACACCAGCGGACGCGTGCGGACCACTCGGCGCAGGTCATTGGCGAAATATGAAAGCAAGCGCGACCGACAAACTTCCCTTGAGACGGAAGAGGTCACTGGTTCAAATCCAGTACGGCCCACAATTTTCGAAATCCTGTCCTGCACGGGAATCCAAATGGAAGCCAGTCACCTGCGGTTTTGGCGTTTGGTCGCTGGTTAGAGCACCTCACGTCGCGGTCTGATGGGAGGCTCTTGCCGGTTCGCACCGGTATCCGGAAAGTCGCGGGTGGACATGTGCCGGTCGGAATAGTCGGCCCGGTACAACCGCCTCCTGTCCTCTAGTCCGGGCGGCATCGCTGGACCAGCTCCTCACGGATGACTACCCGATGGACACTGGCAGCGCCATCCAGCCTGTCGCAGGCCAGCGCCCCGGATGAGATGCTCAGTTTGGTGCTGGCCGAGGTGGCTGGCGGGAAGCGCGGGACTGGAAGGCGCTGCTGCACCAAAGCAAGGCCCCGCGGGGAGGCAAGGTCGAGACGGCCGTGTCTGCCTGCGGTCCGGCGACTTCCCCGACAAGCGCCCGGCCAGCCCGCGTCTTGAAAGGAGCGGGAATGGTGAAGAAATTCGGTGTTGGAGACCATGTCAGATGGAACTCCGAAGCCGGATACGTTGAAGGCGTTATTATAAAGATACACACGCACGACGTGGAGTACAAAGGTTACGTGCATCACGCCACTGAAGGTGATCCGCAATATGAGATCAAGAGCGACAAAACTGATCACATCGCCATGCACAAGGTAGGCGCGCTAACGAAGATTTAGAGAGAAGGTTGGAGAGCAGAGTTGTCGGTCTGCTTCCAGACCCGTATTCGGGTATCACACGGCCGGGTACAACAAAATTAAGATGAGCGATTCAGCGACTTAGGCGGGCTGGCAGGATGACGAACCGTATCTATACGGTAGGGCATTCGACGCGCGACTTCGATGAAGTACTCGCGATGTTGCAAAACAACGAGATCACCCACTTGGTGGATGTTCGCTCGTTCCCGTTGTCGAGGAAGTTCCCGCAATGGAATCAGTCTGCGATCATCGACGCGCTCCCTCCTGATATCGAATACCGGTGGCTCCAGAAATTGGGTGGCAGACGACACTCCTCTGGGGACGTCTCGAGCGTGAACGGCGCATGGCAGGTCAAAGCCTTCCGCGACTACGCCGACTACATGGATAGCGATGACTTCAAGGACGGCCTGAATGAGTTGCTCGAGCTGGCTGAACACGGCCGGCCGGTGATCATGTGCAGTGAGGCGGTGCCGTGGCGCTGCCATCGCCGGTTGATTACTGATGCATTGATCATCGCTTGCGCGGAGGTTGTCGACATCATGTCGACCACGACGGTGAAGCCGGCGGTCCTGCACAAGCATGCGCGTGTGCAGGACGGGCGCCTCACCTACCCGCCTCAGGCCTGACGCCGACGTGAGCATCATCGAAGATGTCCGTGAAGCAGTCATCGTCATCCCAGTTGGTTTCGTCGCCTCCTATGGCGACATCGGCAAGAGAATCGGTGCGGGCCCACGGCAGGTGGGACGGGCGATGAGCCTGCTCGACGACAGCGTGCCGTGGTGGCGTGTCGTCTACGCCGACGGAACACCCGCTTCGTGTCACAGCGGACGGGCACTCGGGCTACTCAACGATGACGGGACACCGATGTTGGGTAAGCGGGTGGACATGAAGCGCGCGCGGCAACGACGGGAGATGAACGGCGTAAGCAGCCTTTGCGACGGCCAGGACCAAAGACCAGGGCACTTACTGGTGTTCCCGACCGCCCCTGGTGCGATGGGTAGAACCCAGGACCCGCTAGGCCCGGGCCGCCGCCATCGTGGCCGGGTTCGCCGTATCTCAACCGGGAGGTTTTATGAACATCGTGCGTCGGACGGTACGCCGGCTGGAGCGGGGCGTCCGGCAGCTCGAAGAGGATGGAGAGCGGCGGCGTGGGCTACATCTGCCGCGGCCCTTGGGGCGGCTTGGAGATCTCAGCGACCATCTCGCCCACGGACTTGTCCTTCGCTTCGAGCGCGATATCGGCCTGGGACACCACGCCAACGAGCCGATTCTCATCGTCTACGACCGGCAGCCGCCGCACCTGATGTTGTGCCATCAGGTGAAGCGCGTCTGAAAGATCTTGATCGGGCCCCACCGTGACGAGCTCGCCCGACGAAATCTCCCGACTCGGCATCCCTCGCGGATCCTTCTCTCTGGCGACCGCTCGAACGACGATGTCGCGATCGGTGATCATTCCCACGAGCCGGTCCCCGTCGAGGATGGGAATCGCCCCTATGTCTTCGGTCTCCATCAGCTCGGCGACTCGGCTGAGCGGCGTATCGGGCGCCGCGCAGCGCGCACGTGCGGTCATCACATCACGGACGTTCATTCCTGTTGCAGCCTCTCTCGTCGAAGTGACGCAGGTTACTCTCGCCGACGTGACGGCGCGATGGCGAGGTCAGGAGTTCGCGAACGATTTCCACTCCTCGAGCCTCCGTTCGATGAGTGCCGCGCGCTCGGCGGCGTTGCCGTCCAGCACAGCCGCGTCACCTGGGTCGGCACGAAGGTAGATCCCGGAGGTCCGTGCATGGAAGGCGTCGGCGCCCTCCGAGCGCGTCGTCCAGTAGCCGCCGGCGCGATCGACGCTCTCGAGCTTGATCTCACCGGTCCCCTCGAGTTGGGGAGCGTTCGGATGACGGGGACGTTCGCCCTTCCAGAAGTAGAAGATGCCGGCCGGATCGACGCGTTCCTTCGACGCCTCGCTCCAGTAGCGCGCGGACAGCGTGCCGTCGGCCTGCCACGACCGCCCCGAGACCTGGAGCGCGCCGGCGCGATCACGGCTGATCGTCAGCAGCGAGACCGCAGACGGCTCGAGTTCCGTTCTGGCGGTGAGGGACAGTTGCCACCAATCACCCTCCAAGCGGCTGATCCGGCCTTCCGCCGCGATCGCTTTCCGCAGCTTCTGGTTGATCTGGCGCACGATGGCCGGCGTGGTGTCGGGGTCGTACCGGATCGAGGTCAAACCGAGCAGGTCGGTGGGGAGCTTGGCACCGTTCGCGTGCAGGATGAACGTCCGGCCGATACCGAGCGCACCCCCGAACAGGCCCGCTTCGAAAACGACGTTGTCGCGCGGTGAGGCCTGTCCGGAGGCTGCCTCAGGCGACGCTCCCTTCGTCGTCCAGTCGTCCTGGGCGAAGACGAACGCGGCGAAATCGACCTCGCGGGTGAGCTCGACGAGCCGGTTGAGGGTCGAGACACCCGGGTTGAAGACTGTCGTCCACGCGTCGACGTCGGCGATGTCTTGAAGCCCCCGGGTGAGCGCCTGCAGCAGCTTCTCCTGCTGCGCGGACGACCCGAGGAAGATCCGCGGCTTCATTAGGCGAACCGCTTGACGAAATCGAGCGCCGTCTGGGCGACCTCGCGCCAGCCATGGTCGATCGTGAGGGAGTGGCCCCGGTTCGGCATCTTCGCGATCTCCGTCACGGCAGGGTTGCGCCTTTGCCGCTTGTAGGCGGCGTTCGCGATCGCCCACGGCACCGTGTGGTCTTTCTCGCCGTCGATGATCAGCAGGGGACCGCGGCCGGGGTTCTTCGTGTTCACCTTCGCCTCCGTCCACGGGTTGAGGTTCGCGTTGCCCATCTGCACGAGAGAGATCCCGGAGCCGGCGACATGGAACGTGTCGTAGAGCTCCTTCGCTTCCTTCTCGCCCAGCGCGTTCGCCCAGCCGTACGTGAACTGGCCAAACGTGAGCGTGATCGCGCGGCCGCGGGTGAGCGGGTTGACCAGGAACGGGCCCACCCCCCTGAGCACCGAGGCCGGCAGAGGCAGAACGCCGCGGAAGACCCCCGGGTCGATCGCGACCGTGGCCGCCGACAGTCCCCGGCCCGCGAGCATCTGCGCCAGCAAGCCCCCGGTCGAGTGCCCTATTACCGCTGGTTTCTTGTCCAAGTCATTGATGATCTCGGTGGTGTGATCGGCGACCTGCTCCAAGGTCTTCTTGGCGAGGACGCCCGGGTTCGCCCGGGCCTGTTCAACCGTTTCCGGATCGTCTGGCCAGTCCGGCGCCAGCGGCGCGTAGCCGGCCTGCTTGAAGAAGTCCGCCCAGTCGGCCCAGCTGCCCGGCAGCAGCCAGAGGCCGTGGATGAAGACGACTGGGGTATTGCCAAAGGAGTTGGCCGCCTCGATCTCCCGGTTCTCCCGCTCGGAAATTGACGCCATGCCGCACCACCTCGGGTCGGGCGAAAGTCAACCCGGTTCGCTGACAAGATGAAGCCACGACGGCGTGCAGACCACTTAGAGGAGCCGTGGATATCCGGTGAAGAACATGACGCTCCATAGTAGTAGGACAACGCGCTGGGGCGGTTGTCCTGCGGAGATGCGGTCGATAGAAACGTCCTCCTGGTGCGGCGTCAAGGCCGGGCAACTTGGCGGCCGGGTAAAGCTGCGCGGCACCATCGACGTGGTCACTTTGCAGATCCTGGCCCGCCGGGACGATATCGCCAGTCTCACCGCCGGATTCGGGCTGATAGTCGCCGACGAGTGCCTCCACGTGCCAGCTGCCGCCTTCGCGGACGCCGTCAAGCAGATCCCGGTCCGGCGCTGGCTTGGCCTGACCGCCACCCCGTACCGGCGAGACAAGCTCGACGACCTCATCGCCATGCAGGTCGGTCCCGGCCGGCATACCATCACCGGTCCTCGAGAGGCCGCCCACGGTACCCCTACGCTGGCCGGCACTACCCCGGGCAGACGCCCGGCTCTCGTACTCCGCCACGCGGCGACCACGACCTGATCAAGTCGCTCGCCAGTGCACGCCCAACTGGCGTATCCGGCCCCGTGCGTGAAGAAGCCATCGCCGCCCTCGACCGCAGCGTCAGTGATTCAGCACCGCTAGAAGCTCGTCGTTCGCTGTAATCGAGCGCACATAGAGAAAGTCGCCCTTCGCTGCGTCGATCGAGGTTTCCCCGTTGAAGAGCCGGACAACGCCCTCCATGACGTAGAAGGACTCGGAAGAAGGCCTTATGAAAGTGCGGTTCGGCGCCACCGGGTGTCCCGGTCATGTTCCACTCGAACAGGCCATACCGGCCGCTGACCGTAGAGCCCCGAGCGGTGAACCGAATGTGCGTACCCGACGGGTACGTCACCGACGGCACCTCACCGACCTCTTTGCTGTACGACACGGCCAGATCCTCCGTGGGCTTGCGTGTCCGACGGAATGCCGGGCCAAGCCTATTTCCCGCAGCCGGTAAGACGGCGGCAGCGGGGCCGGTCCTGGCGGCGGCCACGGCCTCCCGCTGGCTGAGCGCCGAGCCATCCGCGAAGGCCTGATCGAACTGCTCCCCGCCCAGGGCCCGGCGGACCTGCGCGACCAGCTCAGCCTCGCTCCGTCGGAGCATAGGCCAGGCCTGCAGGCCGAATCGCCGGCGCAGGCCCTGGGCCGCTCCCGCCAGGCGCGCCGCGCGCCTGGCGTCACCCGTCGCGAATGCCAACCGGGCATACCCGGCCAGGCTGAGGGCTGTCCACGGTGTGCTGCGCGCCGCCAGGCTGAGATTCAGCGCCTCAACGAGCACCGGCCGGGCCTCGTCTGACTTACCCTGCAGGACATGCAGGATGCCCAGCTGCACCCGGGTGCCTGCGACGAGCCACCTGATACCGGATTCATCGGCCAGGACGCGCGACTTGCTCAGGTGGCGCAGGGCCTGGTCGTAGCCGCCCAGCGCCGTCTCGATCGTCGAGGCGGTGAACTCGGCGACCGACGTGAAGAATGGCTCATCCTGGCCGCGTAGCTTGTCCAGGCAGGCCGAGGCCTCGTGCAGGGCCTGCTCGAGGTCGCCGGTGATCGGTGTGCTCCAGGCCATGAACAGGTCAGCCACCGCGGAAAGGAAGGGGTCGCGGATCTCCGGCAGCAGTGGTTCCAGGCGCTGGCGAACCGCCTGCGCGGCCTGATCGTCGCCCAGGTCGGCGGCGCTCACGCCCGCCGTCCACAGCAGTTCTTCCTCGGCCTGGCGGCCCAGGGAGCTGGCGATCGGCAGCAACTGCTCGACCCGCTGCCGGACGCGGGCCTCTTCCGGGTGCCCGCGCAGGAACCAGAATGGCCACAGAACGCGGAACAGGTGGGGCAGCGGGGCCGGGTCGTGCGCCAGGTGCCAGCGGACGGCGACGGCCACGTTGCCCGCCTCGGCATCCATGCGCTCCACCGTCTCCGCCTGGGCGGCACGCAGCGGCCGGTCGGCCTGGTCGGCCAGCGCGCGGTAGAAGCCGGCGTGCCGACGGGCGATCACAGCGGCGTCGGCGCGGTTCGCGAGCCGCTCAC
>Ga0210383_10003173_pt1 | contig 14789 bp, 26 predicted proteins | sample IncBWC14OmetaG_FD_160072 | JGI IMG/M metagenome (GOLD analysis project Ga0210383, IMG submission 160072) | Forest soil microbial communities from Barre Woods Harvard Forest LTER site, Petersham, Massachusetts, United States - Inc-BW-C-14-O ...
AGTATTAGAGCGCTAAGCGCTAAACCATCTAAACGGTGCAAGCACGCAAAATTCGAAGGGCTCAGGGACAATTAATTATTATACAGACTCATGGCTGAATTGCAAGTCTTTTGCATTATCTATATTCCTGCCCCGTACTCAAAAAACACAGGCCGTTAAAGATTCGTGTCGACATCCGAGATAAATGGGATGCCCCTACCTCCTCCGTGAAGACAGCTGTCGATTCGTTGAACAAAACTCTCGGCCATAAAATATCCCCTGAAGTGGAATGGTCTGCAATATGGGCCGAAAGCAAGGATCGGTTCTCCGATAAATCCACCTTTGTACCCACAATATCCGGCTTTTTGATGGCGTGGTATGAACGACTTATTGCAAGACTCGAGAATGACGTGTATTCCGAATGGACGGAAGAGCTCCTAGATGTATTGTCGGAATCGTCTAGGAATGTTGTACTATATGTCCAGGTATGTCGACATGCACAGGTCTATAGGCCTACACCAAACTAGTACGCGCTTGCTGATGATCTCCCCTGCCAGCCCAGCAGAAGAAATGCTAGTTCACGGCCATCCACTACTTGGAACAAAAAGACGGCATCGTTCATCCTGGCGGTGCCCAACGCCGAGTCAATTCCGTTGTCGAAGATGCTCTCCGGGTTCGACGAAGACTTTGAAAAATTATTCGTCATTCCGGGCGAAGCTACAGCTGTTGGCAAAGACGATGGATGGGCGGACGTTATGGATGACGAGGATTTGCAGTCAGTGGCCGTATCCTCGAGCACCCATGCTACCACTATCCCAGCCCAATCCAATATCCCAGAACGCTTACCTACGGTAGACATGCTTCCCCGCCCCGGAGATCTTTTGCCCGCAACGACGCCTTATATTATGATCATCGATGTCTTGAAACACAACGTACCATCGATCACCGTACAGTGCAGCCATCAGCCGACGCTGGAATTAATGGCGTCGTATCTGGATAAATGGGGCAGGAAGAAGCACGGTGATATGAAGAATGTGTGTACTACAATTAGTTGTTTCTGCTCCGGAAAAAAGCTCACAAATGGTATTTAGATTAACATGTTGAAGATTGAGCTCAATGATTCGGATTTTTCCTATGGAGTTATAGATTCTTTGACAATTTGGCCGACCACGAGAGGCGAACCGGTGAACCCAGTGATTGTGATTGCATTCATAGAAGGCATATTGGGATATAAGATGGTTTACACCGATGGATCTCGATGGGTTTACCGATCTGACAAGAGACTTAAATAGTCTAGAATGTATGTATTCTATAATAATATTAATAGTGGCCTCAACCCAGTGTTGCAAAACACCCTCGAAGATGATCTTCAAATCGCGGATCCAGACAGACAATCATAGCATGCGAATTTCGTACTGAAGGTCGGAACACTGTATTCCCGCACGTTTGGCAATTTAAATGAATCAGAGTGTTGCATCTCCGTAAGTATTGGTTGTTTCGGTGTTCCTGGTAATTGTGTCGAGGAATGTGAGGAGTCGGGGTCGGATTTCATAATTGCAAACGTGGGCTGGTCCGCTGTCTCGACAACCTGCATAGTGGCCTTATCGAGGGCGGCAAAAACGCTGACAAGTCTTGTGCTCATCGCGACGGCTCGTTGCAGGTGTACGGGCGCGTTAGGAACGGGATGTTGAGGTGTAGGCAAGAGGCACGATTACCAACGCCAACGGGATGAGGATTGGTAGGAGCATGTATAAAACCTAGTTTGGTACCAGGGAAATGACAGAGGGAGTGACTTGTCGGACAGATGAATCTTACCAGATTCAGAGGGAATGTCCATTCAATAAACGGACCATTGAACGTGAGAGGTTCCAAGGACTTTAGCCATGCAGAAGGAAAAGTGGGACGGGCCTTGGATATCGAGAAAGATTTCAGAACGGGTTCATATCCAGGCAGAAATTCTCTGTCACAAAGCCGTGTTCAAATGAGCAGGTCAATAGATGGTAACTTGGACGTACGTAGGGAGGATGCGATTATGTGGATGATCAGCATACGGATCAAATGTCTCGAAAGCACCACTAAGGTATGAAACTGTAACGTCATTGATACTTGTGATCACTACGTATAGTTTGAATACGTCTGCTTAACGTACGCATTGGCGTATATGTTGATATGGGAGAAAATGGACAACGCCTTGTAAAAGAGCAGTCCTGGCCGAGGAAAAGTTGAATATAGGTTTCAGAAGCGGGGAAAAGCCACCTTCATCGGCCATGATTTTGAGCAGAGGTTTCCCGGTATTTGACCGGCTGTCGATGCAGTATAACTGCATTCCCGTGCGCCCGAGCATTTTCGATCCAATTGAGAAGAAGATGGATGAAACGAACGTGGAACACCGATGTGGGGCGCGGTGAGTGTACAAAAGTTCATGGCAGTTACGGTTCAATTTTCACCAGAAATATTTCTAGATTACACACCCAATCACATATCGAGCAATGACACACTGAAAAGTGTCGCTTATCGAGCGAATCCTTTCATCCATCTGAAAGTTTCCAAGTCGGAACGTCATTACAATGTATTCCATTTACACGACTCACCCACAAACCACGCGTTCAGCACCCCACTCAATACCGGCATATGTTGCTATGCGACACGCTGGAACAAGCAGTTCGACATGAACTCGAGATTGCTGCGAAGTGAGGTGAGGTTCGAAGTGAAGAACAGCCTCAGATAAATGGGCCTGCCATGGATGATGAGGTAATATTAATTAATCATTAAATAATATTGGAATTCATTGCGACCAACTCGGCCGACTGGCCCGGAAATAACGTACTGGCAATGACACTGGCAATGACACTGTCACATGTAGGTCAAGCGTCGGCTGTCTCTAACGCTGGGTGACGTCTTCGGCCCACGATGTATTATTTAATCACTATTTAATCACTCACGATAACAGCATTTTCTACTAGTTACTAGTAAAGGCGTTTACCTGCAGGACAACGCAACTTTCAAGTCCCCCTTGTTCTAACCCATCATGTCCTCCGTCCATCTCCTTGTTCTCATCCATGGTATGTGGGGAAACCCTAACCATCTCGCAGAACTCGACCGCATCATTAGAGAAACAAAGGCTAACACCGATGATCTCGAACTACACGTTTTATTGGCACAAACAAATCGGGACGAGTCGACATACGATGGTATAGACTGGGGCGGTGAGAGGGTTGCCCAAGAGGTACGCTTGTCGTGGTTTCTGCTGTGGTCGCTCGTTCACACTTCTGATTCGCGGAATTTCAGGTAGCAGACGAGGTGGAAACTCTTGAGAGCAAAGGAAAAAAAGTCACAAGGTTCTCTGTTACTGGATACAGTCTTGGTGGTCTGGTGGCTCGCTATGTCCTTGGGTATGTAATGCCCGCTCTGTACTCATTCTTCCACGTTGATGTACGCTGCAGTATCCTGCATCAACGAGATTTCTTCAAAACTGTCACCCCTGTCAACTTCAGCACCGTTGCCACACCACATCTTGGTCTTCCAAGATACCCTTCCCTTATTTCCTCTGCTCTCTCTCATCTGGGGCCCAAGCTGCTATCCCGGACTGGCGAGCAATTTTATTGCGTAGATCAATGGTCTACAAGTGGAAAACCACTCATAGAAGTCATGGCTGATCCAGGTGAGTTTATTGTCAAGTACGTCGAAGGAACGATGTCCGATCTATGTGCATAGAACGAATATTCTACCAAGCGCTTGCCTTATTTGCGCACATTACGATCTATGCAAACGCGTGAGCCTTCCTCATTCTTTAAGCTTGAATGCATCAGTTGATACATTGAAATCCATGCAGGATTAATGACATAACCGTACCATATGTGACTTCCGCTATCGAGACGGAGGATCCATTTGCGGACCATGCAGTCAATGGAATTGAAGTGTATGTGCTCATAATGGGATAAAGTCGATGCGATATCCTGATATGTGTTTTCAGAGAACTGGAAGAAGACTACAGCCCGCTCGTCAAATCATATATCATTCCACTTATCCCTCCCACTCCCACTCCCAAACCTGTCGTACTATCACCCAACTGGTTCCGAAGTCTTAAACCTGATCGCCCATTATTACCGCCTTTCCTGCAATTTCGTTTCCCCCTCAACATTGTATGTCGCCCACCTCTCCTATTATACCGTACTGCTAACACAAGTGTCAGCTTCTTTATTCGCTATTGCCGCTCTTAATTCCCGTCGGCTTATCCATAGCCATTGTCCACTCTTCCCTCGCCACCCGTTCTTCCCGTGCTCGAATCAAACTACTCGAAAAGGACGAAAAGAATAGCCAAAAACTCATCCACATTCTCGATCAGCTCGAGAAGCGGGTCGGAGATGTCGTTGCAGACCTCATCGATGACCCAGGCCCAGAACCGGATGCTTCAATGACCGCTCTGGAAGAAACAGAATCATCCCAGGGAAAGAAACGTGTCTGGGGGAATAGCAAAGCAAAACCCCCTCCCCAGCAGCCGATTATTACGCCTTTGCAACGCAAAATTGCGGCGTCGCTGAACAAACTACCGCTCAAGAAGAAATTGGCGTACATTCAGGGTCTCCGTAACTCGCATCCTGTTATTGTCTGTCGCGATGTGAAGAGGTTTGAGGCTCATCGGGTAGGCGAAGGGGTCGTTCGGCACTGGGCGAAGGAGTTCGAATTGTAACCTTACTTCCAAGGTCACTGCCAGTGTTATCTGCCTAGGAGCGCGACTAGCACAGGATGCCCTTATCTAGTGGACTATCCTTCACGCTTTTGTGTTCTATTTATTTGGAGTGTAGATACGTTTATGCAATACATTTTATTTTTAAAACGACACTATTGGATCCGAACGATAAAACCCTAGGATGTCGGTTGTTAATTTCAAGCCCACAAATTGGTGCGATTCTCCTACATTTCTGTACGCGCGGTTTATTGTTGCGCGGTTTCCATTCATAAGAACAGTACGTCTCTATACATATGGATATCTGGAATTATACAACGTTCACCTAGGATGAGGTTATAGATTTATCCATGCTTCGGTACAAACGGATCAATATTGCTAATACACTTCAACGACCAGAAAACACGGTATATGAAGAGACAGATAGCTACTATCAAGAAGAAGAAAAATACAAGGCACATTGATAAACGATCAAGACAAAGATGCCCGCAGCGTACTCTCAACAGTTTGACAAGCAAGGTCTTTCAGTTCCGCTGGGGTTAGACAACTGCTACTTTGTTTTGTTGTGTATGCTGAGTAGCGTGGAATGGAACAGACACTAATAACAGCAGTATACAATGAGCATTCCGAACCATGACCTCTTGGTTAAGAGTTCTAGAGCCTCCGTAGATCTAATTTCCATATCTTCGATGGTGGTGACTTTTTCCACAAACTTCTGGCGGCAGTCCTCTGCAATGCGTAGTGCAAGCTCCCATCCTTCCGTTGATTTTCGCACCCGTTTCCCCTTGGCGGATTGCTCCAATGCCTGCAAATAGTCAATTTATGTCACGCCAATAAACCATTTACAAGCTTACATCAGGTTTGGAGTGTGGGTTAGAAGGCGGTGGCGTTTTTCGGAGCGAAGAACCAACGCTACTTAACTAAGGTTAGGTATTAGTAGCGTCGTGATGATGATCAGCAAAGCAACCGGCGTCTCCTTTGGCAGCCCTTTGCTTGCTCTTTTCGACTGTCGCACGCAGCCCCTCGATGAAGGCGAATAATACAAGGCCAAAAATCTTATTGGTAACTGAGATTTAGCTGCATGAGCTTTCAGAAACTTTCACGAAACAAGGCACATACCATGTATCATACCTGATGTGAAACCGTCTCGTAGCGTCTCGACGAAGATCTCGTCGTCTCCACAGAATGTGTTGGATATGGGATTGTAAGAGTAAAAGGCAAATCGAGTCAGGTTTGTGAGAACTCCGTAAACACGCAATTCTTCAAAATAAGCTTGTTTGTTCACTTTGGCAGCGGCTGTATAATGCTCAATACGTGTACACATACTTCAAGGGCTTGAGGACGCACATAGCAACTCCAGAAAAAGTTGAGCCAAATTGTTACTGGATGGCTTGTCCAACTTCGCCTCGATAACGAAAAAGAGTATACCGCCGATCATAATGACCTGCAGAAGCTTCGCATAAAAAACCTTCGAATAGTCGGAACGTGGACCTTACTTCATGTTCAACTTCGCCACCAGTTGCGAATGCATTGGCCGGCATAGCCTCCTCTGGCTTGTCAATGACTCGGCATGAAAGAGGGCCAAAATGGGTACAATATACTGCCAAGATAAACGGAGTCCAGAAATGCAGGTACCTCAGTATCATTTACTTACTGGGTCCAGGATTCTAGCTCTAGATTCCTCTCTTGTCTGTTCCACCGCCTCTTGATAAACGTCTTGTGCGCGCCATGAATTTTCGAAGACAGCCTTATGGAACGAAGGTGGAAGTTGATAAACAGGAGTGTCAAAGTATTCGAGCTGGAGATAGCTAGGATGTTCAGGGAGACCAGCTCGCGCAGCAAAATCGATCCATTTCTCTGTAGAGAAGGATGGGAGTTCGGTTCGAGCCCTCTTGATACTTTTGTTGTCGATGTTGCTTTTGTTGACGATCAGGCTTACGATCAGGATGAGTTGTTCCTTATCGACTTTGAGGAGCTTCTGCATCCAGTCATCGTCTTCGATACCGGCAGCCTGAATGGCGGTTTCGACGTTGGCATCATCTGCCGGTCGTTTGGGCATGCGTGTTTGCCAATGACAACATGGCCTTATTTGGACGCGCGGTTTCACACACCACTTTATTTAATGCGACGAGGCAAAGGAAAATTGGTCATACCAAGGGTGCTCTCCTTGGTATGACCAATTTTCCGTGAACAGACAAAGAACACTACCCACCCCTTTGACACATTTATGGATCTTTGTACAGTCTGCTTAAATGCAGGTCTCCTCCCCTCTCGTCCCACACCCCCATCTCCTCAAGACTCAAGCGCTACTTCCATCCCGCAGCTCTTCAAGATCTTCATTCTTCGACAACCTGGTGTTGTAAATGGAAGAATTGTGTGCTCGTGCTGCATAGCAAGCCAATTCCCCTATCAGCAATTCTTGAATCTATTGTGCCTGTTTGGTCTGCATTGCTAAACGTTTTCTTTGCTATCGACTTATCATACTGTATTACCTGCCTGTACCGCTACTAATTGATAATCGCCTGGTTTGAAGTCCTAGGAAGGAGGTGGGACGTGAGTGTTTGAACTGCTGAAAGGGGATGTTTTCATTGCAATATACGTAGGTCAATACGTTATAATACGGAGGTGGGCGCCGAAAACTCGAAGTACGCAAGGATATCGAGTACGTAAGGAGAAGGCAGACAGTATAGCGATTACAAACTGAAAGAACTAATGTTCCAATAATAGAGAGCTACAGATATTATCAGGGTGTAGATAGGAGCAAAGACAGCGAATAAATAGCAGATTAAGAATAATCATGCAGAGGTTTCGTCGGGTTACCCGGCGCATACTCTATATTGTTGTGGTGAGTTTATGCGAGAAGCGCGCTGCGTCTGCGGGATGTAACCAGGACAAAGTCCCGAGGAAAGAAGGAGGCGCGTTCACGCTTTCGAGTGGCACGAGTTACGACCTTCCAAGCACGAACTATCTGGCGCTCGATGTGCCGGGCGTATGAAGTGCGTGTGGCACTGGAACAACATGCAAGTCAGAATGGAACCTCGTGCATAGTCTTCGTGTGGGAGAGACTCACCAATACTTTTCGCCCTGAGAGACTGTGCGAGAGCCATAAGGATAGGTACAGGACACCATGGCCATTGATACAATGAAGACAGACGTAGGGACGCGAGGATGTAGCAGGGATGTAAAGACCAAAGGGTTGATCCCGTACAGCAAGACAAGTTATAGGACAAGGGGCCGATCCAGATCGCAAGTGAGCCATGCGAGTATGGGAGGCACTTTATACCAGCAGCGGCTCGTTGAACAATAGAGCTGCACCATATTGTTACGAGGAACAAATATTGGTCGTGAACTGACGGGTAAACAAGAGCATTGTATGAGACGCAAATAGGCCACTGTAGAGAAGACAAAAGTTGTCAAGCAAGCTTGTGGCCGCAACTTGACCATTGTTGCTATTGTTTCAATTTGTTTGTTTTCGATGCTTGCCGGAAGGACCCGAAATGACGTAATACTAATACTGTGGCCCGTTTTGGTAATTAGTATACAAAAATTAACAAAATACTACACAGTACAAGAAAGGAGCCCCGGTTGCTAAGTATGGCGACACAATTGACATGGTGTCTGCATTTCTTGTACAGATGTCCTTTCGAATGCTGTTGCTAGTACGCATTCTAATTTCTCACCATCCCCTTTGCTTACAATGGTTCCGATTGTCATCCACAAGCATTCCTATGCCCACAGATCATAACACCGAGTCTGCCCAATTAGTTGAATAAATAAGAAATCTCGAATTGAGGGCTAGCCGTGGATAGTTTGTATTTATTTGTTAACGGCGTCTAATGTACACTACTTGAAACGCTTCAAGCGCCGATCACCGCTTCCGAATGACACCTTGACCACCAGATGGTGGCGGAAACCACCCAGGTTAATGTTGACGGGATCCCGTCAGTCTCCTTCCAGGGCAGCCAACGTGTAGTCGGAACCGCCCGAAGCAGTCAGTCCTCTCCTCCGCTCTCAAATCCAAGGAGCTGTACTTAAAAGACATTTCCAATGGCAGTTTCGACTCGGACGCGTTCGTATACACCACTTAAAGTATTGGCCGATGGAACATCTGCAACAGTCTGGTTGTGTGATTGGCATGCGCATTGGACTCTACCCCCCAACACCCCACTACCTCCGATGCAATGTGGGACAGCTGCCAAACCGGAGTGGGCCGGGAAACACCTCGTCGCAGTCAAGCGGATCAAGAAACCTTGGGAAAGCGGTTGGGATGAATGCCAGCATATAAAGGAACTACAGGTTCGCAACTGTGGATATATTTTTCTCTAGTCATTGTTTGATTGAGAAATACTAGTCACTACGCGCAATACCTCTCCACCCAAACATAATTCCTTTATACGACTTTTTCCTTGCCCCACATTCGAGGGAAATCTATTTTGTTTTCGAATGCATGGAAGGTAACCTCCACCGCCTCATCAAATCCCGCAAGGGCCTTGCGTTTGCTGGCGGACTTGTTTCCTTAATCTTCCGCCAGATCATTTCCGGCGTCAATCATATTCACGCGTCGGGTTACTTTCACCACGATCTGAGACCTGAACATGTGCTCGTAACGACCACCGGTTTATTTGAATACACACCAGTGTCGTCCAGAGCTTTAACTGACTCGCATCTGGAGACAGACGTTGTGGTCATCATCAAAATTACTGGTTTCGGTGTTGCGAGGGAGACGCGGAGCTCACCACCGTATACCGAGTGTGTCACAACTCGATGGTATCAGGCTCCTGAAGTCTTATTGCTCAGCCAGGATTATTCGACTCCTGTCGATATGTGGGCTGTGGGGACCATTTTGGCGGAACTTGTCAATCTGAGACCGATATTTCCTGGGTCAAGTTCAATCGACCAAATCGCAAGGATCTGCGAAATTCTGGGTGATCCGAGTGATGTATACGGCACAGATTCCCAAAATAGACCTCTGGGCGGAGGCAAGTGGCCGAAGGGCATCGAGATGGCCATGAAAGCTGGTTTTACTTTCCCTAAGGTATATGCATTTCACTTCTTATCCTCTTACTGACGTAGAGGCAATCTTCATTTCGCAGGTGCCGCCCAAGGACATATATACGCTTTTCGATCCCACAATTCCCATTTCACTTGTCCAATGTATTGGCGATCTTCTAAAATACGATCCCCAGTCACGACTGACGAGTCGCCAATGTCTCGAGCACGACTACTTTGTTGAGGTAAAACTGCAAGTCCCCGGACTACCAGGGGTACAAGGCTCGGTGCCCCGCTCGCCTCTGCCTTCCGTCCCGCGCATTGTACCTCCGTCTCATCATCAGGATTCCACCCGAAACCAGTCATCCCTATCTGATGCTCTTTCGAATAAAAACCCGAAATTTAACCAGACAAGATGCCTCATTCGCAAGGCAATAACAATACTGTGCAATACAATGTCAGCAATGAGACGGAGTGTCTCTGATGTTTCAAACTTGAAGGGTAAGCCTCGAGACGAGGTTGAGGTACGCATTAGGGCACTTGTTCTGCTCAAGTGGAGGTGGGAAGGCGACTCGAGTACAACTCGAGGCGTCTCAGAAATGACAGAGAGGCAGGCTTTTGCTGACGCTTTGAGAGATGGATATGTTTTGTGCCAGTACGTGTCTTTGTTATTTGTTATTTTCTTCGCCATAACGAAGTTATTGTGCTGGACCATCTGGTAACGCAGATTGATAAATAAACTTCGGCCGAGCTCGCTCATCTCACCAGACGCACGAGAGGATGGATTCGTGCTCAACTCCAATGTAACTAATTTCATTGCTGCTTGCTCTTCGCTTGGTCTTTCATCTTCAGATGTTTTTTTATGCAATGATCTAATCATTGCAACTGGCGAGTCCTTGGCGCGTGTAGCTCGGACTGTTCTCGCGGTCAGTGAAATGCTTGACAGGCCAAACGGGAGTCCCCTCGATCCCCTAGGGCCTCCTGGACATCTATCAAATACGGGAACAGGGAAAAGAGTCAATAGGGATATCGAGGAGCGTGGAGTGGAGAACCTGCCTATCCATCTGGAGCAGGTATGCAAGGTACGGATTCTCCTACAGGAAGGTTGTCAGTCTCTATTAACACCCTCGATCTATCAATAACAGGTATATCCCGTAGGTGTCTGTTTGCGAATGACCGCCCCCTTGTTTATCTGAAATTCTTGTTACCAATCAAGAATCTACTCTCATTCCTGATGGAAGTAGTTTCCGCCGATGGGCAATGTGCCAAAAAGAGGTAACTGTTCATTGGAGCTATGTAATTAATATGGTGCCCATAACTGAGATAACCAGTTATCGGGAAACCCTCGGCAACCTTGTTCAATCCATGGCCTCTCTGGATCCAATGTCGAGTCTAGTTCAAAGCCGTCGATATCGTATCAAATTGTTCCAGGTACGAGAACATGGTCTTTCGAATTTGTCTCATACCCCCAAGTTGAACGTCTGTCGAAAGATTTCGTCGGAACTAGGTATCTCCAATGATTCAAGACTTCGGGAAGCTCTCCGAAAAGATGACGCGGAAATTGCAAACCTTTTCAAAGTCATACTGAACTCGGAAGCAGACAAGAAAGCAGTTTGCAGTTTACAAGGCCACAATGCTCAAGAGTTTCTGGATTTAATTCAAGATGTATGAAAATTCAATTCTTGTTTCATTCAAGTTCTCACAACGTACAATAAAACAGGTCTTGGATAAAGGGTCTACTCGAAGCTTAGACGATGAAGAATTCACTCTCAAGGCTCATCGCCTGCTGGTAAAGCTCTCGGAGGCTTGTGACGTACTTCCCACTTCCCTTTTCATCAAAGGGGTAGAGCGTCTCGAGAAGGAGGCTATGTGTGGGGGAACCTACGGTGATATATACCGAGCCTCGTATAAAGGAGTAGATGTCGCTCTAAAGAGAATGAGAGTTTTCCAGAGAGACTCAGGGCGGCACAAAATTCGACGGGTAAGGAAATGACCCATAAACCGGCTCGTGATATATTGATATCGTCTTGGTTGATTTTTCAGCAATTTTGCCGAGAAGCTCTTCTCTGGCAGCGCCTGAAACATCCATTTTTACTGCCTTTCCTTGGAATTGACTCACAAAGTTTCCCTTCATTCCTCTGTATGGTTTCTCCGTGGATGCGACATGGTACCATATCGAAGCATCTGGAGGACTATGGTAATGCCAATGTGGATGGCCTGGTGAGTTTCCTATTTTCATCCATATGCAGCCTGGTAATTTTTTTTTAAAAAATAGCTGTTCGAAATTGCACAAGGGCTAGCATACCTTCACTCGCAGAACATTGTTCACGGTGACCTTCGTGGGGTAAGCATTTCTTATACTTTTCTCACTCACCGTTCAAATTGTCTTTCGCACCCAGTCGAACATTCTGGTTAACGATGAATGGCATGCTTGCCTCGCTGACTTCGGCCTGGCAGTTTTTGCCGATGCCAGTGCTGCCACACACACGTCCCATCATGGAGGGTCAGTTAGGTGGATGGCCCCCGAATTGCAACTCCCGCAATCATTTGGTCTTGATAGTTTCAAGCGAACATTTGCGAGTGACGCGTATTCCTTTGCGTGCGTGTGCATAGAGGTCAGAAAACCTCACGATCGCTCCATATTGCATAGTCTAAGTAATGCTCTACAACAGTTATACACAGGACGTCCCCCTTTTTCAGATTTTCCTCATGACGCTGCCGCAATGCTCACAGCTATGGCCGGTGGGCGTCCCCAACGACCTTCCGATGTATCGAAGAGAGCAATGTCTGATGGCATGTGGGAACTTGTGCAATCGTGCTGGAGACAAAACTTCGCTGACCGACCACGGGTCAGCGAAGTTGTTGAGATCATGAATAAGATGGATCAAAGTTTCACAAACCTGGTATGCAACATGCTAGCTTTAAGGTCTGACTTCACTGATAAATATATTGTCTAACTCCTGGTTCTCCCGATTCCTGGAAAAATGCCCATACCAGACCTTCCAAAAATCGTCGATACATGAAGATGTAAACCATACTCCCCATGTGGCTACCCTCGATTCGCCCAGTGGGGGTGGCTCTCGATCCCCGAGTCAGACCCCGGATGATCGAAGTGAGAATTTCAAGCGGGAATTAGTATGGAACATCGTAGCAATTGCTTCACAATTCCACACCTAATTTATTATCTAACTGTAGCCTCTCCAACGTCCCTACCCTCGGTTCTCTGATGGCTCATCGACGACCTTCGGTTCAAGTCAAATTCCCGGCAAAACTCCTGTTAATTCCAGTGCCTCTTCTACTCCTCCATCCAGATGGCGGTTGGCACAACTCGACCCCCAGGTATGCAATGATATTCCACTGCAAGTGACAATGACTTATAACTTTCTGTGAAGGTGTCACGTAGGTTGGTTGGCATTATGGATTGTGGTTTATGACGATGAATTCTCATGACTTTGTCGGTGTTTAGCTTTACGATGTCATCAACCCAGTCCCTCGAGGTGATCAAGGCCGATATTAGACGGGTCCTCGATACGATGGGCGTGATGTATCACACACCAAGGGAAGTATATTACTGCATTTATGTGTCAACCGATATCTTGCCGGAGGAACCGCGCACCCCAATTCTGCTGCCAGATCACCGTAAGCGGGCATCACCTATGGACTTGAATCGTGCGCTGCCCCCAATACCTGTCGGTGAGGTGACTCCTCCGCAGAGTCCCACTTCGCCTATAACAGATGCAGGCTCAGAAAGCACAGTACATGAGACGCTGCGGGTGGATCCGAATGGGAACATAGTTGGAGGACTGGCAAACAATGACTGGAGTGTGCACTTTGAAATTCATATTGAAAAGGTTAGTCGTTGTTAGAAATCGGCTGCTACTGTTTGACATTGACCTGTGCATGCGTCTAGGGACGCGAGCTGCCATTACACGAAATTCAGTTTTGGAAAACGAACGGGGATGAGGGGCAATACCAGAAGCTGGCAACACAAATAAAGGCCAAGCTGGCAGTAATAACGATTTGATGTTTGTATCTACTATCTATCCTTCTCTCCACCATTTATTTTCATTCCAGTTCCTTCGCCTGCTGTCACTCGCACTTCGCTATCTTGTATTCTCCTGGACAATGTATCCTGGTTGGGAATGTGTGGAATTATATACCGCGACTGAACGGTCACATTAGGGTCCCGCAATTGGGCAAGTTGCATAAATAATAGTTAGCGTGTCAGGTCAGTCCCTTCAGCAACAATGTGTATAAGTAAATAAAGTACAAGCTGCAGACCACGTGCCGATGTTATTCCTGTACCTCTCCCAGATCGATTTTAACACGCTCGAGCTCGATCGTCCGTCGCCGTTCACTGACACGAACTCCAGTGTTTTACTCCAGAGTTCACTGTTGGTTCACTGTAGGATGCTCATTCATCGTACTGATCTGACGAACATATGCATCAATTGAAAGGAAATGGCGTATCTTCGCATTTGTAGTTCTTTTTAAGTTTTACACTGAGGCAATGACCAATAAACCTGCAAGCCCGCTACTTTTTGGCGTCAGTGGCGAATTTATGAAAGATGCCCATGATTAGTAATTACATAAATCACAAATATTTGGATTTCGGAAGGAACTCCGAAATCCGACACGCGATAAACAGTGGCAGATGTCGGGTACCACTACTAAAGTAACGGGAATAATCAGAAAATATTTCTCACCCACAAGCATTCAATCAGCCATATCTCCGTAGCCACTAATAGGGCGACTCAATTCTTCGTTCGGCGTTCGTCGTTCGTCGATTTTCAAGACGTGTTTGTGGGAGTTTGTGGGGGTACGGCCATCCATATATAGTATAGCCACAGCTGCATGGGAAAACTACGTATAGCACTCGACGATGTGTATTTTCTGAGCTCCGACACAAATAATCTTCATGGTGCCGAAAGCTGTGCCTCACACGCTCTTGAGAATCGACGAACGACGAACGCCGAACGAAGAATTGAGTCGCCCTAATGACTGGAAAGACTTGTGAAATTTTTTGGGTTCTTGGCGTCAAGTATTTATGTCAGATCCAATGTGGTTAAATTTCTGGCACCCTTGGCCGCAATAAGATCACAACACTCACACTTCCGGGGACAAATGCGCTACG
>Ga0210383_10003174_pt1 | contig 14787 bp, 12 predicted proteins | sample IncBWC14OmetaG_FD_160072 | JGI IMG/M metagenome (GOLD analysis project Ga0210383, IMG submission 160072) | Forest soil microbial communities from Barre Woods Harvard Forest LTER site, Petersham, Massachusetts, United States - Inc-BW-C-14-O ...
CCCCCCGAGGTCGCCCCGATATTGCCGAGCTCGGTCTGGCCGACGTACTTGGCGGGGGAGAGGTGATACCTCTGGTAGAGGTCGACATAGAACTTGATGCCGGCCTCGGCCGCGGGCGAGGTCAGCGTGGCGGTCCACTTCCCGCTGCTCTCGGTGGCGATCTGGCCGCCGGCGCCCCAGATAAAGCTGGCGATGGCGTCGGTGTCGTTGCTTGGCGCGCCGATGCCGTAGGTGCCCGGGTTCTTGGCCATCAGCTTCTGCGCGTCGGTAACGAGCTGCGCCCAGGTGGTCGGCGGGCTGGTGATGCCTGCCGCCTTGAACTCATCTGTGCGGTACCAGATGCCGCGCACGCCGCCGAACCACGGGACCCCGTAGACGCTGCCGTTCTGGGTGTCGTTGGCGAGCATGCCGGACACCACATCAGACTTGACCGACCAGGCGTTCACGAAGCTGGAGATGTTGGCGAGCGCGCCGAGCGAGGCCTCGGTGGGCGTCTCGGTGTTGCCGAGTTCGGTGATGTCGGGCGCGTTCTTGCCGCTGGCCAGGGCGTTGGTCCAGTCGGCGGTGGCGTTGGTCCAGGGGATCCACTTGACGGTGACCTGAGTCTTGGCGTCGGCCGGGTAGTCCTTGTGGAACTGCGCGACCACGCCGTTCATCCAGGTGACCTCGGATGGCACGGACGCTCCCATCCGCCATACGGTGAGCTGCGCGGGCGCCGAAGAAGAGGAGGTTGCCCCGGTCGTCGACGAGCCGCCCGAGCTGCAGCCCGCGATCGCGAGTGCCGCCGCGGCGCCGAGCGCGGCGAGCGCCGCTGGTGTTTTCCTGAGTCCCACTGCTGGCACTCCTTTCCGGGTGGTGAACTCGGTGTTGAAAAATTATGAGTAGCCGTAGAGAGAAACTAACCGGAAACTTTCCTATAAGATAGCCCCTGTTGCCGGATCGAGACCTTACGGGGCCGTTGGATTGAAGGGATCGCGATGCAGCCTTACCGGGAGGGGACACGGGGTCATCCGGATGCACAGGCTCACCTGGAACCCCAGGTACAGCTCCAAACCCAGGATCAACCGGAAACCCGTCCGCAACGCGAGACCTTGGGAACACGGGTCCGCCCGGGCACGCCCAGCCTGCTGCGCGAGCTGAACGACCGGGCCGCGCTCGGCCTCCTGCTCGGCGGCGAGATGCTCACCAGGTCCCAGATCAGCGAGTACACCGGGGTGTCCAAGGTGACGGTGTCGCAGATGCTGACCAGGCTGGAGGAGCGCGGCCTGGTGGCGATCGCGGGTGAGCAGGCCGGGGGCCGCGGTCCGAACGCCGCGTTGTACTCGGTCGTCCCGTCCAGCGCGTACGTGGCGGGCCTGTACGTTGAGTCCGACCTGGTCAGCGCCGCGGTGGCCGACGTCACCGGCCGCCGGGTGGCCGAGGTAAGCGGTAATCCGAACGGGGGCGATGACCCGGTCGAGCTGGTCCGCGGCACCGTCGAGCGAGCCTGCGCGAGTGCCGGGATCGAGGTCACCAGGCTGAGCGCGCTGGTGATCGGCAGCCCCGGCGTGGTCGACCCGCGGACCGGTGACCCGAGGCTGGCGGTGAACCTGCCCGCGTGGCACGAGGGCGCGCTTGACGCGCTCAAGAGCGCCTGGCACAAGCCGGTCGTGATCGAGAACGACGTGAACCTGGCCGCGATGGCCGAACGTGCCGACGGCGCGGCCGCCGGCGCCGACGATTTCGTCCTGGTCTGGCTGGGCGTCGGTCTCGGCCTGGCCACCATCTTGGGCGGACAGCTGCACCGGGGCACGGCGGGGGCGGCGGGCGAGATCGGCTACCTGCCGGTGCACGGCGCCCCGCTGCACACCGACCTCCGGCATCCGGCATCCGGCGGCTTCCAGTCCCTGGCCGGCGGCAGCGCGGTACGCGAGCTCGCGGTCAAGTACGGATTCGCGGCGCGGACGCCGGCCGAGGCGGTCCAGGCCGCCCTGGCCGGCCACCAGGACGCCGGGCATGCCAAGCAAGCCCAGCATGCCGGGCAAGCCAGCTCAGCCGAGCAAGCCAGCGGGGCCGAGGGGTTCCTCAGCGACCTCGCGCACCGGGTCGCGGTCGGGGTCGCGTCCGTCTGCGTGGTGCTCGACCCAGGCCTGGTGGTCCTAGGCGGCGAGGTGGGCCGGGCCGGCGGCACCGCCTTGGCGGACCGGGTCGCCGCCGCGGTCGCCAGCATCTGGCCCTCCCGCCCGCGCGTGGTGCCGACCGGGGTTCCCGGCGAGCCGGTGCTCCGCGGCGCGATGCTGGCCGCTGTGGCCCAGGCCCGTGCGGGCCTGCTGGCCTCGGTGGCTGATCCCCAGTAGTCTTTTCCTTCTCAATAACCACTAAACGAACTTCAGTAACACGCCCTTCCCTACCCTCAGTAGCGTCCGGACTCGATGCCGTAGCACTTCGATCGACCTCTGGCCGTGGTGTGCATGAAAAGCCGGGTGCACGTGCATAATGGTGTGTTAGTGAAGATGCCGATATGGACAAAGCTCCCCGTGTCTGAGCCTCCCCGTGTTATTGATGGAGTATTCCGAGGAGGTTTTCGACGCCAGATGGTTAGTTGGGGGTAGCGGGCAGTGGTGCCCTCAGGAGGAATGCCAGCTGAGCAGACAGCTCAGCGATTCCGGGTGGGCGAGGTACCTCCGCTTGCCGAGGGATACACCGACCGGCCCGATACCGCTCGTGGCATCGTGGACGCGCTTGTCCCGGGAGCCACTCTGGCCCTGGTGCCGGGCTCGGCCTTCGCCGAGGGCCCGTCGAACTGGCTGGGCGCCTGCGGCAAGACCCAGATAGCCGTGATCGTCGCGGAAACGCTGTGGCGATCCGCTGGCATCGACGCGCTGATCTGGATCTCCGCCACCAACCGGGCATCGGTGCTCTCCGGGTACGTGCACGCCTCCGTCGCCGCGTTCGGCATCGAGCCCGTCGGCACGGCCGAATCGGTCGCGGCGCGCCTCCTGTCCTGGCTGAGCGCGACCGACCAGCCCTGGCTGGTCGTACTAGACGACCTGCAGGAAACGTCGGATCTGGACGGGCTCTGGCCAGAAGGGCCGGCAGGCCGGGTCCTGGTCACGAGCATGCACTCCTCGGTCGCCTCGGGGCGGCGCGGGACGCAGGTCACCCCAGTCGGCTTCTACAGCGTCCGCGAGGCCCTCAACTGCCTGACCGAGCGGCTCAGCGTCAACCCCGCCCAGCGCCAGGGCGCCATCGACCTGATCGAGGCGCTCGGCCGCGAGCCGCTGGCGCTCGCCCAGGCTGCCTCGGTGGTTGCGAATTCCACCCTGGCCTGCCGGGACTACCGGGACTACTTCGCCCGCAGGCGGCAGCAGATCGGGGTGGCGGCGGGCGAGGTGCCCTCGGCGGCCGCGGTGACCTGGACGCTGTCCCTGGGCCAGGCCGAGTCGCTGCTGCCGGGCGCGTCGGTCCGGCTCATGCTGGTGCTCCTCGCGCTGCTTGACGGTCACGGCATTCCCGGCGCCATCTTCAGCACCCCGTCGGTGGCCGCGTACCTGGGCGGAGCCGTGACCCCGTTCTCTACGGCGGTCGACCCGAAGCCGGCCTGGGACGCGCTGCTCGCCATCGAGCGGGCCGGCCTGATCAGCGTCAACCGGGCCGTCACGCCGCCGACGATCCTGGTGAACTCGGTGCTCCAGTCGGCGATCAGGTTGGCGGCGCCCGCGAACGTACAAGATCCCGCGGCCCGGGCGGCGGCCAGCGCACTGATCGAAGTCTGGCCCATCGACGAGCCGGAGCCATGGACGGCGGCCAGCCTGCGACTGAACGGCGACAGTCTGCACAACTCGGCCCCGGACGTGCTATGGGCCGACGGCTGCCATCCGGTGCTGCTGCGGGCCGGCCGGAGTCTCGATGACGCTCGTCTGGTCGGGCCGGCCGTGGAGTACTGGCGCGACCTGTCCGCGCGCTGCGACACCAAGCTGATGCCCGGTCACCCCGACGCCCTCGTGGTGGCCGCTCACCTGGCCGCGGCGTACCTGGCCGCCGGGTACGCGGGGGAAGCCGTGCACTGGTACCAGCGGGTTCTGGCCGAACGCGGCCGGGAACTCGCACCGGGGCATCCGGGCATCATCGCGGCCCGGGTCAGCCTGGCCAAGGCCCTCATCTTGGCAGGCGAACAGGGAGACGCGGTGACCGTCTTGGTCCGGGCCGTCAGCGAGTGCGAGCAGTTCCGCGGTCCCCGTCATCCGGACACCCTTAGCGCCCGGGACGAGCTCGCCGCGGCCTATCAGGCTATGGGCGACGTCGGGACGGCCACCGGGCTGCTGAGCAGCAACCTGGCCGACCGCGAGCGCCTGCAAGGTCCTCGGGACGCGGAGACCATGGCGACCCGCGATCGTCTCGCCGCGGCCTGTCTGGCCGAAGGCAGGTTCAAGGACGCCATCAGCCACTACAAACGAGCGCTGTCCGACCGTGAGCGGGTGCTCGGCCGCGACCATTCGGACACGCTCGCCACCACGGCGAACCTGTCCGCCGCCTATCAGATGGCCGGAAGGATGCCGGCGGCGATGCAGCTCTCCGAGCAGTGCTGCGCGAACTCCGAGCGGGTCCTCGGCGCGGACCACGCAGACACGCTGGCCCGCCTGGCGAGCCTGGCGAACCTGTACTACTCAGTGGGCCGGATAGGGGACGCGGTGGCCCTGCTTCGCGACACTGTCATGCGCTGTGAGCGGGTCCTGCCGGCCGGTGACCCGCTGACCCATGCCGTCCAGCAGAGCCTAGCGAACATCGGACAAGGCTGACCCTCGCCGATCAGCGACCAGCGCTGCGCCGCGCGTGCGCTTCGGAGCGATCGCACCACGCCCTGACGATGAACGCGACGGCGGCAGGGGGATACCAAGAGTAATGGCGTTTCAGGCACTGCTGACGGAACGGCGCCGGTAATAGACAATGGCCGCGAGTGCGTTCCGCACATAGAAGCTTGCGTCCAGCCGGCCGGTTCCGTTGATCAGGTCGTAGAAAGACATTCTGGGCTGCAGTCACCAGGCAGCAGCCGTAGGACCATGTCGATGGCGTTCCTGGACGGTCAAATTGAGGATCCCGGATAGCATGCGGACGGTACGGAATCGGACGTTCAGGGATATAACCACAGCAGACAGGTTAAACTTGGCGTGTCGCAAGCTCCGCCGGCCAGCGTAATGAAGTACTGATTTTCCCACTAAATGGGAATCGGCATGCATCAGCCGGTTACGCTGGGTCGGTTATCTGTGCGCAGGCCAGGCCGCCAAGAAGGGGTGCCATGTTGGTTCCGCCACCGGGTCAGCTCTCGATCGTCCTTGAGGCCGAGGGCATCGACCCGAAAGTGACCGGGCGGGATCAGTATCGCACCATGCGCCGCATCGCGCGCATGACCCCGGCCATAGACCGGATGTGAGTGGCATGCTGGCTCAGATCCTCCTGGTTGCCCTGGTCCTCACGGTCGCCTTTCTGGTCGCCGTGGACTTCTCCAGAACAAAGGGCGAGAGTCCGCACGGGCACGCCGATGGGTCGCCGCCTGACGTCAGGCCAAGGATGACCGGAGACACCCGCAGTCACCGCACCGAAGCGCTCCTTCAAGAACCCGCCGATGCGCACAAGGTCGGCCCGACCCGGCGTCCGGAGAGCATCAGCCCGCCCGTCGATGGCTACCAGCACCCACCCACCGACGCGCCGGCCGTGCCCAGCGGAGCGCGCAGTGAGCAAAACCGGCATGTCCGCTCACGTCTGATGCTGCTGGTTACCGTTCCGGCCGTCGCCGTCGCGGTCATCGCGCTTTGCGTTAGCGGCCTGACCGACATCCTGCAAGGTACGCGAATCCATTCGCCGAGCGGTTCGACGCGTGACGGGGCCATCCTGTCGGCGCTCGCGATCGGCGTCGTGATGATCGTCGTCTTGGTGCTGGCGGCGTGGTTCACGATCGTTATGGCCAGGTCTGTGCTGCGCCCGCTGTACCGGCTGCGGGTCAGGGCGCTCGAGGCGGTCGGCAGTCGGCGGCCGGATGCAGCCAGCCGCGTCAGCGAGAACGATAGCCAGAACGCGCCGTCCGACGGGGATTCCGTCGACGTGGACTCCCCCGACGAGATAGGTGACGTGGCGCGCGCCGTCCAGGCGATGCGCGGGGAACTGCTGCGCCTAGCGGCCACTGAGGCCGCCCTCCACGGCAAGCTCGACGCCATGTTCGTGAACCTGTCGAACCGCAGCAGGTCCCTGGTGGAACGCCAGATCCGCCTCATCGAGAGCCTCGAACGTTCAGAGCAGGACAGAGACCGGCTGGCCCACCTGTCCAGGATGAACCGCATCGCTACCCGCATGCACCGGAACTCGCAGAACCTGCTCGTCCTGGCCGGTCACGAGCTATCTAGCGGCTGGAACCAGCCGATGCCGCTGGTGAACGTCATCAGGGCCGCGGTGTCCGAGGTCGAGGAATACGAACGTGTCTCACTGCACCCGCAGCCGGATATCGCCGTGGCCGGACCTGTGGTCAATGACGCGGTGCACCTGCTCGCCGAGTTGACTGAGAACGCAACGTCGTTCTCCGCCGTGGACATGCCCGTGGAGGTCTCCGGCCACCTGAGCGACAGCGGCGTAGTGATCGACATCACCGACCGGGGCGTCGGGATGAATGCGAACGAGCTGGCCTACGCGAACTGGCGGCTGGAAAACCCGCCGGCGGCGGATATCGATGTCCCCAAGTGGATCGGTGTGTTCGTGGTCGCCAGGCTGGCGGCACGGCACGGCATCAGGGTCCGGTTGCAGCAGGCGGAGTTCGGCGGCCTCACGGCACTGGTCTGGCTCCCCGATGAAATCATCATTCACCAAAGCGCGGTGACGCCGGGCGGGCTCGGCGGTTCCGCTGGCGCCGGGCCGAGGCGGGGTTCGTACGAGGCAGCCGTGGATCTTGGCCGTGGCACTGTGGAGCGGAGCGCGGCCATGGCAGGGTCGGCGGAGCTGACGTCACCGCGGGAGTATGCGCGGGGCGCGCAGCTCGGTCGGCGATTGCTGTCTGACGCGGGCGGCCGGCCTGGCCCGGCTGAGTCGGCGGCCGGTGGCCTGCCAGTCTCGCAGGTCGGCCCGCCCGCGCCCGCCGGGCCGTCCGGCCCCGGCTTGCTGGCGTCGGGCCGGATCGGTACGTCACAGCTCGCTCCTGTTCCGTTCGAAGACGCAGCGCCCCTGAACTCTGAGACAAGTTCCGCAGGCGGTGAGATCATCGTGCCGCCGGCCGACACGCGGAGGCTGCCCATCTTCGACTCAGTCGAGGCGCACTGGTTCAGCGGCAGCCGCGAGGGGTCCGGTTCGTCCGGCGTCACCGCAACGGTCGGCCGTGGCTGGTCCTCACCGGCAGATGAAGGCTGGCGTGCCGCAGAGACGCTCCAGGAGCCGTCCTCGGGTGGCTCGACGACAGCGGGGCTGCCCAAGCGGCTGCCGAACGCGAACCTGGTCCCTGGTGCCATCCCGAGCACGCAACCTGTCGCGCCGAACCGGTCAGCTGCCGCGGCCCGGGACCGGCTCGCGGGATTCCAGCGAGGTGTCAGCGAAGGCCGGGCCGTTGCCGGCGAAGCGACAAGTCAGGGCAGCGAAGACGAGTCCTGATGTGGGTGCCATGACCGTTCTGAAATGCATGGTGCGCGAATGCGGTAGGCTCCGCTGACCAACCCGCTAACTTTTCTCAGTCACACCTGCCGCGGATGAAGGCTTGGCGCGGCTATGGGATCAGTCCGAAGACAGTCGCCGGGGAGCCCGAGCCGACGCGGACCCGGATTCCTCCGGTGATGATCCAGCCGCCGGTCGGCGGCATCTCGCTGAGTCCGACCAGGTTTTCCAGATGGATGCGATGCTCCTGAAGGAGCAGCTGGTTGGCGCGGAATGTGGTGTCGGCGCCCGGGTCGATTCCCATCGTGTCGATCCCGAGAGCGCCGATGGAGCGATGCTCGATCAGCCAGCTTGTGGCCTCGGCTCCGAAGCCCGGATAATGCAGCCCTCCGGCGGGATCCGCGTTCAGGTACGCTGCCGGGTCATCCCACCGGTCCTCGAAGCCCGTCCACATGATGACGGCGCTGTCTTGGGGGATCGGCCCGAAGACCGCCTCCCATCGTCTGATCTCCGCGACGCCGAGGGCGAAATCCACATCCTCAGCTGCCTTAGCCCGTATGTCAAGCACGACCGCGGGGTGGAAGAAGTCGCCGGGTTCTAGCTCGTCCGCGGCCGCGTAGCGGGAATTGAAATGCGCCGGCGCGGCCCAGTGCGTCCCGGTCTGCTCGCCGAGCGTAAGCGACTGCAGGTAATAGCCATCCTGCTCGATCGTGGCGGCCGGGTGAATCTGGACAGGAGGATCGCCGGGGAACACCGGCGTGCTGTCGTCGATGACGTGGCTGAGGAATACGACCTTGCTGAAGCCGAACGGGGCGGCGCGCGTCACGCCGGGTCAGGGTCGGCGGCCAGGTCAGGATCGCCAACCGGGGCCTCGTCCGGCGCCATCGGCTCGGTGGCCACTTGCTGGCGCGTCTTGCCGCCCAGGAAGTAGAAAACGACGCCGATCACGACGATGACGAGCAGCGGCACGATCTGGGTGAGCTCGTACTGCAGCCGCTGATGGGAGAAGCTGAGAAAGGCGAGACTGTCGTTCGGGTTTCCTCCGGCGCCGAACCAGTTGACTCCCAGGCCCGGCCAGAGCAGGAAAACGGTCGCGACCAGCGCCCAGAACGTCGGAACGAGCGAGCAGATCCACGCTCCCGCCATGCCACCAGGCACGCGGTAGGGACGCTTGACGTCAGGGCGTGAGTACCTGAGCTTGATCAGCGCCGGGAAGATGAACAGGTAGGAGATCGTGGTGGTGGAGATCGTCAGTCCGAGCACCGCGGCAAAGTACCTGCTCGAATCCGCCCCGGTGATCTGGAAGGCGGCGATCATGAGCACGGTCGCCACCGCGCCGGAGAGCAGGTTCATCCCGACCGGGGTTCCGAATCGCGCCGAGAACCGGCCCAGGACACTGGGACCGCCGCCGTCAACGGATGCCACCGCCTCGGCCCGGTCTGCTCCCATGATCCATGTCGTTCCGGCGCTGGCTAGGGCGAAGATGAAGACGATGGCCCCGACCTTGCCCAGGACCAGCCCAGCTCCGCTGAGCGTCGCGGTCCCGTCAGCGGAGACATGACCGCCGTAGACGGTGAACACGGTCTTGATGGCGTCCAGGAACCCGGTCAGCCCGGATACCGCACTCGTCGGAAGCACGATCAGGATCGAGAGGATCGGGATCCCGTACGCGAGCACCGTGGCGATACCCGACGAGAAGACCGCAAACGGCACATCTCGCCGGGGATTGGTCATCTCCTCGGCCGCGGCCGAAGGCACTTCCAGCCCGGCATAGTTGAAAATCAGGACCGGCACTACGGCGATAAATATCGCATAGGTAGGCACGAAGGCGTGACCGCCGAAGCCGTGAACCCCGTGCTTCGCCGCGTACAAGATGACCGAGAACACGAAAAACGCGAGCACTGCTATGCGCGCCCAGGCACCAAGCGTCGGCACCCACTTGCCGTGCTTCAGGGAAACGATGGCCGCCCCGATGGTGAACCAGATGAAGACGACCGCATACACGTACTTCCAGGCGCCGCCCACGGGCCCGAAGAAGGTCTCAATCGCGGCGAACGAGACGATCGTGAGCGACCCACCGACCCAGATCGGGTTGGAGATCCAGTAGATGACCGAGTTGACGGCCGCCAGCGGGCGTCCGAAGGCCAGCCGGGTCCAGACATACGGGCCGCCTTCCTGCGGGAACGCCGAGCCGAGTTCGGCGATCGACAGCGCGTAAGGCAGGAAGAAGAAGATCCCGAGAAAGATCAGCCAGGTGAAACCCTCCGCCCCGTTGCTCGCGACGGCACCAATGGTGTCGATCGTCACCACCGTGCAGATCAGGTAGAAGACAATGTCGAAGCGGCGGAAGCTCCGCCGCAGCTTCTTCTTCTCCTCCAGAGCGCTAGCGGTCGTCTCAAAGACCGGCTGAACCTCTTTCACCTGAGACACGTCGCACCTCCGGGCGATTTCGGTGACATCAAATCAGAGGGAACCATCCGCCGCAACCCGGTGTGGCCCGCCGGACGGTCAGCCCGGGCACCGCTGGGTAGTTCTCCGGCGCTACCGGGCCGCGCTCTCTCGCTGGATTTGGAAGAAGTGCGAACGCAGGACGAAACGCGCGACCAGCATCAGGATCATACCGGCCGCGACGATCCCGATCAGCGACCACCTCTGCGACGCGGGCGCGTTTAGCCATGATTTGGTCACGATCCAGACCAGGAATGCGGCGGCGGCCAGGGGAAGGATGCCGACCAGCATTGCGTCCCAGGCATTGCTGAAGATACGGCGCCGGTAGTACGCGATGGCGGAGAGCGCGGTGAGCAGGTAGAAGCTGGCGTACAGCACGCCGCTCACGTCAATCAGCGAGGTGAAAGCGTTCGCGATCGAACTGGACAGCAGGTACACCCAGGTGACCGCGATGAGGATCAAGCCGATGACGATGCTGGCGACCGCGGGCGTGGCGAAGCGAGTGTTCACCTGGCCCAGGATCGCCGGAAGGACCCGATGACTCGCCATCCCGTAGATCATCCGGGCGAGGATGACGATGCTGACGCCCGTGGACGCGATCACCGACAGTGCCAGGGCGAGTGCCATCACCTTGGCCCATCCGCCGCCGCCCAGCGCCTGAGCGATGTAGACGAGCACCGATGATGAGTTGGCCTGCAGCTTGGCCGGCGACACCACTCCCTGCAGGCCCACTTGACAGAAGGTGTACATGACGACGAGCAATGCGACCGAGATGACGGCGGCCCGGCCCGGGTTTTGCCGCCGGTGCTTTACTTCCTCGTTGACGTAGACGGTAGCGTCCCAGCCGGCGATCATGAATACCGCGATGAGGAGGCCCCCTGCCAGGCTGCCTTTCCCGCCGATTCCGCTGAGGCTGAACCATCCTTTGGTAATCGGGAAAGTTCCCGGGTGGTGGCCGAGCACTACCACCAGCCCCCATACCGAAAAGCCGATGAGAATCACGTACTCGATCACCCCCATGGCGACCTGGGTGCGCGCGGTGAGGCGGATGCCGACGACCGCGATCGCGAGCAAGACCACGATGACGGCAGTGCTGATGAGAATGTTCGGCCAGGTGCTTACGGCGTTAACGCCCGCGATGGCCAGGACCGACGGGGCCAGAACCACCACGCCGGAGACTGCCGCGATGAGGCTAGCGGCAATCATCAGCCACCCGGTCATGAACCCGAGGTACGGGTTGATCGCGCGGCCGACCCACTCGAAGGAAGCGCCGCAGTTAGCGTTCCACAGATTCAGCCGCCGGTAGGCGTTGGCGATGACAAGCATCGGGATCCCGCACAGGATGATGACCGGCCCGCTGCCGTATGCCGATGCCAAGACGAGCGCGGCCAGCGACAGCCCCAGCGCCACCGTCGGTGCCGAGTTGCCCATACCGATGATGGTGTCCTGGGCGGCGCTGATCGCGTCGGGCTCCAGCCGAGCCGCGGGGACCTGAGTCGATGCCGGGATGGCAGTTACGGTTCGGTCCGTCATCTGTTCTCCTGTCGTGTCGGCGTCCGCCTTAGGTGTTCGCGGGCACCGAAGAGCGCTTCGCGTCGCTACGGCGCCGCCGAACCCAGCACAAACGCGACGCCGACGGATCGAGGGTTGTGAGGCCACCAGGCGGATGTCGTACCGACCTGCACAGCCCCCAGCTTGGTCACTTTCAAACCATACGGTCAAACGTCGCACCAGGTGATATGTACCGTGAATTGCCGCCGCGTTCCTGGTCGAGTCCAAGACGGATGGCAAGTCGGCGAACATCGTCACCGCGGCACACCAGTGCCGACCGTTTGCGCCCCTTTGGTTTCCTTGACGACAAATGGAAGTCTCTACTAACGTTAGCGTCGACGAACGTTAGCCGGGAAGGAGCAGGGCCATGCGCTGTGACCGGCCCGCGGATCTGGCCGGGCCGGATGCACCGTGGGAGGCTGAGACGGACGGGGCGCTCCGCGCTCTCGCCGAGCCCCGCCGCCGCGCCATCTTGCAGCTCGTGGCCCACTCGGAGCTCTCCGCGGGCGAGATTGCCAGCTGTTTCGACGTAACCAGGACGGCCGTGAGCCAGCATCTGACCGTGCTCAAGAACGCAGGTCTTTTGACCGAACGAAGGCTGGCTACGCGCCGTCTCTATCGTGCTCGCCCTGAGGGGCTGGCCGGCCTGCGTGAGTTCCTCGACCAGATGTGGGCGTCTTCCCTCGAGGTCGCCCGCGACCTCGTGGAAGCCGATCGCGGGGCGGCCGGTGACGGCCAGGCTTCGGCCGCGGGCTGACCGGTCGCCCCTGGTGAACAGTGTGATGAGCAGGAAACGACACGACGGGAGCATTCGGGCATGACCCAGGATGGTGGGGCTCGGGCCCCGGGCACGGTCACTGCGCTGCGGCGGCCGCCGGTGCGGCAGTCGATCGTGGTCCGCAGCGGCCGTCAGCACACCTTCGACACCTTCGTCCGGACCATCGGCGTCTGGTGGCCGGTCACCCCGTTCTCGGCCGGTAAGGACCACGTCCGGGAGGTTACGTTCGAGCCGCGCCAGGGCGGCCGGGTCTACGAGACGTGGCAGGACGGTACCGAGGTCGACTGGGGAGAGGTGCTCGCCTGGGCGCCGCCCGAACGGTTCGTGATGACCTGGAACATGACCTCGGTGGTGACCGAGGTCGAGCTGACCTTCGCCGAACTCGGCCCGCTGCTGACCTGGGTCGCGGTCGAGCACCGCGGCTGGGAGCAACTGACCGAGGAGCAGCTGGCCGCCGATTGCGCGCTGCGCGGCGGCTACCTCGGCGGCGCCTACCGCGAGGGCTGGGCCCGCATCCTCGGATGCCTGGCCGCGGTGACCGGAGGGCAGACATGAAAGCCGTAGTGCTCTACGAGTCGGCCGCCGGCCTGGCGGACAAGGCGCCCCTGCACATGGCCGCGCACCGGGCCCGGTGGCAGGAGTTCGCCGACCGCGGCGAACTGCTCATGATCGGCCCGTTCGACAACGCGCAGGAAGACGGCGCGATGGCGGTCTTCACCACCCGCGGGGCGGCCGAGGAGTTCGTCCGCGGCGACCCCTTCGTCCTCCACGGAGTGATACGAAACTGGACTATCCGCGAATGGAACGAGGCCCTCGTCCCCGAGCGCCCAGCCAGGTCGGCCTAACACCCGTAGCCGGCTTCTACGCCCGGCGCGGCCACTAGCGGGACGACCTGCTGTTCATGGAAAATGGATCATCCCGAACGAACCTGGTTACCCCGCCCCGGCCCCCGGGCCCGCCCCCGGTGGCTGGCGTGACATCCAGCCTGACCTGTCCGCCGAACCGTATGTCTTCACGACGGGGGAGCCGCCGCCCGGCGTCTCCCCGTTCGCGGTCATTCGCGAAGACGAGGGCGTCACCGTGGTCCTGACCAGGGCCGTCGCCGACCGGGTCGGCCTGGCCTATGACTACATCGCGGCCCGGATCACGCTGCGGGTCAACTCCACGCTCACCGACGTCGGCCTGACCGCCCTGTTCAGCCGGACCCTGGCCGAGTCCGGGATCAGCTGTAACGTGATCGCCGGACTGGCCCACGACCACCTGTTCGTCGACTGGGACCAGGCCGCCCGGGCCCTGGCCCTACTGCGCGAGCTATGAGTACCGCCGGGGCAGCGTCCTGGGATAAGGAGTGCGCGGGCGGCCGCTATCGCCATGAGCCTCCCGTCGCCTTCGTGGCGGACATCCTCGCGGCCGCCCGCCGGGCCGGCCAGTGGACCCAGTGGGAGGGCATCTGGCGTGCCAGCGAGTGACCCGCCGCGCCACGCTTCGGGTGAACATCCCTTGCGCCGCCCCCGCTGACCTGGCCACGATGTCTGGGAACAAAGGGCGGTGACGGTGATCTGGACGGGTGAGCGCCAGCGGCAGCAGGGACGGCTGGTCGCCGAGATGTACCAGGCCGCCGCCGGGGTGCCGTGCGAGCGCAGCGCGGTCATCGCGGGCGGCCTGCCCGGCGCGGACAAGGCTGCCGCTCTGGACCAGGCCGGCCTGGACAGGTCCCGGTACCTCACCGTCAGCATCGACGCGGTCCTGGACCGGATGGCGGCGGCCTGCCTCATCCCGGAGGCCGACGGTCTTTCCCCGCTCGAGCGGGCCGGCCCGGTTCACGCCGAGGCCCAGTTCCTGGCCAAACGGGTCGGGCTGCGAGCCCTGATGGACGGCAGGAACCTGACCCTGGACATCTCGCTGGCGTCCTGGCGGGCCGCCGAGGCGTGGACGTACGCGCTGCGGTTCGCCGACTACGCGGTGGCCGCGGTGTTCGCCGACATCGGCATTGACGAGGCGGTGCGTAGGTCCGGCGAAGCCCATCGCCGCGGCGAGGAAGCGTTCCGCCGCGGGCACGGCCACGGGGGCAGGCGCATCCCGGCCGCGGCCATCAGGGCGCTGGCCAGCCCGGCCGCGGCCGCGCCGAGGAACCGCATCAGGTGGGCGGTCGGCGCGCGATCCGCCGGGGCCATCGGCGGCACCGTCGGGACCGGGACTTTTCCCGGCAGCGCCGTGATCGCGATGCTCGTCTCCTACCGGGACGGCCGGCTCAGCCTGGACGATCTCTCCCTGGAGTTCCGCGCCCGCCGCTGGCCGCAGGTCCCGGACGTCTGCCCGCCGGAACTCGAGCAGGCCAGGGACGCCATCGACGACCCCGAGCCCTACGTTCCCGGCTCGTTCGACGACGTCGTGCTCCCCTATGA
>Ga0210383_10003175_pt1 | contig 14786 bp, 13 predicted proteins | sample IncBWC14OmetaG_FD_160072 | JGI IMG/M metagenome (GOLD analysis project Ga0210383, IMG submission 160072) | Forest soil microbial communities from Barre Woods Harvard Forest LTER site, Petersham, Massachusetts, United States - Inc-BW-C-14-O ...
AGACTCGCGTGTTTGAAGCACGGGCCTGACTTGTCCGGTGGATACTTCCCCTCGAATCCGAGCGTCTCAAGAACCCGACAGCTACCGCCAGGATGGTTCCCCAGGTGGAACGGACTCTTTGCCAGAGGCGTTCAAGCTGCTTGGTGTTTCAAATAGTTGGCGTCGAAACGTACCTCCTTCTTGGTTCTGTTAAAAATAACACGGACTCACTAAGTCTCGATTGATGCGCTTACCTGAGAAGTGGATTCGGGTACGACTTTAGACGTATGCTCCGACCGGAAGGGAGTTAAAGAATGGCGGACATATTGAACAAATCGTTTTCGGCTAAATTGCAGAAGAGCCATAAGGGCGGATGGACGTATGTGGTGTGGCCAAATTCAGTCAAGTTTTTTGGAACACGCGGTTTAGTGAAGGTCAAAGGCGCAATCGATGGTCATCCGTTCAAAGCTTCGTTCATGGCTATGGGTGACGGCAGGCACATGCTGCCCATAAGGGCAGAGATACGCAAAGCAATTGAAAAGGACGTCGGCAAAACTGTGAAGGTGCAATTAGAAGAACGGATACGCTCTTAGCAAAAGCGGCAACGCGCTAGCCGGCTATGTGGAATTGCCGGAGAAGCGCATGGCCGCAGCCCGACTTATCGGGACTTATTGACAGAACTAAAAGGGCAATGTAGGTTCTTTCAAATCCTGCGCTCAAACGCAACAAACAGGAGATGATAGCCATGGCCAGGCGTAGATTTTTGTCACAGTTGATCGGACTTCCTTTTCTAGCACTGGGGGCGAAGGCGCAGGAACCGAAAAAAGCTCTGAAGATCATGATGAGGAGTTCCTGGGGAACCGACGACCCAACGCGAGCCTCATTTGTGTTTGCACATGCGCTCGTGTTATCGGACGCAGGTCACGAAGTTCAGATATTCCTGACTGCTGACGCCACGTATCTGATGCGAAAGGCCACGTCCGATGCAGTGCTTCCGATTGGTTGGCCGCCACTCAGTGAATTGCGCGAGAAAATCGTCGCCAAACACATTCCTGTGTTTTCTTGAGGGGCATGCTCCCGAGCCCGTGGGGTTTCGGAAAATGATCTGGCCATTTGGAGCGCGAAGTTCGGTAACCCAGCGGTCTTTGTTTCTCTAGTTGAGTGGGCCGATCGCATTATCGGCGAATAGGGTCGTATTGCAGCGAGCCGTCTGGTCCGGTACGAACTTCTGGATAGCCGACGAATTGAGTAATGATAAAGTAATATGTCCATGGATGTCCGTTTCCCGTTGTTCGTCCTCGAGGAAGACACCGCTCGATGTATTTGGTCGAAACGCCCGGGCGTATTCTCTATCGCCTGGACACAATCGACATTGAAAATAACGAGTATCTTTTCTGGGATTCTACCGGAGCCGGTGTACGCATATCCGTTACACCTAGCACGGTAAAACAAATCGAACTTTGCGACCAGACCATGTCTCTGCGAGAAGCGTTTGACCGCTATGCAGCAGCCTTTGGGATCCAAGTGATTCCTAACGAATCTCCAATGGAGATTTGGAGAGCCTTTGAATCACAGCTTCCACCGAAAAGAACGCTCTGGGACCGTCTATTTCACAGATCAAAGTGCTAGCCGCCCATTTACGCGCTTATGGATTGGGTACTGGATCGACCGTCTGAGCCGGGGAGCGTTAATCAGGACTTGACGAATGCGAGTACTTTGTGGGATAAAGCAGTATGCGCACACGGGTCATCGCCGCCTTGGAACTGGTGCTCATCTTACCTGCCGCGCTCTTTATGACCGCGCTCGCGTTGCGCAATCTTCAGCCGCTTCAACTCGAACCCGCTCGCAGTGCTCAGCAGCTAGTGATGTGGTACGCAGGGCGAATGTGGACGCTCTGGTTTCTGCTGTTCGGTCTACCGTTTATTGTGCTTGTCAGCGGCTGCGCCGAATTAGTACGGAACTGGAAGCGCGACATTTCTGTGCCGCGCACATCGCAGAAATTGGTAACCACGGCGCGAGCGCACCTGGCTTCTCTTTTCATTGCAGCAACAACACTTATTGCCGGAGTCATACTGGCGATTGTCGTCCTGCACGTCCTTGCAAACTGAACAAGGACGAGGGTGAGTGGCGTATCATCATCGAGAAGAGACGTTCAATTGGACAGCGGCTGAGTGGCGGCGGAAAAATCAATGCCGAGGATTCACTGGTGAGGACATTAGAGGAAATTCTATGCGCGGAGCCATCGGTCCGAGAAGTGTACCGCGAGGAAGAATGATGCCCCAGGCCAAGCATCTCTTCATGGGTAACTGGACCGAAGCAGTCCGGTTATCGAACTAATCAGGGGTTAGGCCGCTGCCGCGAAAGGCCGACCCTGGTGTTCAGCCTTCAACTGCTCATCGTTCAACTGCTACCTGCAGCAAAGCGCTTCGGCGCTTGATCTTTGACCTCTGTCACACCCGCTTTTTTCCCAAGTTCCAAGAGTTGTTGCGCAGTTGAAGTGGCAAACAAATGCATACCCCTGGCGATGATGCCTGTCCATCCAGTCTGGTGGCTCGCGCCGAGTCCAGCACCGTTGTCACCGTGGAAGTATTCATAGAACAGCAGGAGGTCGCGCCAGTATGGGTCACGTTGAAATTTCTCGGTGTCCCCGTAGACAGGTCGCCGTTCGTCCACGCCGCGGAGAAAAATGCTGTTCAGCCTTCGCGAGAGCTCTTCCGCAACCTGGTACAAGTTCAGCTTGTTTCCCGAGCCCGTCGGGCATTCGATGGTGAAATTATCGCCGTAATACATGTAGTACATCAGGAGTGCTCGGATGATGAGCCCGTTGACGGGCATCCATATCGGCCCTCGCCAGTTTGAGTTGCCTCCGAACATTCCTGTGTCGGACTCGGCTGGAAGATACGATACGCCGTAGTCCTGGCTGCCCGCGCGGAATATATAAGGATGCTCGTCATGGTAACGAGAGAGAGAGCGAACACCGTGTGGGCTCAGGAACTCCTTCTCGTCCAGCATCTTCGTCAGGACCCTACGAAGTTTCGTCTCGTCCAAAACCGCAGTCATCGATCTGCCGGAACAGCCGGTCTGCCTGGGGTCGTGGATGTACCTTGTCAGCTCGGGGCGCGCCGAAAGGAATCGCTGAAAGCGTTTGCCCAACTCTGGATACTTAGTTATCAGTTCGCCCTCAAAAACAGTGACTGCACACAGAGGCAGCAACCCAACCATGGAGCGCACCTTCAATGGCTGTGAGGTTCCGTCGGGGAGACGCAGGACGTCATAAAAGAATCCGTCTTCCTCGTCCCACATGCCGGTATCTTCGCCGGCATGCACCATCGCGGAAGCGATCCACAAGAAGTGCTCCGCAAACTTGGCTGCCATCTCCGCGTAAGCGGGACGTTCCAGCGCCAATTGCACCGCGATCTCCAGCATGTTTTGGCAGAAGAGCACCATCCATGCAGTGCCATCCGCTTGTTCCAAATAGCCGCCGGTGGGCAAGGGTGCGCTACGATCAAATACTCCAATATTGTCCAAGCCGAGGAAGCCGCCCTCGAAAGCGTTCTTACCGGTGCGATCCTTGCGGTTCACCCACCAAGTAAAGTTCAACAGAAGTTTCTGAAAGGAGAGCTCCAGCCAGTCGATGTCACCGCGGCCGCGACGCACCTGTTCGAGACGGTAGGTGAAGATGGTGGACCAGGCGTGCACCGGCGGGTTGACGTCGCCGAAATTCCACTCGTAGGCCGGGAGCTGGCCATTGGGGTGCAGGTAGCGTCCGTCGAGGATCAGGTCCAATTGCTGTTTGCCGAACTCTTCATCCACCAGCGATAGGGCGAGAATGTGGAAGGCCAGGTCCCAGGCGGCATACCACGGGTATTCCCACTTATCGGGCATCGAAATGATGTCGGCGTTGTTCATGTGCTGCCAGTCGTTGTTGCGAGGCGCGCGTAGCTTGGATTTGAAGGGATTCGCGCCATGTTCCTCAAGCCATTTGGCGACGTCGAAGTTGTAATATTGCTTCGACCAGAGCATTCCCCCCAGTGCTTGACGCATCACGTTCGCCGCATCGGCATCCAACTTCGATGGTATGACTGTGGCATAGAATTCGTCAGCTTCCTCAATACGGGTTTTTACAATCGCGTCGAAATCGGTTCCGAAGGGATTGCTCTTTGCCGCGGCCTGCGGAGAATTTAACTCACTGGGCGCAATATCGCTCAGACGCAGGCGAATTACTTTACTCTGACCGGGTTGAACCGTCACTCGATAGTGCGGTGAGACTTTTGTTCCTTTCCCCTGTGGATTTACCGCCACAGACTCTCCTTGCACGACACATTTATGAATGCCGTCTTTCGCGTACGGCGTTTGGTTTGGCGTGCCGAAGAGGCGTTCATTATTTGTTTCGTTCTCCGTGAAGAGCAGGGGGATGTCGCCGCCCTCACAATAGAGGAATCTGTGCCCCAATCCCGGATGGACCGCGGAGACCACACGCGCATCCTTTACGTTCGGCATGCTCACAAGGATCGGCTTCGCCGTTTCTTTCGACCATGACCATGTATTGCGGAACCAAAGGACGGGAAGGACGTGCAATGACGCTGGCTCCGAGCCACGATTCCACACCGTGATTTTGATGAGAATGTCTTCAGGAGATTGTTTCGCGTATTCGACAAAGACATCGAAATATCGGTCCCCGTCAAAGACTCCCGTATCCAGAAGTTCGTACTCGAAATCATGGCGCGAGCGTTTTTGATTGGCGGCGACCAGTTGGTCGTACGGAAATTCTACCTGCGGATACTTATAGAGGTACTTCATGTACGAATGCGTCGGGGTGCTGTCGAGGTAGAAGTAATACTCCTTCACATCCTCCCCGTGATTGCCCTCACTATTTGTGAGTCCGAACAGCCGTTCTTTAAGGATGGGATCTTTGCCATTCCATAGAGAGAGTGCAAAACAAAGATTTTGAGAATCATCGGAGATGCCGGCCAGTCCGTCCTCGCCCCAGCGGTAGGCACGCGAACGAGCCTGATCATGACTGAAATAGTCCCAAGCGTTGCCGTCCTTGCTGTAGTCCTCCCGAACGGTTCCCCATTGGCGTTCGCTGAGATAGGGTCCCCATTTTCTCCAGGCTGTACCCTGGTGTGCTTGTTCCAACCGTCGGCTTTCTTGTGTCACACAACACCTCTTGAACCGCGGGACGGAATTCTATCGTGACCGGTTGTAAACGAACATCGAAATGTCCGGGAGTCCTGATTAACATTAAAGCGCAAACCGGGCAAGTGTAGGCTAGTACCGAATGTCCGGTAGGGCGACAAATCAGGACTTGGCACAATTGCTGTTGAAGATTCGCAATCGGCTACTGCAACTTTGCGAATTCGGCTTGGGCTTGTTTGAGAACAGGGATGTCGGTGTAATACCCAGGTTCCATGGGAGAACCTCTTTGGCGTTTTGAATCAGCTCGCAGCTGAGTTCAGCCTTTCCACACCAAGCGCTTCTCTTTTGACCTATTCATTCAAACTAATCAGGACTTAGCCTCAGTGGAGTACGATTCGTCGTAGACTTCATCTCCGCAAAAAGGATTATAATCGGGCCGTTGAGAGGCATTTGGCATGGCGAAGGTAAACAAACTAATCCACCGGCTATTCCTGAGGTTGTTGAACTTTACGCCAGAGTTGCTCGCCAAAACTCAAAAGGAAGCCGAACTCCAACACACCAGCATCGATGTGCTCATACGTGACGCATTGGAAAAGCACTTAAAAGACCTGAAAATGGCGCGCGAGGAAAAGGAATCGGAGATGAGAGAGTATGCGCGTTTGGCATTGAGAGCGCACTTCGCAGAAGACCGTAACGAATGTCTGACTGAAAACACCATCCGCTTGGTCGGCAAGAAATCGCTCGGCCTAAACTAAGGAAATTCGCTACAATCCGCCGCGATTCCTAGAAATCCAGTCGCCTGATTAAAGCTCGTCAGTAGAATCGGTCCCATTACCCAAATTACCGGTGAGCCGAGTCAACCAGGAGTTAGGGGAATCGTACCCTGTGGTCTGCTCTTAGTGCCCACTAGCGGCCAGCAATTGGAGATTGACGCGAAAGGACGGCTGGCATATGTTTTTGCGCGTGGGCAAAGCGTAGATCATAAACTACTACGCTCAAAGGAGACCCGTATGCGCTCCTTCAGTGCCGCGATAATCCTTGCGCTGTATAGTCTTCTTGCTGGTCTATTGAGGCCTGCACCGGTGGACCAAACGAAATCCCCAGCCGACACGGAGTCGAGGCGGATTCAAAACATTGCGCCGGAGGAGATGTGGAGCCGTGTAACGGAGTGTGCTTTTCCTAAATATCCCATGCTTGCCATCGCGTCTCACATAACGGGCACCGTAGATATTGGGCTGGGCGTTTCGCCAGAGGGTGATGTAGGCAAGAATTCTCGTGCGCTTGATGGTCCTCCCGTGCTCGTTCCATCGGCGATGGATGCGATGCGCCAATGGAAATTTCGGCCAAATGAGGTGCAAGGCGAGGCAACTTGGTCTCGAGTACGAGCCTTGGTACGTTTCAACCCGGATGGGACGACTGCCGTCGACTTGGCGCCCGCAATCTTAGCGGACAGTTTTGGTGACGCAGGCACGCCGAAGTCGGAGGCAGAACCGATTCCGAGACCAGCGAGTGCGCCTGCGTGCAAGGCGGCGAATGAACGCACCGAAACCCCGATGCTGGTAGACGGCGCTTACGCCGCAGGCGTCGGCGGGATTGGCTTCCCTAAGTGCGTTACATGTCCTGATCCGACTTATTCCGACGTGGCCCGGTCCGCAAAGGTCTCTGGAGTTGTGGTGCTCCACCTGATCGTGACGGCGGAAGGTCAAGCCTCGAATATCCAGGTCAAGCGTTCGCTGGGTTACGGCTTGGACGAACAAGCGATCGAGGCAGTAGGGAATTGGCGATTCGAGCCAGCCGTTGGCCCGGAAGACAAGCCCGTGCCGGTCTGGACCGACATCGAGGTCAATTTCCGAATTAAATGACCGCTCGCAAGGTCTTCACCCGGGACCTCCGGCACACAAGTCCTGTTAACGCGCAAACCGGACAACTGAAACCGGCTCAAATCCTGCTGCCTGCTTATACGACCATGCAGGAGTTTGCCCAAAATTGTGATAAAAATCAGATGCGGAAATCACTCCAGTGCGGAACCCTGAGACCCCCGGCCAGATAGTTGACCAAGCCACGAACACCTCTGCGACATCGGAAGAGCAAGCAACGATCACAGTTTCTCGAACCGCGTCGGATGACGTGCAGGTGCGGGAGATTATTTTGAAAGTGGACGGAGAACGTGTCGGTGCGCTGAAGTATGGCGACAGTATTACGTTGCCGGTGAGCTCGGGGTATCACCGCCTGAGAGTGGACAATACCTTCAATTGGAAGACGATCGAGTTGTACCTGACGCCAGGAGAACGCCGCAAATACTTGACCAAGAGCCGCACCGGCAGGTTCGGTTGGTTTTTGATCGCATTATTGGGTGCCGGTCCTTTATATGTGTCGATTGAAGTCGAAGCACAATAACGGTGGACCGATTTACGCTCAGCATTATTTCATACGCTGTGGCCAGTGCGCGTTACGGTAGATAAATTTCGATAAGGCTCGAACCGTACATTACGAACTATTCTAGTTACCGGGAGCCAAGCGCGGTCGTGTTATAAAAAGACGTCTTGGCGGACGGGAGGGACAAGAAATCGATGGCAATGAATCTAAGACGCATCTCCGTCTTGCTCTTGATCTATTTTGCGGGCGCACATCTCGATGCTCATGCACAGGTGGTCGGCAAATCTCTCGCGGAGAGGCTCGGCTTTAGCCGTGATGCCAAGCTGTTAATCATTCACGCCGACGACGTGGGCATGACACATTCAGTGAATGCAGCCACGATCAAGGCTCTCGACACGGGTCTCGTCAACTCCGCGAGCATCATGGTGCCGTGCCCGTGGTTTCCGGAGATTTCCGATTATGCCAAATCTCATCCAGAAACCGATTTCGGTCTTCACCTTACGCTGACCAGCGAGCGCGTCTACTATCGCTGGGGACCGGTGGCGTCAAAAGACAAGGTCCCGAGCCTGGTCGACAAGAACGGTTACTTTCGTCACGATTGGTCGAAAGACACTCCCATCGATCCGAAGGATGCAGAAGTAGAGCTTCGCGAACAAATTGACCGCGCTTATGCAATGGGCATCCGCCCTTCGCATCTTGACTCTCATCAGTATCGTCTGATCATCAATGGCAAGGAACTTTTTGAAGTTTTTCTTCGCGTCGCGCACGCGTACAGGCTTCCGGTTTTTGTCACGCGGGACTGGTTCGCGGAACATCCCTATCTGGAATCCAGCCTGAGTCGCGACGACATCGTGCTCGATCACACCGTCACCATCGATCCCGGCGTCCCTCCGGGGAAGTGGGTTGAGTTCTATAAAACGGCGGTCAAAAATCTTCAGCCAGGTGTAACCGAGTTCGTCATTCACCCAGCATTCGATGATGACGAAATGAAAGCTGCCACACGCGAACGCGAGACCTGGGGCGCTGCCTGGCGCCAGCGGGATTTCGATTTCTTTACCAGTCAGGAATTTCGCCAGTTGCTTCAAGAACAGAACATTAAATTGGTCACCTGGCGTCAGTTGGACGGGGTTGTCAAGCAATAAAACCATGCCAGTACGGAGCGTCAAATGATTGTTGTGACTGGTGCAACTGGACGTACAGGGAGAGCGACCGCGGAGGCGTTGCTGGCGAAAGGCGCAAAGGTCCGCGTGATTGGGAGAGACGCGAAAAGGTTGGGCCCACTAGCAGAGATGGGAGCGGAAACATTCGTCTGCAACGTCGAAGATCGCACTTCAATGACGGAAGCTTTTACTGGCGCATCCGCGCTTTACCTGGTTTTGCCGGAAGACCTCTCGCAAGAAGATTTGCGAGCACACCAAGAACGCGTTTCCGATTCCTTCGCTGTAGCGATAGATGCCGCCAATGTCCCGTATGTGGTGAATCTAAGCAGTCTCGGCGCTCAGCATTCCAAAGGCACCGGTCCCATCGTCGGCCTCCACAATTTAGAGCAAAAGCTGAACCAGTTGGCGGAGCTCCACGTCCTGCACCTCCGCGCGGCGTATTTTATGGAAAATCTCTTCATGAGTATGAAGCCATTGCGGTCAATCGGCGCGCTTCCAGGTGCTCTGCAATCCAATGCACCAATGCCGTGGATCGCCACGAAAGACATTGGCCATCATGCCGCGTCCAGGCTGGCCGCCCGCGATTTTTCTGGCAGCACAGTTCAAGAGCTGCACGGGCAGCGCGACATCTCAATGCGGGAAGCAGCGTCGATTGTGGGCCCCGCAATCGGCAAACCCGATCTTGCTTACGTACAATTCCCCAGCTCGACGTTTGGCGCTTCACTTTTGCAGGCTGGCTTACCGACGAAGACCTCGGCATTGATTGTCGAAATGTGTGACGGCGCAAACGCGGGGCTGATGGTGCCGCAGCAACAACGCTCTGCGAAAAACACGACACCCACCAAACTGGAATCGTTTGTCGAAAATGTATTCGCTCCGGCGTATCTACATAACGTTTAGCGCCTGAGTAACGCGCAAACCGGACATGTGGATACCAGGCAACAAGACACCCGAACAATGGCTACTGAATTTAGAGTGAGGATGATTGCTTCGAACAATGGCGAGAGGCAAGGTTGACAGTGTTCAACTGGCGGTTTGGAGAAGTCGTTTGTCAATTGATGTACAATGCCGCCGTTGGGGGTACATCGGCTTATGCCTCTCCCACAACCTCCTCACCGCTACCGCGTTCGCAAACGCCGTCGGCGACACTGGGACCGTCCCAGCCACTTTGTTCTCAGCACTATTCTTGGAACCTGCGTCGGGTTACTTATGAGCTGGAGCTTTCTCAAAGAGTATGAGCAGCCCACCCCGTTGTACTCGCGGCGGCTCCAGGCTGCCCACCCATTGACTGCTGCGTCAGGCCGAGATAGTCGGTCCAACCTTGACTTCTCAGGGCTGTGGTTCCTGTTCAGATAGAACCAGACTTCCATTTGCTGTCGCAGACCAGCGAGTGATCTTGAACAGAAGATTGAGTTTGTGATCTCTTGCGAGTCTCGAACTATCGACGCGTCCCGGACCAAGATAACCCCGCTGATTCAGAGTGCGATGGAGAAAATGCTGTAGGATTCTAAGCGATGAAAAAGTATTGGCCCGCCCTACTGTTTTTGGCTGGTATTTACATCGCGGCATTGGGGCTCAGCGCGACGCGCCACTCCCGTTGGGACCACACAAAGAACGCCGACATTCATCCGCTTTTTCATCCATGAGCCATTGCGGTTGGGCTCTTGTTGACCGGCGTTGCCTGTTGGATGGGGAAATCCGATGCCAAGATCATTTCTTTTTCACCTCCGCGGTCCAATTAGAGATGAACGTAAGAGCGCTGGAAGGCTGGCTTCCTTCATAAACGACAATGAAACGCTGCCCATCGGAGCTGTTGTAGTAACGGGCGAAAACACCGTAGGACTGGGAGTCAAAAAGCACGTGAGCGTCGCTGGCGGAGAAGGTACCGCCCGACGCGTTCACCGTTACGGCAAGGAGTTTATTGTCGGCGGATAGATAAAAGAGTTCCTTGCCATCGCGTCGCCAGAGCGGGCCGCGCCCGTCGCCCCTGGAAACCTGCCACTTTCCGCCCGGTTCCGGAAAAGGTACGACATAAACGCGGTACTCTCCTGACTCGTTCGAACAGTAGGCAAGCCACTTTCCATCCGGGGAAAATGTAGCTTCGCGGGCGCTGAAGCTCGACTGAAGGAAAGGATAAGTCTTGCGGTCACCGAAGAGGGGCAGGATCCATATTGACCAACCTCCAGGGACACCGTTCGCGTAGGTTCCTCCGGAAACGCCTTCGTGATACACGAGGAATTTTCCGTCGGAAGACCACGAAGTGGGGACGCGGAAATGGTCCGACCCCTCCAAAAGTTGCGTTTCGCCGCCCGATCCGTCCGCCGACTTTTGATAGAGGCCGTACTTTCCATCGCGAAAAGAAGTATAGGCGACGTATTTTCCGTCCGGAGACCATACGGGATAGAGGTTTCCTTGCCCCGAAGAACTGCCGAACGTCAGAGGAGTTTTGACGCCGCGCGCGATATCGAAGACCCAAACGTCAAACCCCGTGCCGTCAAGATAGTAAGCGACCTTTTTGCCATCTGGCGACAGAGCGAGACCGCCGTACGCGTCTGCTCCGGGCACTCCTCCAATTCGATTTCCAGAGCGATCGAACCACATCAACTGCCGTTCCTTTGCCGCACCCTCGGCGTAGAGCAGCTGACCGTTGGCGGAGGGAGCGAACCAGGCATGGGCAATGCTCGTATCCTCTCGCACTTGCTCGGCGATCGGAACGGCCTCTCCGGTAAATTCGAAGTGTGTTTCGTCAAATGGCTGGGCCATCAGAGAAGATTGGCGCAAGAAGAGCAAATGTCCGGACGCATACATCGCCTGGTAGTGAGAGCGAAGAAGAAGCTTGCTTTCCTTGGAATCGAGAGAGCCCATTCGAATAGAGTTCGTAGAGCTCTCACGGGGAGTAAAAGTACTTCCTGCCAAAAAGATAAAGTGACGACCATCGGGCAAAAACCAAGGCCAGCGATGAGTGGTTTCGTTGTCCGAAGAGTTCTGCGTCGTCAGTTTGGTGATGGGGCCCCCAGAGGCCGAGACGCGGTAGATGGGCGAGTTGACAGTGGGAGAAAATACGATATCGCCCTGTTGGTTCCAAGAGCCGCCGCGCCCGTCAGGAGCATCGCAGATAATTGCAGGTGGGCCTCCCTGGGAATCAATTCGCTTCAGTTTGCCGCCGGCAAAAAAGCCAATATTCCTGCTGTCGGTCGACCAAAAAGGAAATGCGGCGGCCTCCGTTCCCGGGAGTATTCGAGCTTCCAGTGAATCCAAAGGACGAATCCAGAGAACCGACTTTGCGTCAGAAGTTGGAGTCGCAGCGACATAAGCAATGTTGTGTCCGTCGGGAGAGAGGGCAAAGCCTTTCTGGTCTCCTGAAAAAATGAAGCCCGAAGTGCCTTGCGGCCTGATGTAAGTTCGCGTGATGTGGACATCCGCACCCGGCTGTTCTTTGTACAGTAATCCCAAAATGGTTGCCGCGCCGAGGGCAAGGACTAAAGCAATCGCTAGAATGGCCTCTCTGGAAGTCACGCCAGCTTTTCTTGGTGGGGCCGCGGCGCCTGCCGATGAACCGGAATCGGCAATCCATTTCAGCTCGATGGCAAGGTCGCGGGCGGTCTGCCAGCGGTCTTCGGGATCTTTGGCGAGGCACCGACGAATAGCACGTTCGAACGAGGAGGGGGTAAGCGGTTTGACGGAAGCAATGGAAACGGGCTCCTTCTCAAGAATCGAGGAAGCCACGCTCAGCTGGCTTTTTCCCGGAAAGGCGCGCTGTCCCGTTAGCGTTTCATAGAGCACGGCACCCAGAGAAAAAATATCGCTGCGTCCGTCGAGCTCTTTTCCTTCCACTTGCTCCGGCGACATGTACTGAAATGTGCCGACGATGGTACCTTCGTGCGTCACCGGCGGAGGGCTCATCGCCACGGCGCTCACTGTCGCCCCGCTCAGCGAGACCGCAGCTTTCGCCAATCCAAAATCCAGCAGCTTCACCCCTCCCGCAGTCAGCATGATGTTGCCTGGCTTCAAATCCCGATGCACGATGCCACTTCGGTGCGCCTTGTCGAGTGCGTCCGCGATTTGCGCCCCGTATTTCAGAACCTGCTCTTGCGTCAGAGCGCCCTTCTCCAACCGCTTCGCCAGGGTCTCTCCCTCCACGCACTCCATCACTAGGTAGTCCACGCCATCCTGGGTGCCCACATCGTGCAGCACGCAAATGTTGGCGTGATTCAATCCGGAGATAATCTTGGCTTCGCGCTCAAAACGTTGTTTCCTCGCGGCATCGGCGGACATTTCCTTTGGCATGATTTTGATGGCAACATCGCGTCCTAGCCGAGTATCCCGCGCTCGATACACTTCTCCCATCCCACCAGCACCCAGCGGCGAAAGGATTTCATATGGTCCCAGTTTTGTACCTGGCTCTAGAGGCATGTTAGCCCGGGATTATAACCCGTCGGAAACGAACGGTCCTGTGTGACCTGCAGTCCTGACTAACGAGGTGCATTGAATGGGTCGATGCAACACTGCGGTCCAACCTAATCTGCATTGAAAACAAAGGCCAAATCCTTCGTTGAGGCGAAACAGCGAGAGCACTAGCGTGGCTACGCTTTGAGTGAGTAGAGGCAAACAGAAGGGTCTCTTCGAGGAAACATTGTCGAATCAGCGTAATAGATAGTGTTGCATCGACCGTTCGAGCCGAGACGACTTATCAGGCACTTGAACCAAATGGTGGTAGATTCTGCCTGCTATGTTTAGAGGCCGCTTCGATTGGAAACGGCCTATCGGTGCGGAACCATCCTTCCGTGTCATCTTGCCGGGATTTTTCGGGTAGATTTTAGAAAAAGGCAATGATATGGCGAGGCTGAGGGTGCAACTCACCGCGCGCCTATGCATTATAGACTTCCGGTTGGGACGCGCCTGATTGCAGTAGCGGCTGGAAATTTTCCAAGACGATTTGTCGGGTGCCGGTCCGGCCCGTTCCTCTATGCGGTGAAGGCATGGCAACCGCCTGGCCCGAAGAACGTTACAGGAGAAGGAGAAATCATGAGAAAAGTTAATGTGCTTGAATTTGTCTCCCTTGATGGAGTCATACAAGCCCCAGGCGGGCCAGAGGAAGACACCAGCGGCGGCTTCGCGTATGGCGGGTGGATAATTCCACATTCGGACGCTGTTTCTTCAGCGGCTATAAGAAAAGAGATGAACATGCCGTTTGACTTGTTGCTAGGGCGGAAAACCTTCGACATTTGGGCAAAATTCTGGCCGCAACACGACGACATTTGGCCAGCTGTTAACACAGCAACTAAGTACGTCGCCTCGAATACCATAACTTCTCACGAATGGCAGCCATCCGTGTTTCTAAACGGAGATATTGCGGGAAAAATCACCAAAATTAAGCAGCAGGAAGGGCCGGATTTGCACGTTTATGGAAGCGCAAATCTCGTGCAGACACTTATGAAGCACGATTTGGTAGATGCGTTCTGGCTGAAGATATTTCCGATTACGCTGGGCAGTGGAAAACGATTGTTTGCCGATGGCACGATTCCGGCGGCATTTAAGGCGACGGAAAGCGCAATGACTTCGAATGGCGTCAATATCGTCAATTACGAGCGCGTACCTAAGCAAACGGGGTTCTGGGAGCTCGGTTTAATGCCCAAGTCCTGATTAGCGCGCAATCGGACAAGTGGAGCCAAGTACCCAGATTCGACTAACATCGGGAGTTGAGCCGCGCCTAAGACTTGCCGCTCCCGGTTTGTGCTACGGATTCTCAATAATTGTCACGCAGCAGATGGCCTGACTTGTTGCACAAAAGAGTCGGCGATTGGCGTGCTATGCTGCTCATCAGCTACTGCACCAACAGCGGCTGCGATGCGATTGCCCAACTACTTCTGCGTTATTCTCGCCTTGGCGCCGTTTAGCTTTGCCCCTCTGTACGCGCAGACGGCAACTCCCGACGCGAACATCCATCTGCCAACGATGAAAACCGAAGTGGGTGTGGTACTCGTGGACGTGGTAGTGCCGCAGGGTAAAGACAAACCAGTGCCCGACCTCCGCAGAGAGCAATTTCAGATCTTTGAGGATGGCAAGCCGCAGACCATCTCGTTCTTTGAGGAGCACAAAGGCGCACTATCGACTGAAGCAGATGTGCCGCCG
>Ga0210383_10003176_pt1 | contig 14784 bp, 5 predicted proteins | sample IncBWC14OmetaG_FD_160072 | JGI IMG/M metagenome (GOLD analysis project Ga0210383, IMG submission 160072) | Forest soil microbial communities from Barre Woods Harvard Forest LTER site, Petersham, Massachusetts, United States - Inc-BW-C-14-O ...
GGAATCTACTTAATACAGGGTAATACACAAAATGGACAAAGAGAACTTGAAGAACTACTGTGCCGGGAAAGACTTAGCGGCGCTGCTTGGACTTCTACTCGAGGACTCGCAGTAAACTCCCGCTAGAGTTCTACTCGGAGAACGGCTTTTTTTCGGAGCAAAGGGCTCGGCTCCACTAGCAGATTCAAGTACCTACAGAGCTGCACTTGGATGGGTTTTTGGGCAGCTTCTCGCAAGGCGCTGCACGGCCCAGCCGCGGTCGCTGCGAACGCGATTCCGGGTTAGTTACCTAAGGAGTTTCGATATAGTTGGATGATAGTCCAAATCAGTATGGCCCAGGCCCACCATGGAATAGGTAGGGACTTGATGAGCCTGCTCCGCATACCGAGAAACCTCGATATGTGGCGCCATCGCAGTCCCCAGACCGTCTTGCGATATAGACCGACCTGATTTTGCTCGAGAAAGCGCACCAGCATTGGAATGTCAGTCAGCAGCGGCCGCCGCCGTTGCTCGAACCATTCATTGGTATTCTCCTTGCAGTCGAAGTAGTTGCGATATTGGTCCCAGGTCTCGCGCAGCCCGCGCTTGTCCCCCTGCAGGGCGCAAGCCTCTGCCTTCACATGAGCGAGGTATCGAGCACAGTGGTCATGGGGAAGGTCGCGAAGGGCATCCCCGCAGGTCGCAACAATCTGTTTCAAATCGTTTGGCCAGACCGCCGAAAGACAGCCCACATAATTGGCGACCACGTACATGCTTACGCCGCGACGGCCGCGCCACGAAGACAGCAGTTTGCGCGCCTCGCTGCTTCGCCGCAATGAAGCAAGTGCACGACCCGTTTCTGACCAGGTAGAAACGTCGGCTTCCACTTCTGCCCGGTGTTTCCTCCAGTACTTGATGACCAGCCGGTAGTGACCGACGCCGTTGAGCCGGTCAAGAGCCTTGGCGCGATACGAGCCCTCAATCCATGGACTGCGATCGGCGAGCTCCAGCAGTCTCAACAGTTCCTTGACTCCCCGGTCCGGAAACCAGCTTGTCCACCGCGACTGCGGAATCTTCTTCTCGGTTCTTGCCTGCTCCAGTGCATGGGAACACAGAATGAAGAATGCCTGGGGCGCAGGGCGGAGTTGTTTTTCGAGTGACCGACGCGCCTCCTGATAAGCTCTGTCCACAAACTGAGCCTTCTTGAGATGCTCCCAGGCATAATCGGCCGGCCAGGTGGAGCCTTCCACCTCTGCATAGAAAATGCGTTGCATGGCCGCAATTGCTTGATCGAGATTTTTTTCTTGAGCGCGCACCTCAACGAGGCGGGCAAGATAATAAGGATTGCCCGGGTCCGGCGGGCTGACTGAATTCAGGACAGCGTGGGCCTCGGGAATCCGATTTGCCGCTCGTAGCGAATCGTAACGATGCAAGTGGAGGGGGATTTCCTCAGGGAAATCGCGGAGCAGACCGCTCCATTCCGCATCCAGTTCACCGACGGGGAGGCCGGCCTTCTCAAGAACGACCAGGCGCTGCTTTTGGAATTGTGGATTGGTGCGGAGTTCTTCTGGGATTGTGCTGAGCAATTCACGAGCCTGCGGCCAAGCTCGGTCCTCAACCAACCAGTCGACAAGCAAGCTCCAGCCCCATAAGTACCAAGGGTAGGCCTGGACGGTGGAGCTCATTTCTTCACGCGCTTCCTGCTTTTTGCCTTGCTGGCGGTGAATCCAAGCAAGCCTGCCCTGCGCCAGCGATGAGTCAGCAAGCCGGGACCGAATGTTCTGCATCACCTGTTCAGAGTCTTCGTAACGGCGCTCCTCCACCAGGAGAATCGATAACTGGTCCGCGGAGTCGAAAAATGCGGAGTTGAGGGCCAGACTGCGTCGGAAGCATGATTCGATTTCGCCGGGCTGCGCAAACCGCTGCAGCCTTTTGAGGACGGTTCCCAGCAGGAACCACAGGTAAGCACCCCGGGGGTAGACGCACACGCCAGCTCGGGCCGTTGCCACGGCTCCCTCTTCGTCGCCACAATCCAGCAATAAGTGAATGGCACGATCGCGCCAGTTGATGTCGCGCGGCGCTCGTTCCGAAATCTCGCGGATCATGCGCTTTGCCCGATCGAAAGAACGGTGGCGGATCAGAATCTGGATGAGGACGTCGGAGACCTGCTTATTCTGGGGATCGTTTGCCTCGTCGTTTTCCAGCAGCCTGCAAGCTTCGTCACCCTGACCGCGGAGTTCATGGACCCACGCGAGTTGAATTCGAGCGGCCGTATTATCTGGGTGACGGCGAATGATCTCGCGCAATCCATCTTCCGCTTCGGTGAGCCTGCTTAGTTTGCGGCAGGCGTGCACCAGCGAGAAGCGCAGCCCAAGGTGATATGGAAAATGATCGACCGCGGGAAGAAGCATAGCGTGCGCCCGCTCCGCATCCGTCCGGCCGTGGCCGTGGTTCAGCAAAAGGTCAGCGAAAGACTCGGCGATCTCTGGATCGTCCGGACGCTGGTTGTTCCATCGCGAGACTGCTTTCTCGGCTTCAGTGGAGCCGAATCGTAGGGCGAGCAGGGGCACCATGTCACGGGCAATCGCCAAATGCCCTGGAGAGCGCAGAAGAATCGGTTCGATCCGTTCCCAAACTTCTCGGCGCTGCTCACCCTTAAAGCCCGCTGAACATTCCCAAACCCGTTGGTAGCCGTAGGAGACCATCGGCTCACGATCGACCGAATCGAGCCAGCCTGCGATGGCCTCGGTCCACTGACCACAAGCCTGCCGCCATTTCGCGTGAACACGCGTGGTCTCTGGATCTTCCGGGGCCGTCCGGTCGCATTCCTCGAGCAACGCCAGGATGCGCGCCCGGAGTCTCTCACGCCGCCGATCGTTTGCTCCTTCGTAGTCTTCAATACAACCGAAGGCCAGTTCCCGCCAGGCCCACCCGTCTTCCGGGTTGCGTTTCACTCGGCGGAACAGCAAGGAATACTTCTTGCGCTTCGATTCTCCGGCCAATTGACAGTAATACAGCTGTTCGAGTTCGTCGTGACCCGGATTCTCAGACAACCAACGTGAGGACTGTTCCAGCGCGCGCCGCGCGCCATCGTGCTTCCGAATCAGATCGACGAGCGCGTAGCGAGCCGGCATGTGACGCGGCAGTTCGTCCACCCAACCCTCGGCGTGCTCGATGGATCGCGGCAGATCACCGCGCAGGCGATAGAACTCCACCGCCGCTTCCCGGAATAGCGGCTGGCTACCAGTCCTTTCGAGAAGACCCAGATGAGCTTCGGCTTCCTGCCAGCGTCCCATGCGGGCCAGGAACGGAACGACGAATCCCAGCAATTGCGGCAAACTGCCATGCTGAGCCAACGCCTCAGTGCAAACCGAAAGAGCGCGATCCGGCCGCCCCCATTGTTCCAACGATCTGATCCAGGTAATCCAGGTTCCGGCGGCTCGAGGCGAGCTACCGAACTTCCGCACGCGACTCTCAAGCCAGGAAAACCCCTCATCTTCCCGGTGGATTCGGATTAAGGCATCGCAATAGGCAAGTGCGTAGTGCTCGTTGCCTGTGGCCTGGCAGGAGGCAATACGAAAGCAGAGCAGCGCGTCCTCCGTAGCGCGCTCTTTCCAACGGAGGTCGCCCAGCACGTGCCAGCCGTCCGCCGACAGCGGTTGGCGCCGGACTAATCCGTGTAGCAGGGTAGTCGCGTTCTGACGGGTCTCAGCGGAGAAGCGCAACATGTCGGCATATTCAGACACGTAGCGGGCGGGCGGGAAGCGCCAGTCCTGCTGCGATTGGACTCCGGGCAGGATGCCTCGCTCAACCACTCCCGCCAGTGTCTCTCGCATCAGCGCCGTGTTCCCTCGCGACCGGCAAGCCTCTATCAATCGCGACCGCAAGGAGGGGGAATTAGGGAACTCGCTTAGTAACTGCTGAAAGCCGAGTAACGCTTCGCCCGAATGCCCATCTTCATTAGCCTGAATCGCGCGCAGGAACCGGGTTCCTGGATGAGAAGGAAGTTTCTTGGCGACATTAAGGACAATCTCGCGTGCCGCGGTCGGCCCCTGTAGAGTCAGGATTTTCTGCTGCAACTGCGCCGCGGTCATGATCACAACATCATTCTCGGGCAGCAGTTGATCAAGCAGTGCTGCCTTTTCCGCTGGAACGGCCGCCATACCCCTCATTCCCAGAGGTTCGCGGCTTTTTGCAAAACCCTCCAGCAGGTATTCGGCGTTGCGGTATGCCATGGGATCATGAATAATCAACGTTCGCGCTGCCTCGTCCAGTCCTACCACGGCGACCGCATGGGCATTGTCATCGTGTTCCAGAGTCAGGACGAAGCCGATTCCATTCTGGATGAGTAGCGTGGCCGTATCCGGGGTGACCGCGAACAACCGCACCGTGAACCCTTGTTTCTCCAGCCACTCGGCCGCCCCCCACTCAGTTGTGCCGCCGAAAGTAATCTCCGAGGCCATGACATCTGGATCGAGGTGTTTTCCGAGAGTGGCCAGAGCGGAAGCAAGACTCGTGGGAAGACACGCATCGTGCTTCTGAATGGCTCGCGGAAATGGCAATCGGGTGCGGCGGCCTTTGGGGTTCTGGCGAAGATTAGCCAGCATCTTGCGATGGAAGGGAATGCGCACTTCCTCCGCCCACCGTTCCATCTCGACGTGATCATCCCCAAGCTCTGCAATTTCGAGGCGGATGCGAGAAAAGAACCGGCGAGGGTTCCGGTCGGCCAGTGGAGCCAGGGTGGGCAGGCGCTCGGCAAATGCCAGGGCATCGTCCAGGGCGCGACGACGGGCGTCACCATCAAGGGTCTCGGCCATTGCGCACTGATACCAGCAGGCCAGCTGCACGACTTCATAGGATTGGCTGTTCTCAGACGCGGCCGCCAGGCGCCGGGCAGATTCCTGCACGCGGCCAAGGTTGAGCAGACTGGTTGAGAGACTACGGGCTGCGGGGGGTGCGCCGGGATTGATCTCCCATGCCAGTTCGGCACACTTCAACGCCTCGTTCCATCGGTCTTCAAGTCCAAGAACATCAGATTCGCAACTCGCTGTCCACCCATCGCGACAAGGCAAACCGTGAGCACGGTCCAAGCATTGGTGAGCCTTGGTGAAATCGCGGAGAAATGCCCAGGCAACAGCGTGAGAAGCAAGCCATGACGCCTGCATCTCCGGGTCCTCAGCACAAATATCAGGATTCGCGTCGAACCCACGCAAGTCGTCCAGCAATCGGGACCTGCGGCGGCTTGCATTTCTTGTGAAATAACGCACTCGCGGATTGACCGGATCGCGCGCCTGCGCCTCTCGAAACAGCCGGCGTGAAAGCCTCCATCCTCCGAGCCGCACGGCCAGCCTGCCACCAAGAATTAGTTCCTCGACTGAAAGACTCTGGATCGAGGTCGACGGTTTCCAGTATTCCGAACTTTGCTGGAAGGCGTCGAGGAAGCGGTTGGTATCGTAGAGTTGCTGTAAGTCGGCGAGCGAAGTCACCGCAGAGTTATTGAAGCAATGCATTTCAGGCTCGTTCAACCTTGGCTCGTAGCTACAGTAGTCGGAGGCCAGCAACCGGAAAATTGGCTGGAATATCAGGAGGCGGCGCTTCCTGACATTCCCTATACAGAATTGTCTGCACCATGCCCAGAGAGCTTTGGAGCATCCTTAAAACAACACCGTCATCTCCTCCACGACAGCAGCGATACTCGGTGGTTTGCCCGAGATCGCCGCTGCACCTCGCCGAGTTGTGTTCGATCGGTTCGATCTGAATAACGTTACGAAATAATTCAGCAACCGAGTAGCAGGTTACCAAGAACTCCCGCATGAACGCCCGAAAAGAACGATCAGAACGATCATCGACGGTAGCAGAAGGACGATAAAACAACCATGCGGGCCGTCACCGGGATGATCCTCGAAGTCAGACTCGATACTTGTCAGTGTTTGGTATTGCCTTGGCGCCCTACGCCTCGGAATTCGTGCGGTACAGCTTGAGCTGGCCGTGGGATTCGTTATCCTTCCTCAGCGAACCAAATGTCGCTGAAGCAGTGGCTTGCAATGTGGCCTGACCGTTTTCGGGAACGACGACAGTTGATGGCGAAACGGCGAAGACCCAAAAGATGATAAAGAGAGAAAATCTGCGCCATCCAGCCACAAAGCGTCCTAACAGGCTGCTGAAGCAGCCTGCTAGGCACCTCTAGCGCCATAAGTTGCTAACGCGCCTGCGGAGCACGGTGCGGCAAGATGGGAATCGTGACCCTGGGAGGCGATGTCACTGTCATCGGCCTGACGGCGTGCAGGTCAGCGAGCCGGGGCTTCACCTCTTGTGAAACCTGCGGCACGTGCACCTCCTGCAGCCGCACCTTCTCGAAACCGCGGCGACGAGCCACGATCCGGTAATCGAAAGCGATGCTCGCATTTCCGCCTCCCAACTCGCGCACCTCAAAGCCAGCAGACGTTGTGCCCGCTACGTAAAGCCCGTGACAGTCGCCCTTGGGAGTGAGAAAGACGTGGTAGTCGGCTGCGGTGTCAACGGTCTGGAGAAATCCGGGCTCAAGCGAGACTTTCGCCCCGCCCCGCTGCAATCGCGCCGTGCCGAAATCCTCGAACCAGTTCTCCGGGCTTTCGACCGCGTAGAGCGCTACGTCCCGCCCATCCTGTAGTTTCACCCTCGCGGACTTGCTCCCGGCCACTGTCAGATTGCCGCTGATATCCAGGTTGCCGCTGGCATCGACGGTGAATACAACGTTGGTGCCGCTGCTGCCCGAGACCCCCTGAAGAATCAAGCCTGACCCAGCATTGGCGACAAACCGGCCCGCTGTGCCGGTTGGGCTTTCCACAAATCCGGACACTCCGATCGTAGAACCCGAAGGCGCGCTTGCATATCCAAATACGCCGTTGCCACTGGTCCCACTGCTTTGGCCAAACACGCCGAATGCGCTCCCCGTAGTGGCCACTGCGCTACCAGCTACCCCAGCGCCAAAGCCTGTAGTGGCGGTCGAGCCAGTTACACCGTAAGCATTGCCCGTGGTGGCGGTGGCGCTACCGCTTACCCCCATGCCACTGGTGCTGGCACTCGTCCCAGCGACACCCGCGACGCTCCCCGTAGCAGCACCCTCGTAACCGTTCACACCCACCGCTCCCTGGGTCGTGCTATTCGTCCCGCCCCAGACGCCATAGACTTGGCCTGTCGTGGCCGCCTCCCAGCCGCTCACGCCCGCGGCATATGGTCCGGTGCTGAGGTTGTCCCCAGCGACGCCATTTACGTCGCCCGTCGAAGCACCCTCGTATCCCGAGACGCCCGCGGCGTATTGCTGAGTGCTAATTGTCCCGCCACTGACGCCATAGACTTGGCCTGTCGTGGCCGCCTCCCAGCCGTTTACGCCCGCCGCATTTAGTCCTGCGCTGAGGTTGTACCCATTAACGCCATAGACTTGCTGGCCCGTGCTAGCGAATTCGGAACCGCTCACGCCCGCGGCGAATTGCCCCGTGCTTGCGGTCTGCCCGGACACGCCATTGACGGCACCCGTTGTAGAGTTCGCAATCCCCGATACGCCAGTCCCGCCGCTGGTAGCATTCGCAACGCCTAAAACACCCGTCCCGTTTGCGCCGTTGGCATAACCCGCGACGCCCGGCCCCGTTTCCGTATTCGATTGCCCGGTCACCCCAGCTGCATTGCTGCCTTTACTGGTGTTGCTGGCAAGACCATATACGGCCGTGTTTGACTTCCCGGTGATCGTGCCCGCCACGGCTGCAAGCGCATGGGAGGTGGCTGACAAGCCGACTCCAGCGCCATTCTGAATGACACTCACGATTTGAGTCGCGTTGGCTCCCGCAAAGTTCGTCGGACCATCGTTGTCTATTAGGGGCGAACTCGAACCGCTCGTGCCGCTAGAGCCGACCGGCGTGGCGGTTGCGTTTGATGAGGACGACCCAGTCTTGTTAAGGAGCACGAAGTCCGAGATGCTCCTTCCTGAAAGCGTTTCTGCCTCATACGCTTTGAGCGCGTACGGAACGCTAACCAGCAAAACACGCGCGCGCTCGGGTTGACCCTGGATCTGAACTCCCAACCAGTGGGCTTCCCCGGAGCTGAACAGTTCGAGCGGCACTCCTTCGGCGCTGGCCGAGCCCAGCAGCGCGGTGTAATGTCCATTCGCATCGGCTTGAACGTTCTGCGTCTCAAGCCACAACGGACTGCCACCTTGCTGGTCTTTGTACAGCGAAAAAGTGATGCCCACCACGCCGGTCGTGGGGTTGTGTGTCTCATCCTGCGCGACGCCCGAGAATCGAATGATCCGCGGCACATTGCCGTCAGCAGTTTGCGGTTCGACGGCGGCCGCGGCTGTGTTGGCGGAAGTCGCCGTCGCGTTGTCCTGCGCTCTCGCCGATTGCTGCAACGCGAAAGCTAATGCCAGCACTACGGCGCACTCTAGCGCCCTCCACCTGGCGATGTTGGTCATGGTATCCCCTCCTCATTGAGAATGAATTACTCGGTTCGATTCGGGCGTCCGTATATACAGCTCCGAAGGCCCGCTTCGCCCTGAAGTTTGCCGCGAATAGCATGGGGAGTCCTGATCAAAGACTGATGTTCGGGTGAGGTTTCGCTGAGGGACCCTAATAATGGTCACAGGTCGGGTAAAATCCGAGAATTGGAACGTGGGGTAGAGATGGATCAGGATTTCCGGCTTGGTTCCTGGGTTGTACGACCCAGTTTGAACAGCATCGCGCTCGGCGACAAGACCTCGCGGCTAGAGCCGAAGGCAATGGAATTGCTGGTGTATCTAGCCGGACATGCAGGAACGGTCGTCCCCAAGGAACAATTGATATCAGCGGTTTGGGCAGATACGTTCGTTAGCGATGACGCGCTGACTCGATGTGTCTCGGAACTGCGGAAGGCATTCGGTGACGATGCGAAGGCCCCGCGAATGATTGAGACGATTCCCAAGCGGGGGTACAGGTTATTGGAGAGGGTCGAACCTGTCCCGCCGCAATCACGCAATTGGTTTGATTTAGTAGTCTCGGGGCTTCAACAAGTTGGGGTATCTCAAAAGAGACGGATCGTGTTGCTGTTGCTGGCATTCACGAGCCTCGCCCTCATAGCCGTGCTCGTAGGAGCACTTCCGTGGATGGCCCGTTTTTGTAACAACCGGGGAGTTCGGCTTCAGCAAGGAGGCAAGCTTAGAGACGCGATTCAATACTACCAGCGGGCTCTCAGCTTCAACTCCGCATACGCGGAAGCGCATTACAACCTGGCGGACGCCTATGAGGAGATACCGGATTACGAGAAGGCGCTGGAGGAATATCAGCGAGCTATCGACATTGATTTGGCGTTCTACCCCGCATACAACAATCTCTCGCGCTTGTACATCCTTCGACGCAGAGACTACGGAGCCGCCCTTAAATTGCTCGACCGGGCCCTGAGTCTCAAGCCGAAAGAAACAACGGTGCAATACTCTCTGCTCAAGAATTACGGTTGGGCCAATTTCGAGTTGCACAACTTGGGGCAAGCGGAGCAGAATCTGAGATTTGCCGTGGATTTGTACCCAGACCGCGGCGCTGCGCACTGCCTCCTTGCAAAGGTGCTGGATGCGCAAGAAAGAGCAACCAGCGCTGTGGGCGAGTGGGAGACATGCGCGGCGTATTCGATGAACCAGGAAGTGGAACCGGAGTGGCGAAATGAGGCGCTGGAGCGCCTTGGGAAAGAGATGATAAAGTGAGGCAGCAGTGCTGGAATCACGCTTCGCTGGCGCTAGTGGCTTGTGCCCTGTTGCCGATGTACGTGCAGGCGCAGCATGCCGAAACACCAACCAACCAGATCAGCAACGCCGCGAATCTTGCTGTCTTCATAGAAGGTCAAGTTAGCGTCAAGCGAAAGGGCTGGACCGGTTACGCCCCCGTGGTTTTTGGGAGCAGTCTGCGGGTGGGGGACCTGCTGCACGTTGACGACTCCTCCCACGCGAAGGTAGTTTGTTCGGACTTAACTCTGCACGACGTTCCCACTGGAATCGGCGGTGTCCCTTGCCCCTCCTCCCCGCCCGTGTTGCAGTGGGTGGACGGAAGCTTGATCGATCCCACGCGCGGCGGGCTGAGTGATCGATCGTTCCCGATCGTCCTCTCTCCTCGCAAAACCAAGCTGCTATCTCCCTATCCGTTGCTTCGCTGGACACCCGTGTCGGGTGCCATAGCCTATGCTGTCATCGTGCGAGGCACCAACTTCAATTGGTCTTCGCGAGTCCGTGCAGATGAATCGGAGATGCTTTATCCGAAACTCGCGCCTAAGCTTTCGGATGGCATTGACTACAAATTGATTGTACAAACAACTGATCATCGAAGTTCCGATGTCGAACCTGGCAAGGGCTGGGGATTCAGGATCCTAAAACCCTCGGACCGCAATGCAGTGGAAAAGGAGCAACGAAGCATAGAAAATTTGGGGCTACTCGAGGGCCCGACTCAATTCTTGATCGCGTATCTCTACGCCGCACATGACGTGAACGCTGAAGCCATTCAGCGGTTGGAGAGTGTTTCACATAAGTTCAAAGCTGCTGCGGTGGCCCGGCTGCTGGGCGACTTGTATTTGAAAGTGGGGCTTACGCGGCAAGCCGAAGCGAGCTATCTGAACTCTTTGGATCTTTGTAAGAACGAGAAGGACGTGGAAGGCGAGATGCTAGCTCACTCCGCTCTGGCGCGCATTTATGAGCAAGCATTCGGAAACAGAGACTCGGCGAGCCAACACTTTAACGCTGCGCTTGCATTAGCGGAGAAGATAGGAGATGATTTGACCGCTGATCAGACCAGGAAGCAGCTGGCGGACTTGAAGAAAACCAGAATTTAGTGTTAGCAGTCTGGCCTGGTCGGAAGAAAAACCGAGCGAGGCCAAAGAGATATTGCCTTCACTCGTGAAACATACGCGGCCTTCTTCCCCTAAAGGCGTAAGGAGGGCTCTATGGCTCGTCAGGTTGAACCTCGTGTGGTTCGTGGCGCAATATTAAGTGCCTCCTGCATCCTCGCTTTATTTTCTGCGCATCCGACCCCACTCACAGCGCAAGCGACTCCTTGGTATCAAGCGGACGGTTTCCGCGCGACGAACGGTAACCCCGAGTACTCCACGCCCAGCAAAGAAGTCAGTCTCCCGCAGTTGAACGTGAATATGGCAGGCTCTGTCCGTCCGGGCGCGAATGTCAGCTCTAGTCCTCAAATGAATCGGCAAGGTATTCAGCCGAATGGGTTTCCATCACCCGCCAACTCGACTGCAAACAGGCCGATTTCCATCACCACGGTACAAAATCCAGCCTCATCCCCATTCAGTCGGCCCAACTACCAGCTCCGCATTCAAACTTCAACACCGGTTACACAGAAGAGTTTGAGTTCGACCACGAGCCAGAGATCAGTCCAAGACCAATACGGATTAGACAGCTCTGCAAGGATGACCGGCCCGACCCAGTCTCTGCGGCCACCGCCGTCCGACCTCAAGAAAGCCATCGATGACAGCGGGCGCACGTTGGCCCTCCATGAATCTGCCGGCGACAAGGTCGGACAAGCCGTCGATCATGCGGAACTAGCTCGATTGTTTGTTCAAGAGGACAAACCTGAACTTGCCTTCGCACACATTGATGCCGCAGAGCAGACTGCAAACACAATAAGTGATCCCCGGTTGCAGGCAGATATTTTTAACATCAAAGCTGCGGCTAAGCTAGCCTATGGAAGGTTTGACGAGGCACGTACTGCCTACCAAGCCGCGATGGTGATCTTGAGATCTCTAAATGACGAGCGTGGTGAAGCAGAAGTCTATACCAGCGAGGGTTGGGTTCTCCAATCTCTTGGTGACGTGCCACACGCTCTCAGCTGTTATGAAGCAGCTCTCTATCTCTTCACGAAGCTTGGCGACGAGGACGGAGAGGTCAGAATTCGCCTTGGCATCGGTTCTTTGTATCAGTCCATGGGCGAGGTTAACAAAGCATTTGATCAATACAGAATAGCGTTGCCGAAGGCTTCGAAAAGCCAGCAAGCCAGGATTCTAGTGAATGCCGGGGAATACCTCGAATCTCGGGGTGATGTAGGAAATGCGCTCGACATCTATAGCCAGTCATTCTCTTTGCTTGAATCCGAGCCAGACCCGGCCCTGGAGGCCACGGTCCTGACTGGAATTGGGCGTTGCAACACGGCATTGGGTTTCTACGCCGAAGCCCTGCGCGCGTTGGAGCAAGCGCGTTTGAAAATGAAAGAGGCCGGGAGTGAAACAGGGCGGGCGGCCGTCATCGCGAGTATCGGCGAGCTTGACTACTGGATTGCCATTGACCCATTGACATGGGACCGCGACGCGCACTTCAAGGATTCGCTCAAAGAGTACAACGAGGCATTACCGCTGATGCGCGCAGTGGCTGATCGCACCGGGGAGATCGGCGTCCTAACCAATATAGGCCTCGTTTACGACGCTTGGGGAAAATCCAATCGGGCTCTCCCCCATTACATGGCAGCCTTGCAGAAGATGGATGAACTCCAGACCTCTGCCCGACTCGAAGAATTCCGCATCGACCTGGCAGACCAGTCGGCTAATCTTTATCAACGTGTGATCCTCTTGCAGGCACATCTGCATCACATGGAAGAGGCTTTCAATTTGAGTGAACGAGCTCGTGCGCGCGCGTTCCTCGATCAGTTAGGCAATAACCGAGTTAATCTTGCCAATCACTTGCCGCACGATTTTGCGGCGGGTGAAGAAACCTTGCGGCGAGAAAACATCTCTCTCCAAAGCCAAATCGGCCAGGAGTTGGCCAGGCCCGGCCCCGAAATAAACCAGGAGAAAATCAGCTCCCTTCGGCTCCAGTTGTCGGTCGTCCGAGAGAGGTACGAGGATTTGCTCGACAGTCTTAAGATATCAAGTCCAGAATACGCTTCACTCCTGAGTATTTCCCCGCTCACGCTCCCAGAGGCCCAGCGCCACCTGAGCCCGGACACGACCGTGCTTTCTTACTTCACCACCCCAGATCTGACGCTGGCTTTTGTATTGACCAGGGGCAGCTTCCATGTTTCAAAGCTATCAGTGACAGAAGGTGCCCTATCCGCATCTGTGGCCACTCTTCTAGACTTCTCCAGCGACACCGATGCACTTCCGAACCTCAAACCCCTATACCAACTGCTGATCGCTCCCATCAAATCGCAGCTCAAAACCTCAACGCTGGCGATTGTTCCACATGGCGTTCTGAACGATCTGCCGTTCGTGGCGCTGACGCCCGACGGCAAGCATTACCTAGGCGATGACTACGCAGTTGTTTCTTTGCCCAGCGTTAGCGTTCTGCCTTATGTCGGCGCTCGAATCAAACCCGTCGGTGGCGAGATCCTAGTCATGGCGAATGATCAGGAAGAGGGCCTCGCCCACTTAAGCCATGCCTACGACGAGGCCCGAGCGGTAGCTTCGTTGTTTGATACTCAACCTTTGCTGGGTGACGCTGCCACCGCATCAGCGCTCCGAACAGCTGCGGGCAACTACGACATCCTGCACTTAATCGCTCATATGGATCACAACGGTCAAGATCCTCGGTTCTCTCGCGTTATGACGGGCTCAGGCAAAGTGGACGACGGACCGTTGGAACTGCACCAAGTACTTGATCTAGACCTTCGAAAAACTAGTCTGGTAGTGCTGAGCGGCTGCCAGGGTCAGATGGGTACGCGGAGCCGTGGCGATGACGTTATCGCGATGAGCCGTGCCTTCATGTACGCAGGCTCTCCGTCGGTCATAGCAAGTCTGTGGAGCGTTGACGATGAAGCAACGGAACAGCTGATGGTCGCGTTCTATACACACCTGAAAGAGGGCTTGAGCAAAGCGGAAGCTCTGCGCCACGCCCAAATGGACGTTCGGCAGAAGTACCCCCATCCCTATTACTGGGCGGGGTTCGTTTTGACGGGCGATCCAGGCCAACCTGGCAGTTCCAATCTAGTAGCCAGTTCGGCGAAATAGCCCGAATGGCGCCCAAGACGACATGACCTCGCTCGGCTTTTCCGCAAGACACTGGCTACAGATTGAGGCCGGAAGACCCATCACCGTCACTACTTTGCTTAGGATCTGCGAGACCTTTCACGTGCCTGCTCGGCTACTGCGGGGCCCTCGACAAAGGCATACTGAGATGGGATTCGCCCACAAACCTCCGCTACACAATTTTGGGCAAGCTCCCAATCGCTCTTTGAGCCGTTCCTTTACTGACCCCTATCTCGTCCCTGATCCGAGACCAAGAGCGTCCCTGCGCTCGTAGAGAGGCAATTCTGGAGGCGTCCACCACCACCCGCGGCCTCCCCAGTCGTCTGCCCTTGGCGCGTGCGTTTCGTAGTAGGTGACGATCTCAGCATCCTTGCCCGCCCGTGCCCGCCCGCAACTTCGAGCGTTTTCCAATCGAAGGATGAGCCTGGAGGAACGGAAAAAGCAAGAATTGTGATGGCTCCTTTGTGGGTTGATTTGTGGAAGGAGTCTAGCAGGATCCGGAAGCGATTTTGATTTTGATTTTGGCTTTGGTTTTGATTTTGGGTTTGGTTTTGATTTTGGCTTTGGTTTTGATTTTGGGTTTGGTTTTGATTTTGGGTTTGATTTTGGGGTTGAGCCGGGGAATGGAGCGCGAGGCAAGGGGGCGGCGTTTGAGCCTCCTTGCCTCGCTCAGCGCCTGAGAAGCCTCCCCCCGGTCCGGTTTCAAGGCGGGGGGTTAGGAGGGCGTTGTTTTCCTCACGCGCTCTTGCGCAATTGTTCAAAGAGCTTGTGCTTGGCCTGTTGCATGCGCCGTGCGGCTTCCGTATCACTCATGAGTCCGGCGATGCGTTCGAGTGTGGCCACGATGAG
>Ga0210383_10003177_pt1 | contig 14782 bp, 12 predicted proteins | sample IncBWC14OmetaG_FD_160072 | JGI IMG/M metagenome (GOLD analysis project Ga0210383, IMG submission 160072) | Forest soil microbial communities from Barre Woods Harvard Forest LTER site, Petersham, Massachusetts, United States - Inc-BW-C-14-O ...
AACTGAGGAGGCACTCCGGAGGTCACTTGCGAGACTAGAGCTGCGATATTCGGCCCGGTGAAAGGCCGGCGGCCGCTGGATAACTCGTAGAGGACGACACCGAGAGAGAACAGGTCGGCCCGGCCATCGGCCGCTTCGCATCGCAATTGCTCTGGAGCGAGATAGGCGACGGTGCCCTGAATGCCGGGCGTCACGTCGGCTTCGACCCGTGTGCTGAGGGTTTTCGTGATCGTGTCGTCAACTTTGTTGCGCGCCACGCCGAAGTCAAGCAGCTTCGCGCGGCCGTCTGCTTGCACTACGATGTTTTCGGGCTTGATGTCGCCGTGAAAGACGCCGCGTGAATGAGCGGCATCAAGAGCTTCGGCGAGCTGCGCGCCAATTTCGACGATACGCTTCGGGTCGAGCGGGCCATCGGAGAGCATCGAGCGGAGCGTTCGGCCTTCGACCAGCTCCATGACGAGAAAAATACGATCGCCGTCCTCGCCCACTTCATAGATCGTCGTGATTCCCGGATGATGGAGGCTCGAGGCGGCGCGGGCTTCTGCCAACACTCGTGAACGAGTTTCGGTCGAGCCGGAGGAGACATCCGAGAGAATCTTGATGGCGACCGAACGGAGAAGTCGCTCATCATGAGCGCGGTAGACGACTCCCATGCCTCCACGGCCTAGCTCCGCACTGATTCGGTAATGCGAGATCGTTTGGTCAATCATGGACAATCAGTGGCGCAATCTTAGGTTGGGCCGTCTATCAAGTCAACGGAGACAGATTGCTTACGTTTTAGCTCTTGTGCAGTATGGAAAAATTGAGAGATGCGCCATCCCTGGCCGTTCTCAACACCTACCCGGGCAACTGCGCCAGGGCGCTCGACTCGAGTTTTTTCCGACTGCGCGATTCATCTAGTTCTCTGCTGTCAGCCCGAAGACTGAAGAATCGCTCTATTTGTCGAACGGGAAAATACGCTTCCAGTCGTCCTTCATGCTGATCACGATCCAACCATTCTTATTCGCCTCGACCATGAGTGCTTCGGAAAAAGTTCCGACATGGGTATCGGGCTGCCCTCCTCCAGGACCATAGGCGTACTCTCGCGTCGCATCGTCGTTATGAACGAGCATCATCAGCCGCGCACGATCCCCTGCTTGCGTCCATTCCAGCATCTGTTGATCGCCATTGGAATTGCCGAATGCCAAATACGGACGCTTGCCGATGAACATATTGATACCGATTGCCTTGCCGGGGCCATCATCCACAAAGAATGCTTTCGGTTCCCGCATCAACACCGGTTTGCCGCTTGAATTGTCATACTTCGTCACAATACTCGATCCCACCACTTGCTCGGGAGGAACACCATAAACCTGCTCGCTGTAAACGCGCACGAATTCCTGCCCGCCTCCGGTGACAATGTAAGTACGGTAGCCCTTCTCACGCAGATATTTCATAACCTCCAGCATCGGCTGATACACGAGCTCGGTATACAGCCTGTCAAAGCGCGGAGCTTTGGCCGTAGTAATCCATTGCTTGACGAGCGCCTGAAACTCTTCCGTGCCCATTCCGGAGTGCGTCACCGCGACAATCTCCATCCAATCTTTCTCGGTGAACTTACTCATCGCTTCGCGGTCACCTATGAGGACGGACTTAAACGGATCGGTTTCTTTCCATTCCGGGTGCGTTGTTGCCAATTTACCCAGGCGATCGAGCGCGAACATGGCTTGGCCATACAACGGATGTTCGGTCCAGAGCGTTCCATCTTGATCGAACGTGGCGATGCGATCCTTTGGTTCGACGTACTTGAAACTGGATTTCTCGGTGGTCTCCTTGACGAACGATAGGATCGCTTTTTTCGAACCGCCGTTATTCCACGAAGGCAGCGGATCGTCCAGAGCTAGGGATACATTACTGAAGGCCCCGAGAACGGCCGTCGTCGCCGACATCTTGAAAAGGTCTCTCCGTGTAATTCCCATTTACTCTCCTTCTCGCCTAACTGCACCGCTGACACGCGAGACTGTACAACGGACCAACGCGCGGCACCAAGTTTGTAACGCGAGACGCCGAAATCACTGCGCTCCGGCTTGCCAAGTTCGCATCTGCGATTCGAATCTGCTGCCCGTGCGAACAAGGTCCACTCGGAAACCGAACTCCCGTAATCAAGAACTGAAGAGATTACAGCCAAGCGTTGAGAGCGGGGATTTTCACCAGTGATCGCGACGTGAGATGGGTGGTGATAAAAGGACTTCTCATAATTTATGCGGCCGACAGGTTTTGTGTCCGTCTGCAGAAAGTTTTTTCCGATCGGTTCAAACGTGGCGGGAGGCTCACTCGACTTATTAGCTTGCCCGAAGACCGGCCGCACGCTTAACCTTTGCGCTTCAGCGAGCACAAATGCAAGAGCGCCCGACCCGTCGACGCTTCTTAAAAAATGTCGCCCTCGCCGGGGGTGGTATGGTTCTCGGTGCGGCGGGCCTGAACCAGATATCCCCCAAAATCTGGCGTGAATCGATGGAGTTCGAGCCGAACCCCAGCTACTGGGCGAGAAGTCAACCACCTCAAAACCCCCCATTGACGAAAAACATCTCTGTTGATGTCGCGGTGATCGGCGGCGGCTTTACGGGTCTTTCCGCTGCGTACTACATTCGCACGATCTCCCCGCGTAAGCGCGTAGTTATCCTTGAAGCCAAGGGCTGCGGCAATGGAGCCTCCGGACGAAATGGCGCCATGGTGCTGAATATGACCGCCGACCGCTACATGCAACTCAGCTCTGATCCGGCGGCTGACAAAAGAATTTATGATCTGACGGCCCGCAACATCCAGTCATTGTCTCAGCTCAGCGCGGTGACCGGAATCGACTGCGAGTTGGAAACGAATGGCGCGCTGCAAGCGCTGAGCACCGCCGATGAAGTTAAAGACGCGCAGCGGTATGTACAGGCGGCCAGATCAGTGGGCATACCCGTTGAGTTCTGGAACGAGCAACAGGTCGCCAGCGCAATCGGAACCAAACTTTATCGGGGCGCATTTTTCGATCCCAACGGTGGACACGTCCATCCCATGAAGCTCGTGCAAGTGTGGAAAAGGGCCGCGGAATCCAGGGGCGTCGAAATCTATGAAAACACCGTGATAACGAATATCGAGGAAGGCCCCGAGCACCTTCTCGAAACAACAGACGGTTTGTCCGTGAAGGCGAAGTCCTTGGTGTTAGCGACCAATGCCTTCACGCCCAGACTGGGTTATTTCCGAAATTCGATTTTGCCAGTACATGAGTACGTGGCCATCACTCCTCGATTGAGCGAGCAGCTACTCGCCGAAATCGGATGGCTGCAACGAGCGCCATTCAACGACAGCCGCACGGAAGTTCTCTACCTCGGCCTAACACGTAACAATCGCATTCACATCGGTGGAGGAAGGCCCAGCTACTCCTTCAACAATGGTCTTAGCCAGCCCGGCGACGCTGCACCGCACTATGCAGAGCTAATGCGTGAACTTGTCCGGCTCTATCCGGGGTTGAAAGGCATCGAATTTGAAGCGAAATGGGACGGAATAGTTGACTGGTCGCTCGACGAATCACCCTCGGTGGGACGCACCGGACGAAATAACAACATTTTTTACGGGCTAGGCTACAGCGGGCATGGAGTGAATCTGACGTCTGTCTTCGGGAGAATCATTGCCGACCTGGATGCCGGCAACGAGGAGTCATGGAAGCCATATCCCTTCTTGAACGCGAACCTTGATTACATTCCTAACGAGCCCTTCCGTTGGCTGGCGGCACAATCCGGCTTTGTGTGGTATCGCCTAACGGATTCTTAGTCACCCGGGGGTTCGCGTCGCTTCAACTCGCTTACGGTTCAGCGAATGGCCGATGTAGCTCGCTCGGCCGCTCCACGATAGTGCCTCGTTCTCGGTGTTCTCGTAAGTAATCCGCTTAGTAGCTAAGGAAGGTGAACTTGGCGGATAACTGTCGAGAACGCGGACTACGATCAGCTTTTTTATTGTGCGATAGGGCGTGCGAACAGGACTTATCAGGATCCATGCAACTCTCTGCTGGAAGTGACCGGGATTTATTTCCGAGTTGCTGACCATGCGAAGCTCAGGAATTGCAGTGTTGAACTTTCAAGGACATTTTTACTGCATCAGCGCCGCGAGTCCGGTGGCACTAGGTTGTTCGCACGATAGTAGACCACGAGCTGGCCATAGTGCTCGCCGCTGTGCTCGATGGCGAACGTCCAGATGGAGGAGTTATGGGCCATCCGGTTCTTAAAAAATTTTGAAGTATTGTCCAGCCCCGCGTCGCCCTGCTGTTGAATCACTTGCGCTCCGTCCGACACGGCCTCCTGCACAAACCTCACCACGTCGGCCTTGGTTTTGAACGCGTCGCGCGAAGGATTGTCCCCCTCGCCGAAGTCTGGCCCGACGTTTGATCCGGATATCCTCCTTATCAGAACAAAATCCAGTGCAGCGGCGTGGAGAAGATTCTGGGCAAAGGTGCGCTGGTCCTTCTGCACCTTGAAGTCGTATTTGTCCTCGGGAAAATCTTTCGCCATCGCGACGAGTTTGTTCCCAATGTCGTTCCACATCTCCAACATCTCTTCGGATCGAGAGCGCGCCGGAGTTGGAGCTTGCTTCTGCGTTTGGGCCTGACTGCACAGACTGATTCCGGCGGCGGCAAGCAGAGTGACCGCGACAAGCGGAAGCGAAGGTCGTTTCATCGTAGATTGCTCCTTGTTTTGACCCGCTTTCAGAAATTCCATCCCTCGGTTAGACGTGGCGCTGCTCCCAAGGTTTGAGCAAGATTCGGATCAAGAGTCGAGAAACTTACATGCTTACTCCAAAAATTTGATCCGGCACTTGGATGCCGATCCGCACACTTCGGCTTGATAGCTATTAGTTTGCGGGGCCGGCAAACAGCAGCAGATTCCCATCCGGATCCATTACGACGAAATTCTTGGCGCCCCAAGGCTGCCTTTTCAGGGTCTGGTGAAAGGCAGCACCTGCGGACTGAAACTCGAGAAACAGCAGCTTGATCTCGTCCGCGTTAGCGACGGTCATAGATACCGACAACAGTTCCTCCCGATCGCAGACCCTCGACTCGATTACCGATCGCCCGACACTCCTTAGATTGAGACGCGCTGCATCGCGACCCACCTGAGCGTAGTAGGGAGGTTTGCCGTAACTGAATAAAAGCGAAAAGCCTAGCTTCTTACGAAAAAATTCGCATGATCTCTTGATATCGGTGACGAATAGTTGCGGCTCGGCACCGACAATCGTTGCTTTGGACGGCGATGATTTCACCTTGAACGACGTGTTCGAAAGTCCAGTTTTGAGGGCCGGCCAACTATCGAAGCCTTGCTGTCTTGCGACGATTTCCTGCGCATCGCGGAGCTTGAAGCTCGCCGCAAGAATCTCGGAGTCGGGCATATTCAGGAAACGAGGGATATGCGCGCGGATTTGTGCGGCGACGGGATAGTGGCATTCGCGATGCCACCGCAATATGAGCTTGGCTTGCTTTCTGAGATTCTCGAGATTGGGCATGTAGGCCTCCACGATGAGATCGTAGGTGGGCATTGCCCTTCGGCGACGTGCCTTTGCTTCCTACATGCGCAGATCGCAGTATCTGCGACGCTGTCAGCAGTTGTCAATTGTTCTCGATGCCCGCGGCTATCTGCTTCTCCTTCGAATTTAGTTCGCACCTCTTTAAGTGGCTCGCGGAGCGAATCTTGCAGCATCTTCGCGAGGGCCACTAGAACACTTGGAACCGTCACGCACTGACAGAGGGCATGAATGCCGTGCCCGGTACACGACGTCGTCGGAAACTCGGGAGTTGCCTGGATAAATGTCGTCAAGGAAGATAATCGCCACCTATCTCGATTCGAAATAGCTCGCGCGAAGAGGATTTATCAACATCATTCTGGGAGTCGGATCCCCGGGCTATTTGACGGGACGCGAGCCCACAATGAGGATATCCACTAATCTTCTGGCGCTTGCCTGCCAGTCCGGCCCTGACGAGACATTCGAGACGCCGACCAGAGCGCGAAGCAAGTCAACTGGGTCGAGGTCGCTGCGTATCTCCCCACTCTCAACGCCACGCTTCACCAGCGCGCGAATCGCCTGATGCATCTTCGCGTACGAGGCTTCGAACACCTTTTTGGGATCACCGAGCAGCGTGTTGAGAGCGGGTGCGATGAGTTGCTTCGCTGCGATGGCATCAACGAATAACAACAGCCAGGCCCGCAGTGCTTCAGTGGGGGCCATCGTCTGAGAGAACTTCTGTTCGGCTGCGGCCAGCTTTTCCAAGTCCGCCCGGTAAACTGCCTGTAGAAGTTCCGCGCGCGTCGGAAAGTGGCGATACAAGGTCCCGGGTCCAACACCTACCTGTTTGGCAATGTCGTCGAGACTGGCGTTTGCGCCATGCCGAGCGAACGCTTCCTTCGCCACTTCGAGAATCCGCACCCGATTCCGTTGCGCATCGGCGCGGGGCTTTCGTCGGACGGCTTTTGGGTGTTTTTGAGCCATGATAAAAACGTTAAAAAAACTGAAAATACTTGCAACCGGAGACTTCCTCCGCTTATCTTATGTATTGCGGAGACACTCTCCGTTTTATTCGAGATACCGCGGCTTGTCAATACCGATTGGTCTAGCGCAATTCCGGCGAGCCGCCCTGAGGAGAAAAAATATGAATACGGTGACAGCGTTTGGAGCGACCTCGACTACGGACGAGGTTCTTTCAGGGATAAATCTGCAAGGGAAACGAATCCTCGTGACCGGTGTTTCGGCGGGGCTGGGGATTGAGACGGCACGATCGCTGGCAGCGCACGGCGCAGACGTAGTGGGTGCGGCGCGCGATCTGAAAAAGGCAGAAGGCGCGACGACACAGGTACGAAAAGATGCCGCGGCCAATGGTGGGAGCTTCGAGCTGGTTACGCTTGATCTGGCGAGCCTCAAAAGCGTGCGTGCCTGCGCGGATGCGTTGTTGGCGAAGGGGCAGTTCTTCGACGTGATTATCGCCAACGCCGGCGTGATGGCCACGCCGTTTAGCTATACGGTTGACCATTTCGAGAGGCAGTTCGGCACGAATCACCTGGGCCACTTTGTCCTGGTGAACAGGATTGCGCCTCTCATCCGCAAGGGAGGCCGGCTGATCAACTTGTCTTCCGCGGGTCACCGCATGTCGAACGTCAACCTCGAGGATCCGAATTTCGAGACAACGCCGTACGAGCCGTTTGTTGCGTATGGCCGGTCGAAAACGGCAAACATCCTCTTCGCCGTCGCCTTCGACCAAAAGCACCGCGAACGTGGGGTACGTGCCGCAGCCGTGCACCCGGGAGTCATCCAGACCGAGCTCGCCCGGGAGGTGGACCCCGGCGCCCTCGAAAACTTGATCCAACAAATCAACGATCAGGCTGCCGCGGAGGGAAAGGGACCGTTCAAGTGGAAGACGATCCCGCAAGGAGCAGCGACGTCCGTATGGGCCGGTGTCGTCGCGTCGGCTGAGGAGATCGGCAGCCGCTATTGCGAAAACTGCCATGTCGGAAAAATCGTGCCCGACGAAGTGGCGATCACCGGCGTAAGCGAAGGAGTACGAGGATATGCGCTCGATCCTCGGGCGGCAGAGGCTCTTTGGAAGAAAAGCGAAGAAATGGTTGGAGAGAAGTTTTAAGCATTAGGACGAAGGATCGGAAGGAATGAGCATGAGGAATGATGATGAAGAATGACCTGAGAAATGATCAGAGGAATAATCAAAGAAACGATTAGGAGGGACGACCATGAAGATATTTCTCACCGGAGCTACCGGTTTTATAGGTTCGGCCATCGTGCCAGAGTTGATTGGAGCGGGGCATCAGGTGCTCGGCCTCGCTCGGTCAGATTCCGGTGCCAAGTCTCTGATCGCCGCAGGTGCGCAGGTGCATCGAGGTGATGTCGAAGACCTGGAGAGCTTGCGAAGGGGAGTGGCCGCGGCTGACGGCGTGATTCACACTGCCTTCATCCACGACTTCTCGAAATTCAAGGAGAACTGCGAAATAGACCGACGCGCGATTGAGGCTCTCGGCTCCGCGCTCGCCGGCTCGAATCGACCCCTGATCGTCACCTCCGGCACCGGGATTGCCGGCCATACGCTGGGACGCGCGGCGACCGAAGAGGATGCGCCCGCCTCCGGACCCAACGCGATTCCGCGTGTGGCATCGGAAGAGGCGGCGGCTTCGGTGGGATCGCAAGGAGTGCGCGTGTCGGTCGTGCGCCTCCCGCAAGTTCACAATACTTTCAAACAAGGGCTCGTCACATATGCGGTCGCCCTCGCTCGTGAGAAGGGCGTGTCGGCGTATGTCGGCGACGGAACCAACCGCTGGCCGGCGGTACATCTCCTCGATGCTGCCCGTCTCTATCGACTCGTACTCGAGAAAGGTTCCGCAGGAGCCAGATACAATGCTGTTGCGGAGGAGGGAGTGCCGGTGCGGGACATCGCGGAAGCTATCGGGCGTGGTCTGCGGATTCCGGTCGTCAGCAAATCGCCCGAGGAAGCGATGAAGCATTTTGGCTGGCTCGGGGTCTTCGTGGGAAGCGACTTGCCAGCTTCGTCCGCGCTAACGCAGAAGCAGCTCGGGTGGCGTCCAACGCAGAGAGGGCTAATCCCCGATCTCAACGAAGCGGAGTATCTCGCGACCGCCCGGACAGCGTAGGCACTCGCACCGCTGGACCCGCAAGCACAGTGCCGCTGAGCTCTTTAAAGCGTCGCCTCGGGATCAGGTCAAATCAACGGTAGAACGGGTCTTGGGGCATGCGCGGTTCTAATCTACGGTTCCGCGATTAGAAATGCTCCCAAGACATTGAAAACATGAGCTCGGGATCCAGTCAAATCGACGGCAAAGGCGACCTGAATCCTCGGATGCTGGGACTTTTTCCGGCCCCAACCGCTTGGGGTGCGCCGCCTCTCGCTGCTACAATGCATATCTTTCGCAGCGCTCTCGATTCTGCTGAGGCCCAAATGGCTGAGATTCATCCCTTTCGAGCTTACCGGTACGATACAAAACGGGTCGCGCTGAAAGACGTCCTCACGCAGCCTTACGACAAAATCACTCCCGCGATGCAGGAAAGCTATTACGCAGCAAGCCCTTACAACCTGATCGCGATCGAAAAGGGCCGCGTGCTTCCCGGCGACTCCACTTCTTCGCACGCGGCGTCCAGTGATTCGACGTCGATTGGCTCGGGCGCCGGTTCAGTCAGCGGTTCGGTGACCGGCGGTTCGGTAAAAAGTTCAGCCACGAGCAATTCTGCTGCGGTTGCTACGGCCTCGCGAGCTTCCACCGAGACGAATGTCTACACCCGCGCTGCGCAGAAGGTGGACGAATGGATCGCTGAGAAAATTCTCGTTCAGGACGCGTCGCCAAGCATTTACGTCTACTCGCAGGATTATCTCGTCCCTGGAACGCACTCGCGCCGGACGCGCATCGGTTTCATCGCGCTCGGCCGCGTGGAAGACTACAGCGCGCACGTGGTTTTCCCGCACGAGCGCACGCTTTCGGCTCCGAAAGCCGACCGCATCGAGTTGCTGCGCCACACTCACATGCAGACCGGGCAGCTTTTCATGCTCTATGACGACGCGTCGCGAAAAATCGAGATGCTGCTCGAAGACTTCGCGCGCCGGAACACCGCGATCGAGATGCGCGATGAATTTGACGTGACGCACAAACTCTGGCCCGTCGCCGATCCCGATGTAATCAAGCGCATCGAAACAGCGATGGCGCAGCAGAAGCTTGTGATTGCCGACGGCCATCACCGCTACGAAACCGCACTGAACTATCGCAACGAGTGCCGCACACAGTCTGGGAAACCCGACCCGATGGCGGCGTATGAATTTGCGATGATGACGTTCATCAACACGCACTCCAAGGGACTCACGATTCTGCCGACGCATCGCCTGCTGCGCAATCTCGAGAATTTCGATTTCGAGCGGTTTCGCGAAAGCATCTCGCACTATTTCGATTGGTACTCGTACCCGTTTCAAGACGCGGAAGAACGCGCCGCGAGCTACGCGGAATTCCGCCGGGATTTGGAAGGCACCAATCACGGCCGCCGCGCAATCGGCATTTATGCGGCTAGTCCGTCGTCGAGTGGAAAACAGACAAGCGAAAAGCAAGCAGCCGAAGCAGCGCAAGCAGGCGCGGCACACGCGAGCAGCGGCGCGTTCTATCTGTTCCTGCTCCGCCACGACGTTGATCTCGAACTCCTGCTGCCAGATTTATCCGAAGCGCAGCGCGGACTCGATGTAGTGTTGCTTCACCGCGTGATGTTCGAAAAGGGACTGGGAATCACGGCAGAAGCGGTGGCGGCAGAAAAATATGTCAGCTACGAGCGCGAGTTCGACGCCGCTATAGCAGCCGTCGATCGTGGAGATGCGCAGCTTGCATGCTTGCTGAATCCAGTGCGCATCAAACAGGTAACTGATATCGCGCTGAGCGGCGGTGTGCTTCCGCAAAAATCCACAGACTTTTACCCCAAGCTATTGAGCGGCGAAGCGATTTATCGAGTGGAAGGACACATCGAATAACTGCGCAAAAAATAATCGCGCGGCTCAGCCCATCAATTCGACGGGGCCGGACCGCGCGATGAAAAGTTCGAAGTGATTCGAACCAGACGATCAGCTACTTCGCGAAACTTGCAACAGCCAGCGCTTCGCTGTCGTAAGTGTCAAACACAGTCATCAGCTTCGTAACCTGCAGCACTTCCTTGAACTTCGAGCCCAGGTTCGCAAGCTTCAGAGTGGCGCCCTGCGAGCGCGCGCTGTGGAACGTAGCCACGAGCGTGCCGAGGCCGGCGCTATCGATGTAGCCTACGTTCGACAGGTTCAACACAATCTTCTTCTTACCGGCTGCGAGCAGGCTTTTCACCTTTTCGCGGAACGCGTTGCTTTCTTCGCCCAGCACAATGCGCCCTTCGATCTCCAGCACAGTTACGCCATCAATTTCTCGATCCGTCATTCTAAGTGCCACGTTCGCGCCTCCTGGAATCTCTCAGCTGCTATTTGAATTTTGTGCCGAAGAAATCGCCGCCGCCTTGCATACGGCGCGGGTTCTCCCTAGTAAAAATCCGAACAGGACATGTAGTACCCGCAAGATGAGCAGATCAACTTGCAGCTTCGTGGCTCGAGCCGGGCCGAGCAGCGCGGGCAATAACCCGAGGGATTCTCCTCCGAGTTGCGTTCCACTTCCGCGCGATACGCGTCTGCCAGCGGTTTCGCGGATCGCATGGATGCCGCTTGCGAAACCGAGTCTTCCTGAGCCATAACCGTGCACCCTTCGGACGGTCGTTTATAGCACATCCAGGCTACAGGGAAAAGCAAAGGTGAACCGCTGCCGCGCGCAGCTCGTTTGTCGCGCGGCGTGGCCGTTGTAGCACTCGCCGGCCGGTTAGACACCGTTTTGGCGGGTTCTGTTCCCTGCAGATCTCTTTGACGGCGGTCAAATCGGAGAACTCGCATGTTGGGCCACGCATTTGAGATAGGTCGCGAGTTCCGATGGCTGTAGAATCGTGCAACCGCGACGCCAGAGAGAGCGTCGAATATTGTGAAGGGAGACGATAATGAGAGTGCACGCTAAGCTTTGGCTGGCTGCAGCGCTCCTTTTGGTAGTTCCCTCCTTCACGCTCGCACAACACGCCCCAGGAGTTTCCCGAGTTTCAGTAAGCGCACCTGCTGCGCCGGGTTCGCATGCGGTTCTTGCGCGAACGCATGGTGCGAGTCATTCTGGCGGAACGCACATTGCGAGGAGCGCGGGTTCCGGTTCATCCTCTTCGCCCGCCGGCTCGAGTTTCGGCGTGAATACTTTTGGAAGCGGCAGCGATCCGATCTCCGTACAGCAATTGCTCGATCCTTATCCATCGTACGGTTTTGACTTCGCGCATCTCACCGCAATCGATCGCGACCTGGGCATGAAAGCGTTCATTGATCCGGCGACTCAAGTACGGATAGCGGAAGCTGAGCGACGGCTGAAGAAAATCCCAAAGGCCGGGGGCGGCGGGTTTGTGCTGCTCGACGGCGGCGGGGCGTACGCGCTTCCCGACAATTCGATGGCAGATGTGAACGCTGATCAAGATGCGCAGGCCTCGAATCGTCAGGCGTCCGATACCCAACCGAATGATCGCGAGGCCGACGACCAGCAGGGCCAGGGCTCGCAGCAGCCGATCATAGTTATTCAACAGCCTTCGACTGATGCGATGAACACAACGGCCCAGGGCGACGCCGATCAGTTGCTGGACGAAGGCGAGTTCACGCTGGTGTTGCGAAGCGGCCAGGAAATTGAAGCCGTCGCGTTCACGCACGTGAATGACAAGATAATCTACATCACATCCGCAGGAGGGCGGCGGACGTTGGCATTGTCCGACGTCGATACGGATGCGACTGTGCGGTTGAATCAAGAACGCGGTACCCCGCTTCAACTCCCGCTTTGATTTTCTAACGGGGCGATCGAGCGCTCAAGGCAGCTACCAGCCTCACAGGCTGAAGCCTGTGCCACTAAACCCGCATCGCGATTGACCTGTAGCACAGGCTTCAGCTTGTGCCCTTCGTTGTCGTCCGCAAAGGGCACGGCCCGCCGCGGCGGGCGGGCATGCCGTGCCCCTACTGAGCGGTGATTGCCCGGCGTTGGGTTGTTACTGGTGGTAACAAGTTGCCAGGAACGACTAGCTTTTGCTGCTGCGGGCGGGCTCGGGCATATACGGACCGGCTTCGGCTGGCAGGCCGGCACGTTCGAGTTGCACTGTGGTGTGCGTGATTTGAAAATCGCGGGCGAGCACTTCGTAGATGCTGTGCAGAATTTTTTCGCTGTCTTCCATGTGCATATCTGGAATGCGGGCGTGGCACGAAAGCGCGTGAAGATCGGTGCCAAGCGTCCAGATATGGATGTCGTGAACTTCCTGCACGCCGTCAACCTTTAGAATCGCGTTCGCGACGTCTTCCAAATGAATATTGCGCGGCAAACCTTCCAGCAAAATGTGGCTGCTCTCACGCAGAATTCCGCTGCCTGACCACAAAACCATCGCGCCGATCGCGATGCCGATCACAGGATCGATCCAGCTTGCGCCCGTGCGACGAATCACGATTGCTCCAACAATGATCGCGATATTCGAGAGCGCGTCGCCGAGATTGTGAATCCAGATCGCGCGGACGTTCAGATCGCTGCGACCGCTGTGGACACCCAGCGTGATTCCGCCATTGATCACCAGCGCCAGCACCGAGACCCACAGCATCAACCCGGATTGCACCTCGACAGGCGCGCGAAGCCGCTGGATCGATTCGAAAATCAAAATGACGGCAACGATCGTAAGCAGCACGGAATTGATGAAAGCTGCGAGGATTCCAGCGCGATGGTAGCCGTAGGTTTTTTCTGCCGTGGGGGGGCGCATCGCCCATCGCGTGGCCAGCCAGGAGATCACCATCGTGGGTACATCCGTCATGTTGTGGAGCGCGTCGCTGATCAACGCGATCGAATGAGCGGCATATCCGGCGATGAGTTCCACGGCAACGAGGGTGAATGTGGCAACTACGGACGCGCCAAGGATGAACGTCATCCCTTTGCTGGCGTCAATGTGCATGTGCGAGTGGCTGTGGGAACCGTGACCTCCAGAGTGATCGTGGGAGTGACCGCTTCCGCGAGAACGACCGCCGCCCGCATCAGTTCCCCCGTTTGAAGGAAGGTGCATCCCCTGAATTCTACTCGCAGAGGTGCGCTCCGAACCACCTTTCGCTTCGAACAGTGAAGCGTGGAGGTGAATGGCAGGCGGTCTCTTTGGAAATCCCTCGGAATGAACCTGCGGGACGAAACTCAATTGACTTAGCGCGCCGCCACCGCCTACCATGGGCACATCTTTGGGGCTCCGAAGCATTCTCAGGGGACGCGGGCGGTCTGAATCAAGTCTCGCCCAGCGATGAGTCAAAACGCAGCCAAGCTCGTTTTCTGGGGAGTGCGCGGCTCGACGCCCACCGTTGAGCGCGATACCTGGCGTTATGGAGGCAACACACCCTGCCTCGAGTTAACAACGCCAAACGGGACCCGCTTCATTCTCGATTGTGGCACGGGAATGAGGATGCTCGGGAATCTGTGGTCCCATTCGGTGAATGATCAGCGCGGAATTCACGCGCACATTCTCGTAACGCACTATCACTGGGACCACATTCAAGGCCTGCCCTTCTTCCGTCCACTTTTTGAACAGCAAAACCATTTCAGCTTCTACAGTTTCCAGTCAAAATATCTGGGGCCGGAAAGCCTGAAGCAGGTGCTGCAAGCGCAGCTGGCGAGTCCTTATTTCCCGGTGGACGTGAGCACGATGACGGCGAGTCGAAGCTTTCATGAGGTGACTCACGGCCAAAAGTGGGACATCCACGGAACTCACATTACGGCGAGCTGGTTGAATCATCCGCAGGGGTGCTTCGGCTATCGCCTGGATACCGCTGGCGGCTCGATCGTCTACGCCACTGACAATGAACCCGGCGTCGCCGAATTCGATCAGAACCTGCGAGAGCTGGCGCAGAACGCAGATGTTTTCATTTACGATTCGCAATATTCGCCGGAGCAACTCGCTTCGGACCGCCACGGCTGGGGACATTCGAGCTGGCTCGAGGGAGTGAAAATCGCACGGGAATGCAAAGTCAGGAATCTGATTCTGTTCCACCACGATCCCGAGTCCACAGACAAAGTGATTGACGGGTTCTTGTCTGCCGCGCGGCACGAATTCCCCGCTACCTGGGCTGCGACGGAAGGCATGACCGTATCGCTGAGCGAACGCGGCATCCAGGTGGATCTGCCGA
>Ga0210383_10003179_pt1 | contig 14773 bp, 16 predicted proteins | sample IncBWC14OmetaG_FD_160072 | JGI IMG/M metagenome (GOLD analysis project Ga0210383, IMG submission 160072) | Forest soil microbial communities from Barre Woods Harvard Forest LTER site, Petersham, Massachusetts, United States - Inc-BW-C-14-O ...
AAGATTTACATTATCGACGAGGCGCATCAGCTCACCGACTCGGCCTTCAACGCGCTGCTGAAGACGCTCGAGGAGCCGCCGCCGCACGTCAAGTTTATTCTCGCGACCACCGAGCCGCAGAAGATGCCCGAGACGATCCTGTCGCGGCTGCAGCGCTACGACTTCCGGCGCATCCCGTACCTCAAGATTCTCGAACGGCTGCAGGATCTCGCGGGGCGCGAAGGGGTCGAGGTCGAGGAGCCTGCGATCCGGCTGCTCGCGCGCGAGGCCGGCGGCAGCATGCGCGATGCGGAGCGGATGCTCGAGACGGCGATCGCGACGTCGTCGGGCAAAGTGACGGAGGCCGAGGTCGCATCGTCTCTGGGCGTGGCCAGCCGGACCACCGTGCTCAAGCTGGCGGACGCGATTTTGCAGAAAAACGCGTCGGCGGCGCTCGCGCATGTGCGCGAACTCGCGGGGCGCGGCGCGAATCTCGAGTCGCTCGGGCGCGACTTGCTCGAAACACTCCGGAATCTCGCGGTGGCCAAGCTTCCCGCCGGCGATTCGGACAGTCCACTTGACGATATTCCAGATCATGAAGTGACGGAGCTGAAGCGGCTGGCCGCGGGCGCGAGTGCGCGCGATATCATGCGGCTGTTTCGCTTGATGGCGGATTCGCAGGAACAGATCCTCAAATCGCCCTACCCCGACTTGCTGCTTGAGATGGCGGTCGTGCGGATGGCGTCGCTGGCGGCGGTGATCGACGCCGACGAACTGCTGCGCGCGATCGGCTCGACGCCGCCGGCGTCCGGCAATCCGCCCGCTTCGTCGGGCGGTGGCTCTGGTGGCCGCGGTGCGGCGAAGCCGGAGCCGGCGCCGAGTCCGCAATCAAGCGGTGCGCGACGGATGCGGGTCGAGGGCGAAGTCAAAGCCGATGCGCCGATGCGCCAGGAGCGTCCACTCGACACTCATGATGACGGCTCGCGCGAACTTCCCGCGCTGCGCGATTTTATCCGCGGCAAGCGGGCCGCGCTCGCCGGATTTATGGAGCAGGGCGCGGGACTCGGCCTCGACGGCGACACGCTGACGGTGACCGCGCGCAACGACATTTACATCCGCTATCTGAACGACAACAAAAACGTGATCGCCGAGTTGGCGAGCGAGCATCTCGGGCGTCCGATTCGCGTCGATCTTTCGACCAATGGCGCGAGCAGTGCCGCGGCGAGCCGTCCGACGATGCCGCTTCCGGGCAACGGCGTCACGCGCGAATTGCCGCCAGCCCCAGCCGTCGCGCCGGTGGTTCAGGCCGCGGTGGCGGAATCCACGCCAAGGAAGACGGCCCCGACAAGGCCGATCGAATCGATCAGGGAAATTGCGCCGCCTTCACCGGCCGCTGAAGTGGCGCGCCGCACGGCGACACCCGAGGAACGGCAGGCGGTGCTGGCGGATCCCGCGGTGCGAAGAGTGTTCGATACGTTGGACGCGCGGCTGGTGGAGTTGCGGATGCCGAATTCCGCGGAAGCTTCGGCAAAGGAATCGAAGTAGCAGGTTGCCGCAGGAGACCCGCGGCTGGGAGCAAGCAAGTGGCAGAGATAGATTTGTCGGCGCTGATGCAGCAGGCGCAACAGCTGCAAACGCGCATGCGGGAGATGCAGGAAATTGCCGCGTCGAAAACCGTCGAGGCGCAGGCGGGCGGCGGGATGGTGCGCGTGATCGTCGACGGCACGATGCGAGTGCGCAAGATTGAAATCGACGCCACGTTGGTCGGCGCCAACGACAAATCGATGCTCGAAGACCTGATCCTCGTCGCCATCAACGACGGGATGGCGCGTGCGCAGAAGATGCTCGCGGACGAGATGGGCAAACTCGGGCCGCTGAGCGGCATGCAGATTCCCGGATTCAACTTCGGCAACGAATGACGGAGCGCGCTTGATGGCGGAAAACCTGAAGCGTCAGGACGGACTGCCGCCTGCGATGACGCGCCTCGTCAAGGAGTTGTCGCGACTCCCGGGGATCGGTGAAAAAACGGCGTCGCGGCTCGCATTCAATTTGCTCAATCGCCCGCGCGACCAGGTGATCGCGCTGGCGGAGTCGCTGCTCGAAATGAAGGAGCGCGTCGGCCTGTGCTCGGGATGCTTCGGCCTGTCGGACCATCCGCGGTGCCAGATTTGTGACGACGAGGCGCGCGAGCGCGAGGTGATCTGCGTCGTCGAAGGGCCGGCCGACCTGATGGCGATCGAGCGCGCGCGCAGTTTCGGCGGCGTCTATCACGTGCTCAACGGTGCGCTCGCGCCGCTCGACGGAATCGGCCCCGACGACATCAAGATGAAGGAACTGATCGCGCGCGTCAGCCCTCCCGCCGTCGTGCGCGAAGTGATAATCGCGACCAACGCGACCGTCGAGGGCGAAGCGACCGCGCTGTACATCGCGCGTGTGCTGAAGCCGCTCGGCGTCAAGACGACGCGCCTCGCGCGCGGCCTGCCTGCCGGCGGCGACCTTGAATACAGCGACTCCGCGACGCTGACCAGCGCGCTAAGCGGCCGCCGCGAACTCTAGCCGTCGCTACCGAGTTCGGCGGCGCGATGCTAATCTACAATCGTGGCTGAACTACCCGTCATCCTGACGCCGGGCGAAGATGGTTTTCTCGTTGCCGAGTGTCCCATTATCCCCGGGTGCATCAGCCAGGGACGAACTCGCGAAGAGGCGCTGCGCAATATTCGCGAGGCGATCGAGCTTTGCCTGTTGGACGAGTTCATGCCGCGGCTCTGATCGCGCTGCATGACTTGCACGACAGAAATCCTTCGCTAAAAATTCTGAAGCGCCACATTTTCGAGTAATTTCTTCCGTGCAAAAATTCTTCGGCCGCTTCACCAGGTCCGTAATCGCGATCGCGACGCTCGCAGTTGTAGTCTCGGCGTGCGGCGGGCCGGCGCCACCGATGACTCCCGCGCAGCGCGGGCGAATCGTGTACATGACCAACTGTGTGCTTTGCCATAACGCCGATCCCAGCCTGCCCGGCAGCCAGGGACCGCCGATTGCGGGCTCATCGCGCGAACTGGTTTACGACCGCGTGATGTTTCTGAAGTACCCAATCGGATACACTCCGAAGCAAGCCACGCACACGATGCGCGCGTTGCCGCAATTGTCAAATCGAATCGACGACCTCACCGCGTTCCTGGCCGAGTCGGCGAAGAGCAACTGAAGCCGTTTGTCTACAGCCATTCGTCAGGGGTAAAGTCGAATCACAGAGCCCAATCTCGGGACCTGCATTCACAATCAGCCGGGCCAACGAATCTCGATTCCAGCCCGAAAGGACGGTTACTTCATCATGCCATTTAAACTTCCCGAACTGCCGTACAGCATGGACGCGTTGAAACCCAATATCTCAGCCGAGACCCTCGAGTATCATCACGGCAAGCATCACAACACTTACGTCACCAACCTCAACAACTTGACGAAAGGCACAAAATTCGAGGACGCAGCGGTCGAAGAGATCGTCAAAGCGGCGGAACCCGGACCGCTGCTGAACAATTCGGGACAGCATTACAATCATTCTTTCTACTGGAAGTCGCTGAGCCCGAAGGGCGGCGGCCAACCGAAGGGACCGGTAGCCGACGCGATCACGAAAGGCTTCGGCGATTTCGAGGCATTCAAGAAAAAGTTCAGCGACGCCGCCACTGGTCACTTCGGCAGCGGATGGGCATGGTTGGTGCGCGCGAAGGACGGCTCACTCCAGGTAATCGGGACGCACGATGCGGGTTGCCCGATCCGCGACGGCCAGACCCCGATTCTCACCTGCGACGTGTGGGAGCATGCGTACTACATTGACTATCGCAACGCGCGGCCGAAATACGTCGAGGCCTGGTGGAACCTTGTCAACTGGGATTTCGCCAATGAAAATCTGAAGTAGGCATACCTCGACAAATTCGATTCCGAGAGACGCCGGGAAACCCCCGGCGTTTCTTTTTGTGGCGCGCTATGCGATCTCGCGCGAGCGCACTAGAATCCGCGCCATGGAATCAAACAAAGCATCGCTCGAGAAAGTCGCGCCCGGTATCCACGCATGGATGCAGCCGACCACCGGCTGGAGCCGCAACAACGCGGGCCTGGTGGCGGGCGGCAAGTCCGCGCTGATCGTCGACACTCTGTTCGATCTGCCGCTCACGCGCACCATGCTCGACGCGATGCGCGCGGCGTGTCCGCTGCCGGTGCGCTACCTCGTCAATACTCATTCGAATGCCGATCATGTCCATGGCAATCAGCTCGTCGAAGGCGCCGAGATAATCGCGCATCGCAACTGCCGCGAGGAGATGCGCCGCGCGGGCGATCCGGCGATGTTCGAGCGGATGGTGCGCGACGGAATTCCTGGGCGCGACCTCGCCTACGTACGCGAGGCATTCGGCGAGTTCGACTTGCGCGGCCTCAAGACCTGCATCCCCAGCGTGACCTTCGACGATCGGATGACCGTGTACCTGGAGGATCGCGCAGTCGAGCTGATGCATTTCGGGCCCGCGCACACGATGGGCGACGTCGCCGCGTACGTGCCGGACGCGCGCGTGCTGTTCGCCGGCGACCTGCTCTTCTACACCGACACGCCGGTGGTGTGGCAGGGCTCGCTCAAGGGATGGATGGGCGCGCTCGACAAAATGGCCGCGATGGATCCAGCGGTGGTCGTGCCGGGGCACGGGCCGCTATGCGGCAAGGAAGGGCTCCTCGAGCTGCGCGAATATTTCGCGCTCGTGCGCGACGAATCGGCGCGTCATTTCAAGGCGGGCCTCGACGCCGACGAAGCGGCGCGGCGAACCGAGCTCGGCCGCTTCATGAAATGGACGCTGCCCGAGCGGCTGGTCGCGATCGTCGACAAGTGCTATCGCGATCTCAACGGACAGCCCGACGACGCGCCGGTCGATGCGCTCGGGATGCTGGCGCGAATGGGCAAGTTGCGCGACTACTGGCGCGAGCGCGGAGTGAGTCGTCATGCAAATCCTTGAAAATCGAGTAGCGATAATCACCGGCGGCACCGGCGCGCTCGGACGCGCTGTGGTCGAGAATTTCCTGATCGCCGGCGCGAAGGCAGCCGTGCCGTATGTCGTCGATGCCGAAGTGCCGCTGCTGCAAAAACAACTCGGCAGCCGTTTCCCGGAGTCGGCAATATTTCTGAAGAAGGCGGACGTCAGCGACGAAGCGCAGACCGCGAAGTTCGTCGCTGAGGTCACATCGAAGTGGGGCAAGATTGATATCCTGGTGAATCTCGTCGGCGGATTCTGGGGCGGCAAGCCAATCGCCGAAACCTCGCTCGCCGAATGGCAGGCGATGTTCGACCTCAACGTCAAGCCGACATTCCTATGCTGTCGCGCAGTCGTGCCGATAATGCAGCGTAACAAATGGGGGCGCATCGTATCGGTCGCGTCACGCAGCGGTCTGCAAGGCGCGGGCGACTACGCGGCCTACGCAGTAGCGAAGGGCGCGATCGCAACGTTCACCGCGTCGCTCGCGCAGGAAGTGCTCGACGACGGCGTAATCGTCAACGCGATCGCGCCAAGCACAATCGACACCGAAGCGAACCGCGTCGCCATGCCGAAAGCGAAGCACGAAAATTGGGTGAAGCCGGCGGATATCGCCAAGACGATCGCCTATCTCTGCTCGGACGATTGCCGCGTCACGTCGGGCACAGTCGTGCCGGTTTACGGCCGCGCGTGAAGAGAAGAAAGCGGGGCTGCGCGCCCCGCACCCGCGGCAGGGGTGACCCCTGCACCCAGTGACAATGAAAAGAAGGATGCGGGACTTCGTCCCTGTCTGGAGGTTGTTTGGGTGTGCGGCGGGCCTCGGTGATCACAGTCGCGCGTAATGAACTTGCGTGCGTGGCACCCCTTCCCGTACGGGAAGGGGAATCCTTTAAACCGACTTCCTGACAGGGACGAAGTCCCGCATCCTGATGTTGGGTGCAGGGGTCACCCCTGCCGCGGGCGTGGGGCGAGGAGCCCCACACTCACAATCGCTCCGCCTAAATCTGCGCCGCGTGCGCGTCGACTGTATGCGAGCGCGACCGTCGCGGCATCGCGAGGCGGTCCGCGATGACGCGGTACACGTCGACGTTCACGCCCATCCCGACGTGACTGCCCATCACCTCGACGTTTTCCACTGTCGGCGCGCCGCTCAGATCGATGCAGCTCTCCCAATAGACGACACCGTCGGTGCGCGAGTAGATGTGGGTGGTCGGAACGTCGGCGGGCGATTCGTCGCTCAGCATCAAACCGCACTGGCACGCCTCGCTCAGGCATCCGTCGGCCTTGCCGCGAAGTGCTGCGACCGACTTGGCGACAGCCTCGACCGCAAGGTTGGCGTGGCGGCGCGGCTGTCTGATCGGCGAGCCGAGCGTGATGACGCGCTCGACCAGGTCGGGCTGCTCGCGGGCGATCTCGCGCGCGTAGACGCCGCCGAGGCTCTGGCCGATCACGACTATTGGCTGGTCGAATTTTTCGTAGGCAAGAGCAAGCCGCGCATTCAGTTTGCGCATCGTCTCGCGCGGACATTCCGAGTTCGACAGAATGCCGGCGTAGACTGCGCGATGCCCGAGCCATCGGCAGAAGTTCGCCATCGGCGCGAGTGTTACGTCACCGGCCATAAAGCCCGGGATCAGGAGAGCGACTTTGGCGTTGTAAGGACGCACGTGCGGCCACGGATGGGCCAGTGCACCGAGCCAGTAGATGCTGGCCTCGAGCGGCACGCGGAACTCGCCCAACGTGTCGAGCATCGAGGGGCGTTTTGGCTGGCGAACATTACGTGAAGAATTTTGCGCGATCGTTGGAGTCATCTGTCTCCTTTGTCGGCAATTCGCGCGGGCAACGTCTCAAACGGCAGGCATCTGCACGGCGAAACCGCAACCTCATCATCCCACTGGATCAAACATAATCATTGTTTAATCAACCGTTCAACCATTCCTAATGCACACCCTGATGATTTCGTAGGCATCGGCGCTCTACGGCACCACACGATTTGCGCACTGATGCGGCAACTGTCTGCCTAAGAATCGCGTAGCTATGAAGATGCTTAAAGAAGCTTGCAGAGGGTTGTCTTGGTCCTTGGCAGACACTCTGAGACGATTTTGCTCCAGAAGCGGTAGAGTTTGGGCGGGATCAGGGCTAGTGTTCGAATCCAAGCGTTGCGCCAAAACGTACTACCGTTCAGCACGACACAATATTTCAGATCTGATTTAGGATTCAGCCGCGATTCCGACTAGAGGCGCGCGATGCTGGAATTATTCCTGCAGTGAAAAAGAAGCGACCCTTACGCAATGTTATCAAGTCCCGCCGCGAGGCCGTGGATCTGTCGCAGCGTGAATTGGCGCGCAGCGTTGGGGTAACCGCTTCTCACATCGCCTACATCGAATCGGGACGGCGACGACCGTCGCATACTCTGTTGTTTCAGCTGGCGCGCACCCTGGGTGTGCCTCAGCAAGAACTATTCTGTGCTGCGTATCCCGAATTGGAACCGCTCATGTCGAACGTTCCGCTCGCAGGGAATCGCGATGATGCGTGGCGACGCTTCGTCGCGCTCGCGAGCCGGCACGCGGTAACGCCCAGGGAAATGTCGGTTATGCGACAGATATCCCGCGTGGGCAGGATTTCGCGGATGGAGTCGTATCTCTCGATTCTGAATTCGATCAGACAGTCATTGGATGCGGACTGACTCGCCCAGGACGCCATCCGCCGGCGTATCAGTCGCGCCGGCGGCGACGCCTGGGCCCCCCTGACTCTACTTTGCAGTTTCGGGTAGACGGGCGCGGGCGACGGCGAGCCGCAAATCCTTGAGTTCGCGCGCCATGCGATGCAACGCGCGAACCTCGCCGGTGAGGATCTTCGACACTTGCGGTTCGAAGACCCGCTCGGCCGCGATCATCTCCATTTCAGTTGCACTGTCTTCGACGGCGTCTCCCACATGCTCCAGTCGCTGCACGAGGATGCTGCGGTCCGCTTCAAAGCAGGTTTGCACGCTATATAGCTCGGCTGTCATCGTCTTTCTGGTAATTCGACGTTTCGAACGCTTAGCAGCCACGAAATCTTCTCAGGTCGCATAATGGTAACCAGAAGTTATCAAAGCGCGCAACTTCAGGTCTTGCCGGATGGGGCATTTTTTTGACTTTTTGTGACACTAGTCATATGAATTGCGGATGACGAAGCTGGTCCGTAGCGCCAGCCTCACCGACTATCTCGTAGTCGCCCGATCCGTGGGGCTCGATCCGTCCCGAATGCTTGGACGCGTCGGCCTGTCCCGGCGCTGTCTGCAAAACCCGGATTTCAAAATCCCCGAAAATGCGGTGCGTGAGCTTCTGGAAGTGTCGGCGGCGGCTGCGGGTATCGAGGACTTTGGATTGCGGCTGGCGGAGAGACGGGCGCTGTCAAATCTCGGGGCCTTGGGCTTGCTCGTTCGCGATCAACCCACTGTCCGCCAAGCGCTTGAAGCATGGAATCAATATAGAACAGTTCATACCGACTCCGTGTCACTGACAATCGAACAGCGCGGCGGCGACGCCATCGTCAGCTTCGTTGCGTATCTGGAGCCGCTCGGGCCGAGCCGCCAGGCGGTCGAGATGGCGGTTGGAGTTCTGTATCGAATGATGCGGCTGTTTCTCGGCGACGGATGGAAGCCGCGCGTCTGCTTTGCGCATAGCGCGCCGCACAATTGCGATACGCACCGGCGAATCTTCGGCACGAGGGTCCACTTCGACCGCGATTTCAACGGCATCGCGTGCCGTTCCACCGATCTCGACGCGCGCATCGCGACGGCCGATCCCGCAATGGCGCGCTATGCGCAACATTATATTGATTCGATCGCGCTCCCCGACGGCACTTTCAGCGACAAAGTGCGCAAGCTCGTCCGCACAATGCTCTCCTCGGGCGATTGCCGGATGGAGCGGGTTGCGGAGCACCTGGGTCTCGATCGCAGGACGGTGCATCGGCGCCTGGCGGAGGAACGAACGAGTTTCTCCGCGATCGTGGACGCCGCGCGAACCGAGTTGGTGAACCGCTATATCGAGAACCGCGAACGGCGCTCGTTGGTCCTTGCCGAGATGCTTGGCTTCTCCGACGCGAGCGCGTTTTCGCGATGGTTCAAGCGACGGTTCGGATGCAGTCTTTCGGCGTGGCGGGCGAGCAATCAGCGCAAGCCGCAGACCGTGCACTAGCGGATGCGGCGTCGTTTACTTCTTCGGCTTGGGGAATTTTGCGCGCGTCAGCACTTTACTCAAGACCTCAAGTCGCTCCGCCATCCGACTCAGCTCGCGAGCCTTACGCGTGAGTTTTGCCGACAGCCGTTTGTCGAATACGTTCTCAGCCGCAATCATCTCAATTTCGGTTAGGGCCCTGCGGACCGTGATCCTCAAGGCTTTCACTTGACGGATTAGGACGGAACGGTCGATTTCAAAAAAGTCCCGTTCAGAATTTATTTCGGATCCCGGTCTCATTCACGACCCGACCCCCTGGCGACATTCGATGCCGCCGCGCGGACCTGCCAGTCGACCAAGGCTCCCAGTGAACGCAGCAAATTGAGTGATTTACCGCGGACTCTTCAGAGCTCCACGACTGGTGAACTATGACAAGGCAACGAACAAAGCGAAAGACTGGAATAAGACACCCAGTTGAGAGTGAGAATCAATCTGTTTGTTGCTGCTTCAACTGCAGATCAAGACGCATCACTGCTCGGGCCGCTGGATGTTCATCGCGGAAGGAGGAAATTTTACGCGGCGGCCGTCAGTGGCCGCGCGCGCTGAATCCGCTTGCGCTCGCCCGGCGAGTGCATCGCTTCCCAGAGATCGCTGCGCCGCTGCACGTTCAGCCAGAACTCAGGGCTGTTGCCGAACACGCGCGCCAGGATGAGCGCGGTCGGCGCGGTCACGTTGCGGCGGTTGTTGCACAGCTCGTTGACGTGCTTGCGCTGAACGCCCATCGCTTTGGCCAACGCAGTTTGTGTCAAGCCCATCGGCTGCATGAACTCTTCGATCAGAATCTCGCCGACCGAAACCGGCTTGCGCTTGGTCATCAACATGATTCGCCTCGCTTCATGTGTAACTGTACGGCTGATGTACCCCCGATGACACAGGCGCTCACCTCGGACTGATGTCCTTTTCGCGAGCGCGTTTGCTAACGTAGCCGGCTCAACTATCGAACTTTGCGAGGTACCAATGGAATTCGGAATTCAGCTCGGCGGACTCGAACCCACACAGTATCGCGCTCACGCGCAAACCGCGGAGGCGCTCGGCTATGACCTGATCGTTTTCCCGGACCATCTCGTGAACGAAGGTCCCGATCGGCAGCTCGACGTAAAGTCGCGGGCCTTCGACCATATCGTGATGGCCGCCTCGGTCATCGAAGCGACAAAGAAGATTCGCGTCGGCCACCTTGTGCTGTGCAATCTGTTTCGTCATCCGTCGATCACGGCGCAGAGCCTGATGACGCTGGACCAGCTCAGCGGCGGCCGGCTCGTAGCAGGTATCGGATCAGGATGGACTGAGACGGAATTCAAGATGAGCGGGATTCCGTTTCCGCCGATCACTGAGCGGCTGCGGATGCTCGATGAAGCGATCGCCGTCATCCTGTCGCTGTGGAAGAACGACCGCACGACTTTCGACGGCGAGTTCTACCATCTCAAGGATGCGATCCTGTGGCCCAAGCCTGTCCAGCAGCCGCATCCGCCGATAATCCTGGGCGGCGGCGGCAAGGGATTGCTCCGCATCGCGGCAAAGTATGCCGACTACATCAATGTGATTCCGGAGGCTGGCAAGCGCGGGCACATCTCGATGGAAGTCGTGAAGCGCACCAACGACAAGTCGTTCCGCGACAAGGTCGCCTTTGTGCGCGACGAAGCGAAAAAACTCGGCCGCAAGCCCGACTCGGTGCGCATCAGCAACTTCGTCTTCGCGACGATCATCTCGGACTCGAAGGAGGCGACGCGCAAGACTGCCGAGATGATGGCGCCGATGTTCCAGCAGACCGCCGACGACCTGCTCGCGTCGCCGATGATCCTTATCGGCACGCCCGAGGAATGCGTCATCGAACTGAAGCGTCGCGCGAAGGATTGGGGCACTTCACAAATGATCTTCACCGGCGAAGTCGGGCAGAACGAAAAGTTGATGCGCGATCTGCGCGAGAAGGTCCTGGTGCACGTGTAGCCATGTCACTCGAAGGAAAAGTTGTCGTAGTGCTGGGCGGCAGCACGGGAATGGGACTCGCCACCGCGAAGGCCGCCGCCGCCGAGCGTGCGCAGGTCGTGATCACGGGGCGTTCGCAGGAGAAGTTGACCGCTGCGATCGCGCAACTGCCGGCGGGGTCACAATCCGCGGTGCTCGACGTCACGGACGAAGCGGGCACGCGTTCGCTGTTCGAGCAGTTGGACCATGTCGATCACATATTCATCACCGCGGGGACGGTGACGCTCGGCGCTGGGCTGGCGGCGGACACCGAAAAACTCAGGCCCGGCATGGATACTCGATTTTGGGGAGCCTTGTACGCGGCGAAATACGGTGCGGCGCGGATGAAAAACGGCGGCTCGATCACGTTGATGTCCGGGGTATCGGCGTGGCGGCCGCGGCCGGGCGGTAGCGTGGGATCGGCGTCGTGCGGCGCCATCGAGGCGTTCGGACGATCGCTGGCACTCGAGCTTGCTCCTATCCGCGTCAACACGATCGCGCCCGGCTTCATCGACACTCCGCTAATCGACGAGCTGATCGGCGAGCGCAAGCAGGCCCTCATCGAGATGCAAGCGGCGCGGCTGCCGGTCAAACGAATCGGAACGCCCGAAGACATCGCCGAGGCGGTGCTGTTCCTCATGAAGAACGGTTTCGTCACCGGTATCACGCTGACCGTCGACGGCGGCCACACGCTCGTCTAGCCCGCGGAGGGCGCCATGGAATTTTCAATCTGCATCGACGTTGACGACGTGGATCGCGCGGTTGTGTTCTATGGGCGCGGCCTCGGCTTGACCGTGGTGGAATGTCATCCCGATTGGGCGCACCTCAAGCTCGACGCTCAAACGTTCTGGATCATGAAGGCTGCCGCGGGCGCGCAGAGGCAAATCTCGCGCGACTATCGGCGGCATTGGACGCCGGTCCATCTTGATTTCACCGTCAAAGACATCGACGCGGCGGTCGGCCGCGCAATCGACGCCGGCGGCAAGCTCGAAGGCGACGTCCAGCGCGGCGCGAAGGGAGCATTGGCCAATCTCTCGGACCCCGCGGGCAACGGCGTGGATTTGGTCTGCCCGGTCGGAAAATAGTACGCGCTAAAGCACCGCGGATTGCGGCGTCACACGGTCGGGCACTTCCCGATGCCTCGAATGCCGCCCATGCGCACCCAGTTGCAGCACGAGCACAATCGTCATCGCAGAGAGGCAGTAAATGTGATCCTTGTAGATCCTGCGAGCGAGACGGCTCTGCTCTTCGGGTGAGTCCGACGCTCTACCCAGCCGCGCCGCGTTCGGAATAGTGCGCACGCGCGCCAGTCCGATCGCGCTGGCGGCGGCAATCAGCGAGATCCATCCGACCCACCAATGATACCTGCCGAATAAGATCTCGAGGACGATCACGATCAACGTCAGCAGCATCACGACCGCGACCAGCCGGCTCATCGGCCGCGCTTCCGTGAGGCGCCGATAGTAGCCCGAGATCGACGCGAGCGCATTTGCGGGAACTTCGCCGTAGTGCCCGCGCACCTGCACATCGAACATCAGATCGAACCAGAGTACTGAGATTAGAAATGCGGCCCCGGCCGCAGCGAAGGTATGCATTGGCGAGAATCAGCTCCTAAATACTGTAGTTGATCGCGTGCCGGCGTTTTTCCGCGAGCGCCTGCAGCGTGACGCCGCGCAGGATGCCGTTGACGCTGTCGCGCACGTCGCGCCACACGTCGCGCATCGCGCACGGTTGCTCGCGCGGGCAGGTCGACGAACTTTCCTCGAGGCATTCCACGGGCGTGTAGTCGCCCTCGATTATCTCGACGACGTCCGCCATCGTGATTCGCGCCGGCGGCCGCGCCAGCATATAACCGCCGCTCGGCCCCTTCTGACTGGCGACCAGACCGCCGCGCTTGAGCTCTATCAGCAGCCGCCGCAGGTAGTTCTCAGGAATGTCCTGTTTCTCGGCGATTTCCTCGACACGCACCGGCAAAGTGGTAGGATAACGCTCCGCCAGCAGCAGGAGCGCCTTCAAGGAGTAATCAACGCCGACGCCAAACTTCATTGTTTTCCGTAATTTCCGCCATGAATTTAGCACTTTCAGGCAATAGAATAAATACGCGACCGGCTTACTCATCTACTTAATTGACTAAGTCACTCACCTAAGTTACCTTTTAGGGTCGCAGGAGATTCGATTCGTGCCGAAGAGGGAACCGCAATCGTGGGAAATGGTGCTGAAGCGCAATTCCGTCGAGCGCCTCAAGCACGACCTCTTCCCCACCGAGCTGACCGGCCAATGGGACCGGCTGGTCGAGACCTCGTACGAAAAACTCCCCGAGGAAGACATCGTGCGGCTCCAGTGGTTCGGCATGTACCACGACAAGCCGAAAATCGGCACGTTCATGATGCGCATCAAAATCCCCAGCGGCATCCTGAGCGCCGAGGGGCTCCGCGCGATCGGTGAAATCTCCGAGACCTACGGCCGCGACCAGGGCGAGCTGACGACGCGCCAGAATATCCAGCTTCACTACATCACGCTCGACAAGTTCCCCGAGATTCTCGACAAGCTGAAGGGCGTTGGGCTGACGACGATGGGCGGATGCGGCGACGTAGTGCGCAATATCACGGGATGCCCCGTCGCCGGCGTCGATCCCGACGAACTGTTCGACGTGACGCCGCTGATTGCCGAGACCGCGGGATTTTTCTACGGCAATCGCGAGTACTCGGACCTGCCGCGCAAGCACAAGATTTCGATCGCCGCATGCAAGCATCAGTGCAACGCGCCCGAAATCAACTGCGTCAATCTGATCGCGATGCTGAAAGACGGGCGCGAGGGCTTCGCGGTGCGCGTCGGCGGAGGCCAGTCCTCGACGCCGCGCCTGTCGCGGCACCTCGGCGTGTTCATCACGCGCGAACAGGCGATGCCCGTGATGCGCGCGATTATCGACGTCTGGCAGGGCACCACCGAGTACCGGATGTCGCGCGTCAAGGCGCGCCTCAAGTTCATGATCGACGACTACGGCCCCGAGGAATTTCGCAAGCTGGTCGAGGCGAAGCTCGGCTTCGCGCTCGAAAGTCTCGCCGAGATGCCGCTGCCCGAAACTGAAAGCGACCACATGGGAATCCATCAGCAGAAACAGCCCAGCCTCAACTACGTCGGCTTCCCGGTTTACCTCGGCCTGATGAGCGGGCGGCAGATGCGCGAAATTGCCGCGCTGACCGCATCGTTCGGCGGCGACATCCGCCTGACGCGGCGCCAGAATTTCATCATCACAGGAATTCCGACCGCTCAGCTTGACGACGTGATCGCGCAGGTCGGTGCAATCGGATTTCCGCTTGAAGCGAACGGGCTCTACGCGTCGTCGATCGGATGTATCGGCGATCCGCATTGCAACTACGCCGTCACTCCCACCAAGACCAAGCTCGCGACGATTATCGAGCGGCTGGTGAATCAGTTCGGCGAGCAGGTCGGCGGCCTCAAGCTCAATCTCGACGGATGCCCTCATGCGTGCGCGCAGCATTGGACCGGCGACATTGGCCTCCAGGGCACGACCAGCCGCGGACCGGCGGGCGAGCCAATCGAGTCGTTCGACATCATCCTGCGCGGCGGTCTGCAAGGACGCCGCTA
>Ga0210383_10003182_pt1 | contig 14763 bp, 13 predicted proteins | sample IncBWC14OmetaG_FD_160072 | JGI IMG/M metagenome (GOLD analysis project Ga0210383, IMG submission 160072) | Forest soil microbial communities from Barre Woods Harvard Forest LTER site, Petersham, Massachusetts, United States - Inc-BW-C-14-O ...
AACCTGGACCGTCTCATCTTTCGGCGTGTGGCGGATTTGATTCTCGCCGGTGAATTCCAGGCGGCCGGCTGGATCGCGCCGATAGAATCGCAGGTTGCCTTCAGGCAAGGGAATACCCAGATGATTGGCCGCGTTGTTGATGAACTCGCGCATCACCCAAACTTTGGGGTTCGACTGCACGCCGTATTCCGGATTGCTTCGGATCATTTCCGGGTTCCAGTTGGCATATTGGTTTGAATCGATCTTGGCGCCGTCATACACGTAGATGCGCTTGGTTGCCACTTCATTCACGCGCAGGAATTCCACTTGCTTGGTTTCGCCTTCGCGCAGGTTAGTCGTGTTCTGAAGCGTGTAAAGATGATAGTCATCGAAAGTGTTCTCGGACACCGGCGGGGGACCAGGAATGCCTCCCGCGATGCCGCTTAGCCGCGCAAACTGCACCCTCCCGTTTTGCGGCTGCAGTTTGTTGACCTCGCCTGCCATAAGCGCGATGTGAGCCCCGTCGAAAGATTTGCCACTGTGGTTGTCGATGGTGACCCATCCGATGAGCTGCACCACGTCCGTATCGTCGGCGGATACGATGTTATAGTCCGCCTTCCAGTTTATGCCCCCGGAAACATAACCTAGCTCGGCCTCCAGCTTCGCCGCTTGATCGGTGCGGATCAACCAATCGAGAGTCGGTTTGAGCGGTGCGTCTGAGCCGAGGGAAGGGAATAGCGGAGTACCAGGCAATCCGAAGCGCAACTTGCCCTCGCTCTCGATCAGCGGTTGAGCGGGAGCGCTGGGTTGCGATTCGAAGAAGGCTGGCCCGCCTTGCGCAGTGTTTGTGCCGGCGCGAATAATTTTGCCCTGAATAATTTTTCCGTCTTGCAGTTGAAAATCGATGGTCTTTCCTTCGTACGATGTCAGCAGAGCGGACAGCGACACGGGATCGGCCAGATAATTCTGCTCCAGGATCTGGAGATTTACTTTGCCCGCTGGATCGCGAAGGATCACCGAATCGGGCTCCAGAAAAGCGGTGAGCCCGGTTTGGCGCATCCGATTCACGCCCGGCCGGAGATTGAGCGCTACGGTCTCACGAACGATCGCGAAATTCTGGTTGTAAATGGTGAGTGCAGGATCGGCAGCGGCGAGCGCGAACGCGGCACAGAGCAGAATTGCGGGAGCACGACCAAGCATAGGCCTCCTTATTCGAACCTAACCACTCTGCGTGAGCAATTAGACGGTCTGGAAGTCGTGCAAAGTTCCCGAAAAGAATCTCGCGCGTTATGAACTTCCGATGAGAACGCCGGTCAGAAATACCAAGACGCCGCCCAATCCAACTTGCAGCACCGCCGACACCGGAGGTGTATCCATATAGCGGTGCCGTATCCATGAAATGACGCCCAGCTCCACCACAACCACAAGCGCCGCGACAATCATCGCGAGGCGAAAGCTGGGAATTAAGAACGGCAGGGTGTGTCCGATTCCGCCCAGTGCTGTCATCAATCCGCACACCACTCCGCGCGCCCAGGGGTGGCCGCGGCCGGTGAGGCTTCCATCGTCTGAGAGGGCCTCGGCAAATCCCATGCTGATGCCTGCCCCTAGCGACGCGGCTAATCCAACCTTGAAGGCGTCGAAGCTGCTTTGGGTTGCCAGTGCCGCGGCGAATACCGGTGCGAGAGTAGATACGGAGCCATCCATTAATCCAGCTAAACCCGGTTGCACGATCTGCAATACGAATAGACGCCGGTTGGCTTCGTCCTCGCCACGTTTCACATCTGGCTGCAGCTTGGTCTTCTCCAACTCCTCGGCGCGATCTTCGTGTGTGCGCTCCGCTTGCGCCAAATCGTCCAGCAGCTGGCGGACGCCCGTGTCTTGCGCGCGTGCCGCAGCTTTTTCGTAGAAGCGGCGGCTCTCCACTTCCATGGCGCTGGCTTGATTGCGGACCGTATCCAGGCCCAGCGGCTGCATTAGCCACACCGGATTGCGATGCACGAACCCGCGCACGTCCTGACGGCGGATCAAGGGGATATGTTCGCCGAATTTACTTTGGAATAACTCGATTAACCGGCGTCGATGCCCGGATTCCTCCTCGCCCATTCCATCGAAGACCTCGGCCGACGCCGGAAAGTTTTCCCGCAACCCTTCGGCGTATTCGGAATAAACGCGCTCGTCTTCTTCCTCGAGCGAGATGGCCAGGGCTAGAATTTCACGTTCGGAGAGGCTGTCGAAGTTGCGCATACAAAAATATGATGGCGCAGCTCGCCGATTGGCTACGCTGGAATTTCAGGCCCGGAGGCGCAGAAAAAACCAGCCTACGCCGATGCCGAGCAGCAGCGAAGCGGCTACCGGCACCGCACGGCGCAGAAACGAAAGGCGCACCAGGCGATCCAGAAGGAAAGCGAATAAGGCGATCAGAAGCAGTTCGCAGACCACCACGCCGGTGAGAAAAGTCGCCAGATGATAACCGCTTTCGGTGAGAAACGCGGCGAAGTAAGCGCCGTGAAACAGGCCCAGCACCGCCACCACCAGCCAGCGCATGCTGGAATGCGGCAGCAAAACAATCTCAAACGCCAGATATGCGATGGTGAGTGCCGCGGCAGCTTCAATGAAACGCGGCGATAACGAAAGCGTCATGTGGGGGGCAATGGCGCAGGCCAAGGCTTCGGCCGCGACGAACGAAGCGGTCAACGCCACTAACTCATGGCGGCTGCGGGCGGCTAGCGTCAAGCTTAGGAGGAAAAGTAACGGCGCCAATCCACCGGCAGCGCGCATGAATCCTGAAGAGATCTCGCGAACTGCCGTTTCAAAGGCCGTGGGCGGACGGAAACGCAGCTCCGCCTTGGTGTACGAAAGATCGAAAACCGCCTGATCGCTTTTATCGCCCCGATACGCCCGCAGAAGGTGTATGTGATTCGGAACGGTGACGGAGGCAAGGGTGCATTCCACATTTACGGTTTCGATGGGAGTAGGGAATTGATAATCGGCGGTGCAGACATAAGTGTCCTGGTCCTGCCGGCAAGTCTGGCCGGAAACTTTCGCCCAAACGCCGCCGCTCTCAAAGCGGACATGCTCCAGCAGCGTGCGCTCGGGTGCATGCACATGGGCCACTTCGTACATCGGCATGCGCAATTCAAAGCTGGCGTCCGCACCGTCCACTTTCAGATCGCCGGTGCTCATGCTCACCATATGCGCCGGAAGCGGGACCGCAAACAGGATCAGGAATACCCAATGCTTCATAACGCTGAGCGGGGCGTTACGACCTCGAGCGCTCGTCCACGCCGCAGGCGGACAAAGACTACTCGCAGAATTGCCAACAGCGGTACCGATAGAAACATTCCCAGTACGCCGGCAATCTGATCGCCCGCAAGTACTCCAAACAGCACCAACATGGGATTCAGTTGCACGCCTCTGCTCATCAAATACGGCGAGATTGCATAGTCTTGCACCATGCGCCACAGAATCCAAAAGAGCAGGTATAACAGAACGTGGCTGTAGCCGCTGAGGCCGGTGACCAGGACAATAACCAAACCGCCCGCGGCTGGTCCTACCACGGGAACAAACTCGCCAAGGGCGGCTACGCCTGCAAGCAAAACCGCGTAGGGCGCGCCGGTAAAGGCGAGAAAGAGGCTGTTTGCCGCGAAGCTGGCCGCCGACAAAAGCACCAGAGCGCGGATGTATTCTCCCAGCAGCAGATTGATATCCTCGAGAATATCGTCCACAATCGGCTTACGGCGCTCCTCCACCAATGCCGCGACAAATTCATCCCGAATAGTGGCGCCATCTTTCAAGAAGAAGAACGCGAGTATCGGAATCAGGACGAAGTAGAGCGCATATTTCGCGCCCGACACCAGCTGTCCGCCCAGTCCTTTGACATAGGGCAGGATTTCTTGCCCGCTCATACTCAATTCGCCCTGAACTTTTTGAATAAGATTTGCGCGAGCCGGCTCCAACCACGCAGGCAGCGGGAAGTTCTGCATCCAGGTTGGATTCTTCAGCAGCGCCGGCAATTGCGTGGCGAGACTGTTCGCCTCGTCCGCGAGCCTCGATCCAAGCGTGAGCGCCAGTGCCACGATTGCGCCCACCAGAGCCAGATAAACGATGGCTAGAGCCACACGTGGAGGCATCCGGCGGGGCGTGATGCGTCCCACGAATCCAACCAGCGGTATCAGTAAATAGGCGAATAACAGAGCGATGGCGAACACGGCCAACGTCTCGCGAACCGCATAGGCGGTGGCCAGCAAAAGAGCCAGCAGAAATACGGTCCAAGCAACGCGCGCGGCCTTGGGATCGATGCCTAACAAGCCCTTAGCATACCCCGAAGACCGTCAGTATCGTATTCTGAGAATGGTGTCCACCACCACTTCTCCTCAGATGCGCCAGCTGGTCGAAGATCTGCAAACGCTGGAAGACAAATTGCGGCAAGGCGGCGGGCCCAAGCGAATCGAGAAGCAGCACCGCGACGGCAAACTGACGGCGCGCGAGCGAATCGCGAAGCTGCTCGATCCGAGTGCGATGTTTCTCGAGATCGGGCTACTGGTTGCTTACGATCAATATGAAGGACAGGCTCCGGGCGCTGGGGTGGTCACCGGCGCGGGTAAGATTGAAGGCCGTCCGGCGATCGTGGTTGCCAACGATGCTACCGTCAAGGCCGGTGCATGGTGGCCTGAGACCATTACGAAAATTCTGCGCGCGCAGGAAATCGCCATGCGCAACCGCGTGCCAATCGTTTATCTGGTGGACTCGGCTGGAGTGAATCTGCCATTGCAGGACGGAATTTTCCCGGGACAATACGGCGCGGCGCGCATCTTCTATTACAATTCGCTGATGCGGCGACGATTGCATGTGCCGCAGATCGCAGCCGTGATGGGTCCGTGTATCGCGGGGGGCGCATATCTGCCCGCTTTGAGCGACGTGATCATTATGGTGGAAGGCACCAGTTTCATGGGACTGGGCGGGCCAAATCTCGTGAAGGGCGCGGTGGGGCAGGTGGTGGATGCGGAGTCGCTCGGAGGTGCGCACATGCACACTACGGTAAGCGGTGTCGCGCATTACACCGCGGAGGATGACGCGGCGTGTCTGCAATTGATCCGCGAGAGGTTTCGCGTTTTCCCCCCGCCAAGTGCGCCGCTGGAAGGCTCGCCACCCGAAAAGCCTGCCGAAGGGCTGTATGATTTGATGCCCACCGATCACCGGCTGCCCTACAACATCGAAGATGCGATTCAGCGGATCTTCGATCGCGACGATTATCTCGAGTTCCAGCCCGCCCATGCGCCCGAGTTGCTGTGCGCCGACGCGAAGTTGTTTGGCCGGCCTGTGGCACTGATCGCCAACCGGCGCGGATTCCTGAAAACCGAGAGTGGCGGTCGAATCGGTGGAATCGTGTATGCCGAATCGGCGCGCAAGGTGGCGTACTTCGTCGAGAACGCAGAGAGGAACGGAGTGCCGTTGATTTATTTTCAAGATGTCTCGGGCTTCATGGTGGGCTTGGACGCGGAACGAGACGGAATCATTCGCGCCGGAGCGGAGATGGTAGAGACGATGGCCTGTGCGACGGTGCCGAAAATTGTGCTCACGCTGAATCATGCCAGCGGCGCGGGCTATTATGCCATGGCGGGTCAGGGTTTCGATCCGACTTTTGCGTTCGGATGGCCGACGGCGCGGATTGGCGTAATGGAGGGGGATTCTGCGGTCCAGGCTATCCACGGGCCGGAGTTGGAACGGCTGAAGTCAGAAGGCAAGCCGGTTCCGGACGATCTCAAGCTGCGAATCGAAAAGACGCGTGCGGATTACGAGCGTTGGCTGGATGCACGGCATGCTGCGGCTCGTGGACACGTGGATGCGCTGATCGATCCGTTGCAGACCCGGCGCGTGCTGGCGTTCGCGCTGGAAATTGCGACAGCGCGGGGACACCGTGAGTATCTGGCTCTGGAGACGCTCTAGCCAATGATCCGAATCGCGAATGGTCAGGGATTTTGGGGCGATTGGCTGGAAGCTCCGGTGCGCCTGGTGGAGCAAGGGCCCATCGATTATCTCGCGCTCGATTATCTGGCCGAGATCACGATGTCGATTCTCCAAAAGCAGAAGGAGGCCGATCCGTATCTCGGCTATGCGCGCGATTTTCCGCCGTTGATTTCGCGCATCCAGCGGCGTCTGATTGAGCGCGATGTCAAGGTGATCGCCAACGCAGGCGGCGTGAATCCAATGGCTTGCGCGCGCGAGGTGCGGCGTTTGGCGCCGTCGCTAAAAGTGGCAGTGGTGCTGGGTGACGACGTGTTCAGCCGGCTAGACGAATTTCTTGCGGCCGGGCACCTGATGAAGAACATGGATACTGGTGAGCCGCTGAGCGCCATTCGTGATCGCATCCTGAGCGCCAACGCATACATCGGGGCGTTTCCGCTGGCTGAGGCTCTGGCTGCGGGCGCCGACGTAGTCATCGCGGGACGATGCACCGACACCGCGCTGTCGCTTGCTCCCATGATTCACCGCTTCGGCTGGAAACCGGACGAATGGGACAAGCTGGCGGCTGGAACAATTGCGGGTCATATTGTTGAATGCGGCGCGCAATGCACTGGCGGCAATTGCCAAGTGGATTGGCAAACCATTCCCGATATGGCGAACATCGGATATCCGATCATCGAGGCTGATAACGACGGGCGATTCAGCATTACCAAGCACGAAGGCACGGGCGGCCGCGTATCCGTGGATGTGATCAAAGAACAACTGCTATACGAATTGGGCGATCCGAAAAACTACATCACACCCGATTGCGTGGCCGATTTTACTAGCATCCAGTTGAAAGACGCCGGACCCGATCGCGTGCAGGTGTCGGGCATCCGTGGCGGTAAACGGCCCGAGATGCTCAAACTGTCCATCGCTTATTCATATGGCTGGAAAGCGATTGGCACGCTTGTCTATAGCTGGCCGCAGGCTGCTGAGAAAGCCAAAGCCGCCGATCGCATCGTGCGCGAGCGGCTGCATCAGCTGGGGCTGAAGTTCGAAGAAATCTACACCGAGTTTCTCGGCGTGAATGCGTGTCACGGGCCAGTGGCTGTTCCGAATCCCGATCCGCCCGAAGTTCAATTGCGCATCGGCGTGCGCGGCCAGGATCACGCTGCCGTCGATCGGTTCACTCGCGAGATGATTCCGCTGGTGCTCAGCGGCCCACCCACTGGAACGGGTTTTGGCGATGGGCGTCCGCCGGTTCGCGAAGTTGTGGCGTACTGGCCGGCATTGATCCCGCGCCAACTCATCCAGACATCGGTAGAGGTGGTGGAATGAAGATCCCGCTCTCGCGCATCGCGCACGCCCGTTCCGGCGACAAAGGCGATACTTCCAACATCGGCATCATTGCGTTGGATGTGCGGCACTATCCGGTGCTGGCGCGCGAAGTCACGGCCGAACGCGTAAAATATTTCTTCGGCTCGATGGTGAAGGGCAACGTGGAGCGCTTCGAATTGCCGAACCTGGGCGCGCTCAATTTTCTGCTGCATCAGGGGCTGGGCGGCGGCGGGACGTTGTCTTTGAGAATCGATGCGCAAGGCAAGACCCTTGGAGCCGCGCTGCTGCGGATGGAAATCGAGATCGCCGATGGAGAAGTGCTAGGACGCTCTCTTCACCCCGTGTGAAGCAAGAAACGAAGTGTCGAACGTTCCCGCGATGAAATCCGGATCTTGCATAATGCGCTGGTGCAGCGGGATGGTGGTGTAAATGCCTTCGATGACGAACATGTCGAGCGCACGCCGCATGCGGGCAATCGCCTCGGTCCGATCGCGTCCATAAGCGATCAACTTAGCCACCAGTGAATCGTAAAAAGGCGGAATTACGTAATCCGTATACACCGCCGTGTCCACGCGAATGCCAATGTCGCCGGGCAGATTTAGCGCGGTGATCCTGCCTGGCGACGGAGCGAAAGTTTCGGGATTTTCGGCGTTGATGCGGCATTCGATGGCGTGGCCGCGAATCGTTACCGGCTGTTGAATAATCTCCGGCAGTTTGTAGCCCGCCGCGATCAGGATCTGGCTCCTCACCAGATCGATGCCGGTGATGGATTCAGTCACCGGATGCTCCACCTGAATGCGCGCGTTCACTTCGATGAAGTACAGACTGCCGTCGCGATCCATCAGAAATTCGATCGTCCCCGCATTAGTGTAACCAATCTTTGTCATCGCGGCGCACAACCGCCCGCGCATCTTCTCGCGCAGCTCCGCACTCACCGCCGGCGAAGGGCCTTCTTCCAGCAACTTTTGATGCCGCCGCTGGATGGAACAATCGCGCTCGCCCAGGATTTCGACGTTGCCGTGTTCGTCGGCCAGCACCTGAAATTCGATGTGCCGCGGCGCTTCCACCAGCTTCTCCATGTAGACGTCTTCCGAGGAAAATGCCGCGCCGGCTTCCTGCTGTGCCTGCGTGAGTAACGACGGTAATTCGGAAGCTTCATGCACCATGCGCATGCCGCGGCCGCCGCCACCCGCCGAGGCCTTCAGCATCACGGGGTATCCGATACGCGCGGCCGTCTCAAGACCTTCCTCGGCATTTTGGAGAATTCCTTCGGAGCCCGGCAAAATGGGCACGCCGCATTCAGCCATCGCGGCACGGGCATGCTGTTTCAGACCCATGGCGCGCGTCACGCTTGGCTTCGGTCCGATGAACTTGATTTCAGAGGCCTCGCAGACTTCGGCGAAATCCGCATTCTCGCTTAAGAAGCCATAGCCGGGATGGATGGCATCCACATTGGTGATTTCGGCCGCGCTGATGACGGATGGAATGTCGAGATAGCTACGCGAACTTTTCGCCGGGCCGATGCAAATGGCCTCGTCGGCAAAGCGCACGTGCAGGCTGTTCCGATCGACTTCCGAATACACCGCTACGGTCTTGATGCCCAGATCCTTACAGGCACAAATAACCCGAACCGCGATTTCGCCTCGATTGGCGATTAGGATTTTCTCGAACATAGGAAAGTCAACGCGGACGAATGGCGAAGAGCGCTTCTCCGTACTCCACGGGCCGGCCGTTTTCCATCAGTTTCGCAACCACAGTGCCTGCGACTTCCGACTCAATTTCATTCATCAGCTTCATGGATTCGATGATGCAAAGCACTTGTCCTGGTTCCACCGCGTCGCCCACTTTGACGAAGGGAGGGTCGCCGGGCTTGGGCGCATCATAATAGGTTCCGACGATTGGCGATTTGACAATTTGCTCGTTGGTGGCCGGCGCTGGTGTGGCGGCCGGCGCTGGCCCCGTTTCGAACAATGTGGCGGGCGGCGGCGCGGCGGGCGCTTGCATCACAAACTCCGGTCTCGGTTCCAACGTGCGGCGAATACGAACACGATCGTCACCGTGCTGCACTTCCAACTCAGCGATGCCGCTATCCACCACCAACTGGATGAGCTGTTTGATTTCGTCGTTCGACATTCTAAAGAAGTCTTAGCTCCTTGGAAGTGGGGGTGAGAACTTCGCACCCATTTTGCGTCACCAGCACAGTGTCTTCGATGCGAATGCCTCCAAAATCCCGGATATATGCGCCAGGCTCGATGGTGATCGCCATCCCGGCCTGCAGTTTCGTCTTGTCGCGACGGCCCAAACGCGGGCCCTCGTGAATCTCAAGCCCCAGGCCGTGACCGGTAGAATGAACGAATTCTTTTCCCAGGCCTTCGATTTCCAGCACCCGGCGAGCCGCGCGATCGACGTGAGCCGCCGTTACTCCCGGCCGCACCGCATCGATGGCAGCGAGCTGCGCTTTCAAAACAGCGTTGTACATACTGCGCACACGGCGGCTGGGTTTGCCGAGGAACAATACGCGAGTCATGTCGCTCATGTAGCCATCCTGGCACGCGCCCATATCAATCAATAATAGTTCATCGTTTCCGAGCTTCCGCGCAGTAGGTTGTGCATGCGGAAGGGCAGACCTGGATCCGAAGGCGACAATCGTTTCAAAAGCTGCCTTTTCTGCGCCCAGCCGCCGCATCTGGTACTCGAGCTCCGCTGCAATTGCGGATTCCCGCGCGCCCGGCCGAATGGATCGCACGGCTTTTTCAAAAGCTTCTGAATTGGTGATCACGCTACGGCGAATGCGTGCGATTTCGTCGTCCGATTTCACCATCCGCATCCGGTCCACCACCGGTCCAATAGGGGTCAGCGTTACTCCGCGCGGTAGGGATTTTACTATGCGCTGATGCACTTCGAACAGCATCCGCGCGGCTTCGAATCCCACGCGCTTCCGGCGAACGGTTTGCAGCGCGGCTTGATCGAGAGGTGTTTTGGCGACGATCTTGAGTTCGCAAGTGCATTCTTCCGCGGCTTGAATGGTGTACCGCGGATCGGTGAACAGCGTTAGCGATTCGGGCGTCACCAGCAGCAGTCCGTTATCGCCGGTGAAGCCGCTGAGGTAGCGAACATTCGGCGGGGCCGACACCAGCAGCGCGTCGATTTTCAGCTCGCCGAACGGAATGGCTGCGCGCTCAGCCAACACGCAGCAGCAACTTTCCGGTGGTCTTGCGGCCTTCCAAATCGCGATGGGCCTGGGCAGCTTCGGCGAGCGGATAAGTTTTGTGGATGTGCAGTTTCAGTTTGCCTTGTCCGATCCAATTCAAGACATCGTTGGCGCGCCAATCCAATTCCTCGGGTGTTGCGGTATAGCTGGCGAGTGTCGGGCGCGTCAAGAAAAGCGATCCCTTCTGGCTCAGAATGAGTGGAGCGAAGTTGGCAACCGGACCGCTGGCATTGCCAAAGCTCACCATCATTCCTCGCGGGCGCAGGCAATCCAGGCTTTGAGTGAAAGTGGATTGACCCACCGAATCGTACACCACGTGCATGCCTTTGGCTTTGGTGGTGAAATCATCCTTGGTGTAAATGATCACTTCGTCCGCGCCGGCAGCTTTGGCTTGCTTGGCTTTTTCCTCGTCGCCGACAGTCCCTATCACGCGCGCGCCCAGCATCTTCGCCATCTGGACGATCAAGCTGCCCGTGCCACCGGCGGCAGCGTGAACCAGGCAGGAATCTCCTGGCTTTAGCGGATATGTGGAGTGGGTCAGATAATGCGCCGTCATGCCCTGCAGCATCGCGGCGGCGGCCGTGTCGAAATCAACTGACGTGGGAATTTTCACCAGTTGCCAGGCTGGAACGACGGCGTATTCAGCGTACGAACCGCGCGCCATCGCATAGGCCACTCGATCACCCACGGCCACAGTCTTGACATCCGCCCCCACGGATTCCACAGTGCCCGCGCCCTCGCTGCCCAGCACGATCGGCGGCGTGGCGGGATATACGCCCTTCCGAAAATAGATATCGATGTAGTTCACGCCCGAGGCCGCAATCTTGACCAAGGCTTCGCCAGGCCCGCGCGACGGTTTCGGCAGATCCGCGAACTTCAAGTTCTCGACGCCACCGGGCTGCTCGACAAAGACCGCTTTCATTGTGTTCGTAGGCTCCTTCTCAGATGGACCGCTGCTGCGTACAAGACCAGGTATAGCAGGCTGAACGGGAACAATACCACTCGCGCGAGCGTGCGCACCGCGCCTGCGCCGGTTAAACCCGCGCGAAACAGAATGAAATAGCGAATAGTAGCCAAGTGGCCGTGGTCCAGCCAAAAACGATCGCCATTTTCATTGAGGACGAAAACTTTTCCGGGCAGACGGGCGGCCAGCATCCACTTCCACCTGGTCATGATTGGTTCGGCCGAGCAGATCACGCCGAGGATGCTGTAGCCGTTGCCGCTGAGTTCCTTATATAACCGCTGCCGCGCCGGACCTGCGGGAAAATCGCTGACGCGGTAGACCGCGCCTTGCTCTTCGCGAAACGCTTTTGGGACGCCGGCGTAACACGTTACCAGGTCGCACGTCATTCCGGAATAGTTTTCATACAACGACGGGAGCAGGCGCTCGAACAGTTCGCGGCTGCCGCTTTCTATGAGCAGAACGCGTGAGAACTGGGGAATGGACCTTCTGAAGAAGTGACGCATCGAACCGGGGCTAGGTCAACTCGAAGAACGCGACGACGGGGGAAGAGAAGCCGGGCAGGAGGGGATCGGTAATAAGCTGATCGCTTTTCCGCTCGCGAAGCGAGTCGCGGGTGTTAGTCGCCGCCATCGCTACCATTCTAACCCGCGGCCTTGAATGGACCGGGTTCAGTGGCAGTGCGCTAATTGCTTTTGCGTTAGGATCATCAGAGGCTGTTATGTTGAAGCGCATAGCGATAATGCTCGGGATCGTCGGAGCTTTTGCCCTCATAACATCCGCTTATTTAGTTTCTAGAGGCCCTAACTTCATTGGCGGTGAAGCACCCACCGTCTGTACAGTTCAGCGAGACTGTCAAAAACTGAGATGCGTAAACAGCGTCTGGGTCTGGTATTGCGACCGGCACGGAATACCCGAGTGCAATAAAGGGAAGTGTGTCTGCCTTTACGGATGCCTGTAAACACGTCAACCAACTTTTAGCGAACTACCGTTCAAACGCCCCAGCAGTAGTCTTCCACCACTTTGTCGACGTTTTCGTCTTGCTCGGTCAGGCGCATCAGCTCCAGCCGGATGGCGTCCACCAGCGCGCCCCAACTGGCTTCGATCACGTTGTCGGAAACGCCGACGGTGGCCCAGCTTCGCCGGTGATCGGACCATTCCACCAGCACGCGAACCTTGGCTGCCGTGCCCTTTTTCGGCTCCAGTACGCGGACCTTATAGTCGGTCAAGCGGACGTTTTTCACCTGTGGATAGACGGACGACAGGCATTGGCGCAGGCTGATGTCGAGCGCGTTCATCGGGCCCTGGCCGGTCGCGCTGGCTGTGTGGACGCTATCTTGAATGCGCAGTGTGACAGTGGCTGTGGTGCCACCCACCAGGCGGCTAGTCACGTCGTAATTCACCACTTCAAATACGCTCCAGCCGGGATGCAGCGCTTCGCGCACCAGCAGCTCGAACGTGCCTTCGGCCGCTTCCAGCTCGTAACCCTGATGTTCCAGATCCTTGATACGCTCCAGCAATTGCCGCCGCGCTTCGGAATCCAGGCGCTCGGCCAGGCCATGCTGTTTTAGTTTGTAGAGCACATTGCCGCGGCCCGAAAGGTCGCTCAATAAAACGCGCTGCCGGTTGCCCACCATCTCCGGCTTTACGTGCTCATAAGTGGACGAATCCTTCAACACGGCGCTCACATGCACGCCGCCTTTGTGCGCAAACGCACTGTGTCCCACGTAGGCCTGATCGTTACGCATCGGCAAGTTCGCCAGTTCGGCGATATAGCGCGCCACCGTCGTCAGGGTTTGCAGATTCTCGCGGCCGATGGTGGTGTGGCCAAGCTTCAATTCCAGATTGCCGATGATCGAAACCATGTTGGCGTTGCCGCAGCGCTCCCCGTAGCCGTTGATGCAGCCTTGCACATGCGTGCATCCGGCTTCCACTGCGGCCATGGTGTTCGCCACCGCCACTTCGCAATCGTTGTGTGTATGGATGCCGATAACGCCGTCGAACCGCTTGCGAACTTCGGTGACAACCTCAATGATGCGATGCGTCAAATTGCCGCCGTTGGTATCGCACAGGCACAGCACATCGGCGCCGTTCTTCTTGGCCGCTTCGAGCGTGCGCATCGCGAACTCAGGATTGGCATTGTAGCCGTCGAAGAAATGCTCGGCGTCGTACACCACTTCGCGTCCGTGGTCTTTCAGATACTTTACGGTCTCGCCGATCAATTGCAGGTTTTGTTCTTCATCGATGCCCAGGGCGCGGTGAACATGCAGATCCCAGCTCTTGCCAAAAATGCAGACGGTCGGCGTCTCGGCCTCCAGCAACGCGCGCACGTTCGGATCCTGATCCACCGCGTTCTTGGAAAAGCGAGTGGACCCGAACGCAGTCAGCCGCGCGTGCTTCAGCTTGATGTCTTTGGCGCGCTTGAAGAACTCCTTGTCCTTCGGATTTGAGTTCGGCCATCCGCCCTCAATATAGTCGATACCCAGCTCATCCAGTTTCTGCGCGATGATCAGTTTGTCGTCGACGGAGAATGAGACGGCCTCGCCCTGCGTGCCGTCCCGGAGCGTTGTATCGAATGTGTGAATGCGCATGAAACTACTTGGTGACCGCCGCGGCCTCTTGCTCTTGCGGTACGCCTTCCTCCTTCTTTTTCTTGCTTAAGAAAGTCATCATCTGCCGGAGCTCTTTGCCCACGCGCTCGATGGGCTGGTCGTGGCCGGCCTGCCGCATGGCGAGAAACTTGTGACGGCCCGCCTTGTTTTCGCCGATCCATTCTTTGGCGAACTGGCCGGACTGAATCTCCGAGAGGATCTTCTTCATCTCTTTGCGAGTCTCGTCCGTGACAATGCGCGGACCGCGGGTGTAATCGCCGTACTCCGCCGTGTCAGAAACCGAATAACGCATATAGCCCAGGCCGCCCTCATAGATGAGGTCGACAATCAGCTTCACTTCGTGCAGGCACTCGAAGTAAGCGATTTCGGGCGCGTAGCCCGCTTCGACGAGAGTTTCAAAGCCCGCGCGAATCAGTTCGCTCACGCCGCCGCATAGCACGGATTGCTCGCCGAAGAGATCGCTTTCGGTTTCTTCCTTGAAGCTGGTCTCGATGACGCCCGCTTTGAGACATCCCAGCGCCAGAGCATACGCCAGCGCGTTTTGGAGCGCGTTCATGGAAGAATCTTGATGAATAGCCACCAACGCCGGTACGCCCACGCCTTCGGTGTAGAGCTCGCGCACGCGATGTCCCGGCGCTTTGGGCGCGATCATCGAAACGTCGACGTTGGCCGGCGGCTTGATTTCACCAAAGTGGATAGCAAACCCATGGGCGAAC
>Ga0210383_10003183_pt1 | contig 14762 bp, 14 predicted proteins | sample IncBWC14OmetaG_FD_160072 | JGI IMG/M metagenome (GOLD analysis project Ga0210383, IMG submission 160072) | Forest soil microbial communities from Barre Woods Harvard Forest LTER site, Petersham, Massachusetts, United States - Inc-BW-C-14-O ...
AGCCGAAATTCGAGTTCGAGGCGGTAGATGCAAGTCTGATTCCGCCGCGACCGAGGAAGTACTGAGGTGGGTTCAAATTTCCAATTCTTGAACATTGCAGGAGGCGGAAAAGTTTTCCCGCCTACGACCGTAGATCGAAAAGCACACAGTCGCTTCTCGTTCACACTGCCGCTCGATCCAAACGACAGCGAAAAGAAGAAGAAGAGGAGCCATGTCCGCGATCTAGGTATCTGCAACGAAATCGCTGACCGAATGCGCGCTGAGGGTTTTGAAGTTGCCAGGGCGAGACGGGGCAAACCTTGGGGTGCAGTTCTCACGTTCAGCTTGAGTAAGTTTAGTGTGATGGTAATGCTCAAGGCGAAACGCCTCCCACGGACTGTCAAGTGTGATGTTCTGACCTGGACTCGTACCTCGCGATGGCGACCGGTCCCCTCGGAGGTGGTTGAGAGTGGATTGGCTCGTACGCTGAAAGTGCTGGAAAAGGTGCTTCGGCAAGATCTAAGAGCAGAGTCATTGAAGTGGGGAACCGAAGATGAGTTGGCCGGCCCGCACAAACCGAAAGATCCTGAGCTAGGAGCTAAAGGCTAGAAGCTAATGGCTAATAACACCAAATCGGTAATAATCAAGATCAAGCGCCAACCCACCCCCGACGCCAAACCGTCGTGGGAAGAGTTCGAAATCCCCTACAAGCCGAACATGAACGTCACCTCGGCGCTGATGGAGATCGCGGCCAACCCCGTCACCCGCGACGGCAAGCAGACGACTCCCATCACCTACGACTCGAATTGTCTCGAAGAAATCTGTGGCTCCTGCGCCATGCTCATCAACGGACGCGCCCGCATGGCCTGCTCTGCCCTGCTCGATCACCTCGATCAGCCCATCAAGCTCGAGCCGTTTTCGAAATTTCCAGTTGTCCGTGATCTCGCCGTCGATCGCAGCGTGCTCTTTGAGAATTTGCAAAAAGTGAAGGCCTGGATACCGATCGATGGCACCTACGACCTCGGCCCCGGCCCGCGAGTCACCATGGAGGCGCAGGAAAAAGCCTATCCGCTGTCAAATTGCATTTCGTGTTGCTGTTGCATGGAAGCCTGTCCGCAATTCAACGACGACACTGGATTCGTCGGCGCGGCCGCCATTTCGCAAGTACGCCTGTTCAACGAGCATCCCACCGGAGAGGCCCTCAAGCGCGAGCGTCTGTCCGCGCTCATGGGCGACGGCGGCATTCAGGAATGCGGCTACGCACAAAACTGCGTCGAGATTTGTCCGAAGGATATTCCGCTGACCACGTCAATTGCCGAAGTCGGCGGCCAGGTCATGAAGCAGGCGCTCAGCGACCTGCTGCGCAAATAATGATGATAATGAGGACGCATAGCGTCGCCAGCATGACCCGGCAAACCGTGTATCTACAGGGTTTTCATGGATTCCGCCAGTGCGGCGACTCCCCAACACGAGCCTCTGAAATCAGCAAATTACCCAGGGGTAACCACCCGTAACTCCCTTAAGTAAGCGCGTTTAGGCGGAATTACCTCACAAAATCGTTCATCTGTGGTTTACTATTACCACTCCTCCATGGAAGTGGGAACTGGCTTTTTGGCCACCCCTAGAGTGGTTCCAAGCTTAGTACGCAAATTGCAATGACGCGAACCTCAAACCCGACGCGACGTCCGATCACACGGCTCACGCTCGCGATCGTTGTCATCAGCGTCCTTGCCCTCATAGCGCCGCAACGCGCACTAGCGCTGAAGCCCGTTCACCACCACCACATCCTGCACTCCTATCATTTCCAACTGCGCAGCTTGCTCTGGCACCCATTATTCCGTCCGTCGCATGATTCCCTGCTCCGGCAAAACGAGGAAATCGACCGCCTCGATCTGCCCCGCATTCAAGATGACGCGGAGCTCGAAGCACTCAAGTCCACGGGTGAACTCGTGCCGATCGCTGCCAGTGAGTCTCTGAAGATTGAACCCAGCCTTGATCCCTCGCGCCGCTATTGCCGTCCCTGGACCCGCGATTTCGTCGACGATCTTTCTGAGGCTTATTACCGCCAGTTCCACGCACAGATCCAGTTGAACTCCGCCGTCCGCACCGTAAAGATGCAGAAGAAACTTCGCCGTCGCAATCGCAACGCAGCTCCGGCCGAAGGCGATACCGCGTCCTCCCATCTTGCCGGCATCACGGTCGATCTCCAACGCCGCGGCATGACGGTCGAGCAGATGCGCTTCGTCGAGCGCTACCTGTTTTATCTGAACGCACTCGGCCTGGTTGAACCCGAAGAGGAGCGCCGCCACTGGTGCTTCCACATCATGGTCTCCGAGCAGTACAGCGACTGGCGCCAGACCCAGACGATTTTCCCCGTACGACCGCTGGAACAGCCTGGCACGACAACAACGATGACCGCTGCCAACTGAAAGCCGCCTTCGCTACAATCTGCGCATAATGATTGCTCTCGTCGCTGAGTGATTCAACGCTCAGTGATTCAACGCATCGACTGTCGTACAATTAAAACTTGCCAAAACACTTTACAGGAGCATCCATGCGAACTCTGCTGCACACGCTTGTCCTGATAATTTCCACCTCCCTGCTCGGCGCCGCGCAGGCGGCCTCAACTCCACCGGCTAACACTATGTCGCCCGCCCACAAGCCCGCTCCCGCCGCCGGCACCGATCCCATCGCCATCATCCACACCAGCGTCGGAGACCTGCATTGCACCCTGTTTCCAAAAATGGCGCCGCTCGCGGTCGCGAATTTCATCGGCCTCGCCACCGGCACCAAAGATTGGACGAACCCCGTCTCTCACGCCAAGAAGCACGGCGTCCCGCTTTATGACGGCACAATTTTCCATCGTGTAATTCCCGACTTCATGATTCAGGGTGGAGATCCCGCCGGCACCGGCGAGGGCGATCCCGGTTACCAATTCAAGAATGAAACCTCCCCTTCACTCACCTTCGATCGCCCCGGACGCCTGGCCTACGCCAATTCCGGCCCCGACACCAATGGTTCGCAATTCTTCATTACCGAGGACGTTGCCCACAGTCAACACTTAAGCGGCAGCTACAGCATCTTCGGCCAGTGCGACGATGCCGCGGTTGAACTGGTTAAGCAAATCGCTCGCATGTCGCGCGACCCCAGTAATGACCGCCCGTTTCACCCCGTCAAGATAACGCATATCGAAATCCGTGGCGCCAGTGCATCCGCCAAGCCCGCAACCGCGCCCAAACCGGCGGCTGGTACGAAGGCCCCAGCGCAGTGAGCAGTAACAAGATCAATCGAACTATTCGAGGAGACTATGACCCGCACACCCGGAACTTACGCCGTATTCGAAACCAGCGAGGGCAACATCGTTTGTCGCCTGTTTGAAAAGGATGCCCCTAAGACCGTCGCCAACTTCGTCGAACTGAGCGAAGGCAAGCGCGAGTGGACCAATCCAACCACCCGCAAAAAGACCTCTGACCCGCTTTATCACGGAACGATTTTTCATCGCGTGATCCCTGACTTCATGATCCAAGGCGGAGACCCGATGGGCACCGGTTTCGGCGGTCCCGGCTACCAGTTCGAAGACGAAACCAAAGGTTCGCCGCATCGCTTCGACAAGGCAGGAAAGCTGGCCATGGCCAACGCCGGCCCCAATACCAACGGCTCGCAGTTCTTCATCACCGTCGGCAACACCGATTGGCTCACCGGCAAACACACAATCTTCGGCGAGGTGGTCGAGGGATACGACATCGTGGAGAAGATCTCGAAAGCAGCGCGCAATCGTCAGGACCGTCCCAACAAAGACATAGTGGTGAAGTCAGTGAAAATCGAACGCTGATGCGATGCCGAAAAAGAAAGCAATTTCCGGTAACCTGGGCCGGTCCGCAAAAGCCACCGATAGCTCAAAAGACGTCGACAGATATCTGGCAGCCGTCCCGGAACCCGCCCGCGGTACCTTGATCACGATCCGCGCCAACATTCGCTCCGCGATGCCACCGGAGGCCACGGAGGCCATCGGCTATGGCATCCCGATGTTCAAGTACGACGGAGTGCGAATGTGGTACGCGGCGTTTTCGAAACACTGCAGCCTCTTCCCCGGAAGCCTAGCCGTCATCGCGGCGTTCAAGAACGACCTCAAGAACTGCCAGATATCCAAAGGCACCATCCGCTTCCCCGTGGACAACCCTCTATCGGCGACTCTTGTGAAAAAGATGGTCAAGGCGCGGATCGCGGAAAACGAACGCAAGAAAAAGGCGACGGGCGGGTAGCGCCCGAAAACAACGCCTGACAGGGCTGACCCGACCCGTCCCAACCCTGAATATTCTTTATAATGTTGAGTTCGTTCCCAGCGTCCGGAGGCAAGCAGTATGGCGTCGTTCAACGGAGTCACGGTCCCACCTGACGGGCAGAAGATCGAGTACAGCAACGGCAAGTACCGCGTTCCCGATCACCCGATCATCCCCTTTATTGAGGGAGACGGCACCGGCCGCGACATCTGGAAAGCCTCCGTCCGCGTCTTCGATGCCGCCGTCGAAAAGGCATACCGAGGAAAACGCTCCGTAGCATGGTACGAGGTTTTTGCCGGAGAGAAAGCCAAAGCCCGTTTCCAGAATTGGCTCCCCGACGACACCATCAGCGCCATCCGCGAATTTCGCGTAGCCATCAAAGGCCCGCTGACAACTCCCGTCGGAGGCGGCATCCGCTCCCTCAACGTGGCCCTGCGGCAGATCCTCGATCTCTACTCCTGCGTTCGTCCGGTAAAGTATTACGCCGGTGTGCCCTCGCCCGTGAAGCATCCCGAGCGCATGAATATCGTCATCTTCCGCGAAAACACGGAAGACGTTTACATGGGTGTCGAATGGGAAGAAGGCACGCCGGACGCCAAACGCCTGATTGAATTCCTCAACAAAGACATGCTGAAAGGCGGCAAGAAACAAATCCGCCTAGATTCTGGCATCGGCATCAAGCCCATTTCCGTGACCGGAACCAAGCGACTGGTGCGCATGGCCATCCAACATGCGCTCGATAACAACAGGAAGTCGGTCACCCTCGTACACAAAGGCAACATCCAGAAATTCACCGAAGGCGCGTTCCGCAAATGGGGATACGAACTCGCCACCGAGGAATTCCGCGACCGCGTCGTCACCGAGCGCGAGAGCTGGATCCTGGACAACAAAGACAAGAACCCGAATCTCACCGTCGCGCAAAACGCGGAGCTTATCGAGCCCGGCATGGAATTCGCTCCCCCCGAATTCCGACAGGCCGTCGAAAAAGAAGTGCAGCAGGTTCTTGATTCGATTTACACCTCGCACGGCAAGGGCGCGTGGAAGAAGAAGTTGACGATCAACGACCGCATAGCGGACTCTATCTTCCAGCAAATCGTCATTCGCCCGGAAGAATATAGCGTGCTCGCCACGCCGAATCTGAACGGCGATTACATCTCCGATGCTGCTGCCGCGCAGGTCGGGGGCCTCGGCATCGCTCCCGGAGCGAACATCGGCGACGGCTATGCCATCTTCGAAGCCACGCACGGCACCGCGCCCAAGTATGCTGATAAAGACGTAATCAACCCCGGCTCCGTGATCTTGTCCGGTGTCATGATGTTTCGCCACCTGGGATGGTCCGAAGCCGCCGATCTAATTGAGCAAAGCATGGAACGCACCATCGAACAGAAGAAAGTGACCTACGACTTCGAGCGCATGCTCGAAGGCGCCACGAAAGTAAAGACCAGCGAGTTCGCGACGTGCATGATCGAAAACATGATAGTAGCCGTGGCAGCCGACTGAGATACCTTTACGTTTTCCGCGCTCCGAGCAGACCGCGAAAGGACTTGGGATTCGTATCAGGGCATCGCTTTAGCGATGCCGAAGCCTCGAAGAATCAGATGCCCCTTTAGGGGCTGGGCATCGCGAAAGGAAACTTCATGCGCAATAAAGTAACCATAGTAGGATCCGGAAACGTAGGCGCCACCGCCGCTCATTGGATCGCCTCGAAGGAACTAGCCGACGTAGTCCTAATCGACATCGTGGAAGGCGTCCCGCAAGGAAAGGGCCTTGATCTCCTCGAGGCCATGCCGATCGAGAAGCGCGACGCCGCAATCACCGGCACCAACGACTATGCCGACACCGCCAACTCCGACATCGTCGTCATCACCGCCGGAATTCCCCGCAAGCCCGGCATGAGCCGCGACGATCTTCTGAATACGAATCACAAAATCATGAACGATGTAGTCGGCAAGATCGTGCAGCATTCGCCGAACTGCATCCTCATCATCGTCTCCAACCCGCTGGACGCCATGGCGCAGGCCGCCTACAAGATGAGCGGCTTTCCCCGCGAGCGCGTCATCGGCATGGCCGGCATCCTCGATTCCGCTCGCTTCCGCACCTTCATCGCGCTGGAACTCAACGTCAGTGTAGAAAACGTAACCGCCTTTGTCCTCGGCGGACACGGCGACACCATGGTCCCGCTGCCCCGCTATTCCACCGTCGCCGGAATTCCGATCACCGAACTAATACCCAAAGATCGACTTGATGCCATCGTCCAACGCACCCGCGACGGCGGCGCCGAGATCGTCAAGCATCTCAAGACCGGATCGGCCTACTACGCCCCATCAGCCGCCGCCACCGAAATGGTCGAGGCCATCCTCAAAGACAAGAAAAAGATTCTCCCCTGCGCTGCCTACCTAAACGGAGAGTACGGCATCCACGGCCTGTTCGTAGGCGTCCCGGTGAAGCTGGGAGCCAAGGGCATCGAGCAGATCATCGAGATCAAACTCACCGCAGAAGAAAAAACAGCCCTCGACAAGAGCGCGGCAGCCGTGAAAGAACTGATAGCAGTGATCAACGTCTAGGGTCTGAGATCTCGGCAAGGGCACGACTTCAGTCGTGTCATAAGCAGCCTGATACATGCCGCAGGGTGCCCCATCCTAACGTCGCGCTTCTTGCGACGTTAGGGTGGGATCCACGGCTGCATGATTCTTGGGATTTTGCGTCGCAAATTGGAGGGATCGCTTGACACGGCTTCTCTGTTGGCTCGCAATGACGTTGGCCATTTCGCTCGCGGGAATTGGGGGGAATGCAGCACAGATTTCAGAGCCAACTCAGAAGAAATGGGTTGCGGGTAGCACCACGGCAATGTCAATCACAGGCGACATCAAACTTTCCTCCAGCAAGCTGACAATTGTCGGCCGTGATTATTTGCTAACGCTTGTCCGGGATATAGCAGCGGAACACCTCAGCGATGCCGGTAAGATTGTGGATGAAACGAAGCCGACCGGAGCGCGTCTTTTTAGGACCAACATTCCTGCACGGGCCAAGCTTGTTAAGGGCAACACTATTTGTGGTCCTAAGGATGCAATGTGGCTCCTCGCTGTCACTCAGGACTCACGCAGCTTATCGCTCGCGTTCTTTTCCGGCAATAGCGAACCCAACTTAGCTTCAGCTTCTGAGAGTACCGAGCTTTGCGGCACGTTCGGGTATTTTCGCTGATCCTCTCACTCCCAAACTGGGCTTTTCTGGCAAGGATATGTGCATTATAGTGTGGTCGTCACCTAATGGACTTCGATCAGCTAGAGATCTTCCTCGAAGTAGCGCGCCTCTCCAGCTTCTCCCGCGCAGCGGAGAAGCGTTTTCGCACGCAGCCCGCCATCTCCTCCCAGATTCGCGCCCTCGAAGAAGAAGTAGGCGCTCGCCTGCTCGACCGCTCTGGAGGCCGCGTCTCGCTGACCGCCTCCGGCAAGTTCTTTTTCAAATACGCCGAGGAGACGCTCGAGCGTCGCAAGATTATCCTCAACGAGATCGCCGAAACCGAACGCGTGCCCCGCGGTGAAATTGTTGTAGGAGCCAACGAGGGCACCTGCCTCCACATCCTGCCCGAAGTGTTCGCGCAATTCAAACGCGACTATCCCAATGTCTCCGTCAACATCAAGCGCTCGGACTACGCCAGGATTCTCGATTCGATCCTCGAAAACGTCGTGGACTTCGGCGTAGTCTCGCTGCCCGTGACCGACAACCGACTCGAGGCGCAGATGATCCACCGCGACGAACTCGTGGTGATCACAGCTCCACGTCACGCGCTCGCGGCGAAGAAAACCGTCACCGTGGCCGAGGTCTCAATTTTTCCGCTCGTCCTGCCCAAACTCGGCCACACTCGCGACGCACTCGATGCCCTGTTCTATGATCATCATGTAAAGCCAAAACTGGCCATGGAGCTCGATTCCAGCGAACTGCTGAAGCGTTTTGTGGCAGCCGATGTGGGCGTCGGATTCATCGCACGCTCCAATATTGAGGAAGACATCCGCGCCAAAGCCCTGGTTGCCATAACTCTCGCCGACGCCCAAATTCGTCGCGATCTCGCACTCGTGTTCCGCAAAGATAAATCCCTCAGCCGCGCCGCCAAGGCTTTCATGGAAATCGCGGTAAAGGAAAAGAATTTTCCTCCGAGCGCAGTCGGGAAGCGATCCAAGTGAACGGGCAAGTGAACGGGCAAGTGAACAAGATTGTTCGGTTCATCCTGTTGGGCTCGCTCCTCCTTTCGGCCGGCGCAGCCCAGAAGCAATCCACCCGCGGCCAGCCCGCCGCGAACGACGCCTACAAGCTCGTCGCGGTGAAAGTCAAGGGAACGTCGCGCTACACCGATCAGGAGATTCTCGCCGCCAGCGGCTTGCAGATCGGTCAACCCGCTGCCGACGGCGACTTCAAGGAAGCGGTGCGGCGACTGGGCGATTCGGGTATGTTCAGCGAAGTTCTCTATTCCTATACCGCCTCCGGCATCGGGGTCAAAATCGAATTGCAGCTTGCGGATACCGCCGACACTAAGTTGGTTCCGGCGCGCTTCGAAAACTTTGTTTGGTTTTCCGACAGCGAGCTCCTGAAAGAGTTGCAAACCCGCGTTCCCCTGTTCAAACAATTGCTGCCGCTGTCAGGCAATCTACTGGATCGAGTGTCCGAAGCGCTGCAAGCCCTCCTCACCGAGAAGCACCTTCCCGGGCGAGTAGATTTCCTGCGCGAGGAAGACGAGTCTGCCGATACTCTGAGCGCTCTCGTCTACCGGCTCGAGGAAGTCAGCATCCGGATTCAAGGTGTCGAATTTCCTGGAGCCTCACCCGACCTGACGCCTCTGCTCACGGTTGCAGCGCGCCGCCTCATCGGAGCGGAATACACCCGCTCCGCCCTGGCCGCCGCTGTGAAGTTCGACTTGCTGCCCGTGTACCTGCGGCGCGGATACTTGAAGGCCGCGTTTGCACCATCCGACGCCCGCGTGCTGCCTGCAGCGACGACCGGTGAGCAAGGCCCTGCCGACATCGAGGTCGATGCCATCGTCCCGGTAACGCCCGGCAAAGTGTATTCGACCTCAAGCGTCAACTGGAAGGGCATCTCTGCCATCACCGCCATCGAACTCGCGCCTCTACTCCACATGCCTCCCGGCCAGCCCGCCGACGAAGTGAGGCTTCACCAGGACTTGGAGAATGTAACCAAACTTTACCGTAGTCGCGGCTACATGGCCGCGCAGGTCAAGTCCGAAGCCCAATTTGACGACGAGAAAAGCACCGTGCACTACGATGTCAACGTCGCCGAAGGTGATCTCTACAAGATGGGAGAGTTGGAGATCACCGGCCTCGACACTCAGGCCAAAGCTCGGTTGGAGGCAGCGTGGACGCTCCACCAGGGCCAGCCTTACGACGCCGATTATCCCAAGAAATTTCAGGAAGATACCGGGTCACTGCTTCCCCGCGGCATACGCTGGGCCGTGACCGTTCACGAGTCGTTGGACGCGAAGGACAAGACCGTCGACGTGGAGATCCATTTCAAGCAGCAGTAAGCGAGTAGCAGTGGCAATGACGGTTGCGGTAATGCACAACTGTTTGTAACCGAAGCTTGCGTGAGAATCTATATGTTGGCATCATGGGTGCAGACCCATCCGTCTCACAGGAGAAGAAAGCAAAAATGAAGGCCAATCGAATTGCATCTGCGGTTCTGGGGATGCAGATGTTGCTTGGGATGGCGGCGGTACCAGCGCTCGCTGCCGGCAAGAGCCAAACCCTGACTGGTGAAGTGAGCGATGCCATGTGCGGGGCGAAACATGAAATGCCCGGCAGCGCCGCCGACTGCACCCGCGCATGCATGAAGCATGGATCAAAATACGCCCTCGTGGTGGGAGACAAGGTTTACACGCTGGAAACTTCGGACAAGACAGCTCTCGATAAGCTGAACGATCTGGCGGGAGCGAAGGCAAAAGTGACCGGAGAAGTTGACGGTACCACCATCAATGTAAAATCGGTAGCCGCCGGATCCTAAGATCAGCGGTCCAACCCAAATCGCACACAATAAAAAAACCGGCGGACATTCCGCCGGTTTCTAATTCTGTCCGCAATTTCCGCTACTGTTGCTGTGGCTGAGTCTGGTCCGAACTATCGTCGCGGCGTTTCAACGTCGGGCGATCATCGTCACTGCTGCTGGTGTCGGTGCCAGTGCCACCGGTCTTGTCGCTGGTTGAAGTACGGCGCAAGCTGGGCTTGCTCCCGTCCTTCTCTTCGACCACCTTGTGCCGGTTCTCGATCGTAGCCAGCCGCGATTTAATGTCGTCAAACTCTGACGTGGTGACAATGTACTGCGCCTTCGCCGGAAGAATGGTCGCAATTTCCTTTTGCGACGCCTCAATGCGATCAGGTGTCTGCGGGTGCGAAGCGAAGGCCTTGGCAATCGTGCCTGGCTTCTTCTTTTCCTTAGCCTGAATCTTTTCGAAGAAGCTGATGAAAGCCTGCGGATCATATCCCGTTTTATACATATATTGCAGGCCGAGATAGTCCGCTTCCGCTTCGAAATTTCGTTGGAACTTCATGAACGTGAGCGGCAACGCCAAACCACTGGCTTCGTAGATGCCGTAACCCAACCCACCCCCGATGAAGATCAGTGGAATGGTGCCGATCTGGGCCCAGTTCGCTCGCGTCATCTGACGCATCCCGTGGCGCGCCGCCACGTGCGAAATCTCGTGCGCCATTACCCCTGCCAATTCGGCCTCTTCGTCCGCCGCCAGAATCAGGCCCGAGTTCACGTAGAAAAATCCACCCGGAAGCGCGAACGCGTTCACCTCGTCGGAGTCAATCACCTTGATGGTGAACGGCACCTTCGCGTCGGAATTACGCACCAGATTCTGGCCGATCCGGTTGACGTACTCGTTGATCACTGGATCCTGCACCAGCTTCACGCTATTTTCGACCTGCATCGAATACTGCTTGCCCATCCTGATTTCGGTTTCGTAGGAGTACCAGTCACCCAGACCGCGCCCACCCACATTGCGGTTGCCAATAGCGTCGACATCGTCCTCCTTGCCATCGTGCTTGACCTTGCTGTCGGGCGGTTCCTGAACCGGAGGCGGCCCACCAGGAGTCGGGGCGCTGCTCGAAGAAGCGTCCGCGGGAGGAGCTTGACCGTCGCTCGCCGGAGGATTCGGCGCAGGAGGGGTCGTCGTTGGTTGCGTGCTTTGAGGCTGCGACGCCTGCGGCTGGGCGTTGGGCGTCTGGGAAGTTTGATTCTGGGCCAGCACCGGAACCATCATAAGAGCTAGCAAACTCAGGGAGATCAGTACTTTACGGAACGGCATTCGGACACCCCGCAGAAACCCGGTCGGTTGAGAACATTATACCCCCGATGGCAAGTCGGGCCGACAGACTTCTCCTTGCTAGTTGGACGCAGCCTTGGTCCGGAAAGATACCCATGATTTTTCAGGAACGTAGCGATTGAGGCTCTTTTCAGCCGCCTTTGCCTGCCCCGGCCCGACTTCCCTTTTCGTTTTCCTCGCCGCCGGTGTACTATGGCGCGATTTTGAAAGCGATCCCGGAAAGAGGCCCCCTACATGCTGAACCGTCGCAGCTTCCTATCGTCGTCTTTAGCCTCATCCCTCGCGGTAGGCGCCGGCTTGTCCTGGCGCGGAAACCTATGGGCGCAGCTTGAGTCCATGCCCTCGAGGCTCCCCGAGCGCTCCCTCTTCGATCAGAACGAAGACGCCTACTGGCGCGAACTCCGCCAGCAGTTCCTGATCCCTGCTGACGAGATTTACCTGAACAACGGCACTGTAGGGTCAAGCCCAGCGCCCGTGCTGCGCGCGGTTTTCGAAGGCTATGAGAAATGCGAGAAGCTCAATGAGACCGATCCCGAAGACTATCCCATCTGGGGATATGCCTCATGGAACGAGTTTCGTGATCCGCTGGCCGCGTTCGTAGGCTGCAACCGCGACGAAATCGCACTGCTAAGAAACGCCACCGAGGCCAATAACTACATCGCAAACGGGATCGATCTGAAGCCGGGCGATGAAGTTCTGATGACCGACCAGGAGCATCCCGGAGGCGAACATCCGTTCAATCTGCGCGCCAAGCGCTACGGCATCGTGGTAAAGAAAATCACATTGCCCAGGCCAGTCATAAATCCTGCGCAGGCACTGAATCTCTTCAACGCCGCCATAACGCCGCGCACCCGAATTTTATTCTTCAGCCACATCACCACGTTCTCCGGAGTAGTGCTTCCCGCCAAAGAGCTGTGCGCGCTGGCCCGCAGCAAAGGGATCATCTCCGCCGTAGATGGCGCCCACGTTCCGGGAATGATGCGCCTGAACCTTCACGACATGGGCTGCGATATGTATTCCGCCAGCCCGCACAAGTGGCTGCAGTCGCCCAAAGGCTCAGGATTTCTCTACGTCCGCGACGAGATGATCGACCGCCTGTGGAACACGATCGCTACCGAAGGTTGGGACGACCCTAAGCTCCGCGCCGAACGCTTCCAGCGCATCGGCAGTTCAAACGTACCCGCTCTCTGGGGATTGCGCGCCTCGATTCAGCTAGCGAACGACATAGGGATGGATCGAATCGAACGCCGCCAGCGCCAACTCTGCGACTACATTCTTAACGCCATGATCAAACGCGGCGCGGTCTCGTGGACGTCCCCAGACGCCTCGATGCGCTGCGCGATCGCCACCGTAAATGTCCCGCCAATCATTCGTATGGACCTCGAAAACTGGCTATGGAAGGAAAAGAAAATCAGAATCCGCGGAGCCGAACCAAACAAGCTGCGCCTCTCCACACCTTACTATTTGTCGAAGCAGGACATTGACCACTTCCTGGACGCCTTCGACGAGTATAAGAAGTCAAAGGCATAGCTGGTGCAAAGAAGAAGAGGAGGATACGGAGTGCGCGTGACCCACAAAATACTTGTCGTCGATGTCGGTGGAACTCACATAAAGATCCTGGCCACCGGGCAAAAGACACCACGGGAAGTCGTGTCGGGGCGCAAGATGACGGCCCGACTGATGTGTAGCTGGGTAAAGAAGGCAGCCAGCGATTGGCCTCATGACGTCGCCTCGATTGGATACCCCGGCCCGGTTGTGCACGGAAAGCCGATCCACGAACCATACAATTTAGGCAAAGGCTGGGTCGCTTTTGATTACGCAAAGGCGTTGGGGTGCCCGGTAAAAATAATTAACGACGCGGCCATGCAGGCCGTCGGTTCTTACCAGGGTGGCCGAATGCTTTTTCTCGGACTCGGCACCGGGCTGGGTTCGGCAATGGTTGTGGACGACGTAGTCGAACCCATGGAACTCGCGCATCTCCCCTACAAGAACGGAAAAACCTATGAAGACTACCTCGGCTTGAGAGGTCTCAAGCATCTGGGAAAAAAGAAATGGCGCGATTACGTCACTCTCATCGTGGGAGAACTCCAGACCGCCCTGAGTGCCGATTACGTGGTGCTCGGGGGTGGTAATGCAAAGAAAATCAAGAAGCTCCCCCCAAAGACACGTTTGGGCTCAAATGAGAATGCATTCATCGGCGGCTACCGTTTGTGGTCGTTGAACGAAGGTAAAGCGGCCGGGAGTAAGTCTCACAAAGCTTGAAAGTGTGCGCAAGACTTCAGTTGACACCAGAAAATCAAGAGCGTATCTTCCCCTATTAAATGGTTTTAATACGGGTCGTCCCCCGCCCGCAAGAGTAGGCCACCGCCATGGTACCCTCCGTTTCCCGCCCCGACCCCGGCCCTCGATTTGTTCCGATACTGACGCTGATACTGATAACGTCCGCGCATGTTCTTCTCGCTGTGCTGGCGTGCGCCCAGAATCTCCAAGCCGAGTCCGCTTACGTGCGCGTCAGTCAAGTCGGCTACGAAACTGGCAACGCGCCATTTCGCGCCTACGTGATGTCCAAGCGCTCGCTGACCGGAGCGACCTTCCAGGTAGTCAATTCGAAGGGCGTCACCGCCGATTCGGGCCACCTCGGTAGCAAACTCGGAAGGTGGGGTCATAGCAAAACGGTGACCTACAACGTGTACGCCGTGGACTTCAACGTTCCCGGCGGTGACCTCTACACCATCAAAGTCTCGGGACCGGCAACCGCGACGTCCCCCGCTTTCGCGGTCGATGCCGCAGACACGCTCTATTCCGGCCTGTTGCTGAACACTCTGTTTTTTTACGAGACCGAACGCGACGGCAGAGATTTCATCCCCAACGCCCTGCGCACCGCACCCGGACACCTGAAAGATGCGAACGCGCAGGTTTATAACACGCCTCCGCTCGACGACAACGACTTCATCGACAACGTGCCACCCGCGCCGCCGCTGGTATCGGCAGGTCTCCCAAACATCAATGCCGCCGGCGGATGGTGGGATGCCGGCGACTATGAGAAATACGTTGAAACCGTCAGCTATACCGCCGCCTTAATGGAGATCGGCATTCGCGACTTCCCCACTCAGATGGGAGCGAACGCCAAGACAAATCCTCCCGCGCCGCCCGGTTCGATCTCGTATGCC
>Ga0210383_10003184_pt1 | contig 14757 bp, 7 predicted proteins | sample IncBWC14OmetaG_FD_160072 | JGI IMG/M metagenome (GOLD analysis project Ga0210383, IMG submission 160072) | Forest soil microbial communities from Barre Woods Harvard Forest LTER site, Petersham, Massachusetts, United States - Inc-BW-C-14-O ...
GACCCGCACTTGCGGGGGGGGTTAGTTCTCGATGAGGTTGGCCCGGAAAATGGCGCCACAGTCAATGTAATAGCTCTTCTTCTTCTGCAGACTCCAGTTGGGAAAACTTCCGGAATAAATTTTCCGGGTTGCCTCCGACATGTTGTCGTGGAGGTAGGAAAAAAGATTGCCTTTCTGGGTACGGGACAACTCCTTTCCTGCAGCATAGCCAGTCACCAGCCCGAGGTTGTACACGTTTTTCGCGCAGCCATCCATTTCGTGGTACGCGGGATAGCTGGGGGTGGAATGCATCCAGTATTCGGCCACGTAATGGCGACCACAGTCGTTCGCTCCCATCACGACGCCACGGCCGAGGCCCGAAGCGCTGTTGTCTTCCAGGATGCTGGCCTTAGCCTCGGCCCATCCCCCGGCAATGGTCATCCAAACCTGGATATAGGTGGTGATTACGGAAAACATTTGCGCCGCGAAAAAAAAGCGGTCGAGCTCCAAAAGGCTTTCCCCCGCCTTATAGGTGGCAGCAAACTCCGCCTGCTTGGCAGACTCTTCCAGGCTGCTGGTTAGACCTCCCTGTTCCGCGGCCTCATCGAAACGATTGAAGCCAATCAAGTCTTTGCCCATATCGTACATTCCGTCATTCAGCAAGTTGCGGACGAAGTTACTTCCGCGGATCATGGAGGCCGCCTCTTGTACCCTCTGACTGGCTTCAATGCCGTTCAGCACCATCGCGTAAACGTCATTTCCCTTGCAGAGCAGATCCAGGTTCATGGCAGTGGCGGCCGCACTCCTCACATCGGGGATCAGATTCTTCAGCGACAGCGCGCGCCGCCTTGCTTCCTTCGCCTTCATTTCCTTCTTCATTTCTTCATAGAGGTTCATTTTGATTTCTCCTTTGATTTCTCCTGCCCAGTTTCGCTCTTGCCTAATGCAAGCCACGAACCAAGCCTTCGCCGGGCAGAAACGGGTTCTTCGTGTTGCGGAAGTAGCTGAAAAGAAACGAGGTTAATTTTCTCGGCTCGAACGCGGACCCACGGTCGGAGCTCTCACTAACCGAAGGGTTAATCGTTGCCCGCCCGACGGTTAACAACAGGGTTCGTTAAGAGAAGGCACAACCGCTTATCTAACTGCTTCACGCCCTGCTTCACGCTCCGCTGCTCGGAATGGCACTTGGCGAAACCAGATGGCCATTTCGCTCAAATTTCGACTCGATTCAGTTCACATCTGAAGCGTTTGAAACTGATCGGAATATGAGTTCTTCTATGCATTTACATGGGCAAGCGCGTGCAGAATCCGCGCCAGGGTTGAATTGGTCCCCATGACATCGCCATGCGCAAAATGTTTATGGCACAAAGGAGTTTATCGGCAGCTGCTGGTCCGGTTTGAAGGGCGCCCTAAGGGATTTTTGACTGGCAGCGGAGATCTGTTGCGCGGTTAACAGTTCTTTCAGCGCCGGAATCAGGTAGTCCCCGCGACGGTCGCCGACCATCGACGCAGCGGAAATCCAGGCATACGCGGTCTCAGGATCTTTCTTCACCCCGAGGCCGTTGGCATACATGTAACCGAGTTTAATGCGTGCACCGGTCGATCCCTCGATGGCCGCTTTCTCGAACCAGCGAAAGGCCTCGGCGTTATTTTGAGGAACGCCTTCGCCTTTCAAATACATATCAGCAAGATTATTCTCACCGATGGCATTCCCGGCATCGGCGGCTTTGCGATACCAAGAGACAGCGATCACCGCGCTGTGCGGGCAGCCGAGTCCCTGATCGTACAAATAGCCCAGATTGGTCTGGGCGTCTGCGTCGTTCGCTTCCGCCCCCTTCTGAAACCAGCGAAAGGCCTCGGCGTAATCCTGACGGACTCCCTGTCCATTGAGGAACAAGACTCCCAGATTGTAGTAAGCACGCGGGAAGCCTTGATCGGCTGCGGCATGCAGCCAATGGAGCGCCGCAGCATAGTTCATGGGTGTTCCCCAGCCGTTCACGTACATCACCGCCAGGTTGACCTGGGCCGGTGCGTATCCGCGTTCGGCCGCTCGCTCGAACCATTTCAGGGCTTCGTGCTCACTATATTCAGGTCCAATCACGAGCATGGAAGCCATTCCGAGCTGGTTTTGTTCAAAGGCGTGCCCGCGCAAGGCCAACTGTTGAACACGCTTCGAACTGCAGACGAGTTGTTCGTTGCTGATGCCATGCGAGAGGATCGCCAGGCTGCACTGCTCTGGTGAGGACTTCTGGGCTGAAAGCTGCCTGACCCAAACGAGCAATAGAACCATGAACGCCAGAACCGCGAATCTGTTTTTCACACTCATGCGACCTCCATTTCGGGCCGGGATTGAAACCGGCGAGAATGCGAGATCGAATTTGCGGTTTGGCAACAGATACCTCAATGCCCTCGCGGTACTTTCTACAGAGCGTGGAGGTCATCAGGTAAGTGCATGGTGCGAAAGAGCTTACAGGCATGATCACGAGCCGCCAGCAACTCGATGAGGTGGGTCAATCGGCACCCAGCGACAGTCTTACCAGGTCAGAAGTAGCCTTGTCGTTGCTCACCATCGGGGAGCCTGGGCGTCAATAATTGTTTCGGAGGCGCGGAACCTCTACCTCGCGTAACGCGTATTTATAAATTGAGCCGGACGCGTGAGGAGTGGTACGCCTCGGCCCAGCAACATTGTTGTGATGAGACGCGAGCACCCCTGTACAATGCGTGCTCAACGGCAAGTGGCCACGGGAAGATCGAGGAAACTCTGGACATGAAACCGAATAACCTGCCGCGCTGCATTCGGTTCGGACCTTTCGAAGCTGATTTTCATACCCACGAACTCCGAAAGCTCGGAATGAAGCTCAAGCTTTCGGGCCAGCCTCAACAAATCCTGGAGATGTTGCTTGCGCGTCCCGGAGAGTTAGTGACTCGCGAGGAACTTCAGAAGCAACTTTGGACCGACGATGCCTACGTGGATTCCAACCATGGGCTGAACGCGGCCGTGAATAAACTGCGGGACGGGCTGGGGGATTCGGCGGAGGAGCCGAACTATATTGAGACGCTTCCCCGGCGAGGGTACAGGTTTATCGGGACGATTCAGTCTGAACTGCCGCAATCGACGAAACCGGCAGTGATTCCGGTTACGGCTGCCGTTCCGATTCCCATTCCCACTCCGTCCGTTCGCGAGGAGGTGGAAAAACGGCCCGCGCCAGGTGCAAACTTGGCCCATCCGACAATCGCTGCTCCGCCCGCGTTTAGGGTGCGGCCGAGCAGGGCCGGGCGCTGGGTGTTCCTTGCGGGCGCGGCGATGCTCCTTCTCGGAGTTCCAGTGGCCTCATTTCTGAGCAGGAATCAGGAGATGGTGGGAAATATCTTGAGGCTGGTTCGGAAGGATGTGGCGGAAAACCTGGCTGCCGCGGCCAAGCACGGTGAGGAAGCGGAAATTCTGGCGCGCCGCAAGCGCCGCGACGAAGGTCTGATCGGTGGTGCCGAACAGAGCGCTGGGAATAATAATGAGCTGCGAGGCACCGAGATTCCGCGCATGCGGCCTGTTTCAGAGCAGAAGTCAGCCGGCCCGATGCTGCGCACGGTCGTCGCGGACGATGGCGGCAACGCGGCTCCACAATTCTCACCTGATGGCAAACGAATCGCCTACATGTCGACCCGTACAGGTCCTTGGCAAATCTGGGTCAGCGACACGAATGGCTTGAACGCGCGGCAGCTTAGTTTTACCGAAAGTGCTGGGACTCCGCGCTGGTCGCCCGATGGACGCAGCATTGCCTTTGACGCACCCTACGCTGGGCAGACGCGAATCTTCGTTATCAAGGTCGACGGCAACACGCAGGCGCAGCCCATCGTGAAGGGCCTGGTGCCGAGTTTTTCCCGCGACGGAAAGTGGATTTACTTTGCATCCGATCAGACCGGAGACTGGCAGGTGTGGAAGGTGCCCGTCAGTGGAGGCCGCGAAGTGCAACTAACCACGAACGGCGGGTTTGCAGCGCTCGAATCGGCAGACGGTTATGTCTACTACTCGAAGTCGAGGCATCCGCAGCCCGAAATCTGCCGGGTACCTGTTGATGGCGGGACAGAGGCCTGCGTACTGCAGCATCTGCGGCCACGAACTTGGGCGAGTTGGGCAGTAACCCGCAAAGGAATCCTGTTTGCCGAAGACTTCCCGAATGGGCGTCCCACGCTAAGTCTCTATGACCCGGCCAAACGGCAGGTGCGCGATTTGGTTTTGCTGCGGAGTGCCCCGTTCTGGGTGGGCGCCAGCGCGGATGGGAAACGGGCAATTATGAATGATGCCGATGAACGGGAGATTTCGATGGTGGATAATCTGCGGTAAAGCGGGCTGACGCCTTCAACTAAGTGGGACACTCGATTATTTTTGCGATGGAGGGACGGAGCGTCTCGCCGGGGCGGCCGGGGATTGCTGCGCTCGACCTTTCTAAAGATCGGCGACGCTTGACGGATGAACCTGCAATTCATTCGGGCGCGTACGCCAGATTGTCGAACCGCAACCCTTCTCCATTTGTCAGCTCGAAGATGACGCTGGAACTAGCGTCTTGCCATCCTGTTCGCAGGCGCTGCAATTGCCCGGGCTTAACGGTGAACGAGACCTCCCGAATCTCCGGGGAACGGATCGTGACCGTCGCCTCCGATGCTCCCCCGTTGTAGACATCGACGCCCACAAAGATGCGAGGCCAATAGAAGCGGAATTCCGCCGTCGTTGCTTTCGAGTCAACAAGAGCAAGATTGAAGGTTCCGAATCCGCCCTCGGGCACGTGGATCCGCCATTGATCGGGGTCCCAGTCGAGCACGCCCGAAGGATACTGGCCCTTCAACGCCGTACCCGCAGGCAGATGAGGATCGTCGAAGGAAACGTAGCGTGGAGGAACGTTTCCGCCCTGGCCTTGGACGTCAATGTCGCGAGCGTCGTCGTGCCGGATGCGCAGCACCCGGGTCGAATCGTCGAACACGAAACCCGGTTGATCGAGATCTTTGCGCCGGCCGAGGGGCTTGCCGTCTGCCGTGATGAATTCGGGCACGAAATCCAGGCGAAGAACATCCCGAGATTGAGGATCGAAGGTGGAATAGGTCACAGATCCCTTGCCGTAACTTATCTTGGTTACCACCGAACTGGAGCCCAGCAAATGGGATTCGTCCGCCGGCGCCCATTCCGGCACGGCCCAAAAAGCATCCATCATTCTTCGTGGACCGTCCGCATATTCGTCGGTAAACCACCACTGGGTTGAGAACGGGGAATGAGCGTTCTGGGAAAGTCCCTGGAAGTAGGTGACCCAGTTGTACGAACGGAACGCCGCATCTCGATAGGCAATGTCGCCGGATCTGGCGAAGTAAAGTGCCTCTACCGCCGCGAGTCGGGAGGTGTGGCTGTCGCAGCATTGATTGGGCTCGTTGCAGCAGAAGTTGATGCCATTGCCCTGCTCGGTTGTGACGGTAGCTCCGTGCACGATGTACTTAGGCCATTTGGGTGTGGTCTTGACCCACTCGATCAGTTGCTTGGCATGCTCCCGCCACCGCGGGTCTTTCTCCGGATGAAGCAGGACGTAGCGGGCAAACTCCAAGGGGATGACCTGGTTCATGTTGCCCATGCTCGGCACGGTGTCCTCGAAATAACCCACCCACACGTTATTGGCTAACGGATATTTCTGAAACCAGTCCCATGCAGCGCCCCGGACCCGCGTGTAACCGGCAACATCACCCTGCCCCAGCCGTATGAGTTCATCGAACAACATGATGGGCTCAATCACATTGGCGGAATACGGGCCCATGGGTTTGCCCTCGGCTTTTCCATCGCGCGCCCACAGCCGCACCGGCCAGGGCGAATGATCCTCGTCTCCTGGTTTGTAATTCTTGACAAGAGCGTCGGCACAGTGAATCGCGGCCCGCAAGTACTTGGTATTGCCTGACATCTCATACAGCCGGAGATAGCCGTACCCATCCTCCCCAACCACATGCGGCTCCACGTAGTCTTCCCCCAGCTGGCTCCAGCCCGTGTAGCGTTTCGCGCCCGGATTCGCGGATGCGTAGGGCACCTGCGACCAGGCATAGCCTTCCGGCGTCAGCCCGTTTTCCAGTTCGTAATCTACGAAGCTCTGCAGGAAGGTAAGGGTTCGGGGATCCCCGGTGTAGGGATACAGCCGTTCGATGAAACCCTGCATCATGGCTCGCAGATAGCCTGTCGAGTTCACCCAGTGCGGGTCCGGCGCCAGCTCGAAGGTGGTGCGGTCAAAATCGAAACAGCAATAAAAGTAAGGGAGACGCTGCCGATTGTACTGGTCCCAGAGGATCGTCCACTGGGTGAGGAAGTGCGACGAATACGAGTAGCCGATGTCGTTCGGCATCGGCCACGGCAGCAGTTTTCCCTGTCCGTCCAATTGCACCGGATGGCCCGCGATGGTGGGCGCATCTACAACCGAAGTCACCGGAAACGGCTTCTGCTGCCGCCCGGCCAGCGTCGTTCCCCAAACGAGCACGGTGAGAACAACCTGTGCGATCTTGGTCATCTGAGCCATGACGGGCGCTGGAATTTCATAGGAACCGAGTTTTATGCCAGAGCTCAGCGGCATGCGTGGGCGCAATTATAGCCGGTGCAGCAAGTTGGGAGGACGTGCCGATTCTGGATTGGGTTGTCACACGGAACTGATCTGATGCCGGGTTACTGGGGCGGTCCAGTTTTCGGGGGCCAGGTCATGAGGCCTTATTGATTCGGGGAAGGCTTGTTTTCTAAATCAGGTTGGAAGCCGATTCGATCCAGAGCTGGCTTGATTTCCGCATTCGACATAAAGAGCTTCCAGACCAGACCAGACCGATAATTCTCAATCATCACGACCATGGGAGCCTGATTGAGTCCAAGGTAAACGTCCTCAAACCAGTCCTCTGAAAGATTGAAGCCGTCCCGAAAACCATAAGTCCCCCACAGCTTTTCGCCGAGGTCTCGATAGAAATGTTTCAGGGCTTTCATTGATTCAATCGGGGTGTACGGAAATGAAGCGAGCGCCGCCGTGCACGTGATCGTTCCGTTGTCGTCCCGCGGGTAGGCGCGCCCGCCGGCCACATTGATGCCGGCAGAACGCCCCCACGAATCGTCGCCGTAGCCAGCGTACTTGCCGGGGTTAGCGACAGCGTAAGCGTGGCTGATCAGCGCAATGTTGCGATTATTTTTGAAATAGTTTGTATAGGCATCCTTCTTATCGCGAGGGTCAAAGCCCAGAAACGAGTATTGCGTAAAGAAAAGCTCTGCCCCATTTCCCTCTCCGACATCGAGTTTGATGCCGAAGTAGCTATTTTCATTGACGTAGTGATCGCCTTGCGTGGTCCGACTCCACCAGCGGCGATATTGGATGGCCCGCTCCGACTGTCCCGCCCAACCGGTGTGATACATAGTGGCGGGGACGGGATGAGTGGGCGACGCAATCGCGAGCAGATACACGATCATCGTCTCGTTCCATCCGATCAGCGGGTGATTTATGTAAAAGGCATAATCGGGCGACCAGTGCCAAAACAGAAAATCACTGCGGCTATCGCTGCGATACCAGTCCCATTCGACTGATCGCCACAGTGAGGTGATAGTTTTCTGAATCTCCTGCTCGGTTGCTGTATCTCGCGTGAAATACTGTCGCGCAGCTAGAAGTCCCTGCATGAGAAATGCGGTTTCGACGAGGTCGCCGCCGTCGTCGTATTTCCCGAACCGCGCAATCACTTTTCCGGTTCTGCCGTCCAGGAAATGCGGGAATACGCCATGGAATCGATCCGCCTTGGACAGAAAGCGGGTAATCTTCAGCATTCGTTCGACACCCTGCTCCCGGGTGATGAAACCGCGCTCGATACCGACAAGCAGCGCCATGATTCCATGGCCGGAAGCTCCCACTGCGACAAGGTTTTCATCACCGGGCACGATGTCCATTGCCATGCCAGCGATCGGATGCGCGCCCTCCCAGTAGTATCTGAAACAGGCTTCTTGAACCATGGTGAGCAGTTCTTCATCACTCATTGCGCGCGTGGCGGTCTTTACCTCTGCCGAGAGAGGCGACTCGTCGTAGTTCACATTGACGGAGCTAATCTTATAGAAGGAAGTCTTACCGCTTTCCCCGAGGAAATCCTCATAGCGAGTGGGGCTCGCATTCTGGATACCGACCGGTGTGTATTTTTCCCCGTCGAAAGAGCGATAAATTTTGTAATACCGTAAATCGGAATCATTGCTGGGAGTCCACGTCAAATCGATGTGCCTGTCATATCCCTTTGCCGCGAGGCCCGAAGGTACCGTGGGGCCCTTTCGGTTGTTCGCAACCTCATCGCCGATCGTGATCTCATCGATATAAATCGTGTGGGGTTTACCGTCGTCGAGCCCCTGGAAAATAGTGATCCGTGCAAGGCGCCGCGGATCGAACTTCGTCGCCCGCGTTTCTCTGACAGGCCCAACGAATGAATCGAATGGCAACTTCACTCTTGTCCAGGTGTGAGCCGGAAGCCTGTCCAGGTGACCGATCAGCCGGATGCCGGGGGTACTTTCCTGATCTAGGTCTTTCAGAGAGATCAGGGGTGATTCATCTGCGGTGAGTTCGGTTTCTGAGTAGCACCAGAAAAATAACGTACCGCCTGAAAAATCGGCGGCGTTGACACTCAGATTCATAAGCCAGTCACCGCCAGTCTGCGAGCGCCACTTCAGGCGTAGAGAGTTGGGTGGGCTAACATAATGCGTATCATCGGTGGGAAACTTGCCGTTGATGAGTTCCAGTTCACTGGGGGAGGTGAAAGACCCCTTGCTATAGTAGAAGGACCGGTAGCCTAAGCTGTTGTCGAAAGCCGGGCGATCATGCACCCCGTGCGCCCGGGTCGCAATCGGCAACAAAAGCAAAACCAGCAGGAGTTCACGCGCTGGCATCGTTCGACCCGCTTCCCACTCCCAGCTTGAGGCATTCATGGTATTCGATCACACCCTGGTCGGACTCACCGAGGACGAGTATGGTCTCCGATTGGCCTGCGCAAGAAGTGCGTCCCGATTGCGCCTAGCCAATTGACCGGGCACGCCGGCCCGCTATTTTGCCGTTAACGCGTCCAGCTTGCGAAGCATTTCCGTAATCTCGGGGTTCGACATGAAGCTGTTCCACACCAGGCCGGTCCTGTGGTTCTCAATCATGACTGTGATCGGCGCTTGATTCAGTCCCATGTAAATCGGGGAAATCCAGTTCTGCCCAGGGTCGAAGGCATCGCGCGGCCCGTAGATATCCCAGAGCTGAGCACCCAGGTCGCGGTAATAGTGCTTGTACGCCGCCATCGATGCTTCAGGCGTGTAAGGGAAAGATGCAAGCGCTCCGGTCAGCGTGAGCGTCCCTTGGTCGTCAGCCGCATTGGGCGCATGTGGCACGTAGCCGTCCGGGCCGTCGCTGGCCGTGAGACCCCACGCATCGGGCCCGTAGCCTTGGAAGTGTTTCGGATTGACGATCGAATAGGCGCGGTTGATCAAAGCGAGGTTGCGGTTGTTCTGGAAATAGGAGGATGTATAGCGGTCGTGCAGGCTGTGCGGATCGAAACCCAAGTAAGAGTAGTGCGTGAAGAACAGCGGACCGCCTGTCCCGACGCCTACGTCGAGTTTGATCCCATAGTACGTATGGCCGTTGGCATAATGGTCTCCGTCGGCAGCCGCAGACCAGCCTCCCCGATAGCTGACCGCCGGCGGCGACTGTCCCGCCCACCCGGAATAGTACATGTCGACGGGCACGCCGTGGGTAGGCGACGACATGGCGAGCAGGTAGGTGATCATGACTTCGTTGAATCCGATGAGCGGATGGTGGATTTGCTGAGCCCATTCCGCAGACCAGTGCCAATAGAGGAAGTCGCTTTTCGGATCGCTGCGGTACCAATCCCATTCGACCCCTTCCCAGACCCGCGAAATCCGCTGGTAGAGATCCTGCTCGGCAGCGCTTTTTCCGTGGAAGTATTGGCGGGCCGCGAGAAGGCCTTCCATTAAGAAAGACGTTTCCACCAGGTCTCCCCCATTGTCGAACATGCCAAAGACGGGCATCGTCTTTCCGGTGCTTCCATCCATGTAGTGCGACCAGGCTCCGTGATAGCGCTGTGCGTGTTCGAGAAAGCCCACAATCTTGCTGAGGCGCTCCACCGCTTGTTCGCGCGTGATGAACCCGCGTTGCACTCCGACTATAAGGGTGGCGATGCCAAATCCGCTGGCTCCGGTGGCAACGATGCGGTCATCTCCCGGAATGTTCTCGCGAGTCATGCCAGAGGAAGGGTCCGCGCCTTCCCAGTAGTAGTGAAAGCATGCCTCCTGCAGCATGGTCAGCAGTTCGTCGTCGTCGAACTCGCGAGTCGAGGCACGGGCTGCGTTTGAAAGCTGAGACTGGCCGTACTGCTTGTCCGAAGCAGCAACTTTGTAGGCAGCCGTAACTCCCGATTTGCCAAGGAAGTCCGAGTAACGGTCAGTTCCCGGCAGCTGAATACCAATCGGCTCGAAGCTCTTGCCGTCCAGCGAACGATAAATTACATAGCGGCCAAGTGCGGGATTGTTCACGGGATTCCAGCGGACCTCCACATGGCGGTCGTAGCCGATCGCGCGCACGTTTTCGGGTGCACGCAGGGAAGCGCCGGCATGGGGGGCCGCATCGTCGTCAATCCGAAATTCGTCCACGATGAGAGTGTGCCGCACCCCATCCGCACGTCCCTGATGGAAGACGATGTTCTGCGTATACTGAGGGCGGAAATCATAGATGGACGCGGTGTGGAATTCGTCGAGTCGGATGCGTACCTCAACCCAGCGTCCCCCGGGTAGGTCGCCCACAAACTTGCCCATCGGCAAGGGTTCGGTGAACGATGCCGGGAACTCGGCAACCTGCAGACCTTCCCTTGCCGTGGAAAGCACGAGCAAAGGCAGATCGGCTGCCGCAATCGGCTGGGCTGAAAAACACCAGAAGTAGAGATTGTGTCCCGAGAATTCGGGGAAGCGGTTACGGAAGTTGACGGTCCTGACCTCGGCTTCCCATCCTCCCCCGGGTTGGGATTCCCACTGGAGACGGAGCGCATTCGGCGGCGTCAGAAAAGTCTTCGTGTCAACCGGGAGGCGCGAGTTTATCTGCTCAAGAAAACTGGGTCCGTTCGACGTTCCCTCACTGTAGAAGTATGTCTCCGAGGTTAGACTGTTGTCGAAGACAACGTGGCGATAGTAATCCGTATTCGCTTGCGCGGCTCCCGAGCAAGACGAAAAGATCCCGAACAGCAACAGCCAATGCACAGTTCTCTTCGCCAAGGACTTATGTTCTCGCAGTGTCATGAGCGTTCGCCTCAAGGTTCTCCCAGTGGCAGGGCCCCACGCCAAGTCGCTTTTCACGGTAGGATTTCCGTCTCTGCGGCCGATCCGTGGGCAGAGTCCGGGCCGATCCACACAGTGATCTTGGCGGCTTCGACAACAAACTCATTGCGATCATTCCAGATCGCAAAGGCTACGGGTGGCAAGTCGAATTCCACCCTTTTCTTTTCTCCCGGAGCGAGCGCAATGCGCTGGAACCCTTTCAACGCACGTACGGGCTGAGCAGTGCTCGTTCCTCGCAGCCCAACGTAGAGCTGCACCACTTCTTCTCCGGACCGCGATCCCGTGTTCGAGACATCGGCTGCAACCTTCACGACCGCATCTGCTTTAGCACTTAGGTCGCGATTCAGGGGTGCCGCGCTCAGGCGTTGCTTGCTGATGTTTGTGGCGCCGTAGCCGAAGCTGGTATAAGAACCACCATAGCCGAAGGGAAACTGCGGGCTGTTTTGTTCATCGATGTAACGCGACAAGTACCGATCCTCTGTACTTGCCGGCGGATGTTTGAGATCGGTATTGCCCGTAGGGCGTCCCGTGTTCAGTGCGTTGTAGTAGAGCGGTTCTTGTCCCACACTGCGCGGCCAGCTCACCACCAGTTTTCCGCTTGGATTCACCTCTCCGAAGAGTGTGCGCGCGAGCGCCGGTCCCGTGCCAATGCCCGGGAACCATGCCGCAACCACCGCAGACACGTGCTCGAATGCCCACGGCAAGGTCAAAGGCCGCCCGCTGAACAGAATCAATACTACGGGCCTGCCCGTGTGGACAAGCGCCTCCAGAAGTTCCTGCTGCCGGCCAGGAAGTCCCAGGTTGGCGCGGGAAGCCGCCTCTCCGCTCATGTCCGGATCTTCACCGAGCGCAACAATGACCACGTCCGCCTTTTTCGCGCCCGCCACCGCTGCTGCGATTTCCTCATCCGTGCCGCCGAGAACGCCCGTCCCCTTGAACCGGAACACATGATCTTCTCCCACCCGCTGAGCCAGTGACGCAGCCAAGGAAACACGAAGATTCTTTTCCGACGCGCCCTGTGGGCTGGAAAAATCTTCGGCCAGGGGTCCAATCAACGCCAGGTTCTGAATGTTTCTCGAAAGTGGAAGGAGCGGCTGGCCGCCACCCTCATTCTTCAAGAGAACAAGAGATCGCTCGGCGGCGGTCTCAGCCAGCGCCAGACTCGCAGGCTGGTAAAGTGCGTTCCCGGCAGCACCTTCCTCGACAAAAGGATGCTCGAATATCCCCAGAGCAAGCTTGACGCGAAGCACATGCCTTACGGCTTCGTCCAGGTCAGACTCTTTCACAGCGCCGGAATGCACCAACTGCTCGAGTTGGTCGTGGTAGACACTGCTCGCCATATCCATGTCGACACCGGCCATAAAACCTTTGCGTGCCGCCGCGGCAGCGTCGGCGGCGATGCCGTGGGCGACAAGTTCGCCAAGCGATGACCAGTCGCTCACCACCAGGCCGCGGAAGCCCCATTCCTTTCGCAACACTTGCTTTAACGTGAATGGGTTCGCTGATGCCGGCACTGCGTTCAGCGAGTTGAACGCGCTCATGAGCGAGGCGGTTCCGGCTTCGACGGCGGCGTGAAAAGGCGGGAGATAGAATTGCCTCAAGGTATGCTCGGAGATCTCGGTTGTGTTGTAGTCACGCCCGCCTTCGGCGGCACCATAGCCGACGTAGTGCTTGGCACAGGCCGCAATGCTGTCCGCCGCGTCGAGACGTGAGCCCTGATAGCCCCGCACGTATGCGGCGGCCATCGCGGAACCCAGGAAAGGATCCTCGCCCGCGCCTTCCGCCATGCGGCCCCAACGGGCGTCGCGCGCGATATCCACCATGGGAGAGAACGTCCAACGGATGCCACTGGCGGAAGCCTCGATTGCCGCCACCCGAGAAGCTTTTTCGACGATCCCTGGGTCCCATGTCGAAGCCAGCCCCAGCGGAATCGGGAATTCCGTTTTGAACCCGTGGATGACATCGAGCCCGAACAGGAGCGGAATGTGCGAGCGCGACTTCTGGACGGCGATGCGTTGATAGCGGTTGATTTCGTGAGGGTCGACGACGTTTAGCAACGACCCGATCTGCCCGCCCGCAATCATGTCTTCGTAGTCCGTGCGGCCCGTTCCCGGCCCGGTGGCCTGGCCAGCCGAAAACTGCACGAGCTGCCCTACTTTCTCTTCCAGCGTCATGCTGCCGAGAATGGACTCCACGCGAGCGTCGAGGCGAACTCCCGCCAGACCTGTCTGGTTTTCATGGGGGCGATTCTCGGACGATGCGGCCGGCGGCACTTGCGCCGCCAGTGGCCCACCGATCCACAAGGCGCACAACAGAGTCAGCGTCAGCGTCCGAGCCCTCGCATCTTGGCGCGCTGCCTGCGGACTCTTTCGAGGAGGAACCGAAAGGTACCGAGAAAACTTACTGACCCACTGCGCCGGGCACCCCATGAGTTTGGCACTCCTGCAAGAGTTGTGTTTATCAGCCACTAAATCGGATTAGTAAGTCGTGATAGCAGTTTATAGAATATGTTTTTGCCGCCGATGTCAATAGCAGAAACGCAAGCGCAGAAACGCACCGAGTCGAGACTTTAGCTTGCCCGACGATTCCGGTTGTGCGAGATTAGCAGCGTGGCGACCAAGAAAGCCAACAAGAGCGGCAATGCAGCGGGACGTCTGGGCCGGAAGCCCATGAGCTTGAGAACTCTGGCGGAGCACCTCGCGCTCTCGCCGGCGACCGTGTCCTTGGTCATGAACCGGTCCACCGTCGCCGACTCCATCCCGCAAGAGACCAAGGACCGGATTTTTGCCGCCGCACGGAAGTTTAACTATCGCCCAAACTTTCTGGCGCGATCTCTGCGTTCGCAACGCAGTTTCACCATAGGAGTGATCGTCCCGGAAGTCAGCGAGGGATACTCCGCCACCGTGATGAGCGGCGTGGAGGACTATCTTCTGCAGGAGGGATATTTCTATCTTGTCGCCAGCCATCGCCACCGGCACGACTTGATTGACGAATACCCCCGACTGTTTCTGGAACGATCGGTGGACGGGCTCATCGCAGTGGATACGCCCTGGCACCACAACCTTTCGGTGCCCGTCGTCACGGTGTCGGGGCACAACGATGTAAAGGGCGTTATCAACATCGTCCTCAATCACCCGCGAGCCGCCGAGTGCGCCCTCAAGCACCTGTTTCAACTGGGTCATCGCCAGATCGCCTTCCTCAAAGGACAACCCTTCAGCTCGGACACAGAAGTTCGCTGGGCTAACATCGAAAAGGTTGCCAGCCAACTGGGACTGTCGATCTCCAGTTCGCTCGTCGCTCAATTGGAAGAGGATTCGCCTTCTCCTGAGGTCGGTCTCAAAGCCACAAAGAGACTCCTGTCGTCGCATGAACCCTTTACGGCGTTGTTTGCCTTCAACGACATTTCGGCGATGGGCGCAATCCGCGCCCTGCGG
>Ga0210383_10003185_pt1 | contig 14747 bp, 8 predicted proteins | sample IncBWC14OmetaG_FD_160072 | JGI IMG/M metagenome (GOLD analysis project Ga0210383, IMG submission 160072) | Forest soil microbial communities from Barre Woods Harvard Forest LTER site, Petersham, Massachusetts, United States - Inc-BW-C-14-O ...
ACGGAGTGAGATCGCCGCGAACATAGGCCTCGTCCGTGACTTGCTCCGCTTTGCCGCCCTCCCACGCATTCCAGTTACGCGTCAGTGTAATCAAGATGGCCAGTGCGAGCAGCGTGACCAGAAGAGGAGTCATAAATTTCTTCCAGGCCGCTTCCGGCCGAGGCGTGGTCTGAGTCTTATCTTGCTCAGGCCCCAGTTTTGCGGCCGGTGTGTCAGATTTGGAGGGAACGGGTGTGGAGGACATCAACTTGCTCCTTGGCACCAGAAATATTTTGCAACCGCAAGAGCTTTCAAACCTGGTTTACGCGGCCGCGGTGGGAACAAGAATCAACTTCTTGTTCACGAACTCTTCCAGGTTCGGGAGTTCCTTGCAGTAGCCGGAACGTGTAATTCCGGCAAAAGGCAAATCCGGTAGCTCGCATTGGGGTATTTGATGACCTCCACGCCCGTCTCGATGCGGCCCGCGAGACTTTTGTGCGTCCTCGCGTCAGAGTGTGGCAAGCGGCGTGCCAAATACGTTGAAAGGAGATAGGCGCAAGATGCTGGGGGGAAAGGTCTTGCCCTGAGTCCAATGTCGTTCGTGCCCTCCGCCGATTGACCGCTGCCAGCCGTTTAACGCTTTTGCCATCCGATTGACACCGCTACATTTCCAGCTGCACGCTGACCGCTCCGAAAACGGCTCTCATACGGATTTCGTTGACGCAGCGTGGCGCAAGAGGCCGAGGCGACCCGCAGTCCCGTTTGAGCTCCGACAAGCAAGGTCCGACGCTAGCAACCAGTGCTCTTTCAAGAAGGCGGCTTACATGAACACAGCGCCCCGCATATCTGCAACTTCGCGACAGTTCTTCGACGGTTTCGTCAAAGCAAAGACGCTTGAGCTAGTGAACGACTCTCCCATCTCGTTTTGGTCATCCCTAAATTCCTCAATCCAGTCACTTTCGCGTATTTGCAACTGGAGCGCGCATTGCATGGTGTTGCGCCGGAAACGAGTTCGCCATCGTTAATCAATGATAGACACCACGCCACTTCTCGCTCACTTAGCGCGCGGCATTCGGGAATTCCCGTCAATTTTCTATAACACTTCTCGCACACGAATCATCCAAAAGCACCTGTTTGCACGGGGAAGGACCTGAATTCGGAACGGCCTGGATTGGGACGGAAAGGATCGCGGGAACAAATGTTTATGGGAACTCCGCTGGCAAAGGCATTTCTTGGCGGCATTTTACTCTTGGCCATCTCACCATCGTCGCCTTGCAACGCTCAAACCGCCGACCCATCCAAATTCTTTCGCGATTACATTGGCTTAAAGGAAGACCAGATTGCGGCAATTCAAAATGGCAAAGCCGTTGCCAAGGTGATGGAATCGCGCACGCCGGACGAAGTATTCGTATTCGGAGCCGTCTACGTCCAATCGACCCCAGAGAAGTATCTCGAGCTTGCAGCGAATATAGACGATTTGCGTAAGCTTCCCAGTTACCTCGCCGTTCGACAATTCAACGATCCTCCCCGGCCTTCCGACCTGGATGGGTTCACTCTGGAAGCGGAGGACATCAAGCAGCTCAGAAACTGCGAGCCCGGCCGCTGTGAGCTTCAGCTTCCGGGCGAGGCCATTGACGCTTTCAAGAACGATATCAATTGGTCCGCTCCCGACGTGACACAACAAGTGAACCGGCTCGCTCAGAAGATGGCCCTCGAGATCTTACAGAGATATACGCAGCAAGGAAATGCGGCGCTTGGAAGCTATCAAGACAAAGATCATCCGGCCGTCGTCTCCAAGACGTTTGAGTCCCTGCTGACGCGCTCCAAGGCCTTACCGGTCTACCTGCCGGAACTCCAACGCTACCTCCTCGACTATCCGAGGGCGAAATCGGAAAACATCAGATCCGAATTCTATTGGGAGAAGGTAAATTTTGGACTGAAACCGACACTTCGCATCGTGCAAGTCGTGGTGTATCGAGGTCCACACGCCGGCGACCCCGCTTACGCGGTGGCCGTGAAACAGCTCTATGCCAGCCACTACTTCGAGACCACTTTGGATCTTACCGTCTGCGTGCGAGATCAAGGCCACCCGGAGCGACCTGGTTTTTACCTGATCACTCTGAAAGGTTCACAGCAGGCGGGATTGACCGGCCTAAAGGGCGGAATCGTTCGGAGAGTTGCGGTCGACAAGAGCAGGTCGTCGCTGGAACGAGCCTTGGGGACGATCAAGCAAAAGTTGGAAGCCGAACGCGAGTGATTCCTGACCATTCGGACTTCTGCTCGGAACGCACTTGTCGATCGCCGGTCAGTCGTGCGTATGGTCGGCCGGAGGCGTAATCCCCAGTCGCTTCATCTTGTAGAACAACGTCGTTCGTTTCAGGCCAAGTCTGGCAGCCGCTCCTCGCGGTCCGCCGAGCCTCCAATTCGATCGCCGGCACACAGTCAGAATTTCTCGGCGAACCTTGTCTTCCAGCGTCGGATTCGATATCTCCGGGTCCGCTTGCTCGGGTTCACAGCCCTCCAGCGGCGCCGGTTCAAAGATGCCATCGTTCGAGAGAATGACCCCGCGTGCGATATAGTTTTGCAGTTCGCGTACGTTCCCAGGCCAGTCGTGGCGCGTAATGCTGGACATGATGCGCTCTGGAATGGTGCCGATAGTCTTGCCCACAGAGGCGGCAAACTGCTGAACAAAATGCTCCACCAGTTCAGGGATATCGGCCTTCCGTTCGCGCAGCGGTGGCAAATCGATCGGAAAGACGTTCAGGCGGTAGTAGAGGTCTTTGCGAAACTCTCGGTTGTGAACCATTTGCTGCAGATCCTGGTTGGTCGCAGCGACGATGCGAACATCGACCCGTGTCGTGCGGGTGCTGCCGACAGGCTCGAACTCATGCTCCTGAAGTACGCGAAGCAATTTGGGCTGCAGTTCGAGCGGCATATCCCCGACTTCGTCGAGAAAGAGCGTGCCTCGATCGGCCACGGCGAAGCGACCGGCATGCGATTGGATAGCTCCAGTGAACGCCCCTCGTTCGTGGCCGAACAGTTCGCTTTCCAGAAGGCCTGCAGGCATCGCTGCACAGTTGACGTTCACTAGATTCCGATTCCTGCGGGGGCTGAGTCCGTGGAGCGCGCGCGCGATGACTTCCTTGCCTGTTCCGGTTTCTCCCGTGATCAAGACGGTCAGGTTGGTCGCTGCCACGGCCTCCACTTGCTTGAGCACAGAGCGCAGACTGCCTCGTCGGCCCACGATTTTCTCCACAATCGCAAATTCCTCGCGGTCGGAGGCACGCCTTTCCTTGGCGTGGTAGGGAATTGGATTTGAGGGCATCTTTCGTGAGAACTCCTCCATATAAGGTCTTGCAGCGGTTGCTGAGATCATCTCCTCACCTCCAAATCATGCTTCACTGAGTGGTTCTCGTCGTTGCCTCGGCAGTTCGCCACGAATCACTTCCTCGGAAATCTCGTCTTCGCTTTTTAAATTCATTCGTAACCATGTAAATCCTGGCTCCTCATGCGGTCCGCTGGAATCTCAGAGGTTCATCGATTACGACCGCGCTTCGGTCGAGATCGAACTTGCTCAATCCACTTCTGGATGTACGAAGGACAATTTTCGAGCGTTATACCATCCCTCTGACAGCGAGCAAGAAAGTCCACAGCGTCTTGGTTGACTAGCGTCACGTCCTTCAAATCCAGAACCAGCTTGTGCGCGTCGGTCTCTTCGGCTAGAAGTTGCCGCAAATTTTTCACATCCTCCGCTTCAATTCGGCCAGTTAGGGTAAATACGGTTCGGGCATTCGTGGATCTCTGAATTTTGAGCATCCCGGTTCCCCTATCTCTGGTTCTTAGGACTCAAGTGCAAGGTTTTGACCAACTGCATTTCACTGAAAACGAAGTGCTTAGCTGAAATTCAAATGGCGAGTTTTCGACAATTGTCGAACCCCCGCACAAAATCTCGAGCAGCTTCAACCGAGGAAGCGCCGGATGATGTCGGCACCGCCTGCTGCGAGGAAGTTCTTTCCGAAGTCCTGGTTTTTTCTCCTTGGGCCCCAGTTCAAGGGCGCAGCACCATCGCCATTTTCCCTGATCCGATCAGCCCATCCCAGAATCTAAAGGAAAAGCAGGGAGCATCGATATGGAAACTAGGAACACTTCGCCGCATGAGTCACAAAACGCGACACAGCCCGAAGAATACGATCTCGTGATCTTCGGCGGTGGCACGGGATCCACCATCGCCGCCTGGACCTTTGCCTCGCAAGGGCAGCGCGTCGCCCTCATCGAACGCAAATACATCGGCGGATCGTGCCCCAATATCGCCTGTCTGCCCAGCAAGAACATCATTCACAGCGCAAAAGTGGCTTCCTACTTCTACCGAAGCGAAGAGTTCGGCATCTCGAAAGAAAATGTCAGGATTGGCATGCCTGCGGTTCGTCACCGCAAGCGCAACATGGTGTCGGCCTTGAACGAAATGTATCTTGCCAATTTCAAAAACACCGGCGCTGAACTTATCCTCGGGTCAGGCCGCTTCCTAGCTCCCAAGACAGTGCAGGTCAGGCTTCCGGATGGAACCACCCGACAACTCCGCGGCAAAAATGTCATCGTCAGCACCGGCACTCACGCGGTTCTCGAACCCATTCCCGGCCTGGCCGAAGCGCAGCCCCTCACACATATTGAGGCACTGGAACTGGATCAAATTCCGCAGCATCTTTTTGTCATCGGCGGCGGTTACGTCGGTCTCGAACTGGCTCAGGCCATGCGCCGTTTCGGCAGCAACGTAACTGTGATCGAACACCATGACCGCTTGCTCCCTCGTGAAGACGACGATGTCACCGACGATCTCCGCAGCCTTCTCGAAGCCGAAGGCATCGAATTCCTTCTCAACGCGCACGTCAAACGCGTATCGGGCAAGTCCGGCGAGTCTGTAATCATCGCGATCGAACAAAATGGCGCAGAGAAAACTTTGCAGGGCACGCACATTCTGGTCGCTGCAGGCCGCGCTCCGAACACGCAAGGCCTTGGCTTGGAATTAGCGGGCATCGAACTGACCGACAAAGGCTACCTCAAGGTAAATGAACGCCTGCAAACTACCGCGCCCGGTGTTTGGGCTATCGGTGAAGTGGCAGGCAGTCCTCAATTCACGCATGTCAGCGTTGACGATTTCCGCATTGTCCACGCCAACCTCATCGGCGGCAACCGCGTCACCACCGGCAGGCAGGTTCCGTTTTGCCTCTTCACCGATCCAGAATTCGCCCGCATCGGCCTGAGCGAAAAGGAAGCGCAAGCCAAGGGAATCGCCTACCGTTTGTTTAAGGTCCCGATGGAAGCGGACCTGCGCGCCCGCACACTTTCCGAAACACAGGGATTTCTCAAGGCGTTAGTAGCCGCGGACAGCGATCGCATCCTCGGCTTCACAGCCCTCGGTGTCGGCGCGGGCGAAGTCATCGCCACCGTGCAAATCGCGATGATCGCCGGTCTGCCGTACACCGCTCTGCGCGACGCCATTCTCACCCACCCCACGCTTGTGGAAGGCCTGATTCCATTGCTCTCTTCCACACCATTTACATGGACCCCGGCCGATGCCAACGTCGCGCCCAGAGCGCCAGGCACACAAATGTCCCGTCGAACGGCCAGCACCACATAAAACGTAATCCGCTACATAACCGCCGCGCGGCACAGGCCCAAGCCTTCGCGATTTGAAGCATCCAAACAATAGGGTTGACCTGCGCGAATCATCTCGCTATCTTCGTGAAACCATGCATATATCTCGCCCCTGTTGTCGCCCGCGCACCTAAGGCGCCCAGTCTTTTTGCGCTCTTCAAACCGCGATTATCCGCTCAGAGGTTCGGTTTAGCGTTCCTTCTGCATTGTTGTATGAGTTTCCCCAGCAAGGCGGTAAAATCGTGGCGGTGAAATTGGTCAATTTGGAAGATCGCTCCAACAACAGCAAATTGCTGGACAGGATTTTTAGCTGTGCTTTGCAAAAGTTTTTGTACCACGACCATGTGTAGTTCCGCAAAGGAGACTCTCTCGTGCCAGAAAATACGCCTCATCACGCCTTAGGCGATCGCGCCGCATTTCAACTAGCGAATGTCACAAAAACGCCCCCGCAGTATGGCGCGATTACCCCACGATGGCTCGTCCGCTTGCTGGACTGGAAGCCGCTGGAGGCGGGAACTCTCCGCGTAAACCGGGTTGTCGAAGACAAACTGCTCGACGTAGTCTGCGGTCAGAAAGATGAAAAGCCGCTGCCAGAGAGCTATCTGGACTACGAAGAAAAGCCCCGTGAGTATACGCTCTGCGCGATTTCCGTGGTCCTCGATGTCCACACACGCGTTTCGGATTTGTACAGCAATCCGTACGACCAGGTGCGCGAACAGTTGCGCCTCTCAATCGAAAATGTAAAAGAGCGCCAGGAAGGCGAGCTCATCAACAATGCCGATTACGGCCTGCTGAAAAACGTGGCGCCCAGCCAGCGCATCAAGACCCGCAAAGGCGCTCCCACCCCGGACGATCTCGATGAACTGTTGACCAAGGTCTGGAAAGAGCCATCCTTCTTTCTCGCGCATCCCGCCGCCATTGCCGCATTCGGGAGAGAATGCACCCGCCGCGGCGTCCCTCCTCCCACGGTTACCCTGTTCGGCACTCCGTTTCTGACCTGGCGCGGCGTGCCCCTGATCCCCACGGACAAATTGCACGTCGACGGGCAATTGAAGCCGAAAGGACCCGGCGGCAAAACCAGCATCCTTCTTCTCCGGGTCGGCGAGAAAAAGCAGGGGGTGATCGGATTGTTCCAGCCCGGCTTGCCCGGCGAACAAACGCCCGGCTTGTCCGTGCGATTCATGGGCATCAGCAACCGTGCGCTGGCCTCATACCTGATTTCGCTATATTGCTCGGCTGCCATCCTTGTGGACGACGCCATCGCCGCACTCGATGACGTCGAGGTCGGACATTATCATGAGTATAAGTGAGCCGGAAAAAGGCTCGCCGCCGGCATCCGTCCCCGGGCAAACAGCTCCGCCAGGTTTGCCGGAACCAGATGTGCTCGCGCGCATGGCCAACGAATTTTTCACTGCACTGCCCGATTTCATTCCGGTCGCGGAAAGCGCCTTGAACGACGCCCAACGAGGCGCAACCGTTCCAAGCACGGCGCAATCGCCCCATCTGGCAGGCGTTCCCATGAACACGGCTTTCGTTCCCACAGCAGGCCTTCCGTCGGAAACCCAATTGCGCGCGCTACCGGCCACCTCAATGTTCCCGCCCGTCCAGCCGCAGATTCCCGCAATCCCCGGCACCGCCATCCCGGAAGTTCCCGGCGGCGTCACGGAGACGCGTTACGGTGGAATGTCCTCGCTCTCGTTTCTCGACGAGATCCGGCCGATTTTCTCCTATCCCAGAGGCACCCCCCTGCCCCTCACGCCGCAAGCTTCTACCGTGACCATCCCGGGTGAAACGGAGCTCCAAGCGCTCGCCAACAGTTATTCAAGTTACGGCACTCCCGAAGTAACAGAATCCGTCCCGGCGCAATCCGCGCCGCAATTGCCCGGCACTCTGCTCCCGCGAGAGACCACCGATTTCTCCTCCGGCTATTCCTTTCTCAACGAGATTCGTCAATTGGCGCCCGCGGGAGCGCTTGCCGGCGCCGATCCCCTGCTTGCGCATACGGCCGCTGCCCCCAGCTTGAATCTTTCTTCACAACCATTCGATGTACAAGCCATTCGCCGCGATTTTCCCATCTTGCAGGAACGCGTGAACGGCAAGCCCCTGATCTGGCTCGACAACGCCGCCACCACCCAGAAGCCGCAAAGCGTAATCGACCGGCTTAGCTATTTTTATCAGCACGAAAATTCCAACATTCATCGCGCAGCGCATGAACTCGCGGCCCGGGCCACCGATGCCTACGAGAGTGCCCGAGAAAAAGTCCGCCGCTTTATCAACGCGCCCACCGTGCGCGAAATTATTTTTGTGCGCGGCGCAACCGAAGGCGTTAACCTCGTCGCCCAGAGTTGGGGACGCCAGCACATTCAGGAAGACGACGAGATCGTCATCACCTGGCTCGAGCACCATGCCAACATCGTGCCCTGGCAAAGACTCTGCGCGGAAACAGGCGCGAAGCTGCGCGTTGTCCCCGTGGACAATAGCGGTCAGGTCCTCCTTGACGAATATCAAAGGTTGCTCGGGCAAAAGACGCGCCTCGTGGCCTTCGCGCAAGTCTCCAATGCTCTCGGCACCGTAACCCCCGCTCACGAAATGATCGAAATGGCCCACCGCTACGGCGCCAAGGTTTTGCTAGACGGCGCGCAAGCCGTATCCCACATGCACACCGACGTACAGGCTTTCGATTGTGACTTTTACGTGTTCTCCGGTCACAAAATGTTCGCGCCCACGGGAATCGGCGTCGTCTACGGAAAGACCGAAGTGCTGGAAAATTCTCCGCCGTGGCAAAGCGGCGGCAACATGATTCAGAACGTCACCTTCGAAAAAACGACTTACCAGCCGCCACCTGGCCGCTTTGAAGCAGGCACCGGCAACATCGCCGATGCCGTCGGCTTGGGCGCCGCGGTCGATTATCTCGAACGCGTGGGCATGGTGAACGTCTCTCGCTACGAACACGATCTGCTGCGTTACGCAACGGAATCGCTTCAGAAAATTCCTGGCTTACGCCTGATTGGCACCGCAAAAGAAAAAGCCGGCGTGCTTTCCTTTGTGCTTGATGCCTTTCGCACCGAAGATGTCGGCGCGGCCCTCAACCGCCAAGGCATCGCCGTGCGCGCCGGACATCACTGCGCGCAACCAATTCTTCGCCGCTTTGGCGTGGAAAGCACCGTGCGCCCCTCGCTAGCCCTCTACAACACCTGCGAAGAAATCGACGCCCTCGTGGCCGCCCTCTGGAACCTGAAACTAGGCCACACCTCTCTCTAACCTGGGCCCTTGGGTTTCCGGCGTAATGGTTCCCACCCTCCAAAAACATTTATTTGACGCACCCGCCACTTTCAGCGTAATTTCCTAGCCATGCTTTTTGCCCGCGCGAACTCGTGTTGTTGTCCTCTCGGCCTCACTTCGGTCGAGCGGGACGCTCACGCCATCAAATGATGTAAACGGCAGAAGCGTAGAAATTTCCAACACCCGCTCGACAGCGCAACTGTCCAGTGGGTCTTTTTCTTTGACTCACACGTTGCGGCGATACGCCGAAGGAGAATCACAATGGAGCTGTGGCGGCCCGATCCTACGTTTTATCCTTCCCCGAAACTCGCGAGCCAGGCGCCACCCGAAAAAGTGGCCTTCGTCGCGCTCTTGAATCCGAAATTTGCCGGCGCATCGGATGCCATTGGCGTCGTTGATGTCGATCCGTCATCCTCCGCCTACGGCAAACTCGTCGGCCAGGTAGACATGCCCAATGCCGGCGATGAACTCCATCATTTCGGCTGGAACGCCTGCAGCGCGTGCCTGTGCCCCTACGCGCCGCATCCGCACACAGAGCGCCGCTATCTCGTCGTGCCCGGCATACGCTCGTCCAGAATTCACATCATCGACACCAAGCCCGATCCGCGCAAACCCAAAATCATCAAAGTCATCGAGGCCGAAACCATCGCCGCTCGCGCGGGCTACAGCCGCCCGCACACTGTCCACTGCGGCCCAGATGGGATTTTCGTCAGCGCCCTCGGCGCGCCTGACGGTAATGGACCCGGCGGCATTTTCATTCTCGATCCCGAAAGCTTCGACGTTCTCGGCAAATGGGAAATCGACCGCGGCCCGCAACACTTTGGCTATGACTTCTGGTGGCATCTCGGCTATGACACGCTCATCTCCAGTGAATGGGGCACACCCAACATGGTGGAGCACGGCGTCAATCCGGAAATCCTCCTCAAAGGCGGCTACGGCCACTCGCTGCACGTTTGGGATTTGCGAAAGCGCCGCCACGTCCAGGCTCTCGATCTCGGCGCGGAACAACAAATGGTGCTGGAACTACGCCCTGCCCACGATCCCGCCAAAGCCTACGGATTTGTCGGAGTCGTTGTTTCCCTGAAAGATTTGTCCGCTTCGATTTGGCTTTGGTATCGCGACAATGGCAAATGGGCCATCAAAAAAGTCATCGAAATTCCTGCCGAGCACGCCGATCCTGCCAACCTTCCCCCGCTCCTCCAGGGCTTTAAAGCTGTTCCGCCCCTCGTCACCGACATCAATCTTTCTCTCGACGATCGTTTCCTGTACGTCTCCTGCTGGGCCACCGGTGAATTCCAGCAATACGATGTCTCCGATCCGTTCCACCCGAAGCTCACCGGCTCTTTGCATCTCGGTGGAATTGTCCGCCGAGCTCCGCACCCGCAAAAGCCCGCGGCATCCCTGAACGGCGGCCCGCAAATGGTGGAAGTCAGCCGCGACGGCAAGCGCATCTACTTTACAAATTCGCTCTACGCACCCTGGGACGAGCAGTTCTATCCCGACGGCATTCGCAGTTGGCTCGTACAGGTCGATGCCAAACCCGAAGGCGGAATCGCGCTCGATCCAAAATTCTTTCTGGAGTTCGACGGTCTTCGCAGCCACCAGGTGCATCTCGAAGGCGGAGATGCATCCTCCGATTCCTATTGCTATTCATGATTCACTCGCAGGCATGGGCCTGGGCAACGCTCTTCCTTCTCGGCGCGTATCACGGAATCAATCCGGCGATGGGTTGGCTCTTCGCCGTTTCCATGGGATTGCAAAAACAAAGTGGCCGCGCTGTGTGGCAAGCTCTTCTGCCAATCGCCGCCGGTCACGTTCTCGCCATCGCTCTGGTGATTCTGGTTGCCGTTCTCGCCGGCGCCGTCTTGCCTCTTCATGCAATGAAGATTGCCGTCGCCGTGGTTTTATTCGGCTTCGGCATCTACCGTCTGGCCGGCAAGAGCCATCCGCACTGGGGCGGCATGCAAGTGGGCTTCCGTGATCTCACGGTCTGGTCGTTCCTGATGGCATCCGCGCACGGCGCGGGATTTATGCTCCTACCCGTCCTCTTGGGAATGTCCGCCATGAATTCCGGCCACGAAATGCACTCGATCAAATTGCCCGGCATCGGCGCGCAGTTCCTCGCGATCGCCGTCCACGCTCTCGGCTATCTCATCCTCACCGGCGCAATCGCCTGGACAGTCTACAAATGGCTCGGCCTCTCGCTCTTACGCAAAGCCTGGCTCAACCTAGACCTACTCTGGGCCATAGCTCTAATAGCCACCGCCACCCTAACCCCCCTCCTAATGTAGCGCCGCGCCTGCAGGCCGGCATGTTGGGCTTTCGATCCAACCTGTTTCACCGTGCTTTCGTCGCTCGCATTCACTCCACCAAACAAAAACCGTCGACATCTCCTGGCGGTTCAGGGGTACTATCAGGCCCAGGACCCGCTTCAAGTTGTAGCTCAACGCCTTCGTTATTTCCTCTTTTAACTTGACCTCCCTCCCCCTTCTGTTAAGCTCCCAACCCATTCGGTGTTTCTCTGTTCTCCTCGCCAGAGAGCAATAGTCAGACGGGCTCGCGTAATTTAGCAGCTGTGCAGATCGCCTTGCGGTCTCAAGGTGACCTTTGGCCCCAGTCCGAAATGGCTTTTTGCCGGATTCGTCCTTCTGCCCGGAGGCGAACAGATCACGCCGCGTCCCTGCGGCTTCGGCAATACAGTCTTGTAACACCGTCGTCCCGTCCCTCGACCTGCCTCCATCGGAAAGGATCGTTTCCTCATGAACGTGCTCGTTCGCTCCCTCGCGCTTCTTTTGTTCGTTCTCTTAGTGATTTCCGCGTTGCCTGCATCGGCTACGCCTCCGCTCACCGGTAAGTACAAAATCACCGGCAATGCGGATCAGGGCGCTCAGGTTCGCCTCACTTTAGAGCTGAATATCCTCAATCCCGGTGGCACCGCAGTCACCGTCACCAGCGTCGCCATCCGCAGTATTTCTTCCCGCGGCCAAATGGCAAGCGCCACCGCCAACGCTGCGATTCAGAGCCATTCGAGCGCGCAAGTCTCTCTGCAATTCCTCGTCCCCAAGAACGATTTCACCGCCTGGTCCGCCGTGCCGCACCAGCAATTCTTCGTCACGTTCCAGTCTGCCGGCGGAAAATCCACTCTCGCTGAAGTCCTGCTTCGGCGGACACTGCAATAAATAAAGGACGCGCTCATGCTCAAGAAACTCCTGCTCCTCATCGTGCTATTCGTTTTTGCCGCACCGTTTGCCTACTCGCAAACCCTTGGCACCATCAACACCATCGCCGGCGGCGAGCCCAACAACGTCCCCGCCCTCTCGGTTAGCGTGGGCTATCCAAGCGCCGTGGCAAGAGATACCGCCGGAAATCTCTACGTCGGCTCGTTTTATCTTGGCGGAGAAGTATTCAAGATCGATCCCAATGGAATACTCACCACGGTCGCGGGCAACGGCTCCATATTTTTTGCAACAACTGTGAACAATGGAGACGGCGGCTTGGCCACCAATGCCACTCTCGGTTACGTCTACGGCATCTATATAGATGCGTCTCAGAACATTTATATCGCCGATGGTCTTTACAACACCATCCGCAAGGTGACTGCGTCCACCGGAATTATCACCACTGTCGCTGGCGGCGGTACCGTGTGCACAGCAGCGACAGATACCATCGGCGACGGCTGTTCTGCTACTTCCGCGACTCTCGCAGAACCGTACCAGGTCATTGTCGACGCCAACCTGAATCTCTTCATCGCCGATTCAGGCAACAATCGCATACGCGAAGTCCTCGCTTCTTCCGGCGTCATTCAGACCGTCGCAGGCGGCGGCACTGGCTGCAACGCGCAAATCGACTCCGTCGGCGATGGCTGCACGCCCACGCAAGCGTCTCTAAACCTACCTACCGGCGTTTTCGTCGATGGCCACGAAAATCTGTTTATCTCGGATTCTGCCGACGATCGTGTTCGCGAAGTCACCGCTTCAACGGGCCTCATCCAGACCATCGCTGGCACCGGTGACGGCGCCTACAATGGAGACGGCATCCTTGCGACCACTGCCGAGGTATATTATCCGGCCGGACTTTTCGTCGATTCTTCCGGCGACGTCTTCTTTGCCGATGTGGACAACGAACGCATCCGCGAAATTGTCGCTTCCAGTGGCTTTATTCAGACCCTGGCTGGTGGCGGAGAAGGTTGCACCGGCCAGACCGACACCTTTGGTGATGGCTGCCCTGCCAATGAAGCGTTCATGGTTCCATACGACGTGACCGTGGACGCCTCAAATAACATCTACATTGCAGACGAGACCGCTTCCCTTGCGCGTGAGGTCGTTGCTTCCTCCGGCATCATCCAACCCTTTGCGGGTAACGGCAAACCCAGCTTCAGCGGCGATGGTGGCCTCGCCAAAAATGCGCAACTCTTCTACGCGTACGGCGTTGCCGCTGATGCCTCCGGGAACGCTTACATCGCGGACCTCGATAATGAGCGAATTCGCAAGGTGACTGCCTCCACCGGCATCATCCAGACCGTCGCTGGCGGTGGCACCGGTTGTAACGCCCAAACTGACACTTATGGAGACGGCTGTCCTGCCACTCAGGCTGTTCTGAGCGCACCGACTTCCGTTTTCGTCGATCATGCTGGCAATATCTTCATATCGGATTATGGCGACTCCCTCATTCGCGAGGTCTCCGCTTCCACCGGCATTATGTCCCTCGTCGCTGGCGGCGGTACCGGTTGCCCGAATCAAACCGATGCCCTCGGTGATAACTGCCCGGCGACCCAAGCAACTCTCTCGGCTCCATGGGGCCTCTATGTGGATTCCGCTGGAGATATTTTCATCGCTGACTATAACAACAGCCGTGTCCGCGAGGTCGTGGCCTCCACCGGCATCATTCAATCCATCGCCGGAACCGGCGTCGATGGCTACAATGGAGACAACATCCCCGCCAACACTGCTCAGATCGCCAATCCCACCGGCCTGTACGGCGACTCTTCCGGCAACATTTACTTTTCGGATTTGGACAACTTCCGCATCCGCGAAATCGTGGCCTCCACCGGCTTTATCCAGACCGTCGCTGGCACCGGCACCCCGGGCTACAACGGCGACAACATTCTCGCCACTTCCGCCGACATTCTTGAACCCTTCGGTCTTTTCGTCGACATTGGTGGCAACATCTTCTTCGGCGACACCGGAAACTTTCGCATCCGCGAAGTTGTCGCCTCCACAGGCCTGATCCAGACCGTCGGCGGCAACGGCACTCCCGGTTTCAGCGGAGATGGCGGGCTCGCAACCAGCGGATCTATCGGCTATGTCTACGGTTTGTCCGGTGACACAAACGGCGATCTTTTCCTCGCGGACACTTACACCAATCGCGTCCGCGAAATTTACGGTATCGTCCCCGCCGACACTCTCACCATCACCACGTCCACCCTTCCTCTCGCTTCCGTCGGCACGCCGTACTCCTTTTCCCTCCAGGCCATCGACGGCACTCCTCCCTACACCTGGTCCCTCGTCTCCGGTGCCCTGCCTTCAGGCTTCACCTCGCTCTCTTCTTCCGGCATCATCACTGGCGTGCCCACCGCCGTCGGCACCACCACCTTCTCGGTACAAGTCAACGACAGCGCCAACCACGTCCAAACGCGAACTCTCTCCCTCGTTGTCACTCCCGAAGGTGTCACACTCCAGTCCATCATCGTCGAGCCCGCGAACTCGACGGTAGCGATCAAAGGTATTCAGCCCTTCCTCGCGATCGGCAATTACAGCGATGGCAGCAGCCAGAATCTTTCCGCCGCCGTTACCTGGAGTTCGGCCACCGCAGCCGTGGCGACGATCAACGCAGCC